>Ga0137395_10000264_pt1 | contig 20675 bp, 18 predicted proteins | sample czobulk216metaG_FD_108283 | JGI IMG/M metagenome (GOLD analysis project Ga0137395, IMG submission 108283) | Vadose zone soil microbial communities from Angelo Coast Range Reserve, California, USA - czobulk2.16 metaG | ecosystem: Environmental > Terrestrial > Soil > Vadose zone | place: USA...
ATCCCGCCTTCTTTTGCACCCCGGCGCGCTTCTGCGATGGCGGCTTGGAGAAAGGGGTCTGGGGAGATCATGGAGGCAAAAATCTACCACAGAGACACAGAGGCACGGAAAAAATCAGGGTAAGCAAAACCCTACCACACATGAACAGGATCAGAAATCGTCTACCGCGATCCGCGTTCATCTGCGGCAATCCGCGGTAAGCCTTGCTTTTCTAATTCCGGCGATTTTTGGAGTTTTGGCAATTCTCTGATCCGTGTCATCAGTGTTTATCAGTGGTGAGGTTTTGCTTTTCCCGATCCTCCGTAGGTTTTGTTTTTCTATCCACGTTCATCATTTGACCAACTGAATAGCCATTCAATAGACTTTACCGGTCTTCATCCCGAGAAGAGAGAATCCCATGCCTGATCTGGTTTACCTGACAAAAGACAACGATATCGCCATCATTACCGTCAATAATCCGCCGGTCAACGCCTTGAGCCCGGGCGTGCCGGAAGGGATTTCTGAAGCCATTGAGCAGATCGATAAAGACCCCACGGTCAGGGCCGCGGTGCTGATCGGCGCAGGGAAGACTTTTGTCGCGGGCGCCGACATCAAGGAGTTCGGCAAGATGACGTCCGGTAAGACCCGCGGCGGGATCGCCTTTGTGCCGCTGCTCAAGCGTATTGAAGATTGCAGCAAGCCCGTGGTGATGGCCATCCACGGCACCGCCTTTGGCGGAGGTCTGGAGTTGGCGATGGCCGGGCACTATCGCGTGGCCGCGCCCACGGCGCAGGTAGGCCAGCCAGAAGTAAAGCTCGGGATCATTCCCGGCGCGGCGGGAACACAGCGCCTTCCACGGCTGGCAGGTGTGGCCAAAGCGGTTGAAATGTGCGCCGACGGCAATCCGGTGAAAGCCCGGGACGCTCTGGCGCTGGGAATTGTTGACCGCCTGATTGACGGCGACCTGCTCTCTGGCGCGGTCGCCTTCGCCCGCGAGGTTGCCGGCAAGCCCGCGCCCAAAACGCGCGAGCGCAACGAAAAACTGGGCACGCCGGAGAAGAATGCGCCGATCTTTGCCGCTGCTCGCGACGCCGCCCGCAAGAAAGCCCGCGGCATGATGGCGCCCATGGCCGCCATTGATGCCGTGGAAGCCGCCACCAAACTTCCGTTCGACGAAGGCGTGGAAGCGGAGCGCAAGCTTTTCACCGAATGCCTGTTCTCCGATCAATCGAAGGCGATGATTCACGTCTTCTTCGGCGAACGAGAAGTGGCAAAAATTCCCGACGTGCCGAAAGAAACTCCGGTCATCCCCGTAAACAGCGCGGCGGTGATTGGCGCTGGCACCATGGGCGGCGGAATTGCTATGAACTTTGCCAATGCCGGTATCCCGGTGCTGCTCAAAGAGACAGACCAGGCCGCGCTGGATCGCGGCATGAATACCATCCGCAAGAACTATGACAACTCAGTCAAAAAGGGCCGCTTCACTCAGCAGCAGATGGACGAGCGCATGAACCTGATCAAGCCCACGCTGACCTACGATGGCTTTGAGCAAGCGGACATGGTGGTGGAGGCCGTATTTGAAGGCATGGCGCTCAAGAAGCAGGTTTTTGGCGACCTGGACAAGATCTGCAAGCAAGGCGCGATCCTGGCCAGCAACACTTCGACGCTGAATATTGATGAGATTGCTTCCGCCACGTCGCGGCCGGAATCGGTAATTGGCACGCATTTCTTCAGTCCGGCAAACGTGATGCGGCTACTGGAGATCGTGCGCGGCAAGGCCTCAAGCAAAGAAGTGATTGCCACGTGCATGCAGCTTTCGAAAAAGCTGGGCAAGGTGGGCGTGCTGGTGGGCAACTGCCGAGGATTTGTCGGCAACCGCATGTTCGGGCCTTATCGGCGTGAAGCGCAGTTTCTGGTGGAAGAAGGCGCGAGCGTGGAAGCGGTTGATAAAGCACTTTATGACTACGGAATGGCAATGGGTCCGCTCGCGGTCGGCGACCTGGCCGGCCTGGACGTGGGCTGGCGCATCCGCAAAGAATTTAAGCATCTGGAAAAGCCGGGGGTTCGCCAACCGCTGGCGGAAGATCGCCTGTGCGAGATGGGCCGCTACGGGCAGAAGACCGGCGCTGGCTGGTACAAGTATGACGAGAACCGCCGCGCCATCCCCGATCCGGAGGTCGCGCAGTTGGTGAGCAAGTGGGCGGCTGAAGCGGGCATCAAGCAACGGCAGATTTCGCAGGAAGAAATTGTCGACCGCCTGATCTATGCGCTGGTGAACGAAGGCGCGCGCATCCTGGAAGAAGGCTACGCGCTGCGCGCTGTCGATATCGACATCATCTACCTCAATGGCTACGGTTTCCCGGCGCATCGCGGCGGCCCGATGTGGTACGCCGATACGGTCGGCCTGAAGAAGGTCTATGACCGCATCAGCGAGTTCCACAAGCAGCACGGAGAACTCTGGGAGCCCGCGCCGCTGCTCAAGCGGCTGGCCGAAGATGGCAAGGGGTTTGCCAACTTCATTAACGGATCGAGCGTGGCAGCATGACGCGCGAGGCTGTAATTGTCGACGCAGTCCGCACGCCCCTGGGCCGGCGCGACGGCATGCTGAAGAATTGGCATCCAGTCGATCTATTGGGTTTTACTTTGGCCGGCTTGGCCAAGCGCAATAAGCTTGATCCGGCGATGATCGACGACGTGATTGCCGGCTGCGTGGGGCAAGTTGGCGAGCAGGCATTCAACATCGGACGCAATGCCGTGCTGGCTGCCGGCTTTCCTGAATCAGTTCCGGGCACCACCGTAGACCGGCAATGCGGTTCCAGCCAGCAGGCTATTCATTTTGCCGCGCAGGGCGTGATTGCCGGGAGTTATGACATCGCCATTGGCTGCGGCGTTGAGAGTATGACGCGCGTATCCATGGGCGCTTCTGCCGCGAACGGTCCGGGCAAACCCTTTGGCCCGGCAATGATGCGTCGTTACAGCAACGTCCACTTCAACCAGGGAATCAGCGCGGAGATGCTGGCCGAGCGCTATAAGCTCAGCCGCGAATGCCTGGACCAGTACAGCCTGGAGAGCCATCGCCGGGCAGCAAACGCAACACAGCAGGGCTGGTTCTGCCGTGAGATCCTGCCGCTGCCAATTGAAACTGAGCAAGGACAGGTGAATGTTTCGCGCGACGAAGGCATTCGCGCGGACACAACGCTCGAAAAAATGACCACGCTCAAAACCGTCTTCAAGGCCGACGGGGTAATAACCGCAGCGAATTCATCGCAGATAACTGACGGCGCCGCCGCGGTGCTCATCATGGAACGCGACACAGCCGAAAAGCTCGGATACAAGCCAATGGCCCGGTTCGTGGAGTTTGCCCTCGCCGCGGAAGACCCGGTGCTCATGCTGGGCGCGCCCATTCCTGCCACCCGCAAGATCCTTGAACGGTCCGGTCTCAAACTGGAAGAAATCGACCGCATAGAAATCAACGAGGCCTTCGCCAGCGTTGTGCTGGCCTGGCAAAAAGAAACCAGGGCCGACCTGGCGCGGGTGAATGTGAATGGCGGCGCAATCGCCCTTGGACATCCACTGGGTGCAAGCGGCGCGCGGTTGATGACCACGCTGGTGCATGAACTCGAGCGTACGGGCGGCCGCTACGGGCTGCAGACCATGTGCGAAGGCGGCGGCATGGCCAACGCGACCATCATCGAAAGATTGAATTAGGATACAGGCGAGACAAGAGTTGGCCGCGAATACACGCGAATGAACACGAATTGAAATTGATTCGCGCCGATTCGCGTTGATTCGCGGCTGAGTTTTCGGCTAACAATACGGAGAAATAATGAAGATCAAAGGTTCAAGCGCGCTGGTTACCGGCGGCGCATCCGGTCTGGGTGCGGCGACGGTGCGCATGCTGGTGGCGCAGGGCGCCAAAGTCGCGGTCGCCGATCTCAATGAAAAAGCCGGTCAAGAGCTGGCGCACGAACTTGGCGCGAGCGTGATCTTCATCAAGACCGATGTCACCGACACGAACCAGGTGGCAGCCGCCGTGGAAGCGGCCGTAAAGCAGCATGGCGGCCTGCACATTCTGGTGGCGACCGCGGGAATCGGCGTGGCGGAAAAACTTCTGGGCAAAAACGGAATGCACGACCTGCAAAAGTTTGTCCGCACCATCCAGGTGAACTTGATCGGAACGTTTGATGTGATCCGCCATGCGGCAAATGCCATGAGCGCCAACCAGCCGGACGAAGACGGAGGACGGGGCGTGATTGTTACCACCGCGTCGGTGGCGGCGTACGAAGGGCAGATCGGCCAGGCGGCGTATTCGGCTTCCAAAGGCGGGATTGTCGGCATGACGCTGCCTCTGGCGCGTGAGTTGGCGCGCTCAGGCATACGAGTTTGCACCATCGCGCCGGGAATCTTTCACACGCCGTTGCTGGGATCGCTGCCTGAGGCGGCGCTGGCTTCTTTGAGTGAGCAGGTTCCATTCCCCAAGCGACTGGGGCAGCCGCCGGAGTTCGCGGCATTGGTGCAGCACATTATCGAGAACAACATGCTCAACGGCGAAACCATCCGCATTGACGGCGCGATCCGCATGGCGCCGAAATAACACGGCCGCGTTTGGATCAAAGGGGGAACGTCAATCAACCCTGGCAACGCGCTCGGAAGGCATCGAAAACCAAAAAGACTTGGTGGCGGCGGTAGGACTCGAACCTACAACCTACGGCCTAGGGACAGCTCTGCTGTCCCGTCGAAAAAAAGCCGAGACCGTCGCTCGGCGACGGAACACAGAAAGAACGAGACTTGGTGGCGGCGGTAGGACTCGAACCTACGACCTACGGATTATGAGACCGTCGCTCTAGCCACCTGAGCTACGCCGCCATGTCTTGCCAAGGAGAGAACGAGACAAAAAAGAAGCTGCGCGATCAGGGCGTCGGCAGCAGTATCGATTGTAAAGTCGGCGGAATTAGTGTGTCAAACGCCGGTCAGCGCCACCGGCACTCCAAGGATACGTGAGTTTGCCGACCAGGTGCGAGTTCTTCCGCGACAGGACATAGAGCGTGGCGCAAAAAAGGCCTGGATAAAGTTCCATCCAGGCCGAACGATCAAACAGGAGACCGGGCAAATAAGCAAGAACTAGGGATTGAAATCGAATCTGAGAATCACAGTAGATGATTCCGCCGCAGGCTCATATTTCCACTTCACCACCGCTGAAACCACTGCCTGCACCAGAACTGGATTGCCGCCCAAAACTTTAACATCTTTGACTTTGCCGTCGGGCGCTATCAACAACTCAACGCGGGCGCTGCCGCTGATGTTGTTCCTTCTAGCCAGATCGGGATATTGCGGTTCAACGCGGTTTTTAATTTTTCGCTCGCTTGCCTGAGCAAAATCGGAATGGTATGCGAATAACAAGAACACGACCAGCAAACAGCTGCAAATCAGGGGCCGCATCCATCGGGGGCGTGCATGGCGCCAAGAGCGATTCACTTTTTCTCCTCTTCTCCTCATGCCTGCGGCGCGGCGTGCCATGCTTCTCGCGCGCACAAGCGGAACAACGCTGAGTGAATCCTAAACAAAGAAGTTGCCCCGGCAAAGTCACGAAAGTAACCAGCGACGGGCTTGTCATTTACCGGAAAAACACCTTCTGGTTTTGCTACTCGGAGTTGGCTGCGGAAGACTGGGCGGTGGGAACCGGAGCCGCATGCGCCTCTGCAATGCGACCGCGCATCATTAGATATCCCGCCGTTGAAAGCAGGGCAAGCACGCCGGCGCTGGAGAGAAACAGCGGCCTGACCCCCAGCTTTTGCGCCAGGTATCCGGAAAGCATAAGTCCGAGCACCTGGGCAATGGCAATCAACGACATGAAGCTGCTGCTCACACGGCCTACCATGGCGTGGGGAGTTTCCTGCTGTGACATGGTCTGCGCGGGTACCCACACAAACGCAATGGCAAAGCCCATAGTGAAGGTGCTCAGCGCAGCCAAAGGTATATTGCGGAAAGCCCCAAGCAGCGCCGCGCCGATGCCAAGCGAGAAGAGCCCGCTCAGGACCACATGCGTCTTTGACCGGCTCCGCACCAGACGGGTGACCAGCTGCGTCCCTGCAATCATGCCCAGGCCAACCATGGCGCTGATGAGGCCGAACATAAACGATCCCGCGGAGAGAGAGTCGCGAATATAAATAGAGATAAGCGGGCTGAATGAGCTCAGCACGAACATCGCCACGGCCATGGCGATAAACACAAATGCCAATCCGGCATGGGTGAAGATAAATTTGTTGCCGGCAAGAAAATCCCGGGTAAGAGACTTCACAGTCTTCTCGCCCGCAGCGCGGACGGGCCGCACAATGGTCAGACCGGAAATCATGATGGCGGAAAAAACAAAGCTGGCAACATCCAGATAGAAACACGATTTCTCCGTCAGCCAGGCCACCAAAGCGCCAGCGGCCGCGGGCGACAACAACCGGACTATATAAAAGGCCTGCGCCATGAGCGCGTTGGCCGCGAGCAGTCCCTCAGCGGGAACAATGGTGCGCACTGCAACTGACTGCGCGGGCGCGAAGAAACTGGAGACTGCGCTTAAGACCAGGAAGATGGCGCAAATCTGCGGGACATCGTGAACAAAAACCAGCATCGTGATTAGCGCCGCCCGAATCAGGTCGCTCGAAATCATGAGCCGCTTAACGTTCCAGTGGTCAACAAAGACACCAGCCACCGGGCTGATGATCGCGAGGGGCAGCATGTAGGCGATGGTTACGGCCGTGACCTGCACCGGCGTTCCATGCCAGCGGAAAGTGATGAGACTGATCACGCCGAACAGGGCCAGGAAATCGCCAAAGACGCTGACAAACTGCGCGAGCCAGAGCGTGCGAAAAGGCTTGTGTTGCAGCATCGTCTTCAGCGTGTAGGGCGTAGGTGAAGCTGCGGAGGCGGAACTGGCCATGGGGATCTTATCTCGTCGTCTTCGATTAGGTTATCTCAACCCATCTTTTTCCCGGTGTGCAAAAAAATGCATACTTGCACGTGCGGCTGACCGTTCCAGCATACAAGACTCGGGCGTTGGCCAGGGGGCCAGCTCTTTATATTGGACTTTTTAATTGCATCCCAAAAAGCAGATTGGTAAATGTATGAAAACAAATGATTAGCAAGAAGGCCCTGTTCTAAACGCACAAACGCATTTACAGTAAACATTAACCCCTTGGTCACATGGGGGACGACTGTATTCATGGCTCATCAAACTCCCCCTGCTGTGCTGCTATTGATCGTGGCAACGGAACCCGCATTGCGCCTGCGTCTCGATTGGCTTGAACGCGCGGGATACAACGTTCGTACGGCGTCCAGCCTGAAAGACGTGGATCAGGCATGCCACGGCCAGCGCTTTGACATTGTTCTGATCGCGGACAGCGTAGAACAAAAAATGAAGAAAGCGATCGGCCTCACCGTAAGACACTACTTTCCTGACGCGCCAATCCTGCAAATGGGAAGGATCAGGCCGGACATCGACGGCAACTGCTTTGTCAGCGGCGATTCGCGCGAAGGTGTGCTGAAGTCGGTGTCAAATATCCTGCAGCGGCGAGACGAGATCCGCCCAGCGGCAATCTAACCAGCAAAAGAGTCACGACGTTGCAGTCCGATGCGGCACCAAAGCCATATCGCCGACTCATAAAAACAAAAGAGGAACCCGTGCAGGGTTCCTCTCGCTGTTTCTAAAGCTGACAGCAGCCTATTTTGGAGTGGCAGTTGAACCAGGCGTGCTTGCGTTCGCGGTCTTCATGCCGATGGCTTCGCCGGAAAGGACCAGTTCCACGCGGCGGTTTTGCTGGCGTCCTTCTGCGGTGTCATTAGTGGCCACAGGCTGGGTTTTGCCCAGACCGCGGGCAACAATCGCGTCGCCGGCAATGCCCTGCTGCGCCAGGTAGTCACGGACCGCGCCGGCGCGTCTTTCTGAAAGCTGCTGGTTGTAGTCGTCGCCACCCACGCTATCGGTGTGGCCTTCAACCTCAAGATGCAGCCCCGGGTGGGCGATGACGATCCCGCTCACCTTGGCCAGGCGCTCGCGCGCGCCGGGCAGCAATTCAAAACTGCCGGTCTTGAACAGCACGTCCGACATATTGGCGATCAAGCCACGGGCCGTATCGCGCGTGGCCAGAATCGTGTTGAGCTGCTGCAACAGTTGCGCGCGCAGATCGGCTTTTTCTTTTTCAGCCTCCTGGCGCAGACGGTCTGACTCCTCGGCTGCCCTGCGGGCTTTGTCCGCTTCCACGGCCAAGGCCTGCTTTTGCTGTTCCGCGGCGGCTCGTGCTGCGTCAGCATCCTGGCGGGCGCGTTCAGCTTCCTGGCGTGCTTTTACCGCTTCAGCTTTCATGCGCTCGGCGTCAGCTTGTGCAGCCTGGGCCTGGGCGCGGGCTTGTTCGGCCTGGAGACGCGCCTGCTCGGCGTCCTGGCGGCGCTGGGCCTCGGTGGCGGCGTCCTGACGGGCTTTGGCCTCGCGATCTTCCGCGGCCTTCTTGTCCGCAGCGGCTTTGGCTTGCGCTTCTTCTTCCGCTCTCTGCTTTACCGCCATCACACGCGCTTCTTCCGCGGTGCCCACGGTCTCGCGCGCAAGCGTCTCTATTGTGCTCTTGTCGCGCTTCTGAACATAGGCTTCTTCCGCGCTTCGCAGTTGCTGCGCGGCCTTGGTCAGAATGGAGGGAGCATATTTATCGGCGGCGGCAAGATTGGCGATGCGCACAGCGTTGCGGGCCTCAAACAGCACCCGGGGCGTCTTGCGGTCGATGCCGAAAATGGCGTCCTGGATCTTGGTGTTGGTGGCGGAGTAAGTGCCGCGTCCCAGCAGTTCGTATTTGGCCTCAATGTTTTCCTGCCGGCCCACGGTGTTGGCGCCAACTATATTTTCCATCACCACCATGTTGCCCGGCTGGTTGACGGCGAAGTACGGCTCCGCGGTTACGATCATGCCAAAAGTCTGCATATCTGTGATGGCTTTCACGTGACTGTTGTTATGGTCGTTTACCAGCTCGCCCAGGTTTACCGCGCGGCCTTCCGGCGAGATGGCCCACAGCACCAGTGACAGATATTCCAACCCGAACTTGGTGGGATCATCCAGGCCTTCAAATTTCGCGTCGATTTCGACGCTGCTCTTTTTGCCCGTGACCTTGGCTTCACCGGAGGCGTTCTGCATCAGCTCGGTGCCATGAAAATCGATCTTCACGGCGTCGCCGCGCAGCCGGTAGTTCACGGCTTTGGTGGTGCGATGGACCGGAGCCGATTGCGGGGTAGGAGCTTGTTGGGCCGGAGCCTGCGACTGCGCCGCCGCCGTTGCCGCGACCACGCACAGAGATGCAAAAAACGCCAGATGCTTTTTCATGGCATGCCTCAATTCGATGTTCTTTTCAATGGATCAGTTCGGTATAACTTTATGTGACGCTGGGAATTATTGAAAGAATCACCTGGTACAACGCCGTTCATTGACCTTTGGTGACTTCCCGGCAATCATGTGGGGCAGACCCGCGCCGGCTGGTCCGGGCATCACGCGGCTACCGGGGCGATCATAACTTGCTTTATCGCGAAAGGAAACGTAAAAGATGCGGCAAAAATATTTAGCAGTTGGAGTCCCCGTCATTGTGTTGGTCCTGTGCGCACTGGCCATCGCGCAGCAACCACCCGAAGACAGGAGCAAGCGCCCCAGCCCGCCGGGCACAGCGGAAGTCACGCTAAAGGGGAGGAAGATCACCATCGACTACAGCCGTCCATTCCTGAAAGGGCGAAAGGTGGGAAAGGAATTGGCGCCTTACGGCAAGGTCTGGCGCACCGGGGCCAATGAGGCCACCGCGCTGACCACCGAAATTGACCTCAACATCGGTGGCGTTAAAGTGTCGGCGGGCAAGTACACCATCTATACGTTGCCGTCTGAAGGTGCGTGGAAGCTGATCATCAATAAACAGACCGGCCAGTCGGGAACGCAGTATGACGAGAGTCAGGACCTGGCGCGGGTGGACATGAAGAAGAGCCAGCTTCCGCAAACCGTGGAGCAGTTCACTATCACATTCGACAAGAACAGTGAGAACACGGCTGACCTGAATCTGGATTGGGAAAACACACGAGTATCAGTCCAGGTGAAAGCTGAATGAGTACCGGATCCTGACGGGTTGAGAAAATGATCTGGCTGGGAGTGCTTTGGGCTAGAGTTCGCAGCCGCCGCTACCGGCGCCCACGGAACGTCCTGAAGTCGCAGAGGGTGTGCCGGGACTGGAGAAACGGAGGTCGCCGGACTCATTGGAGCTCACGGCGCATCTTCCGGTAGCGCCTGATTCCGGAGTTGCGTTGATGGTGTAACTCGTTGACGGCTTATTGCCGTCATTCACCAATTCAAAGATGTAGCCGCTCTTGAGGCCGCTGGTAAGCGCGTCATCCATGAGGATGCAAGCGTTGCTGGGCGTGGGCCTTTCACATGTGCTGCCGTTGCTGCCCAGTTTAGGCAAATTGCTGGAATAACCCACGTCGGGATAGCTGGTTGAGTATAAAACTTCGGCGGTGTGGATGGTCTTTACTGAGGCAGCGGCAGCAGCCTCATTGGCCCGCATCTTCCCGTGGACCAGGCTCGGAATGGCGATGGCCGCGATAATCAGAATCACCATCACTACCACCAGGGCTTCCACCAGCGAAAACCCTGCGGGGCTCCGTCCCCCGCTTTTGATAGCGTCTTGTGTTCTTACCGTGGGCATAGCACAGACGTAACTACGGGCCTTAGAATACCCTAAAAGACGAGAGTTTCTGATTATTAAATCTTCTAATGTTGGCAGTAAATAGGCCCAGGCGTATAAGTGCTTTCAATTCAATGCCAACAGGATTACTTCGGATTTGGGCAGGAACGTGAGGGCTCGGGCAAGGGCCAGCAGGCCATTGCGCGGACGGCATTTGCAAGGCCCCGGAAGCCTTTTTGCCATCGCTCCGCCTGCGCCCGGAACGTCTATCAGTTTGTAACCGTGTCTTGCCCGCCAAGTCAGGCGTTAAGATTTTTAATTCCGCCTTAATCAACCCATTAGAACCACCTTGCTACCTTATCCGGGCAAGAGGTAGTTATGGGAAAACTCATCGTGTTTTATGTTCCGATGAATTTCACGGCGCAACCGGCTAGGTGGGTGGCGCCCTCGGCGCGCGGAAGAATCATCGAGTTCCGCAATACCGTGGTGAAGAAGTCGGCTTAATCGCAAGGCGCACTCCGAAGAGCGTAGCCTTTGGTGGTTGGATTTCGCGAACGCCGGGCGCAGGCGCGTCCAATCGACGTGGGGTTACGCCGCCGAACGATCATCGCCCGAGCCCGAAGCGACTCTCATTGCGTCCTGGGCCGGCTGATCTGGAGCCGGCAGGGACTCTGCTTCCTCTGTGGGTTCGGTGGTGGCGAAGGGAAGAAAGACAGTGCAGCAGGTGCCGTGATTGTCTTCGCCGGTGCGGCTGCGCACACGCAGCTTACCCTGGTGCTTCTGCACGATACCCTGGCTTACCCACAGGCCCAGTCCCGTACCTTTGGAGTCTTTCGTGGAAAAGAACGGCTCAAAGATGCGTGACATATTTTCCCTGGCGATGCCGCGGCCATCGTCGGCCACGGTAACGCGGATGCCCCCGCGGCCATGCTGGTTATGCGCCTGCCGCACGCGAATATAAATATTGCCGGGCATCGAACTGGCTTCAATGGCATTCAATACCAGATTGGAAAACACCTGGCGGAGCTCGCTAGGGAACGCCGCCAACTGGCCTACATCGGCGAACTCTTTATGGACCGTGATCTTGCCCTGCTCGATCCTGGAATCGTAGGCGGCCAACACCTCGTCAAACAGCTGCGGCACAGAGCTCAGGACCGGCGAGGAAATTTCGCGGTAGAAGCCCAGCGTCTGTTTGGTGATGTGTACCACGCGCGCCAATTCCTCTTCCGCCGTTTTCACATAGACCAGCGCCGACTCCGGCACTTTCGAGTTGGTGCGCAGGATATACAACGCATTCATCACGGAAGCAAGCGGGTTATTGATTTCATGCGCAATGCTGGCGGCCAGACGGCCGGTGGCTGCCAGTTTTTCTGACTGACGCAGCGTCTGCTCCGCTGCCTTGCGTGAGGTCACGTCCATGGCCACTCCGAGCATGCGCACTGGCGTACCGCTGATCACAATGGTGCGGCCGCGCGCCTCAAGCCAGTGCACGCTCTTGTCCGCAAAGATCACGCGGTACTGCACTTCGTACTCACCTTTGCTGGCCAGCGCTTCGGTAATCGATGTGTGCACCTGCTGGCGGTCTTCCAGAACAATGGTCTCCATCCAGCTTTCATAGCGGCCGTCAAATTTTTCCGCTTCGATCCCGTGCAGGCGGCGAATTTCGTCCGACCACACCAGCGCGCCGGTCTGCAGGTCCCACTCCCATATGCCAATGCCGACGTACTGCTGCGCCAGTTGCATGCTTTCTTTGCTGCGCTCCAGCATCTCCTGCGCGCGCCTGGTTTCCGCAACCTGCTCCTGGGCTTCGCGGTAGAGGCGCACGTTGTCTATGGCCACAGAAGCCATGTGCGTGAGCTGCACCAGAATGGCTTCGTCATCGTGTGAAAATTCACCGTCCAGCTTTTGCGAGAGCTGGATCAATCCCAGGTTTCTCCCGTCGCGTGTGAGCAAGGGAGCGGCCAGCCAGCCGTAACGGACGGCATCCGTCGCCCGTCTTACCGGCCCCCAGGTGTTGGCGCGCGAGCCCGAGTTCAACCGCACCGGCTTGTTCAAGTTACACGCCAGCATGAACATCTCCGAGCTTTCCTTGGCGAACTCCAGCGCCGTCTGCCCTTCCGCCACGGAAACACAGGTAATGCTGTGGTTCAATTCGCCTTTCGGCAGCAGAGTAGCCAGCGCCTGGCGCGCGCCGATGGTGCTGCGTGCCTGATCGGTGATGACCTGGAGCAGAGAGTCCAGGGCGAGCACGGAATTGATTTTGACCGCGGCTTCCGCCAGAGAGCGCAATACCGCAGTGCGCTGCTGCTCAGCAGCCAGCGTTTGCAATGAATCATGGTAGAGCCGCGCGTTGTCCAGTGCGTTGGCGGCCTGGCGGGCGTAGAGCTCAACCAGCCGGGACTGGCGGTCGCTGGGGGAATGCGGTTTGCGGAAGAAAGTTACCACCACGCCGAGCGCGTCGCCGCGAGTGTTGCTGATGGGTGTGCTGAAAAGCGAGCGGAACCCTACCTGCGCGGCCGCATCGACGAACGGAAAAAACGTCCCCGGCCTTTCAATGTCTTCGATGAGCACGCGGCGGTCCGGCGCAAAAAAAGATGCAGGAAGATCTCCGAACAACTTGATCTGCTCCGCGGTAAAGCCGGCATATGTGGCCACCTGCAGGGTCTTGCTCGATCGCTCCGGCAGAAGCAACAGCATGCCCAGGTCAGTCTTTTGCAGGGAAGCAATTGAGTTGAGCACGTCATTCAACAGGCGCTGCAGTTCCAGGTTGCTGGAGAGACGCACGCTGAGATCATGGAAGCGTTTGAGATCGCTGCGCTGGGATTCCAGTTCATCGCGCATGCGTGCCAGGTCCGTACTCAGGCGTCCGGCCAGCATCTCCGCGGCGGACCATTTCTGCCGCGCCAGCCCCACGATCAGGGCCACGCCGATCAGCAGCGCAGACCATAGCTCATTGTTGGTGGCTGAGTTTCCCGGCTGATACAGATAGGAGAATCCATTTAGAGCGGCGGTGTTCAGCAGGGCCCCAACCAGCGCCGCGGGCAAGCCGCCAATGACAGCCGAAATACAAGCCGCCGCGATGAAAGCCACTCCTGGATAGGAATGAAAAAAAGGCAGGCCGAATCGGTCAAAACTCCAGGCCGCCACGGGCAGCAGAAATGTGACGACCCATGTAATCACGCGCAGGCGAGCCGTCGGGGGAGGATAGGTCAAAAGCTTTCTCCTGCTCCAAAAATTGAGCCCCGGAGACGAGTGGCAAGATTGAGAATAACACGTTCTCTGGCCATCAGATAGCTTCGGGCGGAGTACGTCATTCGGACAGGTAGAGAGATGCACGGATCCAGAGTAGAAGTTGGATTCCAAACCTACGAAAATTGCCCAAAAGTGCTTAACGATGGAGGACGAGAGTAACCACCGCAGAAGACATGGGATCTTTCTAAAACTATGGTTCTGAAGCAAGTAGCCGGATGTTGGGAGTCCGCGTCAAATCGGGATCAGCCCGCGCCTGATCCCCAGGCTGACGGCTTCAGTCCGGCTGGCGACGTTGAGCTTGCCCAGAATGGAACTGATATGGAACTTGACCGTATGCTCGGAGATGGCCAGGCGAGCGGCAATTTCTTTGTTGCCGAACCCCGCGCTTACCAGCCGTAGCACCTGGCGCTCGCGCCCGGTGAGTTCTTCCACAATGTCTTCTTCCACAAGATCTTCGGCGGGTTGCGGCAAGCGTTCCGTGGCCAGGCCGCGCACCGACATTGGGTGAAGCAGCACCAGGCCGGCTTCAGCGGCCTGGATCGCCAGGAGCAAATCATCAGCGCCGGCGTCGCGCGCCAGAATTGCATTGATGGAAGCGCCCAACGCGGACCGTACCCAGGCTGGATCGGGATCGTCAATGAGCGCGATGGCTCCGGTCCCTGCGGGAGCGCCGTCAAGAAACCCAACCATGTCCGCGGCCAACGCCGGGGTCTCCAGATCAGCCAGCAGGATTTCGGAGGCTGATGCGGTGAACCGCTCCAGCGAGATGCGCGAATCGGAGGCGATGTGAGCGCGGCCCTTTAGCGCATGCAACCCAATTTCAGTCAGCCCTGAGCGCCGAACGGCAGATGCAGCAACGATCATGATGCGCGATTTGTCCGTGCGTTTATCCATACCCTCGGCAGCGCGGACCGTGCCCTCGAGCCTGCAAAGTCCGCGATATCCGCGCCCTTCTACTTCGCCCCGCGCGCCTGTAGTTGTATGTTGACCCTGGTCAAGGCGCCGCCGCGAACCAGGCCTGCTTCAATCTGATCGCCGGGCTTGCTTGCGCGCAGAGCTTGCTGGACAGAGTCGGTATCGGCCATGGGTTTGCCGCCCAGCGTCAACAGCAGGTCGCCCAGCAGCACGCCGGCTTTCTCCGCCGGACTGTCCGGCTCAACGTGCACAACCAGCAAGCCTTCGCTTGCGGTTAGATTCAATCGCGTACGCAAGGATTCCGGCACGGGAACAGTCTGCATGGCCAGGCCCAGATACGGCCGCTCCACCCGGCCTTTTTCCAGCAGTTCGGCGGAGACGCGCCCCACGGTGGAAGCAGGAACGGTGATTCCCGATCGATGCAGTCCGGCGGTGTTCATGCCCAGAAATTCGCCCTGGCTATTCACCAGCGGGCCGCCGGAGAAGCCGGGATACAGCGTGAGATCGGGGCGAATGAACTGGTCAATCTCGCCCCCGCGCCATGTGCGCATGGGGCCGTTGATGAGACCGGAAATAATTCCCGAACTGGCCACGATGTGGCCCCGGCGCGTTCGCGCCAGCGCCAGCACCAGTTCCCCCACGCGCAAATTTGCAGTCGATGCCCAGCGCGCCACCGGCGCGTCCAGTGGCTGTTGCAGGCGCAGGACGGCCAGGTCGGTGCCGGGATCGCGGCCGGCAACCCGCGCTGCCGCGCGTTCTCCGGGAGCTGTAACTACGGTGATCTCATCATCCCGCCGCACCGCATGGCTGGCGGCGAGAACTGCGTCCTTCGCTATCATGATGGCGCTGGAAAAATGGCGCGCGCCATGGACGCCAACGATTGATTTGCCCGCTTCAGCGGATACGTTTGCCAATTCATTTGCAAGTGCTGCCCAGACCTTTTCCATGTTCGGATCCCTTCTCTATTGCGTTTCAAGATCACTATGGAGGAAGAGAAGTGGTGGCGCATCCGCCATTCGGCTAGGAGTTTTTTGCGGGATGAAAAAGACCGTGGCAGCCGTCTTTTTGATTAAGATTGAATCAGGAAAGATTAATTTTGGAAGCAAGCGGCGGATAGTATGGTTTCCCGCAAATCCGTAGAGTGGGTTTGCGGAGAAAAACAATGCAATTACAAACAGCAGGGAATGCAAATCAGAAATGGTCACTGGTGCTGGCGCGCGACGCCCGCGCCGACGGCCGGTTTGTTTACGCGGTCAGGTCCACGGGAGTGTTTTGCCGCCCATCATGCCCCAGCCGCAGGCCGCGGCAGGAGAACGTGGAATTCTTTGATTCACCGTCGCTGGCGCAGCAGGCGGGATACCGGGCATGCCGGCGCTGCTCGCCGCTCGAGCGCAACCCTCAAGCGCAGAAGATTGAAGCAGCCTGCCGCTATATTGACGAGAATCTGGACGTCACGCTGACCCTGACCGCGATCTCACGCAAGGTGGCGATCAGCCCGTTTCATTTCCAGCGGCTATTCAAGCGCGTGTTGGGAATCAGCCCACGCCAGTACCAGCAGGCGCGACGGGCCGGAAAGTTTCGCCAGGCGCTCTTGAGCGAAGGCCGCGTGACTGACGCTATCTACGAAGCCGGTTACAGTTCCAGCAGCCGTGCCTATGAAAGCATTCCGGCGCAGCTTGGCATGACTCCTTCGGCTTTCCGGCGCAAAGGCGAGGGGGTTGCGATCCGTTATACCGTGGCCGGCACGGAACTCGGCAAGCTGTTGATTGCGACAACGGATCGTGGCGTGTGCTCGGTCCGCTTTGGTGAAAATGACGCGACGCTGTTGCGCGAACTCAAGCGCGACTTTGAGGCGGCGGAGATCCATCGCGACGACGAAGGACTGAAGCCCCTGGCCGCACAGCTAAAACAACTGCTGAGCGGGGCCTCTGCGGCGTCAACCATCCCTATCGACATTCAGGGCACGGCGTTTCAACAACTGGTGTGGGAGACCTTGCGCCGCATTCCTCGGGGAGAGACGCGCAGCTACGCCGAGGTGGCGCAAACCATCGGCCGCCCGAAAGCGGTGCGTGCTGTGGCGAACGCCTGCGCCTCGAATCCGGTGGCGCTGGTGGTGCCGTGCCATCGCGTGGTGCAGAAGAACGGAAGCCTGGCGGGATATCGCTGGGGAGTGAAGAGAAAAGCAAACTTGCTGGAAAGGGAGCAGTCAGCAATCAGCAAGTAGTAAAAGCTTTTACCGCAGAGGACGCAGAGGGCGCAAAGGAAGGAGGATTCTGAATTCCAGTCCACTTTGCGATCTTGCGTCCGCGGCGTCCGTTGCGGTTAAAGTTTTTTGCTGATTTCGGCATACTCAGGGCGATTTTGAAAAGTGCCGTTTTGGCTAATTGCCAATTGCCATCTGCTATTTGCTCATCAAAAACGAGAAGCCCTCAAATTTGTATTCCCACTTATTGCCGGCTTTCACTGGCTTGATCTTTCCGCTGGGGGCCTGCTCCATGGCGGTGATCACGCGGGGAAGGTCGGCCGGGTCGGCCACCGGAACGTTGTGCGCCGGCAAGAGCTGCACAGCGCCGAGCGCGTTCATCTTCTTGATGGAAGCGACGTAAGAATCCAGGTCAGTTTCCGGACGATAAAGGAATATCGGCCCGGGATAATACATGTCACCGGTGAAGAGCAGGCGGTTGGCGGCGTCCCACAGCGAGATAGAATCGGGCGTGTGTCCGGGGGTGGGAATGATTTCAAGCACGCGCCCGCCCAGGTCGATTTTTTCGCCGCCGTGGATCCAATCGGTGATGTGGAAGGGCCGCGTGACGTAGTTCTTGGGATCAAAGCCGGCGGGCAGCGCGCCGCAGATGGCGTCCTGAGTGATCTCCGCCTGCGCGTCAGCGGTTGACCCTTTGGCGTTTTCGCGGGTGAAGGCCGTATCCATGCCGTAGATGTGGCTGAAGCGCCAGTTGTCGCCGACGTGATCATTATGCGTGTGCGAGTTCATCACGCTCACCGGCAGCGGCGTAAGACCTTCCACGAGCTTCTTGATGTCGCTGATGCCCATGCCGGTATCAAACAGCAGAGCCTGTTTGTCGCCGAGGATGAGGTACGAAATGATTTCTTCCTGCTGGTGCGGCTCATAAATCGCAAAAATGCCGGGACGTATGCGGTAGACCGCAAACCATTTGTCGGGCACCTTTACGCGCTCCAGCTTGCGATAGGCTGGGCGAGGCAGGTCGCGGCACCACTCCGGTCTTTGTCCGCCAAGCGAAGCCAGAAGAGCAAAAAAAATTCCGGCAGTAATGTGCATGCGCCTCCGTGCTGCAAAGATATTTCAGGCAAGGATATTCGTTTTCGCGCGGCGTGAGTAGCGGCCGCCATGAGAAAAGAAAAGGCGCCCTTCGCCAGGCGCCTTTTTGCTGATTGGAATTGAGTGCCTACTGCTTGGGCGGCTGTTGCGTAGGCGTCTGCGGTTGCTGGTGCATACGGTCGTCCTGCGCTTGCACCATCTGATCGAATTTCTGCTTCTGATCGTTGCTGGTCAACGCGGACCGTACTTTGGCGATGGTGTTCTCACGGATGGAGTGGATCTTCTGGATCTTGTCCTCGCGGGCCATCGCGTTATCGTGGACGATGCCCATGGCCTGCGTGTGCTGCTCCTCCAGAGCGGTCTTTACTTTGGCTTGCTGTTCCGGCGTAAGGCTCAGTTGCTCCGCCAGAACCTTTACCTGGTCGTCAATCGAAGGGGGCTGGCCTGCCTGCGCCGAGCTCTGGGGCTGGGGTTGCGATTGCTGCTGGCTGGGTTGGCCGGGCTGCATGGTGCCCTGATTTTGTGAAGGCTGGGTTTGCGAAGGCTGGCCAGATTGCATGGAGCCCTGCGACGCCTGTGGTGGTTGAGTTGATTGGCTGCCGTTTGGGTACTGTAATGCGAACGCCCCCACTGCCAGCACGAGTGTGCACGAAAAAATTGCGGCCCTGATGCGGTTCATCGGTTATTTGGTCTCCTTCCGGGTCTGCGGCCAGTCCTTGTGTGATGCGGTTTTCTCGCGCAAGGAGGGCACGCCAGCTCACAATCGGAAAATAGTTTGCCCGCGGGCAGAGAAGCTGATTGAGCAGCACGGAAATTTCAGGCGGCAGCAACTCTGCACGCGCTGATTCCGCATAGATGAGAATAAAGAAGGAGGGAGAGGGCGTCCGCAGCGAACGCCCTTTTGTAAGACTCGTACAGGATCTTATTTGTGGCCTTTATCTTTGTCGTGCGAGTGCATGTGATCTTCCATGTCTTTCACCATGGCATCGAATTTCGGTTTCTGCTCGTCGGTCAGGACCTCGCGTATCTGGGAGTGCGTCGAGTCATGCATGCTCTTCATCTTGGCATGCTTGTCTTCCTTTGACACCGACTCGTCCTTCATCAGGGTCTCCATCTGCTGGTGGCTTTGTTCCAGAATGGCTTTGACCTTGGTTTGCTGGTCGGTGGTAAGGTTCAACTTGGTGGAGAGCTCTTTGACATGGTCGTCAACGCTGCCCATTTTGTGGCCCATTTGCCCGCCGTGCTTGTGCTCTCCGCTTTCCTGGGCCGGTGGATTCTGCTGAGCAAGAGCCGCCAGTGCAAACAGGCAAGCTCCAAATAAGGTTAAGAGTCGCATCTGTTTCATGAATGATTCTCCATTTCATTGCTGAGGGCGTTTTGCTCGCCCGGCGCGGTCCGGGTCGATCCTATGGGCCGCGCAGCTGCAACCATGAGAACACAAAACCGGCATTGATGTGGAGAATCAGCCTGAAGTGGGCGTAAAAGTTGGCTAAAGAAGAATTTCGACGAGCGTTTCGTCCCACTCAAATGGAATATCTCAGTCGCCAAAGCCCTGTTTACGCATGAACTGGAGCGTGGCGTCCAGGCGTTCATAATCCTGGTCACTAAGAGCGATGAAGCGGAACGGATAGGTGGACGAGCCGTTCTGCGGCGGCAAGAACTCAACCAGACCGCTGACCTGGCCGGACAGAGTATTTACCTTCGCTTCAGCAATAGTGGCGCTGCCGATGCTGCTGGGGAATTCGGCCAGGCCTCCGGTGAGGGAGATCTTTTGCAGCACGGCCGAAACCTGATGGCCTCCCAGGTTGAAGCGAATGGATTCGTTGTTGGGAACACGTACTCGCGGAGACCGCGTCTTGGTTTGCGTTTGGGGAAAGTGTGGCATGGGGATATCTTCAGGCTTTCTCGCCGTCCCTGACAGATTACTGAAGCTGTTGCCCAGAGCCGGGACGCGGTGTTGAACCTGCAAGCGCCGAAGTGAGAACCTTCCTGGAATCGAGCAGGTAGACTCACGGTCCGCAGTAGTAAATGATGGAACATCACAAAAGGGAAGGGGCGGTTGTTACAACCGCCGCCCCGGGTAAAAGTGGGATGATTGCTGAATGGGAGACGTAATGTAGCACTGATCTTTCCGTTGACCGAGTTACGTGGGTACATGCGCTGCGGTGAGAGCCGCTACATGGACGGCGGCCCGTGAATCTTCCTATCGACAAACTTTTTTCGCTGATCGATTTTCTCGGCGTCTTTGTAGGCGCGCTGGGCGGCGCGCTGGCTGCGGTGCGCGACACGCGCTACAAGTACGATCTGGTCGGAGTGACTGGCCTGGCGCTGGCTTCAGCTCTGGGCGGTGGCATCACCCGTGACTTGATTTTGCAAAAAGGGCCGCCACTGGCCTTTTCTGATGCGCGTTATCTTATGACCGCACTAGCGGGCGCGGCGATTGGGATGTTGTTTGCGCAGCGGATTGGAAAGAACACGGAACGAGCCATCATCTTTATTGATGCCGCGGCGCTTGGGTTGTTCGCCGTTGCCGGCAGCACACG
>Ga0137395_10000265_pt1 | contig 20667 bp, 17 predicted proteins | sample czobulk216metaG_FD_108283 | JGI IMG/M metagenome (GOLD analysis project Ga0137395, IMG submission 108283) | Vadose zone soil microbial communities from Angelo Coast Range Reserve, California, USA - czobulk2.16 metaG | ecosystem: Environmental > Terrestrial > Soil > Vadose zone | place: USA...
GACCACGTCGAGCGGCCCACGGAGGACTGAGGTCGGAGAGCGGGGGTCAGAGGTCAGAGGTCAGAGGTCAGAGGTTAGAGGTTACAGGTTAGAGGTTAGGGATTGGGGAAGAACTTACGGCACGCTGGGATCACGGGATTGCTGGCCGCCGCGGCCTGCGCGGCCGCGCTTGCGCAGGCGCCGGCTGGCGGTCCGACAGATCCCGCCTTCGAGGTCACGTCGGTCAAGCAGAACAAATCGGGCGTTCTGGGAATGGGCGGCCCTGGCGATCGCATGCAGAACGGTCAGCTTCGGCTCACAAACCGTCCGCTGCGCGTGTTGATCCGTGAGGCATTCGACCGCCGTCGAACGAACGAGATCATCGGCGGTCCCGACTGGGTGGACACGAACCGCTGGGACGTCCTCGGCAAGGCAGACTCGGGTACCCGCGCCGTGTTTCCGATGCTCAGGACGCTGCTGGCCGATCGCTTCAAGCTGATCACGCATCACGAGACGAGGGAAATGCCGATCTATGAGCTCGTGATCGCGAGGCGCGACCGTAAGCTCGGCCCCTCGTTGCGTCCACCGTCGGACATGCCGCGTCTTCAGATAACTTTTGGCCTGTTCAAGGGCACCGCCCCAATCGCGATGTTGACTGACGGTCTGCTCGCTTCAGTCGTACAGCGCCCCGTTGTCGATCGAACGGGACTGACCGGACGATACGACATCGAATTGCACTGGACGATGGATGCGCCAACCGGCGCGTCCGAGACAAACGCTCCACCAGCGCCGCCTGGCGATGCCCCATCGATCTTCACCGCGGTTCAGGAGCAGCTCGGACTGAAACTGGAGTCGACGAAGGGACCGGTCGAAGTGTTGGTCATCGATCACGTCGAGCGGCCCACGGAAGACTGAGGACAGGGGTTAGAGGTCGGAGGTTAGGGGCTCGAGAAAGTTCAAAGCTTAAAGTGCAAAGTTGAAAGTGAGTTCAAAGTGATTAGCGCGTTCACAAACCCACGCTAATCGTAAGTCGAAAAGGCCGCTGCCGCTTGGGCGGGGCGGCCTTCTCTTTTCTTGGGAGCGGAATCTTTCGCTCCTGAGATAGTGTCTTAGCGCCTATGGCGGTCCTTTGGCTCTTGGGTGGTCGCTCATTTGCTGACGTGGCTTGGCGCGTCAGCGGGTATCGGTGCGGCCAAAATCCTGAGACGGCCCGTTCGCTTACATCACAGTTGTGCAGCCATTGAGCGGCGTCGGCGCTGACCGCGCGGGGATGGGGGCAACGTTCTTAGTTCCTGCCGCGCATCAGTTGGGTAAGGTCACTGATTGCCACGTCGCGCCAATCCTAGGCTGGGCGACGGGTGCGGCGGCAGTTCTCTGACGAGTTCCGAACCCGGCATGGAGGTAGTGCTTTGAGCAGCCTTACGGACGTTAAGGCCGAATGCAAGTTCCTTTGCAAACTTGAATCTGTTTGATGGCTGTAGGCAACCATGTCAGTCGTGGAGACATCGCCCGCGGACTGTTTGGGGCAATGTCCGCCGTAATTGTGCTGGCCTTGCTGTACGAGCCGTCAAGGCGATTGTTTTTTCCAAAGCTGGGATTCTTTGGCTCGATGGTCATCGTCTGCGTGGCCACCGCGCGCAGCAAGGGTGGAGTGCCCGCCGATATCGGAGCGATCCTGTTGTCACGGTTGATCGTCGGGGTCGCGTTGGGCGCTTTCAAATGACTCAAAGTCTAAAGCGTGGCGCTGACGATCTGAATGCTGTCGACATTTCGCAAGTATCGCAAGGTCGTCGGCGGGCAGGTATGACCAAAAAGCGCGCCCGCACTGACACTACGCTCTCGCCGGCTCCATTCACGGTAGACGAGGCGCTGGCGGCGATGCTCCATACGCCTCCGCCACCAGCAGAGAAGAACGCCCCGAAGCAGAAGCCGACGAAGAAGGCAAAGAAGCGATGAAATGGCGCGCTGTTATTCTTGGCGTCGGCGCGCTCTACATCGTGAGTGTCGGTGTGATGTTTGTGTTCGGGTTGGGGATACCCGCAGCCTACCTAACAATGCCCGGCTGGTTTGTGATTTCGGTGCCGACGACACTCTTGCCTTCAGGTGCATTCGACGTAGCAGCATCGTGGACGGGGAATCTCGTGATCCTGATGCTCAGCGCAGCTCTCAACGTCGCGGCCCTCTACGTATTAGCGCTTGTGTGGTCCAAGCATGCCTAGCGGAAGCGGCGGCGATGATTCAGCTGCTAACGTAAGCGAAATGAGAAGCTTATCGTCGGTCTAGCGGTGTTTTGTAGAATGGATTCGTGAACGCGCTAATCGCTAATCACCAAGTCAAAGGTGAGCCCACCGGCTCTCCTGTGAGCGCGGTCGGGCAGACGGCATCTGTCGATAGCCTCGCGATCGCAGCGTGACGAGCGTTCTTCCCCGACCCCTAACCTCTGACCCCTAACCTCTAACCCCTGCAAGGACCTCGCGCATCTGCGTGATCACCCAATCCACTTCCGCATCCGTGATGACGTACGGCGGCATGAAGTACAGGATGTTGCCGAGCGGGCGGAGCAGCAGGCCGCGTTCGAGAAACGCGGGATACAGTTGCTGCCCGATCCGATCGAGGTATCCGCCGGCGTCCTTCGTCGCTTTGTTCGAGACGAGCTCAATTGCGCCGACGCCGCCGAGAACGCGTACGTCGCCGACCATCGGCAGTTGCGCAAGCGGGGCGAGACCCTCGCGCAGTTGGCGCTCGAGCCTGGCGATGCGTGCGAGCACGTCGCCTTCTTCGATGAGATCCAGGCTGGCGAGTGCCACCGCGCACGCAAGCGGGTTGGCGGTGAAAGAGTGGCCGTGGAAGAACGTCCGGCTGTGATCGTCGCTGAGAAACGCATCGAAGACGGCGTTGGTGACGGCCGTGACCGCCAGCGGGAGGTAGCCGGCTGTCAGCGCCTTCGACAGGCAGATGATGTCTGGCGTCACCGACGCGTGTTCGCATGCGAACATGCGGCCGGTCCGTCCGAAGCCCGTGAGCACCTCGTCGGCGATCATCAACACGCCGTAGCGGTAGCAGAGCTGCCGCACGCCGTCGAGGAACGCAGCCGGCCACATGATCATGCCGCCCGCGCCCTGCAGCATCGGTTCGACGAGGACCGCGGCGATGCGATCGCCGTCAGCCTTCAGCCGGCTCTCGAGGTCGCCGAGGCAATCGATGCCGCAGGTCTCGCGTTTCAGTCCCAGCGGACAGCGGTAGCAGTACGGCGGATGGACACGATCGACGGAGAAGAGCAGCGGCGCAAACGCCTTCGTGAATATCGAGTCTTCGCTGACCGACATCGCGCCGACGGTGTCGCCGTGGTACGCGTGGTGAAGCGCCACGATCCGCTGGCGCGCCGGCTGACCCTGATTCCGCCAGTACTGCATCGCCAGCTTCACGGCGACTTCAACGGCGGTTGATCCGTTGTCGGAGTAGAACACGCGTGTCAGGCCCGCCGGGAGAGCCGCGACAAGCCGCTCGGCAAGATCTACCGCCGGCTCGTGCGTCGCGCCCGCGAAGATGACGTGCTCGAGCTTTGTCGCCTGCTCCGCGATCGCGGCGTTGAGGCGCGGATGCGAGTGGCCGTGGATGTTCACCCACCACGACGAGATGCCGTCGAGCAGCTTGCGGCCGTCTTCGGTGTAGAGGTAGACACCCTGGCCGCGCACGATCGGCAGCGGCGGCGGCTGCGTCTTCATCTGCGTGTAGGGATGCCAGACCAGCGCCCGGTCGCGATCGACGAGGCTCACCGCAGGTGCTCCAGCAGCCGGCCGTCACGATCGAGCTCGGTCAGCGCCCATCTGCTGAGCAGGTCTGGCGTGAGCGGCTCGAATCGCGGCATCTCGCCAAGCACGGCGACATGCCCGTGCTGTTCGATGGCCGCGCGATTGTCCGAGTCCGGCGAGCCCACGAGAACGACGCCTGCGATGGGGATCGATCGGTGCCGGAGCGCCTCAATCGTCAGCAGCGTGTGGTTGATGGTCCCGAGCGATGATCGCGCGGCGATAACCGCCGGCAGGCCCAGCCCGACCATCAGGTCGACCATCAGGTGTGCATCGTTGATCGGTACGAGCACTCCGCCGGCGCCTTCGACGACGAAACGGGACGAGGCCGGCTCTGTGTTCACGCAATCGAGAAGAGGTTGCAGCTCGATGCGGCGTCCGCCGAGACGCGCGGCCAGGTGTGGTGACAGCGGCCGCTCCAGCCTGACGCCGGCAGCGAACAGTTCGCCGGGCGCGCATGATCCGAGGCGCGCGACCGATGCGGTGTCGTCATCCTGCTCGATGCCCGTTTGAATCGGCTTCCAGTAGCGAAGTGGGGCGTGGCCGCGATAGCGAAGCAGCAGAGCGGCCGACACGACGGTTTTTCCGACGTTGGTGTCGGTGCCGGTTACGAAGACGCCGCGGACCACGAAAGCCTGTCCCCGCAGACGCCGGCCCCAGCGCCGGCTCCGACGACGCCGACCAGCGCGCGCACGAAGGGCTCGATCGCCTCGTCGGGAAGCGCGACGTTCACCGAAATCCGCAGACGCGCCGTTCCGGGGGCGACTGTCGGCGGACGGATGGCGCGGACGTCGAAGCCCTGCGCCTGGAGCGCGGCCGCGGCGTCGGACGCGCTCTCGTTCCCGCCGATGAGGATGGGAATGATCTGCGAGAAGGCGGCCGGCACGGGAATGCCGGCGGCGGACATCGCGGATCGAAGCCGCTTGACGCGATCGGTGAGCTGGCTCCGGCGGTCGGGTTCGGCGGCGATGACATCGAGGCTCGCGGCGATGGCTGCGGCGATGGCGGGCGGAGCGGCGGTCGAAAAGATGAACGGCCTGGCCCGCTGGATCAGATAGTCGATGGCCCACGCCGGCCCGGCGACAAAGGCGCCGCTGACGCCAAGCGCTTTCCCGGCGGTGTTGATCGACAGGCAGCTTCCACCATCACTGCCGTGCTCGACACCGCTCTCGACACCGCTCTCTTCAAGAAGCCCGCTGCCGCGTGTGCCGTAAATGCCGACGGCGTGAGCCTCGTCCACGATGAGCGTCGCGCCGCTCTGCCGGCACAGCTCGGCGTACTCGGCGAGCGGAGGAATGTCTCCGTCCATGCTGAACAGCGACTCGGTGACCACGAACGTGTGACCCGAGGGTGTCGGGTGTTTCAACAGCTGCGTGAGCGCGCCCACATCCTTATGCGGAAACACGATGCGCCTCGCGGCCGACAGCCTCGCGGCGTCGATCAGGCTCGCGTGGTTGCGCGTATCGGACAGGATGAGATCGCCGCCCTCCACAAACGTCGTGAGCACTGCGAGATTGGCGAGATAGCCGCTGGAAAAATACAGCGCGCGCTCGGTGCCTTTGAACGCCGCGAACCTGCGCTCGATGTCGGCAAACGACTCGCGGTCGCCCCGCAGCAGGCGAGAACCTGTGCTGCCGACGCCCTCTCGCGCGACCGCGTCGACCATCGCCTGGATCACGCGTGGATGGTTCGACAGGCCAAGATAGTCGTTCGACGAGAGATCGATGCCTGACGGCGGCCTCAGGATTCGCTCGAGCCGGCCGTCGCGAATCGCCTGCAGCCGTTCGCGGACGCGCGTCGCGAGCCTGTCAGGCATGGGGCGCCGCCTGGAGCTGCAATCCGAGGCCCGCGAACAGCTGTCGGTCGACCTCGACCGCAGGATTCGGCGTCGTCAGCAGCACGTCGCCGAGAAAGACGGAGTTCGCGCCCGCCATGAAGCACAGCGCCTGCGCTTCGGGGCTGAGCGACGCGCGGCCGGCGCTCAGGCGAACGAAGGATTTCGGCATGAGCACGCGCGCCGTCGCGATTGTCCTCACGAGCTCCAGTGGATCCTCGTCCGGCCGGTCGCCAAGTGGTGTGCCTTCGACGCGTGCGAGCAGGTTGATCGGCACGCTCTCGGGATGCGGCGAGAGCGACGACAACTGGTGCAGCATCCCGCAGCGAGCGCGTCGCGATTCCCCCATGCCGATGATGCCGCCGCTGCAGACGGTGACGCCGGCCTTTCGGACCCGCGCGATCGTGTCGAGCCGGTCGGTGTAGGTGCGCGTCGTGATGATGCTGCCGTAAAACTCAGGCGATGTGTCGAGGTTGTGGTTGTACGCGGAGAGGCCGGCTTGCGCGAGCGCGTCCGCCTGGTCCTGGGTCAGCATGCCGAGCGTGCAGCACGCCTCCATGCCGAGCGCCCGGACGCCGCGCACCATCGCCAGCACGCGCTCGAATTCCTCCCCGACGGCCGCGTCCCTCCACGCGGCGCCCATGCAGAACCGGGTCGCGCCCTGTTCGCGCGCCTTCCGCGCCGCCGCGAGCGCCTCGTCCACCTGCATGAGGTCGTAGCGGCCGGCTTCGGTTCGATAGTGCGCCGACTGCGGGCAGTACGCGCAGTCTTCGGGACAGTCGCCGCTCTTGACGTTCAGCAGCACGCAGCCCTGCACTTCGTTGGGCTGATGATGTTCGCGATGGACGAGCTGCGCGCGGAGCAGCAGGTCGAGAAGAGGAGAAGAGTAGACCGACTCGACCTCGGGTATGGTCCAGTCGTGGCGGGGATGAGACATTGGGATTGCGTATTGTAGCTTCCCCTAGCCCCTAACCTCCAACCTCTGACCTCCATGGAATCGCACTAAGGCACGCGTCCATCGAGCGTCAGCGCCGCGGACATGCCCGACCTCAGCGTCGACGCCGTGATTTGCTTGGGGGCCGACTTTGCCGGTGGCTGGCAAGTAATTCGGTACTGGTGCGACTGCCGCTCGTGGCTTTTCACGATCGCTTTCGCGTACTCCGGCAGCAGCGTCGAGAGCCGCGTTTCCGTGTTGATCGCTTCGTAGCGCCCGCCGGTCATCTGCGTGACGCGGATGCCGACCTCGATCCCGTTGGTGCCGCTGCCGATGTCGGTCGAACGATTCGGGTTCGACTGCATCACGATGTGCACGGTCGTGGTGCTCTCCTGAATGTCCTTGAACAGCTTGGTCACCTGGTAGTCGCGCGCGTTGCTGCCTTCGAGACCGCTGCTTCCGACCATCATGATGACGGGGAAGTAGTTGCCCTTTTCCTTGTCCTTGCCTTTCTTGTCCTTGGCCACGCGGTCCGCCGCTTCCGACAGCGCGTCGATGAACTTCGGCGCGCCCGAATCGGGAATGAGCAGGTCGACGCTCGACAGGAGCTTGATGCGGTCGGTTCCCGACTTGTAAATGGTTCGGGGCGCCGGCGAGAAGCTGACGAGGGACACTTCGATGTCGGTCGGCAGCTCCTTGATGAAGAGCCGCAGGGCCTCGCGCACCTGACGCAGCGCGTCGGTGTGCACGGGGCCGTTGTCGACGAGCAGCTGCAGCCTGATCGGCCACTCGATCGCCTCGAACTTCGTCGTCTTGCACTCGACGCCGTCGGTCTGGATGGCGACGTCTTCGACCTTCAGATCCGTGATCGGCTTGCCGTCGTTGTCGACGGCGCTCATGAACACCTGGATGGCCTGTTGCGCGTGAAGCGACGGAGCGCCGCCCATCACCAACGCGCCCAGCATGGCGAGGGCGGACGCGTAGAAAATCCGCGCGCGCTTACCGTTGATCCGGCAGCGCAAAGACGTAAACCTCATTGTGCCTCCGTGCCGGCGAAATGCCGGCCTGCGTAATCAGTCCCCCGGTCAGGAGCCCCTCGCCCGACATCACCGCGATGTACTGCTTGCCGTTCACCGAGTAGGAGATCGTGCTGTTGTCGATCGACCCGCCGAGCGCCGTCTCCCACAGGACGTTTCCGCTGGCGGCGTCGAACGCGCGGAACTTGCCGTCCAGATCGCCCCAGAACACGAGATCGCCGGCCGTGGTCAGCACGGCGCCGTTGCCGGGCGCGCGTCCTTTATATATGTGCTGAATTTCGCCGGTCTCCATGTTGATTTTCGCCAGGCCCCCGAATTCCTCCGGCTTAGACCCCGCGCGAGGGATTCCGCTTCGCTTCTCGTTTATGGCCGGCTTGCCGTCCGCGGCAGGAATCGCCGCCGTCATGTCGAGGCAGTTGTCGACCCATGGGACGAACAGGGCGTTCTGCCGCCGATGATACGCCGTGGGCCAGTAGCTGCGGGTGTTCCAGTAGCAGATCACGTGTCGCTGGCCTGCGGCGGTGAAGACGAGATCCTTGTTGATCGTCACCTTGCCGGTCCTGCCGTCGACGTTCGAGATCAGGAAGTTCGGCGCGTCGAACGGAAACGGCGTCGCCCACAGAAACTGGCCGTTGCGGCGATCGAGCGTGAAGATCCCGCCGCCTTCCCCGACCATCACGGCGACGTCGCGCTGTTCGCCGCGGCGGATGTCCGGGTTGATCCACTTGACGAACTTCGGATCCGGCCGCACGGCTGTCCGGAGCAGCGTCCGCTCGTGCGTGTAGTCCTCGTCCCAATCGTCGCCGGGTAAGTGCTGGTAGTACCACGCCAGCTTGCCGGTCGCTGGGTTGATGGCCAACGTCGAGTTGCTGTAGAGATCGACGGGCGACGTGAAAGGCACCGCGTCGAACCTGCCGCCGTGCCGTGAGGCGCGCGTGTTCGGCGTCGGATTCGCCACGCCCCAATAAATCAACTTCAGGACGGGATCGTAGTTGCCGGGCAATCCCCAGGTCGACGCGAAGCGCTTGTCTTCCGGCGCGCCGCCCCAGCTCGCGCCGCCTGGATCGTCGTCTCCAGCCGCCGTGTAGAACCGCCACGACTCCTGGCCGGTGACCGCATCGTGCGCTGAGATGTAGCAGTTCTTCCGCGAAGCCGCGCACGTTCGGCCGGTCAGCACTTTGCCGTCGATGACGACGGGGCCCGACGTCATGCCGCCGTCGGTCTTCGTCTCCCACCGAACTTTCCCGGTGGCGGCGTCGAGCGCGACGATGAAGCCGTCGGGAGCGGTGTAGTAGATCATGTCGCGGTAGATCGCGAGTGTCTTCGTGCGGGAGGGCAGCGTCGTGTCGCGCTTGTACTCCCAGATCAGATCGCCGTTGGCGGCGTTCATCGCCCACACAGCCGCGCCCGGCTGCGCCATGTACATCACGCCGTTGTAGACGATGGGGATGCTTTCGTGGTTGCCCGCCGGCATGGCTTTCGTCCATGCCGTTTTCAGCTGGCTGACGTTGCGACGGTTCACGAACTCGAGCGGGCTGTACCGCTGTGCGTCGTAGGTTCGGCTGTACATCAGCCAGTCTTCCGGCGGCGGAGTCGTCAGCATCTCGGAAGAGACGCCGGGCGCGGTCTTTTGCGGCTCTTTTTTCTGCGCGCCCAGCGCGGCACCGAGCGCGATCAGCGTGCCGAGCAGGGCGAACGAGCGCTTCACGGCAATGCCAATGCGACGAGCTCACCCGGAAACATGCGGCCGGAGACGGCGACGAGCAGATATTGCTTGCCGTTCGCCATGTACGTCATCGGCGAATTGCTGACGCCCGCGGGCAGTTCCATTTCCCACACGATCTTGCCGGTCTTCTTGTCGAATGCGCGGAACATGCGCCCGCCAAAACCGGCCGGCACGCCGACGCCGGTGTCGCTGCCTTCGCCCATGAACACGAGGCTCTTCGTCACGATCGCCGCGTTGCGGCCGGGCGTTCCAATCGGCGGGAGGTTGAGGCCTTTGAACGCCGGGTGGTTGCGGATGCCGTCGCCATTGGCGACTGCCCACGCGATCTCACCTTTATTAAGGTCGATCGCGGTCAGCTTCGCGTACGGCGGCTTGAACGGGTCCGGCAGGCCCTGCGGGCCGAGCATCTTCGGCCATGCGCGCTTCACCAGCGGCATGTTCGATTCGGGGTTCTGCGACTTCACCAGGCCGATGATGTCAGGCATGTGCGTGGACGGGACGTAAAGCATGCCCGTTTCGGGATCGAACGCCGCGCCGCCCCAATCGGCGCCGCCGTTCGTGCCCGGCAGGAAGATCGTGCCCTTCTTGCCCTTCGGTGTGTCCGCCGCTTCGGGCGGCGTGTAGAGCGGCCCGTAGTTGTACTCGCTGACGATGCGGAGCGATTCGGCTTTGAGGTCGGGCGTGTAGTCGAGCAGATCTTTTTCCGTGACGCCCTGTTGATCGAATGCCGGCGGCTTCGTGGGAATCGGCTGCGTTGGCGAATACCACTCGCCAGGTGCCTCGCCCTTCGGTACCGGCCGTTCTTCGATCGGCCAGATCGGCTTGCCGTTCGTGCGATCCAGAACGAACGTGTACGCCTGCTTTGTTACCTGCGCGAGCGCTTTGACTCTGCGGCCGTTGACCGTGATGTCGGTGAGGATCGGTGCGGCGGGCAAGTCGTAATCCCATAAACCGTGATGCAGCGTCTGGAAATGCCACACACGTTTGCCGGTCTTCGCATCGAGGCACAGGACGGCTTCCGCGAACAGGTTGTTGCCGGGACGCGTGCCGCCGTAATAGTCGCCCGTGGCTTCTTCGAGCGGCAGATAGACGTAGCCCAGCTCTTCGTCGGCGCTCAGCAGCGACCACACGCCGCTGTTGCCTGAGTACGACGCCGATCGGTCCAGCCACGTGTCTTCGCCGAACTCGCCGGGCCGCGGCACGACGTGGAACGTCCACAGAAGCTTTCCCGTTTTCGCGTCGAAACCGCGGATGTCGTCGGGCGGCGCTTCCTTGGTCGCCTTCACGCGCTCGTTCAAGTAGTCGGTCGCGGGAGCGGGAACGCCGCCGACCACCACCACATCGCGCACGACGATCGGCCCGCTGCTGTTGCGGTAGCCGGTGACGCCGCCGCGGTCGTAGCCGACTTTCGTCAGATCGATCTGGCCGTTCGTGCCCCAGTCGGGATAGCGCTTGCCGGTTTTTGCATTGAGCGCGATGAGGTTCGCGCCGTTCATCGCGAAGATGCGCGCGTCGTTTCCATTCGCCCAGTACGCGACGCCGCGCGTCGATCCCGCGCGCGCCGGCGGCTTGCCTTCCTCATGCGGCGGCGTGTCGAACCACACAACCTTGCCGGTCGCCGCATCGAGCGCGACGATCACGCCGACGCCGCTGCTCATGTAGAGCAGTCCGTCGACCATGATCGGCGTGTTCTGCCAGTTCGTCGGGCCCTGGGCTTCGGGAAACATCGCCTTGAGCTCCGCGGGCACTGCCGGCTGGCGCCAGGCGATGCGGACGTTCTTTACCGTGTCTTTGTTGATCTGATCGAGCGGGGAGTACTTGGTACTGCCTTTATCCCCGGAGTAGGCCGGCCAGTCGTGGTTCTTGTCGTTTTTTCCCGCGGCGCGGCCGCCGAGGGTCCAGTAGGTGAGTGCAAGAGCGACGACGAGGCCCAGCAGCAGCTTTGCTCGCATAGGCCGCACATTATAGTGGGGGAGAGAGAGATGTAGCGCGGCCCTTTCAGGGCCGCGGCGCGGGGCTGAAAGCCCCGCGCTACGACGGTCGCCTGTTACCGCTCCTGCGTATCGGCGCCAGGCGTTGCGGGAGCGCCCGCGGGCGCGCCGCCTCGGCCGCCGAACAACCCGCCGCCCGGGACCGCGGGTGCGCCGCCGACGCCTAAGCCGTCCTGCACGGGACGCCGCGCCCGGACAACTCCCTTCTTCAGATCCTCTGCCAGCGCGCGATCTTCGGCGCGTTCGCCGCCGAGCGACTGCGTCAGCGCCATGTTTCCTTCGTGGCACGTGTAGGGGAGGATGCGGCCGCCGTCGAGCGGCGTCAGCGGGAACGACATCGTCCACGGCCGCTCGTACGTCAGCGGATCGTCGATCGTCACCTGATACTGAACGATGTCTTTGGCCACGCGCTTGATGCGCTCGATGAAGTTCAATTGTGTGCTGTGGCGGTTGCCGTTGCCGTTGACGCCAATCGCCGTCTTGTTGGTGAAGTTCGTCGTCTCGACGACGAGCTCGTCGCCTTCCCAGTGGCCGACGGAGTTGCCGAGGATGAGCTGAATCTTCGGATTGACGTGCGGGCGCCCGTCCGTCGGGATGACGCGGGTGTCGTGAATCATCTCGTACGTGATCGTCACGTAACCCGGCGACTGCTGGATCTCCTGCCCGTTCCCGTAGATGACGTTCAGCGTCGACCCGAGCACGCCGCGTGTGATGCAGCGCTCATACGTCGAAAAGTCCGTCGTCCAGTCGAGCGGGCCGTTGCCATAGGTGCCTCGAGGCATCGCGCGGGCAAACGATTCGGGCGTGTAGGCCGGCTGCTGTCCGTTGGGCGGATCGACGACAAGCGAAGTCTGCGCGAACGCACGTCGCGCGTAGTCGAAACGGAATGCGCCAACCGCGTTCTCGTCGCCTTGCTTGGCGCGTTGCGCGATTTGCTTTTGCCGCTGCGTGAACTCTTCGTCGTTCAAGTACAGGCGGTCGCCGTAGCACGCCCCTCTGCCGCGCCCGTCGCAGTTCTGCGGTCGCGACATCGGGATGCCGGCCCCGTCGTCGCTCGACCAGACGCCGACGAGATCCGGCTCGCCCCACGGCGTTTTCGGCGACTTGTAGGGCGTCGCCTGCGTCTTGCCGCCGTACGCGGTAATGACGAGCGGCGGTCCCATGCTCGGCTTGGTCTGACCGGCTGTCGGTACGCCCATCAGGATCCACGCCCCGACGAGCGCCGTCGCGCTCACGACTGTAAATAAGGTTCCCTTGCTCATCTGGATCTCCTTCGCTCAAGGCAATTGTAGGGCAGGAAGGGCAGGACGGGCGGGAAGGGCAGGACGGGCAGGACGGGCGGGAAGGGCAGGACGGGCAGGACGGGCGGGATGGGCAGGACGGTTACGAGGAGTTTCCAGACAAAACAGGCTGGCGATCGTCGAAGATTGACGTTTACGGAGAGTCACCATGAAGCAGGAGAAAAGGCAGGCCGCGCTGCTCGAGAAGCTGACCCTGGTGGACGCCCGCAAGCGAGTCGAGGAATTCAGATACCTGAAACCAATTGACGCGAAGAGCGGAGCTGCACCGGCTCCTCCACAAAAAGACGCGAAGGGCAGGACCTGACAGGGTTCCCCTGGTGGATCATCGACAGCAACGGAGAAGTGCAGCCTTCCCCGACTCGCGATTCGACGTGGACGAACCAGGGTTTTCAGTTCACCGACTTCGCGTTTTTCGTGTTCTGGAACTCGTACTTGGACGCCATCGCACACGTGGGCAACGCAAAGCAGGGCGTGTTTTTTGTGCAGGGTACGATCAACGTTCAGGGCTCAGGTTTGTTCGCAGCATCCGACCGATTCTGGTTCAAAGTCCGGGTGTGATCGATCCTGTCCTGCCCCTCCTGCCATTTCCAGTCGTGTAATAGTCGGCCTCCTCGTGCGTTAAGGCTGGTAGGGGGACGCAGTGCCTGCAGCCAGCGCGCGAATCGACGAACTGACGTTCCCCATGATTCCCACGGCCCCGCTCGCGGAGTTGACCGAGCTGTACGAGCGCCATTACGAAGCTGTATTCCGCGCGGCCCTGCGCGTCACCGGGAATCCGGCCGATGCCGAGGACGTTCTGCAGACCGTCTTTCTGCGCGTGCTGTCCCGCCGGAAAGACGTCGAAGGCGTCGACGACGCGCCGCTGACGGCCGCCTACTTCCGGCGCGCCGCCGTCAACGCGGCCGTCGACGTGCTGCGCCGCCGGCAGCTTCGTGCGGCGGCGGTGTACGACGATGAGGCGCCGCACGCCGCGTCCGAGCCCCCTTTCCTGCTGAAGGAGCGCCTTCGGCGCGCGATCGCCGCTCTGGACAGCGAGGACGCCAGCCTGTTCCTGCTGCGGCACGTCGAGGGGCTGTCGAATGAAGAGTTGGCGGAGATGTTCGCCATCGAGAAGAACAACGTAGCCGTCCGGCTCCACCGGATCCGGCAGCGACTGCAAACCGAAATGGAACGCTAGGAGAACGGCGATGACCGAAGACCGTCTCGAACGCGCCCTGCAGGAAATGAAAGAAGAAGACGTCGTCGCCGGCACGCTCGAAGCTGCGCGGGCGCGCGTCTGGGAAAACGTGACGAGCGCCGTCAGCGCCACCTGTGCGGAGTTTCGGCAGGACTTTCGGGCGTATCTCGGCGGCGAATTGGGCGGCAGCCGCCGCCTGCTGGTGGAAGACCATCTCAGTCGCTGTCCCGCCTGTCGCGTCCGGATCGCCGAGATGAAGGGCGAGAGAACGGTCGTCGCGATGCCCGTGCGGTCGTCATCGTTTTCTTCGTCCTCTTCCCGCTGGGTACGACGGGGAACTTTGGCGGCGGCAGCCGTACTGCTCGTCTCGGTCGTTTATCTCGGACGCGACACCATCGACGCGATGATGGCTCCCGGCGGCCCGAGGGCCACGGTCGTCTCCGCGGACCGCGGCCTGTACCGCCTGAGCTCCTTGTCCGCCGACTTGTCCGCCGAAGCGCGCAGCGCGAAGGTGGGAGCGCGAAGCGTGAAGGCGGATCTCGACGCAGGCGCCGCCATCGGGGAACGGGAGACTGTCCGCACAGGCCCGGGCGCCCGCGCGGTGCTGCGGCTCGCCGACGGATCGATGGTGGACGTCAACGAGCGAACAGAGATGTTCGTGACCGCCGCCTGGAGCGGTCAGGCGATTCACCTGCAGCGCGGCGACATCATCGTCAAGGCCGCCAAACAGCGGCGCGGCCGTCTGCGGGTGCTGACACGTGATTCCATCGCCTCGGTGAAGGGGACCGTCTTCGCGGTGTCCGCCGGCATGGGCGGCTCGGTCGTCTCGGTGGTCGAGGGATCGGTGGCGGTGAGCCAGCCCGGCAGGGAACTACTCCTCGGCCCCGGCCAGCAGGCCGCCTCCAAGCCGGCGCTCGCGAGCTCGGTCGCGGACGCCGTCTCCTGGAGTCCCGACAAGCAGTACTACCTGGAGCTGCTCGGATCGTTCGTCAAGATCGAACGCGAGCTGGCGAATTATCCCTCGCCGCTGCGGACCAACTCGGACCTGCTCGCGCATCTCCCTGCAGGGGCGATCGTCTACGGCAGCGTCCCGAATCCTGGTATCACGATCGGCCGGGCCCTGGCGCTCGCCGACCAGCAGTCGGGGCAGAACGCGACGTTCGGCGCGTGGTGGAATTCCGAGACGGGACAGCTCTTGAGACAGATGGCGGATCGCATCCAGTCGGTGAATCAGCTGCTGGGGGAGGAGATTGTCTTCAGTGCCACCGTCTCCGGCGTCCCTGGCGTCATCGACCCGGTGCCGACCGTGATGGCCCGAGTGCAGCCCGGCAAGCGCGCGGAACTTGCGAGCGCCTTGCAAGGCATCTTCGCCGCGGCGGGCGAGGCTGCCGGATCGTACTCGGTGTCCGACGACCTGATGGTTGTTTCGAACTCGCCGTCGCACCTGTCGTGGGCCCTCGCTCATCTAGGGCAGGGCGCCGGCTCCCCGTTTGCTGCAGCCATCACGGAGCGTTACCGGCGCGGCGTGGGCTGGCTCATCGGAATCGATGCGGCCCCGCTGGTCACGATCACGTCCGGAGAAGATGCCTCGATCAAGCTCGCTGGCATGATGGGGACGAAGTACGTCTTCCTCGAGCAGCGTGCTCCCGCAGGCGCGGAAGAGAACGAGGTCACGCTCACGTTCGAAGGGGCACGAACGGGCATGGCGTCGTGGCTGGCTGACGCTGGCTCCGGCGGCGCGGCGGAGTATCTGCCGCCTGATGCCCTCGTCGCCGGCTACGTATCGACGCGCGAGCCGTTGCAGCTGTTCGAGGAGTTCACCGCACAGATCACCAGGATGGAGCCGGACTTCGGGCACGGCCTGGCAACGTTGGACGAGAAGCTTGGCGCCGGCTTCATCCAGAACCTGACCGCGGCGTTCGGAACGGAAGCGGCGCTGGCGCTGACGGGATTCTCGACGAGCGGCCCGACGTGGGTGATGGCGAGCGTGGCGAACAGTCCGCCGATCATCGACATCTCCATCAGGAAGCTGGTGGATGCGTTCAACGCGGAGCTTGCGCCAGACCAGCAGGCCAAGCGAATCGTGATCACGCAGGAGATCGCCGGCGGGCGGACCTGGAGCACGATCAAACCAGGAGGAGTTCCGCTCACCATCATCTGGACGTACGATCGGGGCTACATGGTGGCGGCCTCCGATCGCGGCGTCGCGGAGCGTGCGATCGCGACGCGCAACGGTGGTTCCCCGCTCGTCTGGTCGCCGGACTTCCTCGCCCAACTGCCTTCGTCGGCAGGAATTCATCCGTCCGCCTTCGGCTGGCTGAACGCGAAGGGCGCACTCGGAATCCTGTCGACGCTCTCCCCGAGTCCGGCGCTCGCCGAACTCGTGGCCGCGCGCGATCCGATTCTTGTGGTGTTCGATGGAACGCCGGAGCAGATCCACGCAGCCAGCCGTACTCGTATCTCCGGGTTGATCATGGACGCGATGCTGTTCGAGAGTCTGAGCCGCGCGACGATGGGACAACGATAGAAGCTTGAATACCACACCGGTCGTCGAACTCGAAAACCTGAAGGTCACGCTGGGGCGGCGGGAGATCCTCCACGGGATCTCCTGCCGTCTCGGCGTTTCTGGCACCGGAAAGGCGGTGGGGTTGCTGGGGCCCAACGGGGCGGGCAAGTCCACGCTGATCCTCACGCTGCTCGGGTTTCTCCGGGCCAGCTCTGGCCGCGCCCGGATCCTGGGCCTGGACTGCCGACACAACATGGGCGAGGCCCGGTCGAGAATCGGCTACATGCCGGAGAACGACTCGTTCGTCGGCGAGATGACGGCGGTCACCTTCCTCCGTCAGATGGCCGAGCTCTCGGGGCTCCCGCCAGGCGCGGCGCTCGAGAAGGCGCACGAGGTCCTGTTCCACGTCGGGCTCGGGGAAGCGCGCTACCGGGAGCTGCGGACCTACTCGTACGGGATGAAGCAGATGGCCAAGCTTGCCCAGGCGATCGTCCACGGGCCGGAGCTGGTCGTGCTGGACGAGCCGACCAACGGGCTCGATCCAGCCGCGCGCCGGCGGATGCTCAAGCTCGTCGCCGACATGAAGCAGGAGCAGGGGATGAACGTGCTCATCTGCTCCCACCTGCTGCTCGACATCGAGCAGGTGTGCGACGAGGTCGTCATTCTGAAGGACGGCGCGATCGTGCACCAGTGCAACCTCGAAGAAGAGCGGCGCTCGAACAGGAGCTTCGTCGAGCTGGAGGTGACCGGCAACGATCGGAACCTCCGGATGGCGCTGCCGGAGATCGGCGCCGAGGGCGTTTCGGAGGGCGCCGGGCGCTGGCGCATCGTGCTGCCGGCAGGAGTCGAGGTCGAGGCGATCTGGGCACTCGCAGCGCGGCAGGACTTGCTCGTGAGGAAGCTCACGCACCGCCGCGACACCCTGGAGGAGATCTTCCTGAAAGCGATGGGCCATCTCTCACACACGCCAGGGGAAGGCGCGGCGCTCAGCGTCGGGCGCACATAACGCGCGATGGCCGTCTACAAGCGGGGATATCAGCGGTACGCGGGACGCCTCACGGGGCGTTGGACGCGGTTCATGGTGCTGCCGCGCTATGCCTGGCGGAGGCTCTATGAGCAGCGTCTCGTCGTGCTGCTCACGATGGCGGCGTTTGTCTGGCCCCTGCTGTGTGCCGGCTTCGTCTATCTCACCAACCATGGGGAACTGTTGCAGGGGCTCGATCCGGAGTTTCGCGCGTTCATCCAAGTCAACGGCCGGTTCTTCTCGATCTTCATGTACGTGCAAGCGGGCTTCGCGGTCTTCCTCACGGCGCTGGCCGGGCCCGGCCTCGTGGCGCCGGACCTCGCGAACAATGCGCTGCCGCTCTACTTCAGCCGGCCCCTCACACGCTGGAGCTACGCGCTGGCGCGGCTGATCGTAATCGTCGGGATGCTGTCGGTCGTCACGTGGATCCCGGGCCTCCTCTTGTTTGCGCTGCAGGTCGGCCTGGCCGGCGGCTGGTGGTTCCTTGCGAACTGGACACTGGGTGCTGGCGTGGTCGCCGGGTTCCTTCTCTGGCTGCTGGTCCTGGGTCTGGTGGCGATGGCGAGTTCCGTCTACGTGAAGTGGAGGGTCGTGGCCGGAGCGGTCAGCCTCGCCGTCTTCTTCATCCTGACCGGCGTGTCCGAGATGATCGACAACGTCTTTCGCGTGACGTGGGGGCACGTCCTGGATCCGGCCTGGGCAGTCAACCGGGTGTGGTGCACGCTGCTGGGCGTGAATCCGCCCGACGGCCCGGGGGCCGGGGCCTCCATGTTGTCGCTGGCGGGGTTCGTTCTTCTGCTCGTTCTCGTCATCGAACGCAAGCTGCGGCCAGTGGAGGTCGTCCGATGACGGACTCCTCGGTCGTTCCCTCGGTGGTTTTTGACGAAGTCTCGAAGTTCTACGGCGACGTGCTCGGCGTGAACCACGTCACGTTGAACATACCGCCAGGAATCACGAGCCTCGTCGGGCCGAACGGCTCCGGCAAGACGACGCTGATGAACTTGATGACCGGCCTGATCTTCCCCGACCACGGCAGCATCGTCATGCGCGGGATTTCCCCGCGCGATCCAGAAGCGCTGATGCGGATGACGGGATACGCCACGCAGTACGACACCGCGCCGCGATGGGCGACCGGGTTCACCTTCATTACCACCGGGCTCATTCTTTTCGGATACGGGCGATCGGAAGCGGAGGAGAGGGCGTGGAAGGCGCTCCAGCGCCTGGGCCTGACCGAGGCGGCGAACCGCAAGGTCGCTGCCTATTCCAAGGGCATGCGGCAGCGGGTGCGGCTGGCTCAAGCCATCGCGCATGATCCCGACCTGCTGGTGCTGGACGAACCGCTGAACGGCCTCGACCCGCTGGTTCGCGCCGAGACGATCGACCTGTTCCGCGCGTGGGCCGCCGAGGGGAAGCACGTCATCATCTCGAGCCACGTCCTTCAGGAGGTGGACGTGATCAGCGATCAGGTCGTGCTGATCGCCAACGGGATGATCGTCGCCGAGGGGCAGATCCGCAAGGTGCGCGACGAGATCCAGGAACATCCCAGCCAGTACATCGTCCGGTGCCGCGAGTCTGACGCATCGGGCGTGGCGGCGCTGCTGTTCGCCGAGGAACACATCACCGAAATCAAACTGAACGACGACCGAATGGGCATGCTCGTGATGACCCGCGACCGGGAGCTGTTCGCGCGTGCGCTCGGACGGATCGCGCTCGACGGCCACCGGATCGACAGTGTGGTGCCGGCCGACGAGAACGTGGACGCGTTGTACGAGTACCTGATCGGCGGGAAATCGTGATGACCTTCAGGGCCAGGGCCAAGCAGGCGTGGACGATCGCGAAGATCGAGCTCCGGCGCGTCTTCTTTGCCAAGCGCTCTTTCTGGGTCTACGGCCTGGCGCTCCTGCCGTCGCTCGTCTTCTTCGGGCACGGTCTCGAGGCGAAGTTCCGGGGCGAGCGGCTTGCCCGGCGCGGACTGACGGCCCCGGCGCTGATGGATAGCGCCAATATCGGAGAACTCGCGGACGAGGTGAAGAAGCGGCTGGGAACACCGGCCGAGGAACAGTCGTGGTCTCAGAACCGGCGCGTCCGGAAGCGCACCGGGAATGCGGGAACGACGACCCAGGTGATCGAGCCGACCGTTAACGCCCGCTTCGTCCGCCTGAATGTCATCCGTCCTTCCTACAGCGGGGAGCCGGTGGCGAGGATTTACGAATTCGAGGTCTACGGACCGGATGGCCGAGTGAATCTCGCGCTCCACCGTCCCGCCACCGGAAGCTCGTCGTGCAGCCAGGATCAGGGGCCGGAGAAGGCTGTGAACGGCAGCGTGGCCGGAGGGCAAGCCGACAAATGGTGCGCTGAGGGTTGGCCACTATTCCTGCAGGTGGACCTGGGAGCGGTTCGTCCGGTCACGCGCTTCGTGGTGAAGCACGCCAGTGCGGGAGGCGAACAGGAGGAGTCCGACACCCGCGAGTTCAACATCCAGCTGAGCAGCGAAGGAAAGACGTTCACCACGGTCGCCTCGTCTTCGGGCGCCGGGTTCGTCGATGAGCGGACCGAGTATCGCGATATTACGTACTTCGACGGGCGGCGGGCCGCAAGGCTCCTGTTCGTCGACGGCAAGCTGCAGCGCCGGGACGTCCGCCGCCTGCTCGACTTCGAAGAAGACCGGATGATCTTCGCGGGGATCTTTCAGTACTTCTACCTGCGGCTCGCGATCTTCTTCGGTTGCCTGGGCATCTTCATGTATCTCTTCCGCGGGGAGATGAGCAACCGGACGCTGCACTTCTGGCTTCTCGCGCCGGCGCGGCGCGAGGTGCTGCTCGCGGGCAAGTATGCTGCCGGGCTGATTGCGTCTGCTGTGATCTTCGGCGGCGGCGCGCTGCTCATGCTGGCGGCCCTGATCTGGCCGCACGATGCGGTCGAAGTCCAGTCCTACTGGAACGCCGGGGGCATGGGACAGGTGTTCTGGTATGCGGCGGCTGCCGCGCTCGGCTGCGTGGGCTATGGGAGCGTCTTTCTCGCGGTCGGCCTGTATGTTCGAAATCCCATCATCCCCGCGGCAGTGCTGCTCGCCTGGGAGGGCATCAACGGCATCCTTCCGCATGCGCTGCAGAAGATGAGCATCCTGTACTACCTGCAGTCCATTTGTCCGGTTCCTGCGCCGATGGACAGGAATGCCCCGATGCTGATCCGGCTGCTGGCGGCGCCCGCCGCTCCCGCTTCGGGTCCGGAGGCGATTCTCGGATTGCTGCTCCTGACCGCGTTAGTCCTGTGGATCGCCAGTCTCGCCGTCCGGCGCATGCAAATCTCCTACGGCACGGAGACGTGACGTTTGATGGGCAGGACGGGC
>Ga0137395_10000266_pt1 | contig 20658 bp, 12 predicted proteins | sample czobulk216metaG_FD_108283 | JGI IMG/M metagenome (GOLD analysis project Ga0137395, IMG submission 108283) | Vadose zone soil microbial communities from Angelo Coast Range Reserve, California, USA - czobulk2.16 metaG | ecosystem: Environmental > Terrestrial > Soil > Vadose zone | place: USA...
TCGCCCGCATAAACACCGGGGCCCGACTGGCTGTAGTACCACCAGTTCTCGCGCGCCGACGACTCCGGGCTCTTCGGCGAGCAGAGTCCATACGTGTAGCTGGCGACGAGTTCGCCGCCGTGAATCGCGGGGTGATGCAGGTATTCGTTGTAGCGACCCGGCGCGTACGCCGAGCTCTCGAGGCCGATGATGCCGCGCAGCTCGCGTTGATGATCGGCGGCGAGCTTGAGCACGATTGCGCCGCCCATCGAGCAGCCCATCACCACCGGGCGGTCGAGACCGAGCGCTTTCCACACAGCCCTCACCTGCGCGAGGTAGTCGGCGGTCGTCAGCTTGTACTTGCGGAGCCACCAGCCGTCTGGCGGATTCGACCGTCCGTGGAAGGGCAAGTCGAACGCGATGACGCGGTACCTGGATGTAATGGACGCGTCGCTGAACAGGTGCCGGTACTGCCGGCTGTCGGCGCCCGCGGTGTGGAGGCACAGCAGCGGAATGCCCTCGCCGGCTTCTTCCACGAAGATCCGGTAGCTGACTCCGCCGATGTCGAGCGTCATATAGCGGCCGACGATCGGCTCGAAGGCAGTGGTCACGGATCAGTGACCGATGGTTCGCATCACGTTCATGGCGCGATGAAGGGCGCGGGCGTGCTGCATGGCGACGAGCGTGTCGCCTTCGAGCACGAAGCCGGGCACACGCATCAGCATCGCGAAGAAGTCGTGGTAGAGCGGCTCGGGATTCGGGCTGAAGAACTTCTCCCAGATGTCAGGGCTCGCGCGAAAACCAAACGCGCAACGCACGTCGATCCTCGGCGCGCTGACCGCTTCGACGATCTTGCCGCGCTCGAATCTGACGACCGAGCGCCGATCGCCGCACGACAGCGACAGCGCGGTCGTGAACCAGTCGCCGACGACGGCCATCTCCGGGTCAGCGTTCACGCGATCCCGATAACGCGCCAGCCACCCATCCGTAAACGCTGTCATGTCAGGCGGCTAATAGTTGCCGATGCATCTAGCAGTGTCAAACTTCTGCGTCCTCTGTGTCCTCTGTGGTTTGAATCGTGACAGAATTGCGCCCATGAAACGCGCAATCGCGCTCGTGGGTCTGCTGTTCTCGGCCAGCCTCCTCGCGCAGACGAAAGTCGACGTCACAGCGGCTCTCAAGACCGTCGCGCCCGACCTCAACCAGCGACTCGCCCGCTTCAAGCCGGTGAAGATGCCGTACAACGTCGCCGGACTAAATGCGCGTGAGCGCGACATGATTGACCAGCTGGTCATCGCCTGCCGCGAGCTCGAGAGCATGTACTGGCGCCAGAGCGATCCCGACGCGCTCGCGCTCTACAACGCCCTCGAGGCCGACAAATCCCCGCTCGCGCAAAACCTGCGGCACTACCTCTTCATCAACGGGAGCCGATTCGATCTCGTCGACGGCAACAAGCCGTTTGTCGGCACGGCGCCGATGCCGCTTGGCCGCGCGCTGTACCCCGCGGGCCTCACGCGCGCCGACGTCGAAGCGTACGTCGCGAGAAACCCGGCGCGAAAGCAGGCCATCTACAGCCCGTACAGCGTCGTGACGCGCACCGGTCCTGGCAACACGGACCTCGCCGGCGAGTGGTACCACAGCAAGTTCGTCGAGTTCACGCGGCCGGCAGCCGCCGCGCTTCGGAAGGCCGCCGGCCTTTCCGACGATCCGGCGTTCGCGCAGTTCCTGCGTCTGCGCGCTACAGCGATTCTCACCGACGATTACTACAACAGCGACATCGCGTGGCTCGATCTCAAGGATCCGAAGTTCGACATCATCTACGCCCCGTACGAGACGTATCTGGACGACCTGCTCGGCGTGAAGACGTCATACGGTGCGTCGATCCTCATCCGCAACGACGCCGAGAGCCGGAAGCTCGCCGTTTACCAGCAGTGGATTCCCGACATCCAGGACGCGCTGCCGCTCGCGGCCGCCGACCGGCCATCCGTGCGAGGGCACGCGACGCCGATGGAAGTGATGGATGCGCCTTTCCGCGCCGGCGATCTCCGCCACGGCTATCAGGCCGTCGCCGACAACCTGCCGAACGATCCGCGCATCCACCAGTTGAAGGGCACGAAGAAGATCTTCTTCAAGAACTTCATGGACGCCCGCGTGACCGAAGTGATCCTGCCGCTGGCCGCGCGTGTCATGGACGCGGCGCAGGCGCGCCAGGCCTCGGCCGAAGGCTACCTGGCGTCGACCTTGATGCACGAGATCTGTCACGGCCTCGGTCCCGCCTTCGCCAGAATCAGCGGACAACAAAAGGACATCCGCGAGGCCATCGGTCCCGCCTACTCCGGCCTCGAGGAATCCAAGGCCGACGTCGTCGGCATGCATGCGCTCAAGTGGCTGGTCGATAAGGACGTCCTGCCGAAGACCCGGCTCGAGGAGTACTACGCGTCCTACGTCGCCGGCATTTTCCGCACGGTCCGGTTCGGCACGGGCGAGGCGCACGGCCGCGCGGAGATGATGGAATTCAACTACCTGACCGAGCAGGGCGCCATCACGAACGTGTCGGGGCGGTACCGCGTGGATTACGCGAAGATGCCGGGGTCGATCGCCACCCTTGCCAAAGAACTGCTCGAGCAGGAGGCGACGGGCAACCGCGCGCGCACGGAAGCGTGGTTCGCGAAATACGACAGGATGCCGCCGGCTCTTACGACCGTCCTGGCGGCGGCGAGCGCGGTACCGATCGACGTCGACCCGATCTTCTCCTTCGCCGAGCCGGTTCGTTAAGCGTGCCGCTCGTCGCGTCGATCTTCGTCTCCGACATCCTGCCGATCTTCCTCATCGCGGGCGTGGGGTTTCTCCTCGCCCGGCGCCTCGGCGCGAGTGTCAAGACGCTGGCGACGGTCACGTTCAACGCGCTGTCGCCCTGCCTGGTCTTCGACCAGCTCGTGACCGCTCAGATCAGCGGCAGCCAGTCGCTGCGCGTGGCCGTGTTCTGCGTGCTTCTGATGATCGCGATCGGTCTCGCCGCCCGATTGACGTCGATGCCGCTCCGGCTCGACCGCACCACGCTCAGCACCTTCCTGCTGGTAGCGATGTTTTCCAACAGCGGCAACTACGCATTGCCTGTTGTGCTGTTTGCGTTCGGGAAAGAGGCGCTGGCGTTCGCCAGCGTCTACTTCGTGACCAGCGCCATCCTTATTTATACGGCCGGGATTCTCGTGGCCGCGAGCGGGCGCGGCAGCGTCCGAACGGCGCTGACCCGCCTTTTCAGAGTGCCGGCCGTCTACGCCGTCGCCGCCGCGGTGATCGTGCTCGCCACGGGCGCGACCGTCCCGGTCGTCGTCATGCGGCCGATACGGCTCCTCAGCGACGCCGCGATTCCAGTGATGCTGCTCGTGCTCGGCATGCAGCTCGAGCGAGCGACGCGGCCCAAACATCCGGCCGCGGTGGCGACAGCCGTCGTCCTGTCGCTCGTCGTGGCGCCGATCATCGCCTTCGGCCTGGCAGCCGCGCTCGGCCTGGCGGGCGCGGCGCGGCAGGCCGCGATCATCGAGGCGTCGATGCCGGCGGCCGTCATCACGACGGTCCTCGCGCTGGAATTCGATCTCGATGCCGGCTTTGCCACCAGCGTCGTGTTTTTCACGACGCTCCTCAGCCCGATCACGCTGGTGCTGCTGATTGCGTATCTGCAGCGCTGATTCAGTAATTCATGCGAGCTCGTTCACTCGTAGCGGAGGGCCACGATTGGATCAACCTTGGTCGCCCGTCGAGCCGGTACGTAACAGGCGGCCGCCGCGACACCAGCAAGGATGAACGCCGCGGCGATCATCGTTCCCGGATCGCGCGCGCCGACTCCGTACAAGATGGTCGTCATCAATCGGGTCAGCCCCAGTGCGCCGGCGAGCCCGATGACGAGCCCCGCCGAGGTGAGGGCGAGGCCGCGGCTCAGGATCAGCCGGACCAGCCCTCCACTGGTCGCGCCCAATGCCGCGCGGATTCCGATTTCATGAGTGCGCTGCGCCACCGAATAGGAGATGACGCCGTAGATGCCAATGGCCGCGAGCAGCAACGCGACCGTCCCGAAGATACCGAGCAGCGTCGACTGTATCCGGTTTGGAGCGACCGAGAGCTCCTTGATTTCGTCGACGGTGCGAACGTCCGTGATGGCTTGATCCTTGTTCACGCTTCGTATCGCCGCGGTAATCGACTTCTGGAGCGTCGCGGGATTCGAGCCGGCTCGAACGCTGAGTGTCCCGCCATACGCCGGGCTCTGTTCGTTCGAGACGTACACGCCGGCGCTCCGGTCGTCGTCCATGCCCATGACTTTCTCGTCGCGAATGACGCCGACGATCTCCCATGCGATGTCGGGACCGAGCTCGGTCTTGCCTGGAATGATCTCCTCGATCAGGAGCCGCCGTCCAACCGGATTGGCGTCCTTGAAATCGCGCTTCGCGAGCCGCTCGTTGATCACCAGCACCCGTGGCGAACCCTTGACGTCACGGTCGGAAAGCCCTCGCCCCTTCAGGAGCTGAAGTCGTAACGTCGTGAAGTAGGACGCGCTGACGATCTTGAAGAAGCCCCCGCGGCGGTTCGACTTGTTCTCGAGGGGACGATCCGCCACCTGCCATGGCATCCCGTAACACGTGCCTCGCATCGGCGGCGCGCAGCTGTACGCGGTTTCGCGCACGCCCGGAACGACCTCGACGGCGGTGCGGATCTCTTTGAGATAGAGATTCAGCCTCTCCGGATCCGGAAACCGTTCACGCGCAATGGGCAGTGTCATCGTCAACACGTTTGTGCCGTCGAACCCCATCTCGGTGTTCATCAACGTGAAGAAGCTCTTCATCATGAGGCCGGAACCCACCAGCAGCACGAACGCGAGCGCGACCTCCGTCACGATGAGTGTGTCGCGCAGGATCTTTCGCGAGCCTCCGCTCGAGCCGCGGCCGCCTTCCTTCATCGTCCCGGCCAGGTCCGGCGTCGTCGCCTGCCAGGCCGGCGCCAACCCGAAGAGCACGCCGGTGAACACCGAGAGGGCGAGGGAAAAGGCCAGGACGCGCGCGTCCATCGTGATCTCCGCCTCGCGGGCGAATGAGAACGGCGGGACGAGCGTCTGCAGCCAGCTCATCAGGCCGTAACCAACGCCGATGCCCAGGACGCCGCCACAAACCGAGAGCAGCACGTTTTCGGTCAGAAACTGGCGGACCAGCCTCGAGCGTCCGGCACCGAGCGACGCCCGGACGGCCACCTCACGTTCACGAGAGACACCGCGGGCGAGTGACAGGTTGGCCAGGTTCGCGCACCCGATCAAGAGCACGAGTCCGGTGGCGGTGATCAGGACGAGGAGGCTCGTGCGAAGCTGAGGCCCGATGAGCGTGTCGGCATATCCCTCGACGATGACCCCCCAGCTCTTGTTCGACTCCGGAAAGTCTCTCTCGATGCGTGCGCCGATCGTGTTCATGTTCGCCCGGGCTTGTTCGAGAGACACCCCCTCCTTGAGCCGGGCGAACGAGGTCAGCCAATGAAAGTTCCGGGTCATGTTCGACGGCTCGAAGGCAAGAGGCCGCCACAGCTGGGCGAACGCGCGATCGAACGCGCCACCGGCCGGTAACACACCAACGACGATGTATGGCTCGTTGTCGAGGGAGACCTTGCTCTCGATGATCGACGGGTTTGAACCGAACTGGCTCACCCACAAGGCGTGGCTGAGGACAACGACCTTGTCCTTGCCGGGCTGATCCTCGCCCGGGACAAATGTCCGTCCCACCGCCGCCCGAATACCGAAGATGTCGAAGTAGCGGGCTGACACGCGGGCTGCGCGCAGTTGAATGGGATCGTGTGCGCCGGTCAGGGTCATCGCGGCGCCAGTTTGGGCCGCCATGAAATCGAACGCCGTGTTGTCTTTCTGCCAGTCCAGGAAATTCAGCGTGGAGATGCCGTTGCGCTCACCAAGGGGGGGCTTCTCCAGCACGCGGACGATGCGGCTGGCGTCCTTGTAGGGCAGCGGCCTGAGCAGGAGACCGTCGACAAAGCTGAAGATCGCCGTGTTGGCGCCAATGCCCAAGGCAAGCGTGAGCAGTGCCACTGCCGTGAATCCGGGGCTGTTTGCCAGGGTTCGCCAGGCATACCGCAGGTCTTGAAGCAGTGACGACACGCACACCTCCTCAGGCGCTGAGCCGTTCACTATGACGGAACGCGGTGGACAATAGTTGACTGCGTGGTCGGCGCAGCGCTGATTCCATGTAATACTTAGCCCTCCCTGCGATTCGTACAGCTAACCTCGTCAAGAAGCACGGCGAGGTGTCAGCCGTCACAATAAAGCCATGCCGGACGCCACCACTGGAAAGAGACCCGCAAGACCGAAAGGACCGAACCTGTTCGGGCTGTTGAAGCCCTACAGGCCACTGATCTCGCTGCTCGCGCTGATGACCCTTTTCGGCAACGCCCTGAACCTGGCCGTGCCGAAGATCGTCTCGCGCGCCATCGACGCGTATACACAGGGGCAGCTCGTCCTGCGGCCGGTGGTCATCGAGCTGTCAGCCGTCGCGCTCGGGATTTTCGTGTTCCTGTACCTGCAGAACCTGACGCAGACCCTGGCGTCCGAGCGTGTCGGCAGGGACTTGCGGACACGGCTGATCGACAAGATCTCGCGCCAGGATCATGCGTTCATCCAGCAGATCACCCCTGCCACTCTGCTGACCAACCTGACCTCGGACGTCGACGCGGTGAAGATGTTCGTGTCGCTGGCCGTCGCGTCGCTCATCTCCTCCGTCTTCCTGATCATCGGCGCCAGCATCCTGCTGCTCTCGATCAACTGGAAGCTCGCCCTGGCCGTGCTCACCGTCATCCCGATCATCGGCGTCACGTTCAGCGTCGTCCTCGGCAAGGTCCGGAAGCTGTTCGTCCAGGCCCAGCAGGCGATCGATCGGCTGAACAAGGTCATCAACGAAAGCATCCTGGGGGCGGCGCTCATCCGGCTGATGAACTCGCAGCACCACGAGTACGAGAAGTTCGTGGGCGCGAGCGGTGCGGCACGGGACATCAGCCTCAGCATTCTCAAGCTGTTCGCCGCCTTGATTCCCGTCATCACGTTTTCCATCAACCTCGCCACCATGATGATTCTGACAATGGGTGGGCGCTTCGTCATTAATGGCTCGATGAGCCTCGGTGATTTCTCGGCCTTCAACGGCTACCTCTCGATTCTGATCTTCCCCATCATCCTCATCGGCTTCATGAGCAACGTGATGGCCCAGGCAGGCGCCTCGTACATGCGTCTCTCGATGGTGCTCAACGCCCCGGACAAGAAGGACGAGGGAACGGTAGTCGCTGACTTGAGAGGCGATATTGCCGTGCGCCATGTGGACGTGACGCTTGCGGGCAAGAACATCCTGCGGGACGTCTCCCTCGAGGCCAGGGCGGGCACGCGAACGGCCGTGATTGGCCCCACCGCGGCCGGCAAGACGCAACTGCTCTATCTGCTCACGGGACTTCTGAAGCCCACAGCGGGCAGCGTGGAGTACGACGGCCGGAGCATCGATGACTATCAGAAGGAGCACCTGCACGGACAAATCGGCTTCGTGTTCCAGGACACGATCGTGTTCAACCTGACGCTGCGGGAGAACATCGCCTTCAGCAAGACGGTGACGGACGAAGCTCTCGAGAAAGCCATTGCGACGGCCGAGCTGAAAGACTTCATCGAAGCCCTGCCCGACAAGCTCGACACCGTGGTGTCGGAACGCGGCACCAGCCTTTCGGGCGGTCAGAAGCAGCGCGTCATGCTGGCGCGGGCCCTGGCGCTCAATCCCCGGGTGTTGCTCCTGGACGACTTCACCGCGCGTGTCGATTCCACGACCGAGCGCCAGATTCTCGAAAACGTGCGGAGAAACTACCCCGGGATCACCGTGCTGTCGGTGACGCAGAAGATCGCCGCGGTCGAAGACTACGATCAGATTGTGTTGCTGATGGAGGGCGAGGTGCTGGCCTCCGGCACTCACCCGCACTTGCTGGAAACGTCACCGGAATACGTCCAGATCTATGACTCCCAACGAAGCACCAGCCACTACGAACTCCTACGCGCTCAGTAAGCCGGCGGGGCAGGAGGACAAAGCTCACAGGGCCACGCTCGGATCGGCCCTGAAGCGGCTCGTGCCGCTGATGGCCGACGAAAAGCGCACGGTGGCCATCGCCGTTGGCGCGATGCTGACCAGCTCGGTGTGCGGCCTTCTGGGCCCCGTCATCATCGGCCGCGCCGTCGACAACGACGTCCGGCGGGGAGATTTTGTCGGCGTGCTGCGATGGGCGGCGATTCTGCTCGCAATCTATCTGGTCGGCCTCGTCGCGAGCTACCTGCAGACACAGGAGATGGGGCGGGTCGGGCGGCAGGTGCTGTACAAGCTGCGCAACGCGATCTTCACGAAGCTGCAGCAGCTGCCGGTCGATTTTTTCAACCAGAACAAGGCGGGCGATCTCATCTCGCGCATCAACACCGACACGGACAAGCTGAACGTGTTCTTCGCGCAGTCGCTGATGCAGTTCGCCAGCAATCTGTTCTTCATGACAGGCGCCGCTATCTTCATCCTGACGCTCAAAGTGAGCCTGGGGCTGGTGGCGCTGGCTCCGGCGCTCGGCGTACTCATCGTGACGCAGCTTCTCTCCGCCTGGGTCAAGCACAAGAACCTGGCCAGCCTGCAATCGCTCGGCGGCATGAGCGCGGAAATCCAGGAGAGCCTGAGCAATTTCAGGGTCATCGTGGCGTTCAATCGCCTCGATTACTTCCGGCAGAAGTTCAACGCCGCGAACGAGCAGACGTACTCGGCTTCAGTGGGAGCGGGGCTGGCCAACAACGTGTTCCAGCCCATCTACGGCCTGGCCTACAACCTCGCGCAGGTGGCGGTGCTGGCCTACGGCGTCGTGCTGATCACCGAGGGGCAGTTCACGATCGGCTTGCTCATCGGGTTCTTCCTGTACGTGAACAGCTTCTACATTCCGCTCCGTCAGCTCGCCGCGGTATGGACGGCTTATCAACAGGCACTGGCGGCGCTCGACCGCATCTCCGCCGTGCTCGCGCTGGAGTCGAACCTCCCTGTGGTACCGTCGGTGCCGTCCACCGAGCCTGCCAGGCCGGGCGCGATGCTGGAGTTCGACGGCGTCGCGTTCAGCTATCCCGGCGGGCAAGCCGTGTTGAGGAACGCGACCTTCAAACTCGAGAAAGGCAAGACATACGCGTTCGTCGGTCCCACCGGCGGCGGGAAAACCACGACGGCCTCGCTGATGGCGCGGCTCTACGATCCCACGGCCGGACGCGTCCTGCTCGACGGCAGGGACATCCGATCGTGTTTGCCAGAAGAGCGAAGCGAGAAGATCGGCTTCATCCTCCAGGATCCGCTGCTCTTTACCGGCACAATCCGCGACAACATCCTGTACGGCAACGACCGGTACCTTCGCTCTTCCGACGAAGAACTGCTGAAGCTCTTCGCCGACAGAAACCTCGACAGCCTGCTGGCCCGTTTCGAGCAGGGGCTCCAGACGAAGGTGGCTGCCAGCGGGACCACCATCAGCCTTGGTCAAAAACAGCTCATCGCCTTCATGCGGGCGGTGCTGAGGGATCCGGAGCTGCTCATCCTGGATGAGGCCACCGCCAACATCGACACCGTGACGGAGCGACTGCTCCAGCAGATCCTCAACAAGCTTCCGGCGTCGACGACGAAAGTCATCATCGCTCATCGCTTGAACACGATCGCGGACGCCGACGAGATCTTCTTCGTCAACGCCGGCGACATCGTGCCCGCCGGATCCATGGAGCACGCACTCGACATGCTGCTCCACGGCAAGAGGGCGAGCTAGGTCAGGAGGACCCGATGCGACGTCTGCTCACGCTCGCCGTCATCGTCACAGGTGGAATCGTCGCGGTGGTTGCCGCGCAGTCGCGACAGGCGCCCGCGGGCACGGCGCATAACGGCAAGGCGTTCCGGTTCAACAAGGTCAGGGACGGCATCTACCACGCCGTCGGCACCGGCTCGCTCGCCGTCGTCGGCAACTCGTCGTTCATCGTGAACGACGACGACGTCATCGTCGTGGACGATCATGTGTCGCCGGCCGCGGCCTGGGTGCTCCTCGAGGAGATCAAGGCGATCACGAACAAGCCGATCAGCACGGTCATCAACACGCACTTCCACTTCGATCACGCGCACGGCAATCAGATCTTCGACGGCGTCAGTCCCAAGGTGAGCATCATCGGCCACGAGTTCACGCGGCAGATGCTCCTGAGCAATTCGATCGGGATGCCGCTCTACCGAAACTACGTCACCGGTCTCCAGCCGCAGATCGACGACCTGAAGAAGCGGCTCGCCTCGGAGACCGATGCCGCCACCCAGGCCTCGCTGGAAAGGCAGATCGCCGTCGCCGAGAACAACCGCGCCGCGCAGGCGGAGCTGCGGCCGACGCCGCCAAACGTGACGCTGACCGACCGCATGACGCTGTACCGCGGCAGCCGCGAAATTCAGATTCGCTATCTTGGCCGCGGCCACACGGCCGGAGACGTCGTGGTCTTTCTGCCTGGCGAGAAAGTCGTGATGACCGGCGACTTCCTGACGGCGGGGTTGTCGAACATGAGCGACTCGTTTCCCGACGAGTGGGTGAAGTCGCTCGACGCGCTCAAGACGCTGGACTTCGACACCGTGCTGCCCGGACACGGCGAGGCATTCACGGACAAGGCAAAGATCGGCTACTTCCAGGACTACATGCGCGACGTGTGGACGGAGGTGTCGCGCCTGAAGCAGCAGGGCGTGTCGGCGGAGGACGCGGCGAAGCGCGCCGACCTGACGAAGCACAGCGCGCACCTGCCGATCAACGGCCCGGGCGTTCCGCTCATCGGCGTCACACGGATCTACGACTTAATCGATCAGCGCGCGCGGCGTTGACCGCCGGGCTTACACTCTCGCCGCTTTGAGCGCGGCCAACACGCGCGGCGCTCTGAACGGCACGCGGCGGAGGCGGACGCCGGTCGCATCGTAGATGGCGTTCGCCACGGCCGCGATCAGCGGCTTGCAGATCGTCTCTCCCGCCCCATAGTGCGGAAGATCCGGCCGGTTCGGATTCGGATCGCCGTTCACCAGCACGATGTCGATCCTGGCGGGTGTATCGGCGTGCCTGAGCGATGGATGAGAGATCCAATCGACGCCCGTGGTCTTCTCGCCGTCGAACTGCACCTCTTCGTAAAGGGCGCGGCTCAGCGAGTGAAGCATCCCGCCCTCGATCGTGCGGCGGATCCCCAGCGGGTTGATCACCAGCCCGCAATCGTGCGCGCAGACGAGTCGCTTCACCCACACGTGCCCGGTCTGGCGATTCACTTCGACCTCGGCGATTTCGGCCGCGATCGTCTGACTGCGGATGGCGTACGCCATCCCGCGCCCCGTAAGGATGTTGGCAGTGTCGCGGCGTTTCGGCGACTGGCGAGGCTGCCAGCCGTACGCTTCCGCCACCGCCTTGATGACGGCGATCGAACGCGCGCGCTTGAATTCCTTGTCGTCCGTTGCGCCGGCGGTGAGCAGCCGCAGGCGGAACTCAATCGGGTCGGCATTCGCGGCGGCCGCCATCTCGTCGATGAACGACTCGGAGGCGAACGCGATCTGCGGGCCGTTGGGGTCGCGCAGGTTGCCCGTGCGGAGCGGCGTTTCGAACGCAAGCGGCAGGCTCACGACGTCGCTCGACAGCCGTTTGTTCGGGATCTCGTACACCTCCACCGGCGTGCCCGCGCTGCCGCCGGAAGGTCTGGCTTTCCTCGTGCCCATCAGTTGCGCGATCAGCACGGTGTCGGCCTCGTTGTAGCCGACGTGGTTGTAGTCGGCCGCCCGCGCGCTGTAATCGAGCGCCACGAGATTACCTTTCGCATCCAGGCCACCGCGCATGTTGAACGTGAAGGCCGGCCCCTTGGTATCCCACGCGGTTTCTTCGTTGCGCATCCACTGCACGCGCACCGGCCGGCCGATCTCCTTCGCGAGATACGCCGCCTCGAACCCCGCATCGTCCGCGGCCGTGCGGCCGTAGCCCTGCGGCCCTTCCAACCAGACCACGCGCACCTGTTCACGCGGCATCCCGAGGAACTGGGCGACGCCGTTTCGCATCCCGTAGGACTTCATGTCGTTGGAATAGATCGTCATCTGGCCGTTCGAAGGATCCGCCATGGCGTGCGCGGGCGCGAATGCCGTGTGCCCCTGAAACGGCATGTCGTACGCCGCTTCGACGACCTTCGCCGCGCCAGTCAGCGCCGCATCGGGATTGCCCTGCACGATCGGCGGTTGTGCCGACGTCGGCTTGGCGCTGCGCATGTAGGTGAACAGATCTTCAGAAGTCGGGAACGGCGCGGCCGCCGGCTTCTGCCAGTTGACTTTGAGCTGTCTGGCCGCGTTGACGGCCTGCTCCTCGCGCTCGCACACGACCGCGACGTAGTTGCCCTTGCTGACGACCTTGACGAAGCCCGGGAGGTTTCGCACGGACGACTCGTCGATGCTGACGAGCGTCGCGCCGGCCGACGGCGGCTTCACGTTGCGTGCGTGCACCATGCCGGGAAGCTTCACGTCCACGGCCCACTTCTGGGTGCCGTCCACTTTGGCGGGAATGTCGTAGCGCGGCAGGGGCTGGCCAACGAATTTCAGGTCCTGCACAGCCTTGACCTTCGCCGTGCCGGTCGTTGCGTCGATGTTGCTGCCGCTGAGCGCGACGTGAAACTGCTTACCGCCGACGAGTTCGCCGTACGTCACGCGCTTCGACGCGTCGGCTTTGACGCTGATCACGGCCTCGCGGACGGCGAGCGCGTCAACGGGCACCGCAAACCGCGCAGAGGCCATCTCGAGCAGCACGCGTCGAGCCTCGGCTGCCACGCGCCGCATCGGCCAGCCATCGGTTTGAATCGCGTCCGAACCGCCCGAGCCGCCCTGATCCACCGTGTTGTCGGTGCTGCCCATGATGCAGGTGGTCTTGTCGTACGCGATGTCCAGCTCGTCGGACATCATCTGGCGGAAGGCCGTGCCGGTGCCCTGGCCGCAGTCGGTTTTGCCCACGAAGAAAGTTGCCGTGTTGTTCTCGTGGATGGCGATCCAGGAGTCAAGCTGAAGAAAGTCGGGATCGGGGTACCGACCGGGAGCCTGCGCGGCGACATCGAAGGTGAAGGGACCAGTCAAAGCCGCGGCGCCAGCGCTGACGATGAGCACACCCGAACCGGCGAGGAACGTCCGTCGTGAGGTCGTCATGCCGCACCTCCCTTCCCCGAAACCGGCCCTTCGGCCTTCAGCAGCACGGCCGCGCGCTTGATGGCTGCCTGCACGCGGTAGTACGTCATGCAGCGGCAGAGCGCGCCGTTCATCCCTTCTCGAATCTCGGTGTCGGTTGGATTCGGGTGGCGGTCGAGGAGGACCTTGGCGTTCATGATCTGCCCGTTCTGGCAGAAGCCGCACTGCGGCACCTGTTCCTCGATCCACGCCCGCTGAACCGGATGCAGCATGCCGTTCCTGGCCAGCCCTTCGAGCGTGGTGATCTCGCCCTTGACGCTGGAAGTCGGCGTCACACACGACCGGACCGCCGCGCCGTTGATGATCACGGTGCAGGCGCCGCACTGGCCGAGTCCACAGCCAAAATGCGGGCCCGTCACGCCGACGTCGTTCCGCAGGATGTAGAGCAGCGGCGTCAAAGGTTCGACGTCCACGGTGTGAGGGCTGCCGTTCACAGTCAACGTGATTTTGCTCATACTCGGCACTCCCGGCGAGTTTCGAAGGGTAGATTCTAGCATCGTGAAAGCGACGGCCGTGACGGCCGGGGCGTGGGGGACAGCTCGACGCGCACCTGCTTGGATCGCCCCTCCCGTTCAAGGGACATGAAGATTAAAAAAGATGCATCCCGTCGAGGTTCCGGGTGTATAAGCCCGAGGTAAAGACTGGGCCAATGTGACCCGGTGCAAGAGGGGGTATTAATGAGCGGCATCCTGCGACGCGGACTCCTTGGGTTACTGTGCTCGGTCGTCGTTCCCGCAATGGCCTATGCGCAGGCCTCGATCACCGGCGTGGCTCGCGACTCGTCCGGGGCGGTACTGCCCGGCGTGTCCGTCGAGGCGTCGAGCCCGGCGTTGATCGAGGGTACGAAATCCGTGGTGACCGACGCCACGGGTCAGTACCGCATCGTCGATCTCCGGCCAGGCGTTTACGCGGTCACGTTTTCGCTGTCCGGCTTCAGCACGTTCAAGCGCGATGGCATCGAGCTGACCGCGACATTCGTCGCGACGGTGAGCGCGGATCTGAAAGTCGGAGCAGTGGCGGAGACCATCACGGTATCCGGTGAGACCCCCGTCGTCGATGTGCAGAGTTCGCAGGCCGTACGGACGATCGACAAGGACGTCCTCGCCGGCATTCCGAACAGCCGGACATACGCGGCCGTCACCGTCCTGATGCCGGGCATCAACGCGCAGGGAGCCGACGTCGGCGGCGTGTCGGGCAACGCGTTCAGCGTCTTTCAGGCGCACGGCGGGCGGCGCAACGAGGGCCAGGTCCAGGTCAACGGCTTGAGCGCCGGCTGGCAGGGCATGGGCGTGTCAGGGTACGTGCCCGAGGTCAGCAGCGCGCAGGAAGTCTCGTTCCAGGTCACCGGCGGTCTCGGCGAAGCCGCAACCGGCGGGCCGCAGATGAACCTGATCCCGCGGGAAGGCGGCAACAGCTTCCGCGGGACGATGTTCACGAGCTACGCGGGCAACGGGTGGCAGGGCAGCAACCTCAGCGCCGAACAACAGACCCTGGGCCTGCGCGAGATCAACAAGCTCGTGAAGACGTGGGACGTCAACCCGATGTTCGGCGGCCCGATCAAGCGCGAGCGCCTCTGGTTCTTCCTGACAGCTCGCTCCTTTGGCACGAGGAACACGGTGGCCGGGATTTTCGCCAACAAGAACGCGGGCGACGCCACCAAGTGGGCCTACGATCCTTCCGGCCCGCAGGCCGTGGCCGACAACATCACGAACAACGCCAGCGGCCGAATGACGTATCAGGCTTCGCTCCGCAACAAGTTCACCTTCTGGTGGGACGAGCAGATGACCTGTCAGCGGTGCGAGGGCAACAGCGGGGTGTCATTTGCGTCACCGCTGACCGGTGGATCGTTGTCCCCCGAAGCCGATGGCGGCAACTACAACCCCATTCGGTTGGCGCAGGCAACCTGGACCTCTCCTCTCAACAACCATTTCCTGCTCGAGGCGTCGTGGGGCCTGGGTCCGAGCGCGGTTTTTGGCGGCAAAGAACTGCCCACCACGAACAAGGATCTCATCCCCGTCATCGAAGCGGCAGGCCTGGTGCCGGGTATCGAATACCGGGGAATTGGCCGCGGCGCATGGGCACGGAATTACGGCACGATGCACACCATCGGCGGGTCGCTGTCGTACATCTCTGGCGCGCATCACTTCAAGACCGGCCTCCGCCGGCAGCATACAAACGCGGCGTTCGTCGCGTTTTACAACAACGCCCGGCTCGCCTACAACTTCACCAACGGGCTCCCGACGCAGCTGACGATGTACGGGAACCACGGAGCCGACAACTCGTTCGACATGAACACCACGGCGTTCTACGCGCAGGATCAGTGGACTCGCGGGCGACTGACGCTTCAGGGCGGGCTACGCTACGAACAGATCAGCAGCTACTACCCGGATGGGCGGTTCGACGTGGATCGCTTCATCCCGGTCGCGCTGACGTTTGCCGCTCAGGAGGCCGGTGTGAGCCCGAAGGACCTCGCCCCCCGCTTTGGCGCGGCCTACGACCTCTTCGGCAACGGCAAGACGTCCCTCAAGTTCAGCTTGGGACGATATCCCACCGCTGACAACTCGTACGGCGCGTATGGCTTGCTGCAACAACCGGCGTCGCGTGTCGCCTCGCAAACGAACCGGTCCTGGAACGACCTGACCTTCCCCGTTGGCGATTCAAGGCGGGGCAACTTCTCGCCTGATTGCGATTTGCTGAATCCGGCGCTCAACGGGGAATGCGGCCCCTGGACCAACCAGAACTTCGGCAAGTACGTCGTTTCCACGTCGTACGACCCCGCTGTGCTCAGCGGCTTGAACGTCAGGGAGTACAGCTGGGATCTCAGTGCGGGGATCCAGCAGCAGATCGCGCCGCGCACGTCGCTGGAGATCACCTACGTCCGCCGGAGCTGGGGTAACCAGACGGTCACGGACAACCGCGCCGTCGGCCCGGCGGACTTCGACAAGTTCAACCTCACGGCGCCGGTCGATTCGCGGCTGCCCAACGGCGGAGGTTATGTCGTCCAGGGGATTTACGATCTCAACGGCAAGTTCGGGCAGGTCGATAACTACGTCACGTTCGCCAAGAACTTCGGACAGGGGCGCATCGAGACGTACAACGGCGTGGATCTCAACCTGAGCGCGCGGCCGGTCAGCGGCCTGACGGTTCAGGGAGGCTTCAACGTTGGACGGAGCACGTTGAACGACTGCGACGTCTGGGCGGCGCTTCCGGAAATCCCGGCGGGTGGCTTTCGACAGCCCCTGGCGTTCTGCGATCAGTCATCAGGCTGGCTGAATACAGTCGGCGCACTGGCGACCTACATCGTGCCCAAAGCGGACGTGCAGATCGCAGCGACGATTCAGAGCCGTCCGTTCGCCGGCGCGAACTTCCCTGGCATCGCGTCCCAGAGCCTCGCGGCCAACTGGCTGGTGTTCAATGCGCAGGCGCAGTCGGCGCTCGGCCGCCCGCTGGCGGGTAACACCCAAGTGACGTTCGTGAACATCGTCAAACCCGGCGAGATGTACGGCGATCGCCTGAACCAGGTGGACTTCCGTGTCTCGAAGATCCTGCGGTTCGGCGCCAAGCGGCTGAACGTCGGCGTCGATTTGTTCAATATCTTCAACACCAACGCCGTGTTCGCGTATTTCCAGACGCTCAACACGGCGACCCCGGCGACCTATCTGCAGCCGGCATCGCTCGTCTCGGCGCGATTCGCCAAAGTGAGCGTGCAGTTCGATTTCTAAGACCAAGAGCGCGCGGTACCTGTTGGGCGGGCCTTCTGAGGCCCGCCTCACCAGGCGGTCATCGCGTCTTCGAATAGACGCGCGAGATCCTCGGAACTGGCGGGACGCGGCGAGAGCTTCGTCACGCGGTGCTGCGGTAGCGTGCCTTCGACGAGCGCGGGGATGTCCGAGGAGGAATACCCAACGGCCTTGAGCCCGTTCGGCGTCTTCAGCTGCTGCATGAACCAGGTGATGCGATCGGCGAGCAGCTTCCCGGCGTCTTCCTTCTTCACGCCGGAGACATTCGCACCGAGCGCGGCGGCGGCCTGCAGATGGCGTTCAGGATTGGCCGACGCCGTGAAACGAAACACAGCCGGGGCGTTGAGGATGACCGAGAAGCCGTGCGGCACGAGCGGGTGATCCGTCGAGTACCCGTCCGCGATCCAGCTCTTCACGTTGCCCGATACCGGATACGACATGCCGTGGGGCAGATGCACGCCGGCATTTCCGAAGCCCACGCCCGCGTACGATGCCGCGAGAATCATCTTGCCGCGCGCCTCGTCGTCTCCCGGATCCTTCGATGCGCGGATGAGGTACTTGTTGACGATGTCGAGGGAGGCGAGCGACCAGATGTCGCTGATGGGATTGCTGCCCTGATAGGCGGGCCGCATCCGGGGGCTCTCCGGCGCCGGCCGATCGGTGTATGGCATCGCCGTGAACGATTCGATCGCGTGGCTGAGGATGTCGAGACCTGAGGAGGCCGCTACCCCGCCCGGCATCGTGCGCGTGTTTTCCGGATCGAGCAGGCCGAGCGTCGGCTTCAGACGCCGGTTCGCGATGCCGGTCTTCGCGTGCATCTTCTTCAGATCGAAGATGGTCACCCCGGTCGTCTCGCTGCCCGTGCCCGCGGTCGTGGGAATGGCGATGAGCGGCTTGAGCGGACCCGGGACCGGAAGACCCTTGCCGATTGGCGGGTTGACGTAGTCGAGAAAATCCGCGGGCGGGTAGGTGACGTACAGATTGACGGCCTTTGCCGTGTCGATTGTCGAACCGCCGCCGACGGCGACAATCCCGTCGTACGTTCCCTGCTTCGCAAAATTGATCGCGTCGAGGAACGACTCGTCGGTCGGCTCGACGCGAACGCGGTCGTAAACGGTGAACTTCACGCCGGCGGCATCGAGCGAGTCGCGCACGACGCTGCCGGTCGTGATCTTGCCGATCACCGGATCCATCACGACGAGCGCGTTCTTGACGCCGAGGTCCGCCAGGTCCATCCCGACTTCACGGGTGACGCCGACGCCGTAACGGACGCTCGACGTCGCCATCTCGAACGCGATCTCGTGGTTACCCATCCTGCCTGTCCCGCCTATCCTGCCCGTGCTGCCTGTCCTGCCTGTCCCGCCCGTGCTGCCTACTTCTTCAGCTCCGCGTACAGCTGCCCAACAAACCGTTCGCCCGTAGCCGCTGGCTGCTGGACCTTCGCGTCGAAATCCGCCGTGGGCTTTGCAGCGACGACCTGCTCCTGCGTCTTGCCCTCACGCACGAGCGTCGCCACTTTGTCGCGAAGCGCGATCACCATGTCGCGATGCGCGGTGACGGCCGCGCGATCGACGACCGGTCCGTGGCCCGGCACGATCTTCGTGTTCGGCCCGGCGTTCGCGATCACGGCATTGAGGGCATCAACCAGGCCCGGGAGCGAGCCGCCGTTGGCGCGATCGATATTCGGGTATTGAATCGAGCGGTAGAAGTCGCCCGTCATGATCACATCGGCGTTCACGAACTTCACGAACGTGTCGCCGTCGGTGTGCGCTTTCGGCGCCGGGATCATCCTCACTTCTTCGCCGTTCATGCGAATCGTGATTGGCGAGTCGTACGTGATCACCGGAAGACCCGCTGGCGGCGTCGGCACGCCGGGCGCGCCGTTCGCGCCTGGATTCGGCTTCTCGAGCCGCATCCTCAGGTTCTCGCGCGCCAGAATCGTGACGCCGGCCTTGCCGAAGTTCTCGTTGCCGCCCGTGTGATCGCCGTGGACGTGCGTGTTCACGAGAAAGCGGATGCGCCCGTCGGAGATTTGCTTGATGGCGGCCATGATCTTTTCCGACAGCGGCGCGAACTGGGCGTCGACCATGAACACACCGTCCGGTCCGGCGAGCACGCCGATCGTCCCGCCCTGTCCGTCCAGCGCGTAGAAGTTGTTGGCGAGCTTGGTGGTCTTGATCTGGACCTGGCTGAAGTCCGGCTGTCCTTGTGCACGGGCGATCGGCACAACGAACAGGGTCAGAAGAGCGAGCGTCGCGACCGACATGGCAATGCGTGTTTTCATCGTCCTGTACTCCATAAAACAGAAACAGCCGCGGCAGTCTGTCACATCGTCTCCTAGTCGCGCAAACCTTCGGCGCGCGCCTGAGACTTCCAGTGTCGCGCGCTCTCCGGGCGCGCGAGCGCGTCGGACGCCGCCGGCGACAGCATCGAATGGACGGCCGCCGCAATCGCCGCAACTTCTTCCTGCTCGGCGGTCGGCTCGACGAACGGCCGGCCCTGGCGATGCTCGAGCACGGCATCCAGGTACGCCGTATGGAAGCTTCCGTTGACGAACTCCGGCTGCGCGAGCAGCCACGAAAAAAAGGGCAGCGTCGTTTTGATGCCGGAGATGACGTATTCGTCGAGCGCGCGGCGCATGCGGGCGATGGCCGAGGGACGGTCTTCGGCCCATGCGATGAGCTTGGAGATCATCGCGTCGTAGTAGATCGGGACGTCGAAGCCGGCCTCCGCCCCGCTGTCGTCGCGGATGCCGGGACCCGACGGCGCCCGCAGGTCGAGAATGCGGCCGGGCGAGGGAAGAAATCCGTTGTCCGGATCCTCGGCGTAGACGCGGCACTCAATGGCGTGTCCGCGCGGGACGAGCAGCCGGGCCGGATCGAGCGTCAGCGGCTCGCCGTTCGCGATGGCAAGCTGCCAGCGCACCAGGTCGACGCCGGTGACAGCCTCGGTAATCGGATGCTCGACCTGCAGCCGCGTGTTCATTTCCAGAAAGTAAAAGCGGCGGTCTTCGTCGAGCAGGAACTCCACGGTGCCGGCGTTGGTGTAGCCGACGCTCTTCGCGACGGCGGCCGCGGCCGACGTGATGGCGGTCCGCTGCGCGGGGGTCACCGCGAGTGACGGCGTTTCCTCGACCACCTTCTGGTGACGCCGCTGGATCGAACACTCGCGCTCGACGAACGGCAGCACGGTGCCGTGGGCGTCGCCAAGCACCTGCACCTCGATGTGCCGCGGGCGCGTGAGCCGGCGCTCGAGATACACGGAAGGGTCGCCGAACGCCGATCCCGCTTCAGATCGCGCGGCTCGCACGGCCTCCAGCAGATCGTCTCGCCCCACGACCGTCCGCATGCCCTTGCCGCCGCCGCCCGCCACCGCCTTGACGAGCAGCGGGTACCCCGTCGCGTCGGCGAGACGATGGATCTCCTGGTCTGTGGCGGCCGCCGCGATGGGGTCGTCTCCGCCAGGCGCGACCGGCACACCCGCGCGCTTCGCTGCGGCGCGAGCCGCGGTCTTGCTGCCCATCATGGCGATCGCATCCGCCGAAGGACCGATGAACGTGAGGCCTGCGTCGCGGACGGCGCGGGCGAACGCGTGGTTCTCGGCGAGGAACCCGTAGCCGGGGTGCACGGCGTCGGCGCCCGAGCGTCGTGCGACATCGATCA
>Ga0137395_10000269_pt1 | contig 20594 bp, 20 predicted proteins | sample czobulk216metaG_FD_108283 | JGI IMG/M metagenome (GOLD analysis project Ga0137395, IMG submission 108283) | Vadose zone soil microbial communities from Angelo Coast Range Reserve, California, USA - czobulk2.16 metaG | ecosystem: Environmental > Terrestrial > Soil > Vadose zone | place: USA...
GCGCTGCCGGCCGCGCTCGCCGCGCGTTTGATACCGAAGCGGCGGATGGTCTTCGACTCCCGGCACTTTCTCCACTACTTCCGTCTCACCGAGGACAATCGCCTGCTGTTCGGCGGCCGCGCGGAGTTTTCGGGGCCGACGCTCGAGAGCGCGAAGCGGGCGACGGCGATCCTGCGCCGCGACATGATCCGGACGTTCCCCGATCTGCAGACGACGGCCATCGACTATGCCTGGAGCGGTCATGTCGCGTTCACCCGCGACCAGCTGCCGCATGCCGGTCGGCTGAACGACGCGTTTTTCGCCGGTGGGTACAGTGGACACGGGATCGCCCTGGCCACAAGCCTCGGCAGGCTCGTCGCTCGCCGCATCGCCGGCGAACGATTCGAGCATCCGCTCTTTGACGACCACTTCCCGCCGATTCCGCTTTACCATGGCCGCCCGTGGTTTCTGCCGCTGGTCGGGCTCTACTACCGGTTTCGAGACTGGATTGAGTAACGCGCACGCGGCTGTCACGCCGAACGGTGCCGTCGATGTCGCCGTCCTGGGCGGTGGCAACGCGGGATTGTGCGCGGCGCTCGCCGCCCGTCAGCGCGGCGCCTCGGTCGTCGTCATCGAAGGCGCGCCGCGGGAATTCCGGGGCGGCAACAGCCGTCACACACGCAATCTCCGCTCGATGCACGATCGCCCCACCGATCTGCTCGTCGACGCTTACACGGAAGACGAATTCGTCGCCGATCTGCTGCGCGTCACCGCCGGCAGGACGAATGAAGTCCTGGCGCGCCGCGTGGTGCGCGACTCAGCGGACTGCCCGGCCTGGATTCGTTCGTTCGGCGCGAGACTTCAGCGGCCGCTGAAGGGGACGCTGCACCTGGATCGCACGAACGTCTTTTTTGTCGGCGGCGGGAAAGCACTGATGAACAGCTACTATGCCGCCGCCGAGCGGATGGGCGTTCGTGTGCTGTACGACGCAGACGTGACCGGGCTCGACGTCGTCGATGGACGCTGCACGTGTGTGTCGGTGGCCTTGGACGGACGTCTTCACTCGATCAGCGCGCGGGCCGTGGTGCTGGCAGCCGGCGGGTTCGAGTCGAATCTCGAATGGCTCAAGGAGATCTGGGGACCGGCGGCCGACAACTTCATCGTCCGCGGCACGCCATACAACACCGGCAAGGTGCTCAAGCTGATGCTCGATCTCGGCGCGCAGCCGGTGGGCGATCCGACGCAGTTCCATTGCGTCGCCGTCGATGCCCGGGCACCAAAATTCGATGGCGGGATCGTGACGCGCCTCGACTCTGTGTCGCTCGGCATCGTCGTGAACGCGCACGCCGAGCGCTTCTACGACGAGGGCGAGGACTTCTGGCCGAAGCGGTACGCCATCTGGGGACGTCTCGTCGCCCAGCAGCCCGGTCAGATTGCGTACTCGATCGTGGACGCGAAGTCGCGCGGTCTCTTCATGCCGTCGGTCTTTCCGCCGATCGAGGCGCGCTCAATCCGCGAGCTCGCCAACCCGCTGGCGGTTTCCCCCGACGCGCTGGAGCGGACGGTGACGGCATTCAATCGAGCGGTCTGCTCCGGCTCGTTTGATCACGCCGTGCTCGACGACTGCCGCACGCGGGGCCTGACGCCGGAAAAAACACACTGGGCGCGCGCTCTGGACACGCCGCCGTTCTGGGCGTATCCACTCAGGCCGGGCGTGACGTTTACCTATCTTGGCCTCAAAGTCGACGAACGGGCGCGCGTGCTGATGTCGAACGGCGAGCCCGCTGAAAACATCGTGGCTGCGGGGGAGATCATGGCCGGCAACATCCTCGGTCAGGGCTATGTGGCTGGTGTCGGGATGACAATCGGCACGGTGTTTGGACGAATCGCCGGCGCGGAGGTCAGCCGACATGCTGTCGCCTGAAGCACTCAAGCAGGCGCAGCACGTCCTGACGGTCTGCAACGCCTGTCGCTACTGTGAGGCGTACTGTCCAGTATTCCCGGCGATTGAGAATCGCACGTCGTTCGCAAAAGGCGACGTCATGTACCTCGCCAATCTCTGTCACAACTGCGGCGAATGCCTCTACGCGTGTCAGTACGCGCCGCCGCACGAGTTCGGGATTGACGTGCCGCGCGTCATGGCGGAGGTCCGGGTCGCCTCGTACGAGGAATTCTGCTGGCCCGCCTTCATGAGCCGCGCCTTTCGACAGACGGCGACGGTGATAGGGCCGGTCGTCGGGTCGATCGTCCTGGCGTGGGTGCTCCGTCACTTCGTGCAATCGTCGAATTCGCAGGGCGCTGATTTCTACGCCGTCATGCCGCACGACGACATGATCAAGATGTTCGGAGTCGCTGGAGCGTTCGCGATCATCGTCTTGCTCGCCGGTCTGGTCCGTGCCATGCGATCGTTTGGCGCGTCCGTCATGTCCGGTTTCAGCCGGACGGCGTGGCGCGACGTCTTGACGCTTCGCCATCTCCACGCCGCTGGTGACGACTGCACTGCCGACCTCGACGTGCGGACGCCGTGGCGGCGCTACTTCCATCACTGCACGTTCTACGGATTCGCACTCTGCTTCGCGTCGACGACGGTCGCCGCGGTTTATCACAGCGTGTTCGGGTGGCCCGCGCCCTACAGCTACACGAGCGCCCCGGTCATCCTGGGAACGATCGGCGGGATCGGACTGCTGGTCGGTCCGCTCGGCCTGCTTGTCCAGAGAGGTCGGCGTGATCCGAAACTCCAGGATCCGGCCCAGGGCACGCTCGATATCTCGTTCATCGCCATGCTGCTGCTGACGAGCGCGACCGGCCTGCTGCTGCTTGTGGCCCGCCATACCGGCTCGATGCCGGTGCTCCTGTTCATCCACCTCGGATTTGTGCTCGGGCTGTTCGTCACGCTTCCGTACGGAAAGTTCGTGCATGGCATCTACCGGACCGCGGCTCTGCTGAAATACGCGTCGGAGGAGCGCCGATGACTGCCATGGCCGCCCGTCCATCAGCCGCCGCACGCCTCGATCGGCTGCCCATCTCCGGTTTTCACCGCGACATGGTGAAGCTGCTGGCCTACATTTTCTTCTTCGAGCTTGGCGACTTGAACAGCTTCGCGTTCGCCGCGCCTGGCGTGCGCCAGCACTGGCACCTGCCGATCGACACCATCAGCTACATCACGTCGGCGTCATTTGTCGGCATGTTCATCGGCGCGACGACGGGCGGCTGGTTTTCAGATCGCGTCGGCCGCAGGCGCGCGCTGGTCGTGACGACGATGTGGTACTCGGGCTTTTCGCTGCTGAACGCGTTCGCCTGGAACACGACGTCGCTCTTTGCGACGCGGCTGCTCACCGGCGTCGGCTTGTCGTCCATGACCGTCGTCGCGATGACGTACATCAGCGAGATGTTCCCGGCGAAGCTGCGCGGCCGCTATCAGGGGCTGATCTTGACGATCGGGCTCTGCGGGATTCCTGTGACCGCGTACGTCGCGCGGTTCATCATTCCCCTTGCGCCGTGGGGCTGGCGCGCGGTGTTCGTGTGGGGATCGCTCGCCATGGCGTTCCCGATGTTGGCCGGCCGCCTCGAAGAGTCGCCTCGCTGGTTCGAGCAGAAGGGACGTAAAGAGGATGCGGAAGCCGCGATGGCGCGCATCGAGGCGCGCGTGCTGGAAGAGAACGGCGAGTTACCCGAAGTGGAGTCAGCGGCCGTCGCGCTTCCGAGGCCCGGTGGGTTCCGCGAACTGATCGCGTCGGGTTCGCTTGGCCGGCTGATCCTCCTGATGACCATCTGGATGTGCCAGACGCTTGGCATCTATGGATTTCTGTCATGGGTGCCCACGCTGCTCGTCGAACACGGCTTCTCCGTGGTTCGGTCCCTCGAGCAGTCGTCGGCGATGTCGATTGGCGCCGTGCCCGGCGCCTGGATCGCCAGCAAGCTGTCCGATCGCTGGGAACGGAAATCCCTGATTGGCATCGTCGCCGTGGCCATCGCGATCTGTGGTTTGAGCTACGGCCTCAGCTTCAGGACGACGACGATCGTGGTCTTCGGGTTTCTCGTGGCGATGGGGCAGCAGGTCTTCGCGGCGTTGCTGTACGCCTACACGCCTGAATGTTTTCCGACGCAGGTGCGAAACACCGGAACGGGTTTGTCGTACGGTATGGGACGCCTCGCGAACGGGCTCGTCGGTCCGTTCATCGTTGCGTTCCTGTTTCAGCGGTACGGCTACACGACGGTGTTTGCTTACATCGCCGTGTGCTGGGCGATGGTGGCTATTCTCGTGATCGCGTTCGGACCGAAGACGCGCGGCCGCGTGCTCTCGTAGTGCAGGCTCTCAGGCCTGCTAGTTAAGGTCCTTGATCAGCAGCAGCTTGAGCGTGACCTTGTCGGTGGCCGACGTGAGGCCGACGCCGACGCCCGCCTCGATCTCCAAGAACTTCATCGTGTGGTTCACGACGCCGTAGAGCATGTGCGCCTGCTCCGAGGCGCCGTACAGCGAATGCAGCGGCCCATAGTCGGCGTACTCTTCCGCGGAGACGGCCCATTTGTCTGAGAAGTTGTAGGCGATTCGAACAGCCGGCGCGAAGTCGAGGTTCTTCAAGCCGTCATATTCCGTGTCGAGAATCGGGTTGATGATGATGTCCCACGGTTTTAGGTGCCATCCGATGATCGGCCGAATCTCGGACGAATATCGATTCTCGTCCCAGTTTTTCTGGTTGATGCTGAATTCAAAGTTCGCGCCGTAGAAGAACTTCCGGTCACCAGCGTTCGGCACTGCGAAGAGCGCCCGCAGCTTGAAGCCGTCGTACGTGCCGCCGAGGTTCCTGTCGTGGCTGTACAGCGGCAGGTACAGCCCGGCCTCGAACCATTTCGTGACGCCGTAGGCCCATTCGGTCACGCCGTTGAATGACCGGTCGGCCACGACCGCGCCGGGAAAGGCCGGCTCCGCGATGCCCTTCGGCGTGAAGTTGTTATGCCATGTCAGATTGAACTTGCCGACCTCGGCGACGCCGCCGTCGTACACCTGGATCTCGTCGGACTGGGCCCACGCGCGGCCTGGAAGAACAAGAACGCAGAGTGCTGCCGCGAGCGCAAGAAACCTGTTCTGCATGGTCCTGCAGATAATACGCCGCTTAAATCTCCGCCGCGACAGCTTTCATCATGTCGGCAGTCGTGGCCTGGCCGCCGAGATCCGGCGTCCGCACCTTGCCGCCGGAAACCACTCGCTCGATGCCGGACACAATGCGGTCGTGGAGATCCTGATGGCCGAAGTGAGAGAGCATCAGCGCGCCGGCCCAGATCGCGCCGATGGGATTTGCGATTCCTTTACCGGCGATGTCGGGCGCCGAGCCGTGAATCGGCTCGAACATCGACGGATACTCGCGTTCAGGATTGATGTTGGCGCCGGGCGCGACGCCGAGGCTGCCCGACACGGCCGCGCCGATGTCGGTGAGGATGTCGCCAAAAAGATTCGACGCGACGATGACGTCCAGAGTTTGCGGATGTGTGACCATGCGCGCCGCAATGGCGTCGACGTAGTATTTCTGGTACTTCACGGTCGGGTACTTCGCGGCGACCTTCTCGGCGACCTCGTCCCACAGCACCATCGAGTGGCGCAGCGCGTTCGATTTCGTCGCGTTGGCGAGCATCTTTCGCGGCCGCTTTGCGGCGATCTCGCACGCGTACCGGACAACACGCTCGATCCCCGTGTAGGTGAACACGCCGGTCTGTTCTGCCACTTCGTATGTCGTGCCGCGGTGCACGCGGCCACCGACGCCGGAGTACTCACCCTCGGTGTTCTCGCGCACGCAGACCATGTCGATTTCGGCCGCCGTGCGGTTCGCGAGGGGCGAACTGAGGCCCGACAGCAGCCGCATCGGCCGCAGGTTGATGTACTGATTGAAGTGTTTTCGAAGGGGCAGCAGCAGATCGCCGGCCGAAATATGATCCGGAACCGTCGGCGCGCCGATGGCGCCCAGGTAGATCGCATCGAACTTCGCGAGCCGCTCGAACCCGTCGTCGTCCAGCATGCGGCCGTTCTTGAGATAGAACTCGCAGCCCCATGGCAGCTCGGTAAACGAAAGCGTGATGTTCGTCCCTTTGGTTGCCGCCTCGAGCGCGGCGATGCCTGCCGGAATGACTTCCTTTCCAATCCCGTCGCCGGCGATGACTGCGATCTTGTGCGTCTGTCCAGTTGGCATGTGTATGAGTCCAGTCCGTCCCGTCGCGCAGGCCTTTCACGCCCGCGTCGGCGGCGCTGAGAGGGCCGCCGCACTTTGACGAGGTGCAACCGCTAAGGTTATCACCCAGGCAACCGCTGCGGCAGTAAGGCCGGCGATCGCCGGACTCACAAGTCCCCATCCGCGGCCTTCGGTGCTGACATGAACGCTCAGCGCAGCGCACACTCCGGCGGCCATCGAGATCAGCGCGCCAGCAGACGAAGTGCGACGGACATACAGCCCTGCGACGATCGGGATAAACAGTGAGACGCCGATGAGCGTGTAGAAGATCGTCAACGCGTTCACGACGCTGCCAAGCGCGACGGCCAGCGTGATTCCAGCGGCACCGCTGAACGCCGCCGTCCGTCGCGCGACGGCGAGCACATCGGCGTCAGAGGCGGACGGCCGCAGGAGGCGTTTGTAGAGATCCTGCGACAACGACGTCGTCAACATGAAGAGGATCGCGTCCGACGCACTGATTTCCGCCGAGAACACCGCGGCCAGGCCGAGGGCCCCGACCAGGGGCGGCAGTGTGTGAACGAGCAGCATCGGCAGCGCGGCGTCCGCGGACGAGAGCGAGGGAAACTGCGTGCGCGCGGTGATTCCGAGCACGGCGGGGATAATCGCGAACAGTCCCAGGCCCAGCGCGTTCATGCCCACCCCGAGACGGACGGCTCGATCGTCACGAGCGCCAAAGATCTTCTGCAACAGGCCTGGCGAGACGATAAACGGAGGCACAATCGTCGCGAGCAGTGACAGGCCCGGCGAGCCTGTCCGCCAGATTTGGAAGTAGTCGGCAGGAATCCCCGGCGGATTGTCCGCGACGCTGTCCAGCACCGACACCGCCAGCGGCAGTGCCAGCCCAAAACCAATCATCTTCACCGTGAGCTGGGCGACGTTCACCCACGCGGACGTCAGGAGACCGCCGGCAGTGAAGTACACCGTGATGACGCCGCCGCCGATCAGGCAGCCGATCCATGGCGCCGCGCCCGTGGCGGCGCTGATGATCGAGCCGATCGCCCAGAGCTGGCCGGCGAGGATGAACAGCGATCCGATCCAGAGAATGGCAGCAGCGGCGCTGCGCACCGACGCGTTGTACCGATGCTCGAGATAATCGCCGACCGTGTGCAGCTGATGTGCCTCGGCCAGTCGTCTCATTGCCGGGCCGATCCAGAACGCGAGGGCAATCGATCCGATCGCGGCCGATCCGACCCACCACGTTGCGCTGATGCCGTTGGTGTAGCCGAGCGCCGTGGCCCCGACCGTGGATCCGGCGCCGATGTTTGCCGCCAGCATCGTCGAGAAGATGAGGCCGGGGCCCAGGCTTCGTCCGGCGACGAAGAAGTCGGCGGCGCCGCGTACGCGGCGGCCGACCCAGAGGCCAAGCGCCATCAGCGCCAGCGAGTAACCAACGAGGATCGCGAGATGGAAATTCATGACGGCAGGCCTTAACGCCCGCACTACTTCAGATTGCGCGTCTACTTTAGATCGCGGGCCGCGGGGTATCCGGGGATGCCGGTGGCCTGGCGCGCGGCGCGGACGATGGCGTCGGCCACGACCTGGGCGGCGAGGGCGCCGACGCGGCTGACGTCGACGGGACCGGGTCGCGCGGCCGTCGCGAGCGCGAAGATCGTGTCGCCGTCGCCCATCGTGTGGCTGGGATAGATGGCGCGGGCAAGCCCATCGTGGGCCATCTCCGCGACTTTGGTGACCTGCGTCTTTGTCAGCGCCGCGTTGGTCGCGACCACGCCAAGCGTGGTGTTTTCGCCGAGACGCGCCGGCTGCCTGAGGGCGCCCGACGTGAGCAGCGCGCGAGCATCGGCGAGCGACTTGCCGTCGGCCGTGCGGACGCCGGCCACCACTTTTCCGGTAGCCGGCTCGATCACGTCGCCCGCGGCGTTGACCGCCACGAGCGCCGCGACGATCAGGCCGTCAGGCATTCGGATCGCCGCGCTGCCGATGCCGGCCTTCATCGCGCGGCCGGAACCTTCGCTCTTGCCGATGGTGGCGCCGGTGCCCGCACCGACGTTGCCTTCGACGACCGGCGCTGTCGACGCCGCCTGGGCAGCGCGATAACCGCAGTCGGCAGTTGGACGAATCCTGGGGTTGCTGCCGACGTTGAGGTCAATGAGGCTTGCGGCTGGAACGATCGGCACGTTGATCGAACCGTACGCTTTGAAGCCGATGTTCTTCTCGTCGAGGTACTTCATCACGCCTGTGCGGCTGTCGAGGCCGAACGCACTTCCACCCGACAGGCTGATCGCGTAGATCTGCTGAACGAGGTTCACCGGCTTCAACAGATCGGTTTCGGCGCTGGCAGGCGCGGCACCGCGTACGTCGACGCCGGCAGCTGCGCCGGCTTCCACGAGGATTACCGTGCAGCCCGTCGGCCGCTCGGCGATCGTGTGATGGCCGACCTTGATCCCCGGCACCGCGGTCAGCGTGAGGTTGTTCGCCTGCGCGGTGAGGTCGAGCGTGGCGGCCGTCAGCGCGGCGAGTGCGGCGATTGACCGCCGGATCACTTGATGCTTCACGCTGTGCATAGTATGCAAGAATGCGCGACATGAACAAGCGCGCGACGCTGCTGATGGCGCTGGTGCTGGCGGCTGCCGCCGGCTGCGCGAAGCCCGGAACTGTTGCGATCGCGCAGCTGCCCGACATCGACTCGGCCGCCGTGCTGGCGCATACGAAGGTGCTCTCCTCCGACGAGTTCGAAGGTCGTGCGCCCGGCACGAAAGGCGAAGAGCTGACGGTGAACTATCTCGTCGATCAGTTCATGAAGATCGGCCTGAAGCCCGGCAACGCCGACGGGACGTACATTCAGAAGGTGCCGCTCGTCGGCATCACGCCGGCGCCCGCGCCGCTCGTGTTCGCAAAAGGGAAGCAGCAGAACACTCTCAAGTGGAAAGACGATGTCGTCGCGTGGACGAAACACGTGGCCGACGTCGCCAGCCTCGACAAATCCGAGCTTGTCTTCGTCGGCTACGGCGTTGTCGCGCCGGAATACAACTGGGACGACTACAAGAGTGTCGACATGAAAGGCAAGACGCTCGTGATGCTCGTAAACGATCCGCCGGTACCCGATGCGGCCAATCCCGGCCAGCTGGATCAGAAGGTATTTGGCGGCCGGGCGATGACGTATTACGGGCGATGGACGTACAAGTACGAGATCGGCGCGATGAAGGGCGCCGCCGGGGTCCTGATCGTCCATGAGACCGAAACCGCGGGCTATCCGTTCAGCGTTGTCCAGAACAAAGTGGACGAGCAGTTTGATCTCGTGACGCCGGACAAGAACATGGGCCGCGCTGCGGTCGAGGGATGGATCACGCTGGATCAGGCGCGGAGGCTCTTTGCATTCAGCGGCCAGGATTTCGACGCGTTGAAGAAACAGGCGGCGAGCCGCGAGTTCAAGCCGGTGCCGCTCGGCGTCACGGCGTCCATGACGATTCGCAATACGTTGCGCACGTTAGACTCGCAGAACGTTCTCGGAAAGATCGAGGGCGCCGACCCCGCGCGCAGGGACGAATATGTCGTGTACACGGCGCACTGGGATCATCTTGGGAAGAGCCCTGAGGGCATCTTTCACGGAGCGGTAGACAACGCGTCGGGGACGGCGTCGCTGCTCGAAATCGCGCGCGCGATGCTGAAGGCGTCGCCGCCGCCGCAGCGATCGATCCTGTTCCTGTCCGTGACGGCTGAGGAGCAGGGCCTGCTCGGATCGCAGTACTACGCGGTCACGCCCGTCTTCCCGCTCGCGAAGACGCTCGCCGACATCAATATCGACGGGATCAACGTGCACGGGCGAACGAAGGACATCACGCTTATCGGGCTAGGCGCGTCCGACCTCGATGATTACGCGCGCGCTGCTGCCCGCGAACAGGATCGAACGATTCGGCCCGACCCGGAGCCCGAGAAGGGCGGCTACTATCGCTCGGATCATTTCAACTTTGCGAAACAGGGTGTGCCGGCGCTCGATCCGGACGAAGGCGTCGATTTTGTGGGCAAGCCGGCCAGCTATGGTCAGAAGGTCCGCGACGAGTACACGAACAACCGCTACCATTCGCCGAAGGACGTCATCACGCCTGACTGGGATCTGGGCGGCGCGGCCGAGGACCTCAAGCTGCTGCTCGCCGTCGGCTATCGCCTCGCGCAGGCCGACAAGTTTCCGGAATGGAAACCAGGCAACGAGTTCAAAGCGACAAGAGAGGCGATGCTGAAGAAGTAGCGACGGGGCTTTGAGCCCGGCCCTACGCGTCGAAAGTCATTCTCACGCGCTTCGATCGGCTCAAGTACGCGAACCACCCGCCGTAATACACGAGCGATGCGATGAGGATGATCGTCGCGTCGCCCGGCGGCCGGTTGTTCGGCGAGTACGGTGTCGCGTACACGATGACGTCGACGACCGCCGAAAAGACGAGGGATGCTTTCGCGATGCTGACCGCGCCCGGCGCGAGCTGAAACAACGAAATGCCGGCGGCGATGCCCAGACCAGCCGCGAGAAGTCGCGCGAGAAGAATCACGGCAAGACCTGGCCCGCGCAGCGACAGCTCATCGACCAGGCCCGCCATCGTCAGGCCGAGATTGAGCGGCTGCCAGACGAGGAGCAGCCCGCAGAGAACCAGCAGCCAACCGCGCACTCGCATCGTTTTCTTCCGAGCCCCGGGCCCCGAGCCCCGAGCCCCCGACTAAGATACCCGCGTGCGCGTATTTCTCGTTCATCACGGCGATGCGGTCGGCCCCGAGATCGATCCGCGCCGTCCGCTCTCGCCCGAGGGACGGCAAGCGGTCGATCGTCTTGCGGCGAGCGCCGCATCGCTCGGCGCCAGACCGTCGGTCGTCTGGCACAGCGGCAAATTGCGTGCGAAGCAGACGGCGGAAGCATTCTGGCGCGCCTGCAATCCGTTCGCGGAGTTCACGGCGACGAAGGATCTGCAGCCCGAGGACTCTCCGGAGTGGATCCGCGACCGGCTCCGCGGCGAATCGCGCGACATCATGCTGGCCGGCCATTATCCACATCTGCCGCGCCTGCTGAGGCTGTTTCTCGGACCGGAGGCGTCGTCGTTTGCATCCTTCCCGCAACACGGCGTCGTCGCGCTGGCGAGCGATGATGACGGCATGACGTGGCGTGAAGAGTGGCGACTAATAGCATGATCGATCGGCAGTTGGAAGCAGAGGCAATGGACAGCGTCGAGGAGGCGCGCGAATACGACTTGATGGACCACGCGGTCGTCAACGCGCGCTTCGTCGCGGACGCGCTCGATGCCGCCAGTCGCCTCGGCCCTTCGGATCTTCGTGGTCAGTGGGTGGTCGATGTGGGGACGGGCACGGCACGGATTCCGATCGAATTCTGTCGCGTTCATCCGGCTGGCCGGGTCGTTGCTGTCGATCTGGCGCATGAGATGTTGCGCGTTGCCAGGCAGAATGTGTTGTCTGCTGGAGTCGGGATGCGAGTGGCTGTTCAGATCGCTCGAGCGACAGCGCTGCCTCTTCGAGATGCGTGTTCGCCGATGGTCATGTCGAATAGCTTGATCCACCACCTGCCGGATCCTGCGGGAGCTTTCAAAGAGTTCGTCCGCATCGTCTCGCGCGGCGGGATTCTGTTCGTACGCGATCTATTTCGCCCCGCGTCCCGGTCCGCCGTCGATCAGCTGGTGGAGACGTATGCGGCCGGCGCGACCGCCCATCAGCGTCAGCTCCTGGCCGATTCCCTTGGAGCAGCACTCACGCTGGATGAGGTTCGCGATGTCGTCAGGGGATTGCCATTCGTGCACCTGTCGCTGACGGAGACTTCGGATCGTCACTGGACTCTTGTCGCTGTTCGAGCGGCGTGAAACCGCACGCGGCTGTTAGAGCGCGGGACGTACGCTGACCGTAAAGCTCGACCGCCGCCGGCGCCACCAGCCTAGAAAGTTCCGCGCGCAGCGATGCGTGATGAAAAACAGCCCAAGCCCGACACCGAGAAAGATCGGAATGACCCAGTAACCGCCGACCATGTGCTCGTAGCCGGAACCGGCGACGTTGACCCCTGCCCGCCATCCGATGTCCACGCCGTCGGAGATTGACCGGTCGCCGACCCAGACCCCGACATGGTCGGGGAAAATCGGCTTCATGGCCGCGATGACGATGAAACTGGCGCCGACCAGGTATCCGATAAACAGCCCAAGCCCAGCAAAAAAGCCCGACGCACCCGACATCGCCACGTGCCAGACGGCGTGAGCGATCGCCCAGATTCTTCCAGTGACGACGGCTTCGTCGACCGTTCGCTCGACGGAGTACGCCTGCGCCACGCGTTGTGGAGGTCCGAGCTCGGCGAGAATCCGTTCGAGCACCGCGCGCTCGTCCGGAACAGGCTCGGCGGCCGAAATCCGATCGCGCAGATGCGAATCAATTTCGCGCACCACGTCGCGCACGCTGTCGCGCGGCAGAAACGTCGCGAGCGATCGTTCGAGGACGAAGAGATAGCCGTTCACGCGGGAATCGCCGGTGTCACTGAGAATCACGGCCGTTCCTTTCTGCTGCAGACGCAGCGTCCATCAGCCGTTCGATCTTGCCGGCGAATGTCCGCCACTCCGATTTCATGTGAGACAAACGCTTCGCGCCCTGACGCGTGAGCCGGTAGTACTTGCGTGGATGCGGTGCCTCGTCCTCGACCCAGTAAGCGTCGAGCAGAGCTTCGCGCGTGAGCCGGCCGAGGATGGGATAGATCGTGCCTTCGGTGACGATCAGATCGGTGAAGGCTTCGAGATGCTGAATGATTGCCAGGCCGTAGCGTGGGCCCGCCGAGACGGTCAGCAGAATGGCGAGGTCGAGACTGCCGCGCCGAAGCTGTTCCTGCCAGGTTTCGATCGGCATACCTTGTGTCGCAAGGTATGTGACGACCGCGGCGACCGTGAGGTTCCGGTGCGAACCTGCTTCACCCCTTTAGACTTTCAATTTCCTACTTTTCTGTGGTGACCGTGACGGGCGACAGGAGGCGCACGGTGATCGGCTCGCCCGCGCGGAGTATGGCGACGCTGCGATCGCCAGCTTCAACGGCCGCGGCGCCTGCTCCCGCGCCGGCCGCGCCGCCGATCGCCGCGCCCTTACCGCCGCCGAGAATCGCGCCGAGAATTGTACCGGCGACGGCGGCGCCGCCCATTTTTGCGGCGCTCGAGTTGCCTTTGCCTGCGCCTTCGCGCTCGACCGCCGCGGTCGACACCGGCAGCCGCGTGCCGTCCGCAAGGACGATCGTCTGGAACCGGATCGCGAGCTTCGCCTGTTCCTTGAACTTGCCGCCTTCTTTCACTTGAATAACGTACCCAATCGCGCGGGCGCCGGCAGGAATCGCCACGCGGTCGCCAACCTTCACGTCGCGTGTCACGCGGGCTTCGACGCGGTCTTCAACTCTCGCGCGCTCGCTCGTCACCGTTGTGTCGCTTTGCAGGCCGATCACCGAATCGGCGGAAACGACAAGCTCCTCGAACGTTTTCTGCGGAGGCGCCGGCGGTGCGGCCGGCTGCGGCGGCTCCAGCGTGCGCTCGGCAGTTTCTGTTCGCACCGGTGCTGCGACTGGTTCGGGCGTCGTGGCTTGCGGCGCGGCGGCGGGTGTCGCGCTCGCGGGCCAGGTCTGGTTCAGCGTCGGGAGACTCGCGGCGCGAGCGGTCTGAGTTTTCTCGGGCCTGACCGGCACCGGCTTCTGCGACGCGGATTTCGCAGATTTCGGAGCCGGGTTTACAACGGCTTCGGTTTCCTGAACGGATCGCTCACGGGTTGCCGCGGGCGCTGCCGTCGAGGCCGGCACCGTCGCAACGACGGCGCTGGCTGGGCTGGCTGACGGTGTCGTGTTCTGACGAAGGGCGAAGTAACCGCCGGCGCCGGCGGCCGTGATGCAGGCAATTCCAATCGCCGTAAACGCGACGTTGTTCGAAGCCATTTGCGGTCTTCTCTCCTTGAACCGATCCCTACCGCTTGTTCACGCAAGCGGCGTACCTCTGGAATGGCTACGCTTTCGGCTGGTAAACCATTGAAACCCCAGCAATTTACAGGATCGCGATGAGGAAGCCAAGTGTCCCTCTTGAGTGAATGTGTCCTGCACCGAGAGCAGTGCCCACAGACACGGTAAACTCGCACCTCTCGTGACCCCATCCCGCTCCTCCAACATTCTGATTGTCGGCGCCGGCATTGTGGGTTGCGCGATTGCCTACGAACTGTCACGCCGCGGCGCATCGGTTCAAATCATTGACGACCGGCTCCCTGGAATGGGCGCCACGCAGGCGTCGGCTGGGATGCTCGCCCCCTACACAGAAGCCAAGGATCGCAACACCCTGTTTCTCGATCTGGCGGTTCGGAGTCTCGAGCTGTACGACGAGTTCGTGGCGCGGGCTGCCGCCGACGCAGGAACGTCCATTGGTTACAACCGCGCAGGAACGATCGAGATTGCCGCCAGTGATGAACGCATGACGGAGCTGCGAGAGGTGGCCCGCCGGCTGGCCGCGCGAGGCGTCGCACTCGACGTACTCGACGCGCAGGGATCGCGCACGCTCGAGCCTCAGCTGGGGGCCGAAGTCGTCGGCGGACTTCTCATCGGCGCGCACGGCTACGTCAACGCTTTCGAATTGGCACAAGCGCTGTTCACGTCGGCGCGTTGTTTTGGCGCGAAGTTCCTTGACGGCGGCCGCGCCCGCCGAATCAAACGGCATGGCAGCGATCTGCATGTCGAAGCGAACGACCGCACTTACACCGCTCACTCGGCAATCGTCACTGCCGGTAGCTGGTCGGGACAGCTCGAGATCGAAGGCGCGGCCGGCCTCCCGGTGCGGCCGGTTCGCGGTCAGATGCTCCACCTGGCGTGGAAGGGCGGCTCCGCGCTGCGACGCGTAACGTGGGGCGATCGCTGCTATCTCGTCCCGTGGGACGATGGGACGGTGCTGGTGGGGGCGACGATGGAGGACGTCGGGTTTGACGAGAGGAACACGATGGCTGGCGTTCAGGATCTGTTGAACGCCGCGGGCGCCCTGGTGCCAAACGTGCGCGGTGCGGGGTTTCTTGGCGCGCGCGCTGGTCTCCGCCCGGCAACGCCGGACGCGATGCCGATCATCGGTTGGTCGCGGGCGGTGCCGAACGTGATGTATGCAACCGGCCACTTCAGGAACGGCGTTCTGCTGGCGCCGCTCACCGCGCAGCTTGTGGCCGATGCGCTGATCGACGGCCGCATCGATCCGTCGCTTGACGCGATCGGGCCGGCCAGGTTCGGTGAGCTGTGAACGCGCCGTCCCGCGCGTGGCTCGACTGGCAGCGCGATCACGAAGAAGCGCTCGGGGTGCTGCAGGCGGCCCAGCACGCGTACCATCGCACTGTCGCCAGCGGCGCGTTTGCCGGCGCGGCCGACGGCCCATCCATCGTGGAGAATGCCGACATACAACAGGGCGTCCTCAAGGCGCTCGAGGCGGCGCGCCTCCGGCTCGACGAGATCCGCGCCCGGAAGCCGGGTGCGTAATCACGTAATCACATGCGTTTGAAGCAGACATACAGCTCGCGTGAGGTCGCGTCGCTGACCGGACTGACGGCGCGGCAGCTGCAGTTGTGGGATGAGGCCGGGCTGGTCGCGGCAGCGATCCGATCGCATGCCACTGAAGCCGGTGGCCACACCGAGCGCCGCTACACGCCTATCGAGCTGTTCGAGCTGCTGGTGCTGGCGGAACTGCGCCGGCGCGGGTTCTCGGTGCACCAGCTCCATCTTCTCGTCAGGATTCTTCGCGAGCAGTTCGGCGCGCGTCTCTTCGAGGCGACGGGCGGAGGCGGGAAAGTCCAGCTGCTCACCGATGGACAGGACGTCTACGCCCGTACCGATCGCGGCGAGTTTTTCAACCTGCTCAAGACGCCGCGGCAGCCGCTGATGGTCGTGGGGAACGAAGGATTGCTGAAGGAGTTGCGCTCGACATTGCGTCCGGGCCGGCGCAAACGCACGCAGCGCGCTAGCGGATCGGGAAAATCTCTTCGAGGTCGTCGGCCGGACGCGGAATGACGTGCACGCCGACCAGCTCGCCCACGCGGCGGGCGGCGGCAGCACCGGCGTCGGTGGCCGCCTTCACCGAGCCGACATCGCCGCGGACGATCGCGGTCACCAGGCCGGCATCCACTTTCTGCCAGCCGACAAACACCACGTTGGCCGTCTTGCACATCGCGTCGGCGGCTTCGATCATGCCGACGAGTCCGCGCGTCTCGACCATGCCGAGCGCATCGCCGACGTCGCGTTTGGGTTTGTCTTTTTCTTTGTCAGCCATGGATGACGACGATCAACGCGAGAGATCGCACGGATCGCAGAAGAATATATCCCAAAAAGGCTCTTCGATCCCGGCGATCTCTGCGTTGTACGTTAGTCGTCAGTCGTGACTCAGCCGAAGAGCCCCGGGAATCGGCGCTGGTCGATTGCGTAGCCTGGGAAGATGGGTTGTGCGTCGCGAACGCCCATGTGGCGCACGACGACCTCACTGAAGACGTCGCGGAAGTCGGTGGTGATCGCGAGGTCGCGGCGCTCATGCCGCTGCTCGAGCGACAGGCCGGGCCAGCGGCCATAGACCTTGCCGCCGTGCACGCCGCCGCCAATCGCCATCATGGCGTTGCCGTGTCCATGATCGGTGCCGCGATTGCCGTTTTCATTTACGGCGCGGCCAAATTCGGACATCGTGAGGATGACCGTATCGGCCATCCTGCTGCCCAGATCGGTGACGAGCGCCGCTATGCCGCGGGCGAAGTCGTCGAGGCGGTTGGCGAGCTGGCCCTGCGACGATCCCTGGTTGACGTGCGTGTCCCAGCCGCCGACGTCCGCAAAGGCGACCTCGAGGCCCACGTCCGCCTTCGTCAGCTGCGCGATCTGCCGCAGCGCCTGGCCAAACGGCGTCCGCGGATAGTCGGCGTCGTTCTCCGGCTGATACCTCGAGGGATCCGCGACCTTGAGCATCTTCATCGCGTCGAACGCGTCGCGGCCGGTCCCGCCGAGCACGCGATCGGCGGCGGCCGCGTACTGCGCCTCGAACGACGCACCGACGCCGTCGGCACCGGCGCCACCGCGAATACCGAACTGGCCGATCTGATTCATCGCGAGCGCCGGTGCTGATCCCTGGAGCATCCGCGGCAGCTGTGGTGTCAGCGAGACAGCGCGGAACGGCGACCCCGCTCCTGCCGCATCACGGCCGCGCGAGTCGTCTTCCCGCGCTCGAAGGTACCGGTTGAGCCAGCCATCCGGCGTGCTCTTCACGCCTGGCGTCGCGGTTTCCATGTAGTCCTGCGCGTCGAAATGCGATCGCGTCGAGTCCGGAGAGCCGCAGGCGTGGACGATCGCCAGCGCTCGCTGATCCCAGAAAGGCTTGAGCGCCCGCAGCCGCGGGTTGAATCCGAAGAAGCCGTCGAGATCCACGGCAGCGACGGCGGCATCACCCTTCTCGCCCGGCCTGGCGATTGCGATGCTCGGCCGTGCGCGGTAGTAGTCGCTGTCCCCGAACGGCACGATGACACTCAGCCCGTCGACGGCGCCGCGCTGAAAGATCGTGACGAGCTGCTTCGCGCGCGCGCGGCCCTGCGCATACGCTGTTCGCGCCACGAAGGACGGCGCGAAGCCGAGGCTCACCAACGCGAACGCGCCGTTTTTGAGAAACACTCTTCGGGATTGCATGGCTATCTCCGCTGGAATTCCGGCGAGCCGAGCGTCAGCGCCGCGACCTGCGGAGCACTGGTAGCCTTCGCAATCGTCGCGCGCGTCGGCTCCGACAATCCGCCGCTGACGATAGCCGACGCCGATGATGGTGTCTCGGAAACAGCGACGCCCCGCAGCTTGTTGCTCGCGAGCGCGAGCGCGAAGTTCATGCGGCTGACGAGCGCGCCGGTGTTGACCCACGCGTCCGCCGAGTCTTTGTAACCGGTCGGTGGCTGGCATTGATAGAGCGGCATGCCCTGTTCCTGCACCTGCCGGACGAGCGGCCGCGCGTCTTCGATCTCAGCGGCTGTGGCGCGCACGGCGCTGACGATGAATTCGAAGGGCGTCTTGACTTTCGCTCGATAGGCGTCTGCCGCGAAAAACTCAGGCGACGTCAGGATCGCGCGCGTGACCTCACGCAGGTCGCCGCCCGTTTCCGTGAACCGCACGGCCGCGCGATCGACGAGCGCCGCTGGCGGCGTGTCGGCGACGAACCTCCGCACGAGCTTCGTCGCGATGAACCGCGCGGTTGACGGGTGCCGCGCAAGCATGTCGAGCACGCGCTCGCCGTCGCTCTCGTCGCCGCCCGCCTTGATGACCTGGCCGAGCACGACTTTCTGTCCCGGGTCGTGCAGGCGCGGCTCGAAGCGGTAGCTGCCCCCCATCCGCGGATTCTGAATCGTCCATCCCGTGAAGGCGCGCGCGACCTCCGTGACGTCCTTCTGCGTGTAGCCGCCGTCGACGCCAAGGGTGTGCAGCTCCATCAATTCGCGGCCGTAGTTCTCGTTCAGACCTTTCGGCGCATTCTTGTTCTGTCGCGCCGCCTGCTGCGGCTCGACGAGAAATGACCGGCCGAACGGGCCGCGTACGGCCCGCGCCTGCCGCTCGATATGCGGTCCGTTCGGATCGGCGCTCATCCAGTTGTCGAGGTAGAAGAGCATCGCGGGGCTTTTTGCCGTCGCCTCGACCAGATCGCGGAACTTGCCGAGGACGTGCGGCCGGATCGCCTCGCGCTCGTAATCCGTCAGCATGAACCGATCGGCGCCTTTCCTGGCGTCGACGTTGAAGTGGTTGAACCAGAAATCGACGAGCACTTCCTGGAGCTGCCGCGTGCTGTAGACGGCCCGAAGAATTTTCTGCTCCGACAATTCGATCAGCGGCCCGTTCGCGCGCCGTTGCATTTCGGGATCCGGCTGAGCGGTCGCCGGCCGCTTGTCATCGTCCTTGTCGCCGTTCTTGGCGGAAGCCTGCCGGGCGCGCCGGGCCTGGATTTGGGGAATCTCGAACTCTTCGGCGATCTGCCGCGCGCTCATCTTGAGCGTCGTCATGCCGGCCACGCGCCGCTCGACGTCCGGGTCGGCGAGGCGTTCAGGATGGAGTTGTTCGTCGATGTACCGCTCGAGGCCCATCGCCCGCACGCGCTCGATGTCGCCCGGCCGTGCGCCAAACCCTGTGCGATTCAGGACGTGTCCGATGGTCTGGTCGTCGTCTGGGAGGCTCGCCGGCGCCGGGGCGCCGGATAGTACTAATGATGTCCCCAGGACGAGGCCGGCGCTGCACAAAATGGCTGGAAGGGTGCTGATTCTCATCACGTCGATTAGACCAGCAGGACGCCCCGTACGTTAAAACGGCGTCCTTTGAGGCAGTTCTTGCATTACCGGATACGCACGCGGCTCTGTTCCCGCATGAACTGCTGCACGTAATACGGTCCACCGGTGCCGCGCCCGGTCGAGCCGCTGGCTTTCCAGCCGCCGAACGAATTGATGCCGGGCCATGCGCCTGTGGTGGCCCCTGCGCGACGGTTGACATACGTGACACCGGCCTGGATGCGGTCGAAAAACCGGGAGATCTCGCGATCGTCCTCGGAGAAGATCCCTGCTGTCAGACCGTACTCCGTGTTGTTCGACAGGTCGATCGCTTCGTCGAGCGATGACATGTCGCCGAGCACGGTGATCGGGACGAACAGCTCTTCCGAGAAGAGGGGGTGAGTCACTGGAAGACCGTCGATGAGCGTCGGCTCGACGAAGTGGCCATGCGCGAACTCCCCCTCCGTCAATCGCCGCCCGCCCGTGAGAATCCGGCCTCCGTCTCTTTTCGCCGTCGCAATCGCACGCTCGTACGTCTTTACCGCCTCCTCGTTGATGACCGGTCCGAGATAGACGTTGCGGTTGAGCGGGTTGCCGATCTTGATCGCCTTCGTCTTCTCGACAAGCCGGCGAACGAACTCGTCGCGAATCGGCCTTGCAAGATAGACGCGCGAGCACGCCGAGCACTTCTGCCCTTGCGCGCCGAACGCCGATCGCATCACGCCGTCGGACGCCTTGTCGACGTCAGCCGAATCCGTGATGATGGCGGGGTTCTTGCCGCCCATCTCGATGATGAGCGGACGCGGCACTGCCCGCGCCGCGTTGTCGCGGATGAGGTGCATCCCGACATCCTTTGATCCCGTGAAGACGATGCCGTCGATGCCGGCGTGGTCGATCAGCTCCTGTCCCGCAATGCTGCCGCTGCCCGTGATGAAGTTGAAGACTCCTGCGGGAACGCCGGCTTCGGCCATCACCTCCGCGAGCTTGTAGCCGAGGAGCGGCGTCGCGGACGCCGGCTTGAACACCACGGTGTTGCCGGCGACGAGCGCGGCGCCGGCGGGTCCGGCGGCGAGCGCGAGCGGGAAGTTGAACGGCGAGATGACGGCCCACACGCCGTACGGCCGCAGGACACTCGAGTTCTCCTCATTCGGCCCGAGC
>Ga0137395_10000270_pt1 | contig 20586 bp, 19 predicted proteins | sample czobulk216metaG_FD_108283 | JGI IMG/M metagenome (GOLD analysis project Ga0137395, IMG submission 108283) | Vadose zone soil microbial communities from Angelo Coast Range Reserve, California, USA - czobulk2.16 metaG | ecosystem: Environmental > Terrestrial > Soil > Vadose zone | place: USA...
CATTGACAGCGGCGGCAGCGTGCAGGGCATGATCGCCGGCGATGAAAAGGTCCTGGCCGAAGTTCCTGACGATGTGAAGATCATCCCCGGCCACGGTCCGCTGGGCACCAAAGACGATCTGAGGAAGTTCGTCAACGTCCTCAAAGAAACTTCAGCCGCGGTTGAGGCCGGCATCAAGAAGGGCAAGACGGTCGACCAGCTCAAGCAGGAAAAAGTTCTGGCCAAGTGGGATTCCTGGGGACAGAGCTTCATCAAGACCGATATGTTTATCGAAATTCTCTACGACAGCTTGAAGAACAAGCCCACTGGGCCGAAGAACGCGCATGGACATATAAGCAAGTAGCTTTGTCTGAAATCCCGACCCTGAGCTTGCCGCAGGGGAGGGAAATAATATGGCCGAGTTTGGTCTTAAGGGCAATACAGTCAGCGCGAATGCACGCGAAATACGCGAATAATTCAAATTTCGTGTTCATTCGCGTTTATTCGCGGCCAAACTGATTTGATCGCTATGGGCATTCTTTGCTGCTTGCGGCACCTCTGAGCTATCCCAACTTCTTCTTCAACAGCTCATTTACCAGCTCCGGTTTGGCCTGCCCCTTTGAGGCCTTCATCACCTGGCCGACAAAGAAGCCGATGACAGTGGTCTTGCCCGCTCGGTACTGCTCCAGCTGTTTGGGGTTTGCAGCGATTACCTCGTCAATGATCCTTTCGATCGCGGAGAGATCAGTGATCTGCTGCGGCTTTTCCCGCTCATAGACGGCAGGGAAATCTTCTCCGCCGGCAAAAGCTTTGTCGTAAAGATCTTTGAGGATCTTGCTGGAGATGTCGCCGGACTCCACCAGATTGGCCGACATCGCAACACCCTTCATGGAGATGGGAGATTGTTCGATCTCCAGCCCACGGGCCTTGAGGCGTCCCATCAACTCGCTTTGCACCAGGTTGGCCACGCGCTTGGGATTCTTCGCCGCCTTCGCTGCCTCCTCAAATTGATCCGCCAGGGCTTTGCTCACGGTGAGCACTTGAGCGTCGTATTCGGTGATGCCGTAATCGCTGACCATGCGCTTGCGACGGGCCTCGGGCAACTCCGGCAATTTCTCGCGAATAGAGGCCTGCAAGCGCGCATCCACCACCAGCGGCAACAAGTCAGGCTCGGGAAAATACCGGTAATCATGGGCCTGTTCCTTGGAGCGCATGCTGTAGGTCTTGCCTTCACCGGCATTGTAGAGCCGCGTTTCCTGCTGGATCTTCTCGCCCGCGTCAAGCGCTTCGATCTGCCGATCGATTTCGTACTCGATCGCCTCGCGGATGAAGCGGAATGAATTTACGTTCTTGATCTCCGCCTTGGTGCCGAACTTCTCCTGGCCTCTGGGGCGCACGCTTACATTGGCGTCGCAGCGCAGCGAGCCTTCTTCCATATTGCAGTCGCTCACGCCGGTGTACAAGATGATCTCTTTCATCAGCGTCAGATAGGCATAGGCTTCATCGGCCGACCGCATATCCGGCTCGCTGACAATCTCAATCAATGGCGTGCCGCTACGATTAAGATCGATTGATGTATAAATGCCAGAGTCCACCAGACCATCATGGATGCTCTTGCCTGCGTCCTCTTCCATATGCAGGCGTGTGATCCCGATCCGCTTTGTTCCTCCGCTGTGGAGCGCGATCTCGATGTACCCGTGCTCAGCCAGAGGCTTATCGAATTGGGAAACCTGGTAACCCTTGGGCAGGTCGGGATAAAAATAATTCTTGCGGGCAAAGATCGAAGTCTCGCGTACCTGGCAGTTCAACGCCTGAGCCGCGAGCACGGCAAACTCCACTGCGCGCCGGTTCAACACTGGCAGCGCTCCGGGCAAACCCAGACATACCGGACAGACGTTGGTATTGGGCGGCGCGCCAAACTGGGTGGAGCAGCCGCAGAAAATCTTAGTGCGGGTAAGGAGTTGGACGTGCACCTCCAGCCCGATCACCGGCTCATATTTTTCGCGCACTGTGGCTGAAACCTGTGGGCTGGCGGCCATGCAGGAATTATAGGACCAAAGCCCAACTACTTAGCAGGCGGGTTGGTGGCGGGCTTGTCCATGGGAATATCAAAATAGAAAAGCTCCTGGTTGCCCGCCTTAATGCCGGAGATGTACAGGTGCGCTCCGGGGCCGGGCACGTCCGTTCCCATCATGTCGAAGAACAAATAACCGCTGTGCGTTGCGTGCGGCGTGACTGGCACGGTGAGGAACTGCGCCGATTCGTATTCCTCGCGCACCTCTTTGCTGATCGGTTCCTTCTTCTTGCCCACAGGGAACGGTAGTTTTATCCCCGGCTTGCTGTTGTCGGCCTTGCTGGGCTTTACCAGGCGGCGATAAATATCGGCATCGGTCGCAGGTTCAAGTTTGTCTCGCCGGGCCGTGATGTACTCAATCTTCAGGTCCTGGAGCATCAGCGTCTTGTCGCTATCGTTGGAAATCATGAGCCGCACGGGATAGAAACCGTAGCCCTTATAGTTCACTTTGAAAACGCCGGCCTTCTCCGGCGTGTCACAGGGATCAACGGCGATGGTGACCTTCTCATCGTTATGCGCCTCATGCAACGGATAGGTGCTGGCGGGAGCCGCAGGCGGCGGATTGAAGTGCTTCTCGCAGAAAAGCAGCGTGGTAAGCAGCACTACAGCGGCGGCAATCTTCCCGGCTTTCACGCTTCGATTATATCCAGCCCGCGCCCGGGTTTGCACATCTGGGCGGTTTCCATAGAATGGCTAGTCCCTCATGTATGTTCTCTACAGTCTGCTTTTGGCCGCCGCGGCACTGCTTTCGCTGCCGTGGTGGGCTTTGCAGATGCTGCGCCTGGGCAAATATCGCGCCGGGTTTACGGAGCGTCTGGGTCGTGTGCCTGCGCGTCTGCAAGCCGCGAAACCAAACTCCATCTGGGTACACGCAGTTTCCGTGGGAGAAGTGCTGGCGGTGAGCCAGCTGATTGCCGAACTTAAGCATACTTATCCGGAGACACAAATCTTCGTCTCTACCACCACTGCCACGGGCCAGCGCCTGGCGCGCGCACGCTTTGGTGAAGATCGGTGCTTCTTCATGCCATTGGACTTGGGTTTTGCCGTGCGTGCTTATCTGGACGCCCTCAAGCCGCGGCTGCTCATCCTTGCTGAAACTGAGTTTTGGCCCAACCTGCTCCATCTGGCGCGCAAGAAAGGTACGACCGTTGCCATTGTGAATGCGCGTATCTCGGACCGCTCGTTTCCCCGCTATCGCCGTTTCCGCTGGTTCTTTCGGCGAGTATTGTCGCAGGTGGACTTGTTTCTGGCACAAACCGCGGCAGATGCAGAGCGTCTGCGTGAGATCGGCGCTGCGCCTGAGCGCGTGCGTGTCAGCGGCAATTTGAAATTCGATATGCGCCCGAGCTCTGCGGCAAAACTGGCTGAAGAGCTGCGGTTGGCGATCGCGCATGACTCTCCGGTGATCGTCTGCGGCAGCACTGCCGAAGGTGAAGAAGAACTCTTGCTTGCGGCGTTTAAGCAGGTCCAGCGGCAATTCCCTCGGGCCATGATGATCGTGGCGCCACGGCATCCGGAGCGCTTTGATAAAGTTGCCAACCTCATCGCTTCCTTCGATATCCCGTTTGTTCGACGCAGTTCGTGGACGGCCGCCCACCCGATCAGCGGCGGCATATTCTTGCTGGATAGCGTCGGCGAGCTTGCCTCAGTCTATGCGCTGGCGGACATCGCCTTTGTTGGCGGCAGCCTGGTTCCCACCGGAGGCCACAATATTTTGGAGCCCGCGCAGTATGGTGCGGCCATCGTCGCCGGCCCGCATACATTTAATTTCCGTGAGATCGTCAGCATCTTCGAAACCGGCGATGCGCTGCGTGTGACGACCGCTGAAACGCTTTCTATCCAGTTGTTCGATCTGCTGGAAAACCCTGAAGAGCGCAAGCGTCTCGGCCAACGCGGCAAAAAACTTTTTGAGCAACACGCCGGTGCGACACAACGAACTATGCGCGCACTCGAGCCACTGCTCCGACGCGCACCGGAGAGCCAATGAACCCGCTGTCCATGCTATTCGGGGCCGGTGTCGCGATCAGGAACGCCCTGTATGACCGCGGCGCCTTGAAAGCGCATAAGCTCACCCGGCCCGTGGTGAGCATTGGAAACATTTCCGTGGGCGGCAGCGGGAAGACGCCCTTTGTAATCGCGCTGGGAGAGCTACTGAAGCAGCGCGGCATTGAATTCGACGTGCTTTCCCGCGGCTACGGCCGCAGCTCCGCAGAAATCAGCGTTGTCGATCCCGCCGGTTTGCCAGATCAATTCGGCGACGAGCCTCTTCTGATTGCGCGCAAGCTTCAAATCCCGGTGATTGTTGGGGTAGATCGCTATCAGGCGGGCCTTCTGGCAGAAAACAAATTCTCCAGCTGGCTTCATCTACTCGACGATGGATTTCAACACCGGCGTCTGCATCGCGATTTTGACATTGTCCTGCTGCCCAAAGAGAACCTGGCCGGCACGCTGCTGCCTGTTGGCTGCCTCCGTGAGCCGATCTCGGCATTGCGTCGGGCGGACGCAGTGGTGCTGGCTGGTCCCGTTGAGCTTCCCCAAATCAGCGCGCAAGTCTGGCCGGTGCGCCGGACGGTTGCCCTCTCTGGCGTCGGCGGCAAGGCCATTGCCTTTTGCGGAATTGGGCGACCGGGACAATTCTTTGACGCAATCAAGGGGCTCGGCCAGAATATTGCTGCCAAAATGATTTTCCGCGACCATCATCGCTACCAGCAGGCAGATGTCGATCGCTTATTGCGCCTCAAAACCAATACAGGCGCTGAAGCATTCATCACTACTGAAAAAGACCTGATCAATCTGGGAGGCCTTTCCACCCAGCTTCAGCCCTTGCGTACAGCCGAACTGCGCACGCAGCTTCAGGCTCCGGATCAGGCCCTGACTCTCCTGTTAGAAACCTTAGAACAGCGTACCGGCTGCAGAGTTTAGCCCGGGCATGAGAAAATCTTTCAGGCCATGCAAAAAACCCCAAAAGCGGCAGACCGGCTGGTCAAGATCATTGAACAGTTTCCCAAGCTCAGCATTACCGTGCTGGGAGACTTGATCGCCGATGAGTTTATTTACGGCGAGATTTCGCGTGTTTCACGGGAAGCGCCGGTGCTGATCCTGCGCCACCGTGACCGCACTGTGGTCCCGGGCGGCGCCGGCAATGCCATTTACAACCTGGCCGATTTGGGCGTTACCGTGCTTCCTGTAGGCGTGATCGGCGACGACGAAGCGGGCCGCATGCTGCTGCACGCTTTTCGGCAAAAGCATATCTCGGTGAGCGCGATTCGCCGGATCAAAGGTCGCGGAACGGTGACCAAGACGCGCGTGCTCGCGGGCACCACCCACTCGCCACGCCAGCAGGTGATACGCGTGGACCGCGAGCCGGAAACCCCGCTGGACCGCGCGGCTGTGCGCGACATCACCTTCCAGGCGCGAGGCTACGTCCGCGCTTCCGATGCCCTGCTGATTTCCGACTACGGTTACGGCGCGGCCACGCCGGAAATCTTTGACAATATCCGCTCCCGCGCCTCGCTGAACGGAATTCCTGTGACGCTTGATTCGCGCTATCGCACGTTGGCTTATAGCGGCGTTACCGCGGCCACGCCCAATGAGGCGGAACTGGAAGAGGTCCTGCGCACGCGGATTGGCAATGACAATTCGCGCCTTCTGGCCACAGGCAGAGCGGTGATGCAGAAGATGAAGCTGCAATCGCTCCTGGTAACGCGCGGCAAAGACGGCATGGTGATATTTTCCCGCTCCAACAAACCGGTGATGATCCCGATCCACGGTTCTGACGAAGTGGCCGACGTTACCGGCGCGGGCGACACGGTGATTGCAACCTATACGGCCGCTCTTGCCGCCGGCGCCGATCCTGAATCGGCCGCGCGGCTGGCAAATTACGCCGGGGGCATCGTGGTGATGAAGCGGGGTACGGCCACGGTGACGCGCAACGAACTCCTGCGTGCCGTGATGGAGGACTGACCTGTCCGCTATCTCCCAAAAAGTCCTTGCCGCATCTCAATTAGCAGAGCAGGTGCTCAAGTGGCGCGCTGGCGGAGAGAAGATCATCCTCACCAACGGATGTTTTGACCTGCTGCACGTGGGCCATGTTCGCTATTTTCACGCGGCCAAGGACCTTGGTGGGAAGCTGATTGTGGCCGTCAACTCTGATGCCAGCGTGCGCCAGCTCAAGGGCGAGGGACGTCCGCGCGTTCCCGAGCAGGAGCGCGCTGAAGTGCTGGCTGCCCTGCAGGACGTGGACGCCGTAACCATTTTTGATGCGCTGGATGTCCGCGAACTTGTCCGGCTGATTCGCCCGGACATACACGCCAAAGGCACCGACTACACCGAAGAAAGCGTCCCTGAGCGCGAGGTAGTGATTGCCTGCGGCGGACGCGTTGCCATTGTCGGCGACCCGAAAGACCATTCCACCAGCGAGTTGTTGCGAAGGACAGAATGGCGAAAATCCTGATTGTGCGGCTGGGCGCCATGGGAGACATCCTGCATGCTCTGCCCGCGGTTACCGGGATTCGCGACGCGCTGCCGCACGCGACCATCGGATGGCTGGTAGAGGAACGCTGGTCAGAGTTGCTGACCGCGCAGGGACGAAAAGCGAGCCCAAGCACTATCAGCCCCAAAAAACCGCTGGTGAATCACGTACATACCCTGGACACCCGGCGATGGCGCAAGCATTTCTTCCGCGCGTCGGCCACCTCCGAGGTTTTGGGCGCAATCGGGAGAGTGCGCAAGATGAACTATGACATCGCGCTCGACTTCCAGGGCTCCATCAAGTCAGCGGCGTTCGCAAAATGGGGCGGCGCACAAGCTATCGTGGGCTTTACCGATCCCCGCGAGTCCGCCGCGCGATTTTTCTACCGGCAAAAGTTCCCTCGTTGTGGCGAGCACGTAATCGAACAGAACCATTCTCTAGCCACGCAAGCGCTCAAGAATTATCTTGGTGCCGCAGAGCTGAAATTGTCCGCGCCAAGGCTTCCTCTTGATCCATTGGCTGAAAGCTGGGCGGAAGCCGAGATTGCCCGGCTGGGCATTGCCAGTTTTGCCATCGTCAACCCTGGAGCGGGCTGGGGAGCGAAGCAGTGGCCGCCGCAACGCTTTGGCGAGGTGGCCCGGGCGCTGGCGGCGCACAACATAAAGACACTGGTCAACACCGCGGCCGGTGAAGAAGATCTGGCGCGGGCGGTAGCGGAAGCGAGCGGCGGCAACGCGCTGGAATTGCGGTGCACCATTGGACAGCTTGTGGCGCTCACCCGCCGCGCCCGCATTTTTGTTAGTGGCGATACGGGTCCGTTGCACCTTGCGGCCGCACTGAATATTCCCGTGGTCGCACTCTATGGCCCCACCGATCCAGCGCGTACCGGACCATTTGGAACTCGAGCGATCACGTTGCGTCATCCTGAAAGCGAAACCACCTTTTCGCACCATTCTGAAACTGAGGCGGGCTTGTTGAGAATCAGTGCAGAAGAAGTTATCTCTGCTGCTCGACATTTGCTGGGAAGCCCCAATGCCTAGCTGGGCGCGGGTAGCCACCCGATCACGCGTGCCGCTGGGGTTTGTTTTCGCGGCAGCCTATCTCTGGTTTGCCCGTCCTACGTGGGCGTTTCTTCTTAGCGGCGCAATCATTGTACTGGCCGGCATTATGGTTCGCGCGCTGGCTTCAGGACACATACGCAAGAACGCCGAACTCGCCATCACCGGCCCTTACGCTTACACGCGCAATCCTCTTTACCTGGGATCAATCCTGATTGCGCTTGGCTTTATTGTGGCGGCGCGGAATCTTTGGATCGGTCTGGCCGCTCTTGCCATGTTTGCTTTCGTGTATCTGCCGGTCATCAAAGCGGAGGAGGGTTACCTGCGCTCCGCGTTTCCGGACTATGCTCTTTACGCCAGCCATGTGCCGCGTTTTTTACCGCGTCTCACCCGATATCAAGCGGAAGCCGCTGCAAATGCTGGTCCCCGGCGTTTTTCCGCGGAGCTTTACCTGCGACATCGCGAGTACAATGCGGCTTTAGGCTCTGGTTTGATGATCGGCGCGTTGATCCTGAAAATGATGCTGATACTCCACTGATCCGATGATCCGATTTCGCAACCGTCTCATCAAGTACCTTGTTATCGTCCTGGCGGCGTCCGCGCATCCAGTTGTGTCTTTGGCGCTTCCACCGCCACAGAGCAAGAAGAAGCCGCCCGCAGCTCCGACGCCTGCGCCCGCATCACCCGCGGCCGAAAAGTCGGTGATGACTGCTCCCTCCTTGATCAAGCCGCGGCCGGAATACCAATTCCCCGTGGGACAAACTTACGTCTATGGCGCAGAATGGCGCATCTTCAACGCCGGCATCGCGACTCTGCGCTTGGAGAAGGCGGGGCAGGAAAACCGAGTGATCGGCACTGCCAACGCGTCGGGGACCGTTGCGCTTCTCTATCACGTGCATGACCGTTTTGAATCCTTTTTTGACGCTTCCACTTTCTGTTCCCTCAACACCTCCAGGCATGTTGAGGAAGGCTTTCGCCGTGTGGAGAACACCATCACCTTTGACTACCAGCGCGGCAAAGTCGTGCTGGACCAGAAAAACATCAGGAAGAAAGAGAGCAAGCACGAGGAACATGAGATCCCTAACTGCGTGACTGACATGCTTTCCGCGGTTTATTACACTGCTTCTCTGCCGTTGCAGCCCGGCGGGATGTACAGCTTTCCCTTGAGTGACGGCGGCGCGGCGCTCACCATCAATGTGCGCGTGGAAGCGCGTGAACAAGTCAAGACACCGGCCGGGACCTTCAATGCTATACGCGTCCAGCCGGAGACAGCTTCCGGCCTCCTCAAGGACAAGGGCAAAATATGGATCTGGTACTCTGACGACGCGGCGCGCGTTCCCGTGCAGATGCGCGCACGCATGTCATGGGGCACACTCACCTTTATGTTGCTGCGGATCGAGAAAAAATAGCGTTCCCGGCCTTAGCCAGATGGATGGCCGGATGTTGAATGCCCTTTTCTGCAATAATGACTGCAACGCTAGAATGGGGGTAACCGATGAGTACACAACCAAAGACCGATCCTGAGCTGGTGGAGGTGTTTGATACGCTGCAGGAATCTGAGGCGATGGTGGTCCACGGCCTGCTGACCTCGGCGGGCATTGAGTCCATTGTCACCAACCTGCTGGCTCCACAAGACGTTTTTCCCGGGGTGGGCGGCCTTTCCGTGCGGGTGATTCCTGCGCAAGAAGAAGCGGCGCGGCAAATCATTGAAGACTACAAGGCCAACGCTGCCGCTGAGGACGACCAGGCCCCCGTTGCAGAGGACGAGAGCGAACCAGCATAGGCGACTCTCATTGTTTCAGAATGTTCTATTTCCTGTTCCTGGCAGATTTTCCGGGCTTCTTCTCTCCTCCGAACGTTGTAAACTATTGTCGCTCCGCTTCTCCCAATTTGGACTCGAACTCATGAGAATCTGGCCGTTCTCACATACCGCGTTCCGGACCCACTCGCCGGCGCGGGAGGTGGAATTTGCGTATTTTGGTGATTGAAGATGAGCCCAAAGTCGCGCGCAGCCTGGTGCATGGCTTGGAGGAAGAGCATTTCGTCACCGATCTGGCTTCCGATGGGGAATCAGGCCTCCAATTGGCTTTGAAAACCAATTACGACGGAATCATTCTGGACTGGAACCTGCCCCGGCTGGATGGATTGACCCTGCTCCGAAGGCTTCGCCAGTCAGGCTCCAGCACGCGGGTGCTGATCTTGAGCGGCCGCCGCGAAGTGGCAGACCGTGTTTCAGGCCTGGAAGCCGGCGCGGACGACTATCTGATCAAGCCATTTTCCTTTCAGGAGCTCTTGGCGCGCCTGCACACTCTTCTGCGACGCTCCATCGAGCTGCTGGACACGATCACCGTGGATGATCTGGAGCTGGACCGCATGCACCGCACGGTCAAGCGCGCAGGCAAGCAGATTGACCTTACCCAGCGGGAATATGCTCTGCTGGAGTATCTGATGCGCAACGCGGGGCGGACGGTTACGCGCACCATGGTGATTGAGCACGTCTGGAACCTGGGGTTTGACGGCCTGACCAACGTGGTTGACGTCTACATCAGCTATCTTCGGGCCAAGGTCGATCAGGGTTTTGCCAAACCCCTGATTCATACCAAGCGCGGGATCGGGTTCATGATCGGTTCACCACAGGAACCCGAACCTGAAAAGACTTAGGGAGAAGAAGCGGGCATGTCTTCATCTGGCGCCCGAACTCGCCTGCACGTTTCTTCCATCGAGCAGAAATGTAACCGCTCCCAGCATATCTGTGCGATAGGTATGTACGTGGTTCTCCTGCAATCGCGAGAGCACCACCGCCCGGGGATGGCCAAACCCATTGCGCTCGCCCACTGAAATCACGGCAAAGCGCGGCCGCACGGCAGCCAGAAGTTCTGGAGTTGTGGACGTGGCGCTGCCGTGATGTGTCACCTTCAACAGGTCAGCGCGCGGGGACGCCGCAGCAATGAACCTCTCCATGTTCTTTTCCAAGTCGCCCGCCAGCAGCGCACTGGTCTCTCCAAAGGCAATCAAGAGCGTCAGCGAGTCATCATTCTCGTGCCGGGGTTTAGGCTGCCAATCTGGCGGCGGTGAAAGCACACGAACTTTGGTTCCGCTCCAGTCCAGCACCTCGCCCGCCGTGTGCAGGCGAACAACCACATGGTTTGCAGCTGCGGCCTGGTAGAGCCGCATCAGCGCCGGCCTTTGAGGGTTCACTCCCACCCACAGTTCCGCCGGATGAAAATCTTCCAGAATTCGCGCCAGCCCGCCAATATGGTCGCCATGCGCGTGAGTGAGGACCGCCACGTCCAGGTGCGATAGCCCCCGCGACCACAAGTACGGCGCTACGACGTCTTCTCCGAAATCAAATTCGCTGTGCACCGGGCCGATACTGCCGCCGGCATCAATCAACATGGTCCGGCCTTCAGGGGAAACAATCAAAAGCGAATCACCCTGCCCGACGTCAATGGCCGTAACCTCCAGCTTTCCCGATTCAATGCGTGGAGCAGCAGAGTAGAACGCCACAATACTGGCGGAAACGAACAACGCCGTCAGACCCCCGATTGCCACGAGCCGTCGCTGCCGGACCGCAAGGAATGCAATCAAGATCCCTGTTGCGGCGAGTAGCACGATCAGCGGGGTGGCGTCCGGCACGCGCCATTGCGAAATAGAAAAGTGGGTTAGAGACTTCAGGCAGAGCAGTGTCCAATGCAGAGAAGCCGCCGCTACCATCGCGACCAAACGCGCCAGCGGAAGTGAGATGTAACTCAAGGCAATGGCTGCTACGCCCGAATTGAGCATGATCCCGGAGAGCGGCAGGACCAGAATGTTTGCGGGCAGGCCGATGATGGCAGCTCGGTGAAAATAGCTTCGCATCGGCAACACCAGGACTGCCTGCGTGATTGCCGACACGACCACCAGCTCGCAAATTGCCAATGCGACCCCGCTCACGGCAGTGACGATGAAGCGTGACGGCCCTGCGCCGATGAATGGCGCCAACCTGCCGGCGATCAGCCGCAGGTCGAGACGAAGCTGAGCAAGCTTCGGCTGCAACCCGAGGTCGTACGCGGTGGAGTCAAGGTGCCGCAATGCTCCCCGGTAGGGAGAGATTGTTCGCGCCAGAATCGGCAAGCTAATGCCGGTGATCGCCAGCAATGCCAGGAAGGTCAGCTGAAACCCCGCATCAAACAGAGCTGTGGGCGAGAGCACCAGAACAACCAGCGCGGCAAAACCCGTGGCATTGAGGCCGCTGCGACTGCGATAGAGCAGCCGCGCGACCAGAAAGACGCAAAGCATGAGCACCGCGCGCATGATCGGCACGCCCATGCCGGCAATGTAGGCGTAAAAAATCGAGAGCGCAATGGTGACCAGAGACGCGATCCATTCGGGGCAGCGCAGGCGTCGCGCGATCCAGAACACGGCAAAAGCCAGCAGCGCCACGTTCATACCGGAGACGACCAGCAGATGGTAGACGCCGGTCTGCTGAAATTCCTCGCGCACGTTTCGCAGCAGCATTGAGTCGTCGCCCACGATCATGGCGGCAAACAGCGCGGCGTCATCGTGGCTCCAAAGCCCTTTTTCGCGGACGTGCTCCAGGATGCTCTCGCGGATCCGGCTGCGCCAGAAACCAAGCGTGCTGCCCGATCTTCCGGGAAGGACCTTAACATCTTCTGCCTTGGCTGATGCCAGTACGGTTATGCCAATGCCGCGCAGATAACCTTCGTAGTCGAAGGCGCCGGGATTGCGAAAATTGCGAGGCATCCGCAGCTTAGCGATCAGCCTGACGCGGTCTCCATAGGCCAGCCGCGGAAATTGCGAGTTTTCAGGATCGACATTTTCCTCGTTCGCGGCGCGAGAGAAGACCGTGGCGCGAACGCCCACAGGCGCGCCAAACTTTATGCCATCGAGCTCGATGGACTCGGTCTGCAGATCAAAGCGCTCGCGTGGCCCGCCTCCGGCAAGCAGCACGCCGTCATTGGTAACGTGCGCCACGATCTCCACCCGCTCGCCGCTCAGAAATTCCGCGGGTGGAACAGTGTTGCGCTGAAGCGGCGTGGCGATGCGCGCGAATGCACCCGCACAAAGCAGCGCCAACACCGCCGATAGCTGGGCCAGCCGCCCGCTCTTCGCTACCACCGCGGCAATGGCACATATCGCCAGCAGCGTGGCGGCCCATCCCCACAGCGCCGGTGACCGCTGCAGATGTCCGGCGAGCCAGACGCCGCCGGCAAATGCGAGCGCGGCCAGGGCCAGCGGAGCACGAGGGGCGGATTGCGGCTGCGAAGCCATAAATTTCGCCAGAGAGCATAACCTTGCGCCTGAGGTTTTACACAACTATTTCGGATGACGAGCACTTACAGAAATCCGAGAAGCTCAAAAAATCGATTGTGCAAAGCGGCTTTGGCGGCTAGAGTGTCACCCAGGAAATGGAGCCTGGAATGAAACATTCAGCCTTGAAGTTGATGAGTCTCCTTCTCGTGGCCGGTGCGCTCACCATGATTGGCCACGGACAGGTCAGCCCGGCAAGAACCGTGGAAGGCACAGGCTGCGTCTGGGAAGGCGTTGAAGCGGGCTGCCTGATGGTGACCGACAAAGAGACCGACAATCTTTATAACCTGCTGATCTCTTCGGGAGAGAAGCCGCAGGTCGGCACCGGTGTCTTCTTCATGGGAACGGTTCGTCAGGGCGTAACCGCCTGCATGCAAGGCCAGCCGGTTGAGGTGAAGAGCTGGGTAAAACGGAAGATGAACTGCACCGCGCCGGAGAGGAAGAAAAAAAATCCCTACTAGCGGGCCAGCCGCACCACGCTCTCAATGTGGAAGGTTTGGGGGAAGAGATCGACCATGTGGACCTCCTCCACGTGATAGCCGGTTTCCAGCAGCGTGCGCACATCGCGCGCCAGCGTGGACGGATCGCATGAGACGTAGACAATCCTCTTTACTCGCAGCGCGGCCAGCAACTGCGTCGATTTCGCTCCCAGGCCCGCGCGAGGTGGATCGACCACTACCAGTTCAGGCTGCATGTTGATGCAGCGCGGCAAGAAGCCTTCCGCAGTGCTACGCACCGGGACCATGTTCTTGATGGCGTTGGCCTGCAAATCCGCGGACGAAACCGGCGCAGATTCCACGGCGAAGACCTGGTCAAAACGTTTGGCCAGATGCGTGGCGAACAGACCTACGCCGGCGTACAGATCGAGGGCGATGCGGCCGTGAAAGTCGCCCACAACTGTCTGCACCAGCTCGCGCACAAGATAACGGTTGACCTGAAAGAATGATCCGGCGCTCACGCGCAGTGACTTTTCACCAATCTGGTACGTCAGGAAACCAGCGCCCACGGTGTACTTTGGCGGCTCAGTGCCGGGCTCTACGCCGGAGTTCTCAGCAAAAAAAGCCATGCCCTTGATCTCCGGGACTTTGGCCTGCAACGCCGCGGCAAAGTCATGCATCTCCGGCGCGCCGGGCGCAAAATAGACTTCCAACAACATCTTGGTATCAGCGTGATCGGCAAAGAATTCAATCTCACTGATGCCCGCCGGCACTTTGCCGGCTTCACCCAGCTCCCACAATTGCTGCAACACGCGATTGATGAGCTTGGAGCTGATAGGGCACTCTTTTACCGGCAGCAGATCATGCGAGCCCAGGCGATGGTAGCCGATGGCAAAGCCCGCACCGGCGCTGACCTTCATACGGGAGCGATTGCGGTAATTCCACGGTTCGCTGGGATGCGTGATGATCTCGCCCTTCCATTCCAGCTTGCCATTGCGCAGCAGCGTCTCTTTCAGGATGGCGCGCTTGTTCTCAAGCTGCGCCGTGTATCCGGCGTGCTGATAGTGGCAGCCGCCACAGCTTCCGAAATAAGGGCATGGCGGTTTTACGCGATACGGCGACGGCTTCAGAACCTGGTCAACCGTGGCGCGGGAAAAGCTGCTCTTCTCCTGCACGATGGTGGCGCTTACTTCTTCACCGGGAAGCACAAAGGGCAGAAATACCGTCTTCCCTTCGGGAAGACGGGCCAGACCATCGCCGCCATAGACGAGCTTTTCGACTGTCAAATTCACAGATAAAAGAGGCTGAGACGTGGAATTTTCGCCCTCTCGAATAGACGCTTGTGAATAAACTGTTTCTGGAGCTGTTGGATCTGCACTCCAGGCATTTTACTGCGATAAGGAGCTATTTCGCGATCAGCCTCCGCGCGCAATTCGAACAAATCGCTCTCCGTGGCGGTCATGGTCAGCGCGGCCAGAAGCTTTTCCTCCAGCACTGAAAGCCGCTGCTCCAGCTCTTCCAGCCGCGGCGGCGCAGCATTGACCCATTTTGACGCCAGGTCAGTAAGTGTAACAGCGCATTCTTCCGCCACCAACTTCACCGCCGCTGATGCACTTACTTGGCGTAGTTTCTCCGCATTGCGGGTAAAGAACCGCGCAATCTCTTCCGGCTCCAGCCCGGCTGATGCGGCCGGCTCTTCGCGCGCGGCGCCCACAGCGGCCTCTTTCATTTCTTCCGCTGCGGCAAGGACCTCCTGGGCGCAATAGGCCAGGCTGTTTATTTTTTTGGTCTTGGGCGGCCGGCGGTCGTATTTGTCGAACGTGGCGTCAATGCCGCGCAGTACCGCCTCAAGCGGCACGCCTGCGTCTTTCCAGGTTTCGATCAGCGCCCAATCGATGGTGGAAAGCAGCAATCCCGTGGCCCGACGCCGCTGGTAGCGTTCTTCGACCTCAGTGAAATAGTTGAAGTAGTTTTCCACGACATAAGTCACGAAGCGGGCTTCTGTTTCTGTGCCGCCGTGTTGCGTTCCCAGATGATGCGAAGGCCTTCCAGCGTGAGCAGATCATCAATGTTCTTGATGTACTTGGAATGGTCGCCAATGAGCTGCGCCAGCCCGCCGGTAGCCACAATCCTGGTGTCTGCGCCCATTTCGGCAATGAGGCGTTCCAGAATTCCGTCCACCAGGCCCAGGTAGCCGAAGAACAAGCCTGCTTGAATGCTGCCGACGGTGTTGGTGCCAATGATTTTCGCCGGTTTGCGTATGTCCACAAAGGGCAGGCGCGCGGTATGCTCAAACAGCGCCCGCGCGGAGATTCCAATGCCGGGCGAGATCACACCCCCCAGGTATTCGCCTTTGCGGGAAACAGCGTCAAAAGTTGTGGCCGTACCCAGGTCAACCACCACGCACGGACCGCCATATTTCTCAAACGCGGCCACACCGTTCACAATTCGGTCCGCGCCTACTTCCTGCGGATTCTCATACAGCACGGGCATGCCGGTCTTGATGCCCGGCTCAACGAACAACGGCTTGAGATGGAAGTAGCGCTCGCAGACTTCGCGCAGCGTGGAATCCATGGGCGGAACAACCGAAGAAATAATGATGCCGCGAACATCCGCGGCTTCCACTTTTCCGATCGCGAAGAGGTTGCGGAACAAGACGCCGTACTCGTCCACCGTATGGGTCATTACGGTGGCAACGCGCCAATGGGCCAGCAGACGCGGCGTGCCGACCTTGGCGGCAAAGCCGGGAACGCCCAACTCATAGACGCCCAGCACGGTGTTGGTGTTTCCAACGTCAAGAACCAGAAGCATCGTTTTTCCCCTGCACCGGCCGGACACTGCCTGAAATCACGATGCGCAGGCCCTTGTCGGTGCGCACGCGCAGAAAGCCGCACGGATCCAGGCCGTCAGTAACGCCCTTGTAGCCGCCATCTTCATTCACGTGCACCAGCATGCCGTGCGCGTATGACGACCGCGATTCCACGCGCCGCATAATGGGCTCAAAACGCAGCGCCGGCGTGCGTATAGGGCTGCCCATGGCGCGAAGCAGGGCGCGATATTCGCGGTCGAGCGCGCGAATCAGCGCGGCGGCAACCTCCAGGCGAGAAAATTCCCGGCCCGCCTCCAGCCGCAACGAAGTCGCGCTTCCATCCAGGTCAGCGGGAAAATCATGCTGGTTTACATTCACGCCAATGCCAACGACCGCGTGGTGCACTTTGCTGGACTCAGAACTCATCTCGGTGAGGATGCCGGCAAACTTCTTGTCGGCGATAAGCAGATCGTTGGGCCAGCGGATATCCGCCGCCAAACCCGTGGTCTCCCTGACCGCATCTTGCACCGCGACTCCGGCGATCAGAGAAAGCCACAATGCTTCTGCCGGGGCCATGGGCGGACGAAGCAGGAAAGAGCAGTAAATGCCGGTACCGCGCTCGGAGTGCCAGGTGTGGGTGCTGCGGCCGCGCCCCGCAGTCTGTTCTTCAGCCAGAAATACTGCACCTTCCGGAGTATCTTCAGGGTGCTCGCCGGCCAGGACAGCTCCACGCAACGCCACGGAGTTAGTGGAATCGGCCTGCACACAATGGTGCAGGTTGCCGGAAAAGATAGTGTTTCGCACCAGGGGCGCGAGCTTTTCCGGCAATAGGAACTCCGGGTTCGTCACAAATCTATTTCCCCGCTGCCGGCGCAGGCGGGGCCTGGCGGGCTTCCACGTAGAGATCAATCTTTACTTCGCCGCCAATCATTGCGACGGGTGCGGCTTTGCCGACTCCATAGTCCTGCCGGTTGACCGTTAGAGTGCCATGCGCACCCATGACCTTGCCTCGGCCCGTGTCGACTGGCCCCTTCATCTCGAACGGCAGATCAACGTCCTTGGAGACACCATGGATAGTCAGAGTGCCATGGGCCACATAGTCATTACCCTTCTTTTCGACGGACTTACTCTGGAAGGTGATCTCGGGAAATTTCTCCACGTCAAAATAATTGGGCGAACGCAGGTCCTCGTCGCGCTTGGCAACATCAGTGTTTATGCTGGCGGCTTTGATGGTCACATTGACGGAGGATTTCGTGATGTCCTTATCGTCAAGGAGAATCTTTCCGTCAAAATTGGTAAACCGGCCAACCACGGTGCTTACCCCCATGTGAGTCACGGCGAAATTGACCGACGAGTGATTGGGGTCAATCTTGAATTCATCTGCGGCCAAAGCGGCGCCACAAAAGGCAATAAGAGCCAGCATCAATCCCAGTATCTTGCGCATAGAGTCAAGTTCTCCTTCTTGCAGAGGTAATAACTATTGATACGATAGAACATACCTATAATACAGAGAATCCCTGTAGGAGGGCCGTTCCCGCGCCATCATACCGATAGCGAGGCCTGTTTAATAAGTCAATTTTGCGCCAGTGAAGGATGGCCCAGGGACATTGCGCCCTGTGCTAGATTCGGCCTTCCGGACGCACCTTTCCTGCTTAATCCATCAATTGCCTCTGCTGCCGTCCAGCAAGGGGCGCTTTGTGCGGCAGCAAAGAGAGTCGCTGCCGGCCGGAAGGCGGCCGCCTTGCCTAAACCTCTCTTACTTTACGCGGGAACGATCCGCATGCTCAGGTCCACCGCCTGAGGCGAATGCGTTAACGCTCCCACAGAAATGTAATCTACACCCGTTTCAGCGTAATCGCGCACATTCTCCAGCCGTATGCCCCCTGAAGCCTCGATCGGAACGTGGCGGGTATTCCCGTTTACTCGCGCCACCGCGGCGCGCACGTCTTCCACTTTCATATTGTCCAGCAGGATACTCTCCGCTCCGTTGGCCAGGGCTTCTTCCACCTCGGCCAGATTGCGTACCTCGATTTCAATAGGCTGCTCCTCACGGCGGTTGCGCAATGCCTTCTGCAGGGCCGCTGCGACGCCGCCGGCCAGCGCGATATGGTTGTTCTTGAGCAGCACGCCATCGGAAAGGTCCAGGCGATGGTTCTGGCCGCCACCGCAACGCACGGCATACTTATCCAGCACGCGCAGGCCAGGAGCGGTTTTGCGCGTATCCAGAATCTTGGCCTTGGTGCCATGAACAGCATCAACGTATCTGCGCGTGATGGTGGCGATCCCGCTCAGCCTTTGCAGGATGTTCAGGACCACTCGTTCACAGGAGAGCAGCGCCCGCGCATTGTGCCGCACCACGGCAATGGCCTGTCCTTTATGCAGGCGGACGCCGTCAAAGATCTCGCCGTGGCTGATGACCTCAGGATGGCCGATCACGTTGTGGTCAAGGTGTTCGTAAACCTCAAGAATGCGCGCAATGGCGCCTACCCCGGCCAGAATGCAATCCTGCTTGGCCAGAATAGTGGCAGTGGCGCGCTGCTGCGGATCAATGCAGGCGCGGGAAGTCGCGTCACTCGTTGCGCGGTCCTCCAGCAACGCGTGCTCCAGAATCGCGCTGATTCTTCGGCTATGCCAATCCATAAGCTTCTACCAACAGCTTAACCCAGGTTGTCCAGCGCTCGTTTGATCTTCTCGATCAAGAGCTTGAGTTCAGCTTCCTGTTTGCGCAAGCCCGCGACCACGCTGGGCGGCGCCTTGGACAAAAACTGCTCATTCGCCAACTGGCGCGCAGTGTTTGCCAACTGGCCTTCCAGCTTCTTCAGTTCCTTGCTGAGGCGTTCGCGCTCGGCGGCAATATCGATTTTCTGCTCATACACCAATGCGACTTCAAACCTGGGCGTGGTGCGCGCACCAGGCGCCTGTGCCAACGAAGTGTCTACAAACTCAATGCCATCGACGCTGGCCAGACGTTCCACCATGCCGCAATTCTCGGCGATCAGCGAACGAACATCGCCCGCTGCATGAATCCGCACCGGCGTTTTCACCTTGGGTTCCACTTTCACTTCCGCGCGCATATTGCGGACTTTTTCGATCAAGTCCTGGAGCAGCGCCATCTGCTCTTCCGCCTGATCATTCAACCAGCGCTGATCGAGTTCAGGATAGCGCGCCAGGGCAATCGACTTGCCGGGTGGCTTGCCGTCATACATGGCGTGCCAGACTTCTTCGGTAATGAACGGCATGAAGGGTGAGAGCAGCCGCAGTGAGGCTTCGAAGACATTGCCAAGGAAAGTAAGCGCCGCACCGGCCTCTTCCGCCGGACCCGCGAAAGCCGGCTTGATAATTTCCAGGTACCAGTCGCACAGATCACCCCAGAAGAATCTGTAAATCGTGTTGGCGGCTTCATCAAAGCGATAATCCGCCAGGCTCTGGTTCACCTCGCCCGCAACTCGATGGAAGCGTGAATAAATCCAGCGGTTCTCAAGCTTGTTGAGCTGAGCTTCAGGCGCGCCGGCGGTCAGGTTGACTCCGCCCACGCGGTCAAGGTTCATGAACATGAAGCGTGCCGCGTTCCAGATTTTGTTGGCGAAGTCGCGATAGCCCTTTGTCCGGCTTTCATTGAAGGCGATATCTGTGCCGGGCGAAGCCATGGACGCCAGAGTGAAGCGAACTGCATCAGTGCCGTATTTTTCCGTGACCTCAATGGGATCGATCACGTTGCCTTTGGTCTTGGACATCTTTTGCCGGTCGGCATCGCGCACCAGGGCGTGAATGTAAACATTCTGAAAGGGCACACTGCCCTGCGGATGATCGGCCATAAAATGACAGCCCAGCATGATCATGCGCGCCACCCAGAAAAACAGGATGTCAAAGCCGGTAATCAGCAGCGTGGTTGGGTAGAAGACATCCAGGTCGCGCGTCTTTTCCGGCCAGCCGAAGACTGTGAACGGCAGCAGCCCGGACGAAAACCAGGTGTCGAGCACGTCGTTGTCCTGCTCCAACTTCGCGCCACCGCACTTGGAACACTTCTCCGGCGCTGAACGGGCAACGATGATCTCACCGCACTGGCAATGCCACGCAGGAATGCGATGGCCCCACCAGAGCTGGCGCGAGATGCACCAGTCATGGATGTTGCGCATCCATTCGAAATAGGTCTTGGCGTAGTTCTCCGGAGTGAAGGTGATCTCACCTTTTTCGACGGCTTCAATGGCGCGGTCGGCCAGCGGCTGGATGTTGATGAACCATTGCGTAGAGAGCCGGGGCTCGACAATCGTCTTGCAACGGTCGCACTTGCCGATGGCATGTGCGTGATCTTTCACGCCGGCGAGCAGGCCGCGCTCTTCCAGATCGCGCAGAATTTTCTCGCGCGCTTCATAACGATCGAGGCCGGCATAAGTGCCGCCATTTTCATTGATGCGCGCCTGCTCGTCCATCACGGTGATCTGGGCGAG
>Ga0137395_10000271_pt1 | contig 20554 bp, 12 predicted proteins | sample czobulk216metaG_FD_108283 | JGI IMG/M metagenome (GOLD analysis project Ga0137395, IMG submission 108283) | Vadose zone soil microbial communities from Angelo Coast Range Reserve, California, USA - czobulk2.16 metaG | ecosystem: Environmental > Terrestrial > Soil > Vadose zone | place: USA...
CTAAATCGATGAAAAGCGCGGAAATGCGGTGCATCCCCAAGATGGCGAATGGCTTGCACAAGAGCAAGTGGGAGAGAAAGGCAGTTCGCTCCTGAAAGACGCCAAAATGAGCAGTTTTGCCGAAAACATGCAGTTTCCAGAGAGGAAAAAAGGGCCCGAGACGATGAGAACGAACCTGGCAACCGTACTGGATCCCAGCCGCCGCAGCAATGACGCTCGCGATTTTGAGACTGCTCTGCGCCGAAAAATTGTGGGGCAGGATCAGGCCATTGAAAAGGTTGCGGAAATCTACCAGATGTTTCTGGCCGGGCTGAATGCGCCTGGGCGTCCGGTGGGTAATCTTTTATTCCTTGGGCCGACCGGTTCGGGCAAGACGCGGGTAGTCGAGGCTGTAGCCGAATCACTTTTTGGGGACTCGCGGGCTTGCATCAAGATCGATTGCGCCGAGTTCCAGCATTCGCATGAAATTGCCAAGTTGATTGGTTCGCCTCCGGGATACCTGGGACACCGGGAGACCCATCCGCTGCTGACTCAGGAAGCGCTCAACCAGTGGCATACCGAAAAGCTGAAATTGTCGATTCTTCTCTTTGACGAAATCGAAAAAGCTTCCGACTCGCTATGGCAACTACTGCTGGGAATTCTAGATAAGGCCACCCTGACCCTGGGCGACAACCGGCGCGTCGATCTTTCCAGTTGCATCATCATCATGACCTCGAACCTCGGGGCCGCGGAGATGAATGGCCTGGTAGATGGCGGCCTCGGCTTCGCGCCGAAACCGGTCCAGGTCGATAACGCCCTCGACGATAAGATCAACCGCTCGGCAGTGGATGCGGCGCGGCGCAAGTTCGCGCCGGAGTTCATGAACCGCATCGACAAAGTGGTCGTGTTCAAGACACTGCGCTCCGAACACCTGCAGCAGATTCTGGAGATCGAACTCGGAATGGTGCAGCAGCGTGTGCTGATGGCGGCAGGCGCACACCAGTTCGTCTTTAACTGCACGCCGGAGGTAAAAAGCTTTCTGCTGGCGGAGGGTACCGATCCCAAGTACGGGGCCCGGCACCTGAAGCGGGCCATTGAACGGCATCTCGTGTTTCCGCTGGCGAACCTGGTGGCAACCGGACAGGTAAGGCTCGGAGATTTCATCCGCGTCGACCTTCTCGGCGAGAGCAAGCTTACTTTTGTTAAAGAAGCCGAAGGCGCGATGGTGCCGGTGTTGCTCGAACGCTATGGAGCGGCGGCAGCCATGCCAGCGGCTGCGGCAGCCCGGGCGGCGCGTCCGGTGGCTCAACGCAAGGAATTCGGCGCCGAGAACAAGTAAATCAAGTTGCTGGTAGGTAAGGGGACATCGCGCAAGCGGTGTCCCCTTTTTTAATTGGCGCAGTCTGCACCGTTCGAAGACTATAAAGCTCTATTCCCGAACTAGAAGCGCCACTGGAAATGCGGCGAATGCTTGCGATGCGCTGATTTGCCCTTCCAACTCGAACACCTCTCCGGTCAGCACGTTACGATACTTTTCGCGGCATTTGCATGGGAGCGAAACGTGGGTGTCGTCGCCCCAGACTCGCGTTCCGAGTGGCGGGAAATCAAGGGCATCCCCTTCAGCATTATTAACGGCATTGGCCACGCTCACTTCATTAAGCAAGCCAGCCACAAGGCGAGGAACGATTACCAGCGCCATTGAACCTTGAAACTTTCGGGCGAATGCGATCACGTGATCAGCTTTGGCGCCTGCTGCCGCTAGAGGCAGGTACTCGCCTTCCTGAAAAAGATCTTTGTGCTCTTGACGGAAGCATAGGGTTTTCCAGGTCAAGTACAGCTTCATTCGACCGTCCTCGGGAGCCTGTAACAAGCGGCCGATGTTTGCTGGATCCGGAGCGCTGCCCCATGCTCGAACACTGTCGAACAGTTGCCGGCGGAGACTGTAATCCACGGCGCGCCGATTATCCGGATCAACCAGACTTAGATCCCACAACTCATTCCCCTGATAGATGTCAGGCACGCCGGGACAAGTTAATTTAAGAAGAGTCTGAGACAAACTGTTCCACAATCCAACCCGCGCCACGCGGTGCTGGAACGGAACAAAATCCTTGAGAAACCGATTCTTAGGGGACGGATCGAGCAACGCCTTCACGAACCCCGACACCGCTTCCTCGTATTCCTTATTCTGGTTGATCCAGCTGGTATTTCGCTTGGCTTCGCGAATCGCTTTCAACATATACGCTTCAATGCGATCCCGAAAATTCTTCCAGTCCTTTTTGTCGCTTTTCTCGTCAAGGGGTTGCAATGGCCAAGCACCCACTAATGTCTGATAGAGCAAATATTCATCATTCGGCGTAGGAGCAGGCCGGTCATTCACCACGCGCTTACGAGTGCGATTGAAGCGCCGCCAATCCCGCACCCGAAGCCGCCAGAATCCCGAAATCTCAGAGAGCACATTGATGCGCGAGCGCACATCCTCTGAACGCTTCGAATCATGCGTACTGCTGGCAAGCATAGTGTGCGGCCAGGTAGAAAGACGTTCTCGATTGGCGGAGTGGAACTCTGACCCGGTCACTCCAAAGCGGTGAAGGTCGCTCCCTACCTCATTCAACGAAACGAGGCGGTTGTAGCGGTAGAAAGCGGTGTCTTCTATTCCCTTCGCCATCACCGGACTGGTGAATTGTTGGAATTTCATGGCGAAGTTTGCGACTGCATTTCGATACGCGGGATTTTGCCCATCGGCGATGCGAGTCAGAAGAACTTCGCCGATGAAATCAAAAATGCTCGTATCCGCGGCAGGACTTCTCCATTTGGCCGCGGCGACAGCTTTGCGAATATAGCAGGCATCATCTTCAGACACGCCCGATGGACTAACGTAAGTGCGATAGACAGGAAAACTCGACACGATTTCCATCAGGGCATCGCGCAGGCTATTGAGGGTAAAGTCGCAGGTGCGCCGCCTCGCCAGGGCAATCCGGGTCAACTGATTGGCGAGCACATTCAATTCACTGACTAGAGCTACACGAATAATAAGCTTCCGGCATCGATAAGCCAGATCTTCAAAGTCAATCTCGTCGTCAATGAAATTCCGGTAGATACGTTCCAGGCGCATGACGGCTGACGAATCCACGAAGAGGCCGTTCACCAAGTTGGCGAAGTCATACCCGGTGGTGCCGCTGACTAACCACTCCGCGGGAAGCCGCTCTGAACCGCTAAGAATTTTCTCAATGACAACGTAACGTGAGCTGTCATCTGACTGCGAAGCGCTTGCAGATGTACTGACTGCATTCGCAATGCCGGCGTGGAGACGCTCGAAATATCGGGCCGGATCGTACAAACCATCCGGATGGTCCAGTCGCAAACCATCGACCTTCCCATCTGCCATCAGTCTGAGAACAAGGCGATGCGTTGCCTCGAACACAGCCTCGTTCTCCATCCGAAGGCCGGCGAGATCATCAATGTCGAAAAAGCGGCGGTAGTTGATGTCATCGGAAGCGACGCGCCAGTTTGCCAAGCGAAAGGCCTGCGCCTTGATTAGTTCATGCAGTTCCTCGAAACTTGCGGGATTTGAGGGATCTCCATTGATCAGTTCGATAGCTCGAGCTATGCAAGAGGCGATTTCAGGAAATCGAGAGCATAAATCAGCCAGGCGGCGCTTGTGAATCTCCTTGTCGCGGTTGCGTTCGGCAACGCGATCGCCGGCGGTTTCTTGCCTGGACGGCAAATGTCCAAAGGCGGTAATCAAGCTCTGGAATTCGAGGAGGGCTAGATTCTGCTCGCCTAAGACCCCAGTCGCTTGTGTTCCGCAATGCTGCAGGATCCGCGGATATTCTTTAGGATCGATGGGAAAACGATGTTCATGGTAAGCAATGTCGAATTCGCCGCGATCCTGACGAAAAACAAGCTTCAGTTCGCCGCTCTCCAGCACGGCCCCGTAGTGATCGTGCAGAACAGGAACCAGCACCTTTCCATGAAGTTCCTCTTTCAGTGGCTGCCAATCGATGTCAAAGAAATTGGAGTACATCGAAGCCTCTCCATTTTCGAGCACATCGAGCCACCAGGCGTTATCGCTGCCCATTACGCCCATGTGATTGGGAACGATATCAAGAATCAACCCCATGCCTCGCTCATGAAGCGCGGAGACGAAGCGGTCGAAATCTTCCGCCGTGCCAATCTCAGGATTGAAGGAGTTGTGGTCGACGATATCGTACCCGTGCATACTGCCGGGACGAGCCTTAAGGCAGGGGGAAATATAACAGTGGCTGATGCCGATGTCAGAAAGATAGGGAACGATTTCGGTCGCCTGATTAAATGTGAAGTTGCGATTCAGTTGAAGGCGGTAAGTTGCCACCGGTATGTGCGCACGCGTTGTCATGATTCGAGTGACCACACGACCGACCACGGCGGCAACTCTCCTTCTTCAAGAGAATCAGGTTGAAGAGAATTAACGCTCGCGTTATCAGTTCGGTATAAAGGTAGCCCAGCCGCGAAAATAACACCTGCCAAAGGATCTGCTCCAAGATTCGCTAGCATTGTAAGCTTTGCGCCATCCTTAAACTTCCAATAAGCGCGAAGACCGTGAACTCCCAGGACTTCATATTTCGCCTCAACGCTGCACGCGGCGGAAAGAAGCGGAACAATTTTTTCGCGCCTCAACTTCAAGAGTTGCTTATAGAAGCCTAACCACTCTCGATGGCCCGATTGCGTGATCGACTTCCAGTCGAGACGTGAAGCCGCGAAGGTTCCAGGAGCATTTGGATCGGGAATACGCTCGCGAGCGATTGGATCGCTGAATGCGGCAAAGCGAGCGAACTCATTTCGCCTTCCGTTAGTGACTGCCGCAGCCATGTCCTTTTCGAAATCGCAGAAAAAGAGAAACGGCGTCTCCGCCCCAAATTCCTCCCCCATGAATAGCATTGGGGGAGACGGGGCAAGCAAAAGTACCGCCATTGCCGCGCGCACAGTGCGTCGATCTGCAATTTTCGTGATTCTTTCCCCGAAGGCGCGGTTCCCTACCTGATCATGATTTTGCAGGAAAGATATAAAAGCAGTCGGCGGCACACCTCTGGTGTCTTCGCCACGAATTTCACCGTTCCTGTGGGAAGATACTTCTCCCTGATAGGCGAAGCCCTCCGCCAGGCAGCGCCCCAGCTGTGCGATCGGGTTTCTCAAATAGTCCGAGTAATATCCGTCCTGTTCAGAAGTGAGTAATACATGTAAAGCGTGATGGATATCATCGTTCCACTGAGCGGTGTACGTTTTAGGCTGGCAGTGCAATTTTCCTTTATGACTCGCAGCAGCTTTCGTCGTCCGTTGCAGGTACCTCGCTTGGTTACGATCATTTTCCAGAATCAGATGGACATGGCGATCAGGATCGACGGAATTGTGAACGGCGTCGGCTAGTTCGGTCAGAATATCCGGGGTTGAATCGTCGGCAATCGCATGCACCGCGTCAAGACGAAGTCCGTCAAAATGATATTCATTGAGCCAGAAGATCGCATTGTGAATGAAAAAGTCACGCACAGTGCGGCTTTGCGCGCCATCGAAGTTAATCCCGTTGCCCCACGGAGTTTGGTGGCGATCGGTAAAGAACTGCGGCGCGTAGATACCGAGGTAATTTCCTTCTGGTCCGAAGTGATTGTAGACGACGTCTAGCAAAACCATAAGACCGCGGCCATGAGCATTTTGTACGAGTTCTTTAAGATCTTCGGGCCGGCCATAGCGACTGTCGGGCGCAAAATGGTACACACCGTCATAACCCCAATTGCGCTTGCCCGCAAAGTCGGAAACAGGCATTAGCTCAAGCGCGGTAACTCCGAGATCAGCGAGATAGTCCAGGCGCTCACCTACCCCAGCAAATGAACCTACGGGAGTGAAAGCTCCAACGTGTAATTCATATATGACGGCTTCTTCCCACGGACGGCCACGCCACGTCTGATCCCGCCACTCGAAAGCCGCCGCATCGATTACTTCGCTCGGCCCGTGTACATCCCGGGGTTGGAAGCGCGAGGCGGGATCAGGGACCTTTTGTGCGTCATTGATTCGGAAACTGTATTCGGTTCCAGGCTTAGCAGCGTCGGTGGTTAACTCAAACCAACCCGCCGGGTGGGACTCCAGAGGAAGAACCATAGGCTGTTTTCCATTCCCTAGTTCTATCTGCACTCTGTGCGCGGCAGGCGCCCACAGGCGAAAACGCACCCTTCCATCGTCGCGCCATTCCGCCCCGAAGGGCATGTTATGACGGCGCTTCACTTGGCTCTTCCTTGCTGGATTCTTCCTTACTCGATTCTTCCCTCTTGCCGTTTTTGTGCCGCTCCATTAAGACCACCATGGATCGGGCTTGTAGTGGATAGGTCGTGCCCCCGTCATAAGCCTTACCCGAACGCAGCCCACTTTCAAGGGAAGTATCCATCCATGTACTCCAGCGACCAGAAGGATGGAACGCCGGCAGCATGAACGCAACATCCTCATGGAAAGCGTTCAAGAGCAGAAGAAAATTCTCGTCGCCCAGTTTCCGGCCCCGCGCGTCCGTCTCATTGAGTCCCTGCCCTGAGAGAAACATTCCCAGACAGTGAAATGAAGGATCGCGCCACTCGTCTTCGCTCATCTCATTGCCGCCGGCATTCAGCCATAACACATCCTTTACATTTGCGCCCTTGATCGGGCGGCCTTGAAAGAAGCGTCGGCGGTGGAATATAGGATGCCTGCGGCGCAGATTGATCACGCGTTGCACAAAGGTCATCAGGTCCCGGTCTTCAGGCTGCAAGTTCCAGTTCAACCACGTCGTCGGATTATCCTGACAATAAGCGTTATTGTTTCCAAGCTGCGAATGTCCGATTGGGTCTCCGGCGTAGATCATCGGAATGCCCTGAGACAGTAGCAGCGTAGCCAGCATATTACGCTTTTGCTTGGCACGCAGCGCCCGAATATCAGCATCGTCCGTGGGACCTTCTACGCCACAGTTCCAACTAAGATTATTATTGTTCCCGTCTTCATTGTTCTCGCCATTCGCCTCGTTGTGTTTCTCGTTGTAACTTACGAGATCAGTCAATGTGAACCCGTCATGGGCAGTTACAAAATTAACGCTGGCATAGGGGCGCCGTCCGCTGTGCGCATATAAATCGCTGGATCCAGTAAGTCGATAAGCAAGATCTCCAACTACCCTGTCATCGCCCTTCCAATAGGAGCGAATGGTGTCGCGATATCGATCGTTCCATTCCGCCCAGCCTACCGGGAAGTTTCCTACCTGATAGCCGCCTTCACCGAGGTCCCATGGTTCCGCTATCAGCTTTACCTGCGAGAGCACGGGGTCCTGATGGATGATGTCGAGGAAAGCTCCAAGGCGATTCACCTCATGCAACTCGCGGGCAAGCGTGGCAGCAAGATCGAAGCGGAAACCATCCACATGCATGTCAAGAACCCAATAGCGCAGGCTATCCATAATCAACTGCAGTACACGTGGATGCTGAACATTCAAAGTATTGCCTGTGCCGGTGTAATCCATGTAATAGCGTGGGTTGTCACTTGTAAGCCGGTAATAAGTGCTATTGTCAATTCCTCTTAGCGAAAGTGTGGGCCCAAGATGATTTCCTTCTGCCGTGTGGTTATAGACAACGTCGAGTATTACCTCCAGTCCAGCAGAATGAAGAGTCTTGACCATTGTCTTAAACTCGCGGATGGAGTTAGTCGACAGGTAACGAGGCTCCAATGCAAAAAAACCAATCGAATTATAGCCCCAATAGTTGCGGAGTCCGCGATCCACAAGTCGACGGTCGTCCACGAAGCTGTGGACGGGCATAAGCTCGATCGAAGTGACGCCCAGGCGTGTCAGATAGTCGATCATGGGAGCCGTCGCCAGGCCCGCATATGTTCCGCGCAAGCGAGCCGGAACATCGGGATGGCACATGGTGAAGCCCTTTACGTGAAGCTCGTAGATCAGAGTTTCGTGCCATGGAATATTTGGGGGTGCGTCGGTTCCCCAGGTAAAGGCGGAGTCAATTACTTTATTCTTAGGCATGCCGGCGGCATCGTCACGCCGGTCGAAAGACAGATCTTCCTGCTTGTTTCCGACACGGTATCCAAAGTGTGAATCAGTCCAATTCAGGGCTCCCTGAAGCTGCTTGCCATAGGGATCAAGAAGAAGCTTGTGGTGGTTGAAACGCTGCCCTTGTTCCGGAGCATACGGACCATAGACGCGGTATCCATACAACTGCCCCGGGCGCACTTCAGGCAGGTAGCCATGCCAGACCATATCGGTTTGCTCGGGAAGTGGAACACGAAGCGTCTCCCTTTTTCCAGACATGTCAAACAGACAAAGCTCAACTTTTTCCGCATGCTCCGAATAGAGCGCGAAGTTTACGCCCTCGCCATCCCACGTTGATCCCAACGGATAGGGGCGACCCGGCCACACAATCGCTTGAGCTTGATCGGACATCTAGAATGAGTTCCTCGTACGTTGTAAACGAAAACCTTTCGGAGGATGACATACACCGCACGTGTCCAGTGTCAGACGATAAGGGCAGCACAATCGGCGGTACATACTGGAATGCCTGTAGCCGCACGATTGTGAACTCGTATATGACCTTCTCTTGACGCTATCGAAGCAGGCTAGCGATGATTTCCCTTGCGGCGCGCTGGCCGCTCGCGATCGCTCCGTGCACGGTTCCATTGTGGCCAGATGTGTCGGTAGCTTCGCCGGCGAAGAATAAAGTGTTTGCCAGTGGACTTCCCAGGGCTTGCTGCGCCCCATCGGAGCCGACCGCGCCATAACTGTAGGCGCCGCGTGAAAACGGGTCGCTCTGCCAATCATGGAAGTAAGCGGTATCGAGTAGCGTGGCGAGTTCCGTCGACTGAAGCTTGAGAAGCCCTCCGAGCGTTTGCAAAGCACGGTCAATAACAAAAGAACGGCTCTTGCCCGACAGTCGCTCTCCACTTTTGAAAGGCGCCCAGCCTGTGATGATCGGCTCCTTCTCAGGCATGGTCGTCCACCAGGTCGGATACCATTCATCTTCAGAAAAAAGAAAACTCATATCAGACAAGGTTTTCGATTGCCCGGCCGAAACAGAAAGATCATCCCAGAAGCGCCGACGGAAGCGGAGCGTCATTCGCATTACAGCTCCCATCTCCAGGTTTTTCAGGGCCTCCAGCTTTTTGCGGGGCAATGCCGGAGTGAATCGCACCGCGCCCGTATCGTCTGCCGAAGCCTGCAAAATCCCGAGTGGCAACGTAGTCAGCACGCGCGGAGCAGTGAATTTGTAAGATTCGTTTCCTTTATACGCCATTATTTCGACCTGATCGCGTGACCAGTTCACCGATTTAACTACGGTTTCATTCTGGACGACAACTCCGCCTTGCACCAACTCCTGGCGAAAAATATCAATCAGGTCTTCATAACCGCTTACGGATCGGAAAGCGCGGTCGCCTTCAATTTTCTCCTCCGCCTGCATACCCTGTACCAGCCAATGCACGCCCACACGATTTGGGTCGGCTGCATTGAACCCGGTGACATAGGACACCGCCCGTCTCTTGGCCCCACGCTGCTTCGGACTGCTCTTCGCCTCTGGGAAACAGCGCTCCAGAAAACTGAGGAATGATTCGTCAGCGGAATCCTCATTCATCTCATTAAGGATTTCGGTAACCTCCGAGAAGAAATCGCAGGCCGCCAATCTGCCGTTTTGAAAGCACCATTGATCGCCACTTACTTCTGTAATTGTGACATTGTGCGATTGCAGACGCTGCCATATCTCAGGCGGCAGTCCATGAATAAATTCCGCTCCCAATGCAATCGGAGCCCTGCCGGCGGGATCGTGCAAAGTGAACATACGGCCGCCGATCCTATCGCGCGCCTCAAGGAGGGTCACGGAGAGACCGTGGCTCGCTAATTTCGAAGACGCCGCCAGCCCGGCGGCTCCCGCGCCGATCACGATTACGTCTGGACTTTTGGACATAAATAAAACCGGCGGCACAGGCCGCCGGTTTATTATCTACGATATTCAAACGTTAGAAGCGCAGTTGCGGTCCGATCGTGACTTTCAAATTGTTGTGGCCGCCATTATCGAAATACACTTCATCTCCGGCTTCCACCCGAATTCCCAGCGGCCCAGCAAAAGCTTCGACACCGACGCCTGGATAAACGGCGAAGTCTGTCTTCCCGGAATTCAGGCCCACGGCGGCCGTAAACCCAGTGGGCGGGTTTGAAGTATCGACAGTGAAGTTGTCAAAGCCCACTTTGCCCGTGACAAAAACACGAAGCGGTCCCGATCCCGTCTGGAATTTGGGGCCAAAGAGTCCGTGGAGGGTGCGAAACCTCGAATCCACGAAAGTCGTCGTGACTCCATTCGTGTATGTGGTCGTGTAATTTCGCTTGAAATCATAGGCCATTTCTGCCTCAAGCTGCACATCGCGATGGATATTGAAGGCCGCACGGCCGCCCACACCAACGACATTTCGTACTGGCGTGGTATCGCTGAGTCTAAAGTAGTCAGCAAAAACCCCAACTTCGACGTGATCTGAGTGCTCTTGCGCCATCATAATTGGCGCAGCAGCAAAGAGCATCCCGATCACAATTAGTCCGAGACAACGATTCATAGTTCATTTCTCCCTTAGTTGACATAACACTCCCCCGGTCACGGTGTGGGTCAACGGCCGACTGGGTAAGCGCAGTCAGTAAGATGAAACGATCTTGGCTCGGGTTGGTTGTAAGTCGAGGAACCAATAAAACGATTCTACAAATGCCGCACACTCCGATTCATGAATGCGGAAGCATGAAAGTCGAGGTATAAACACCGCTACGGGAAAACCCTTAAGGTAGATATCACGTGATGTACGCCATCGGACATTACTATCTCATGCAACTAAGTCAAGGAATAATTAGAGAGGGCGCGGTACTGCCTAACGCGGGCCTCCACGATTAAGCGGCAGCGAGATAGATGTAACGCAGAATAAAGAGCGTGGTGAGGATCCAGATCAGCGCCGTAATTTCACGAAACTTGCCGGCGGCGATTTTCACCACAGTGTAAGAAATCAATCCAAGGCTTAGGCCAGTAGCGATGCTGAACGTCAATGGCGTCGCCAGCATAGTGATGAATGAGGGAACCGCCTCGGTGAACTCACTCCACTCGACGTGCGAAATCGATTGCGTCATGAGCGCGCCTACCAGGATCAAAGCGGGCGCTGTGGCATAGGCCGGGATCGCGGTAGCGAGAGGAGAGCAAAAGGCAGCGATCAGGAAAAGACCGGCGACGGCGACATTGCTGAGGCCGGTGCGCGCTCCGGCTGCGACGCCGGCCACGCTCTCAATGTAACTCGTGACCGTTGATGTGCCGGTCACAGATCCAAAAAGCGTGCCCACGGCATCAGCGACGAGTGCCCTGCCGACGCGAGGAATTTTCCCGTCTCTGATGAATCCGCCCTGTTCACATACGCCCACCAGTGTCCCCACGTTGTCGAAAAGATCGACGAATAAAAATGCGAACAAGATTTCAAGGAAGCCAAGGTGGATGGCTCCGCGGAAGTCGAGCTTGAGAAATGTGGAAGATGGATGCGGAAGCGACAAAATTGCTGACGGCCAATGGGAGAGGCCGCGCAGAATTCCAATCACGGTGGTTGTGAAAATGCCAATCAAGATTCCGCCGTTAACCTTTCGCGCCATGAGCACGAGTGTCAGCATCAAGCCAAAGCACGCAGTCTGGACCTCCTTGTCGGAAAAATTGCCTAACCCCACGAAGGTCGCAGGATTCGCCACCACAAGTTTGGCATTCCGCAGTCCTACGAAAGCGATAAACATCCCGATGCCCGTTGCCGTCGAATGCTTAAGGCAATTGGGCATGCCGTTTACAATTTGCTCTCGCACACGAGTCACGGTTAGTAACAGAAAAAGAACACCCGAGAAGAAGACCACAGCAAGCGCGGTCTGCCACGGCACATGCATGTTGAGGCAGACGGCATAAGTAAAGTAAGCGTTCAGCGACATCCCAGGCGCGAGCGCGATTGGGTAGTTAGCGTACAGGCCCATCACCAATGTTGCGGCAGCCGCGGAGATGCACGTCGCAAAGACAACCCCGTCCGGCGGCATTCCCGCTTGCGCCAAAATCTGCGGATTCACGACGATGATGTAGGCCATCGTCACGAAGGTCGTGACACCGCCCAGCATCTCTTGTTTTACAGTCGTTTTATTTTCGGTGAGTTTGAAATAACGATCGATCAATCGTCTTTCCTGCGCGGATTGGCGCGTCTGTATTTAAGCTAAATATAAATGTAAAGGGCGGGCCATATTCGCCGCGGCCTCTCTAGGCTCGCAGCGAGGTTAGAATATCTTGCCGCGCCGCATGCCAGGCAGGAGCAAACCCTCCCAGCAAGCCCATGATCAAGGCGAAGATCACGGCTGCCATCGCCACTCCCCAAGTCAGATGAAGGCTGAAAACAGTTTCGCTGAAAGTAAGGGAATTGCCGATTCCCGTGCTCATGCCATTGAACGGCAATATTAGAACAATGCCCACCATCGCTCCCAGCAATGAAAGGAGCAATGCCTCAATGACAAATGACGTGAGAATACTGGGACGGGAAAATCCAATGATGCGAAGGGTCGCGATCTCACGTGATCGATATGCCACGGCCGCATACATGGTATTCATAGCGGCGAAGCTAGAACCGATCGCCATGATAATCGCCACAAATGTCCCGATAAATTTGATCGCTCCGCCGGAACTGGTTTGCTTCTCGTAATACTCGGTTTCGAGCGCACCCTCTAACTTCAGACGCTGATCATCGCTAACACGGTATTTCAGGGCATCGGCAGCAACAGGATCCGTAGCGCGCAGATAGACGGACGCGTATCCTCCCTGCCGGTCGAAGTCGGCAGAAATCTGGTTAACATCGCCCCATATCTCCGAATCATAGGCAGTGCCGCCAGAGTCAAACACGCCCACAACCTTCCACTGACCTTTGGCAAAGTCAAGGTTATCTCCAACGTTGGCTCCGGAAAACCGATTGTGAATGGAATTTCCCACGACCACTTCGCGCTGTCCCGGCGTGAACCACCGGCCCTCGATCAGCTTTGCATTGGGACGCAAGGTGAGACCCGCCGGCATCATCCCGCGAACCGACACATTCACTTCACCAGTTCCATCTTTGCGTGGAAGGACCACGACGACCACCCATTCGCCCGAGGCAATCGGCTGGCCCTGATCGTCCTTGGCGACTCCCGGTAGAGTTTTCAGGATCGGGAAGAGATTAGCGTCGAAGCCCCCCGAGAGTTCGGCGGTCGAGCCCTTGCGCATCACCAGCACATTCACAGGATCGCCACTTGCCATGAAAGCCTTCTTCAGCCCGGCGAGAAGTGCCATCAGAAAAACCGCGGTGGTCACGGTGAGAGCTATGCCGAGAGCCGTCATGATGGTGAGGCCCTTGCGAAGCTTGAGATTGCGAATATTGTAGCTGATCGGAATCGCCATATCATTGCTTCGCTACCCGATGTAGCGCAAGCCCTCCACAATATCTAATTTTGCCGCATGGTAGGCAGGTAAAATCGCGCTCAGCAATCCCACGATGCCTGCAACAAAGATGGCGAGCAACAGAGTGGGAACCGTCACCTTCATTCCAGAAAGAAATAAGCTCATTCCCGGCGCGTGCGACAGGCCGGAGACCACTACGAACGCCAGCACGCAGCCGAAAGCCCCACCCGTCAGAGCCACTAACACGGCTTCACTGATATACAGCTTCAAGATTGATTGCCGCGTGAATCCGAGAGTCTTGAGAACGGCGACCTCGCGCGTCCTTTCGCGAATCGACATCGCCATAGTGGTCGCTGAAACGAGCAGCGTTGCAAAAAGCACCGCGAAGCAGATGCTCAGGATAAAGGCTTTTACATTTCCAATGCTATTTATGAAACCCAACTGGAAGGCCTTCTCACTCTCCGTTTTTGTGGGCTCCGGCGAATTGCGAAACATGTCGTCAACCGCCGATGCAATCTTCGGTACGCTACCGGGAGCATCCGCGAGAATTTCGAAGGTTCCCGCCGTCCCATTCGCAAATGGAACCGCCTCTTCCACATACTTCTGATTGAAGTAAATGGAATTGGTAGGTTCGGGCCCACTATAGATTCCGCGAATCGTGAGCTCAAGATCAATCGGATAAATGTCGCCCTGCAGCATAATGCGATCGCCGAGCTTCCAGCCATATTTCTTGGCAAGCTGGTCGTCGACGATTACACCGGCGCGATCACGCTGCCAGGCTTGCAGTTGATCATCGGGGATTTTGAAGTCGGTGAAGATTTTGAGGATTTCCTCCGGGTCAGTGCCAAAGCGGGCAAAGAAATTCTCCGGCTTGTGATCCTTATAGACGCCTCCAAACCAGTTGTTGGGAGCGACCGCCACCACCCCGGGAAGGGCTCGAATCTTGTCCCGGTAAAACAGCGGCAGGCGTTGGGTTAAAGAGACGCGGTGACGGGTGACCAGACGCTGCGCGGATTCGGCGCTGAACGTGTCGATGTAGAAGGCGCGCCAGATGGTCATCATCAGGGTCAGCAGCAGGAGCGAGAACGTGAGGCTCAGCACGGTCAGGATGCTCCGCCGCTTATTGCGAAACGCGCTCTTCGAAACAAAGCGTGCCAATGTCATGCGACTCCGAAAGTTCACCAATTGATCAGAAATTGACTTCGCGTGGAGCGCCGGGCGTCCTCGCCCGGCCACCCGTCAGACGACGGGCGGGGACGTCCGTCACTCCATCCGGCATTTCCGGAGACTAGCGACGCCCGGTTAATTCCCGCCCTGAGCATAAAGGAGCGCAGCTGTCTGGACAACTGAACTTAATTTTCGGTAGCGGTGCAATCCTAATTTTCTCCCACAATCCACACTTCAGGGGGCCAACGTTCGCAAAGAATTGTGCGTTCGATCTAAGGCCGCGTGACTGGATTCTCAGCGACATTTCGGTAACTTTCGTAACTCCCAGCCGGACGCCTGAAGGCGGTATTCTAGGATCGTTTCTCCCCCGTTAACAGCCACTTTCATATTCACGATTTGGCGCGGCCTGTCACCACAAGGACAACCGTAATGGCGACGATGTTTCAGCGGTTTGAAATCCAGAGCGAGCTTTCCAAGTCCGAAACCGCCCAGATTTATAAGGCGCTGGACAAGGAAACGAATCAGGTCGTGGCCCTCAAGGTTCAAGACCTGGCTCCTCTCGGCGACCGCGCGCTTGCATTCGTCGATGCCTTGATCGCCGAAGGTGAAAAAGCGCGAAATCTCGTCAGCCAAAACGTTGTTCCCATTTTCGGTGCCGGAGAAATCGACGGGCAGTTCTGTGCCGCAATGGAGTACATACAAGGCAACAGCGTGGCTACCATGTTGTCTCGCAACGAGGGTTTCTCCATCTGGGACCTGCTCGATATTACCCGCCAGGTGTGTTCGGCACTGGATAATGCCGCCTCGCAGTACGTTGCCCACTTTTCTTTAGAACCCGCAAAAATCATGGTGCAGTGGGATGGCATGGTTAAGATTCTTGGCTATGGCATCTCCAACATGGGCCTCATTGCGGCGGATTCGGGACAAGGCTTAGGCCAGCTCATGCCCTACTGTTCTCCCGAACAGGTCCGCGGAGAAGCCATCGACCTTCGTTCCAACCTCTTTACCTTGGGCACGATCCTGTACGAGATGGTGGCTGGGCGGAAGGCTTTCGCGGCCGCGGATCCGGCCGCCCTGGTTGGCCAGCTTGAAAGCGAAATGCCTCCGAACCCATCGTCGCTCAATCCGAAGATTCACCCCGCGGTGAGCGCAGTCATTATGAAGGCCCTCGCGAAAGATCCGGCGCAGCGCTATCAGCACGCTCGCGAGTTGCTGGACGACCTCGAAAAATGCAAAGACAGCAACACGAAAGACACTGCCACGCCTCAAAAGGCGACTCCACCTTCCACAATTGCGGTGGATCCCGCTGTTAGGGCGGCAGCGGTGAGCAAATTTGTTTCGGCGGGGGCAAGCGGACAAAATTCCGAACCTTCCGCTCCATCGACTTCGCGGACACAATGGCCGGGAACCGATACTAAAGCGGCTGCCGCTGCGGCCGGCGCGGGCGTGGGAGCGCGAACCTCCCCATCGGCCCTCCCCTCAGATTCGCGCGCTGTTTCGAACTCCAATACGAGTTCGGGTGCGAGCGCGAGAACGATCAGCGATTTTGAAGTAAGCGCTCACACGGAGACAGAAGCTGACCACCTTTCGCCGCGCCTGTCCAATGATCCCGTGATGTCGAGCCCGATAAGCTCCAAGTCACTAAGCTCTGGCTCATTAAGCTCCGGCTCATTAAGCTCCAGCCCATTAAGCTCCAGCCCGCTAAGCTCCAGCCCGCTAATGACCGATCCCATGATGTCAGATCCAGTCATGTCTGCCGCAGCGCCCGGCACCGGCAAAAGCTTTTCTGATCTCGCCGAAATGCCCCCGCTGAAGGAGGTCGTGTACACGCCCCCGATTCGCGAGACGGTTGAATCGTTACGCCCCACGGTGCAGATCTACCCGAAAAAAGAAGAGAAACCAAAACTTCAGCCTCGTGAAGTTGCGGGAAAAGCTGTTAAGCAGATTGCAACCGTTCCGCCGAGGCTCATGCTCTATTCGATACTCGGCGCCGTTTCCGTGATTTTAGTGGTTGCCGTCGCCATTTTCTTCCATGTTCGCTCCGCGGACGATGGTTCCACAGCAACTCCGCAACTCACACAATCTTCAAAATCGGCTCCAGTTGCCGAGACTCATCCCGCACCGGCGTTGGAGAAATCAACTCCGTCCCTCGGGTCCGGCGCAGAGCCTCAACTGGGCTTAACCGTGCGCCAAGTGGAAAAGCGAGCCATAAAAAGCAATCGACGGCAGCCCATCTTGCCGGCAGTGGTCCCAAGCCAGGCGCTGATCGATTCCACCCCGCAAGGAGCGCTATTTCAGGTTGATGGAAAAAGCGACCCCTCCTGGGTTACACCCTTTACCGTGGCTGGCCTGAGTCCGGGTAAGCACATCATTTCTGCGAGCAGGAGCGGTTATTCGTCGGAGATACGCTCGCTCGACGTCGCTGCCGGCAGCAACGTATCCCTGGTATTCCATCTGTCGCCAATCAATGCCGTGATAATTGTCAACAGCACGCCGCCCGGCGCCATTATCAGCTTGGATGGCAAGCCAACCGGACGCATAACTCCAGCTCAATTTGCCGTGGAAAAAGGAAGTCACACTCTAGTCTTGCGCAAGCAGGGGTATCTTGACGAAACCGCCAGTGCCGATCTGGCCCCCGCTCAGAACTTCCAGTATTCGCCCATACTCAAAGCGCTCGGAAATACCGAAGACATGCGGACCGTTGGCAAGTTTAACAAGCTATTTGGACACGGCGGAGAGAGCACGGCTGGCATGGGCGCCATCAGCATCCACACCCAGCCCAAAGGCGCGCAGGTCAGCATAAACCAGCGAGTCCTCGATAAGACGTCGCCTGTGGATGTCATGGTAGGACCGGGAAACTACGTTGTGGATATCACGATGACCGGTTTTAAGCCTCTTCACAAAGTCGTCGCCGTCGACAAGGGTAGTAAGGCCGCAATCGACGAAACCCTTGAGCGGCAATAAGTTACCCATCTCCGCCTCTGAGTGACTGAAAATTCTGGTCGCCCATCACACACCAAAGTGATGGTCATCACTGCGCGCGGTCGCTTTCCTGTGCAGGATAACGAGCAGAACAGCAGGAAGTGACCTTGTGCCGTCGCAGTCGACTCCCGACAAGTTAAGTCTCGAACTATTGCAAGCTCTTCAAGCGCTCAAGTCGGTGCTGATATTTGCCAAGGGCGCAGCCCTGTTCCGGCAGGGCTATCAGGTCACAGGCATTTATTTAGTAGAAGCTGGCGAAGTCCGCATCTTGCTTTCGACCAGGCACACGCAAAGGCAGCTCATCGAAATCGTGGGTAGCGGAACCATACTCGGGCTTGGCGAAAGCTTGAGCGGAGAAAACTATCGCATCACCGCCGAAGCGCTTGTTCCGACAACAGTAGCTTTCATTCCGCGCGATGCACTGCTTGATTTCCTCCGCGAACACCCGGACTTTTCCATGGAAGTCTTACGATTATTGAGCGAGGAATTGCACAGCCTCTATCACAAATTCCGCAGCATTAGCTCTCATCCAGGACGCCCTCGCCGCCGCGAACTGAACCAGCAATTGAACTGAGCTCTCATCTCGAAGCTCTTAGCTATTTCTCTAATTCGCTTTGAAGGTAATTGTGATTTCGGTCTGAATTTCCACCGGTTCGCCATCAAGGTAGTACGGCTTATATCTCCACTGGCGGACAGCCTCCACTGCGGCGCGCGCGAGAATCTGGTCCCCGTGAAGCACCTTCGGATTGACGACGTTTCCCTCTTTGTTGATCGTCGCTTCGATCTGCACTGCGCCCTGGGTATGCACCGCTAGCGCAGCCTGCGGATACTTTGGTTGTACACGCTTGATCAAGAGGCCTTGAGACACACCTTGCGAAGCTTTTATGGTGGCCAACGAGGGCTTAGGCAGACTCGAAGGTGCAGAAGCCATAAGCCCGCTCAAGCGATTGTCACTCGCGCTTGCAACGGTGCTGGGTGGCGGAGGCGCGATTTCCTCGGATAATTTTTGATTCCGATTTGCGCCGATGCTGGACTTAACGTGTACCGGCGCATGGTCTGGCGCTTTTATTGTTGGCTCAGCAGCGGCAACCTGAATCCCCGATGCATTCGCGGTTGCGGACGGGGGCTTGTCCGCCGCTGACGCGCCAGATGTTTTCGGCGCGGCGGCCTTGCTGGGTGAACTCGCCCGCGCGGGTGTGCTCGGCGAATGTGTGCTCGGCAAGGTTGCGCTTGGTGAGGTTGCGCTCGGCAAGGTTGTGCTCGTCGAAGCTGCGCTTGTTGAATCTGCCACGGGCAGTGCCGGCACAGGCGCAGCGGTTGTCTGCGCGGACTCATAAGGCACGTTGGTCGTTTGCGGCGCTTGCACAACGCCGCCTTTGTCAATCTTCCCGTATCCAAAATATCCCACCGCAGCCACCGCAAGAACGGCTGCCGCTATCAGCAAGAGTTTCTTGGAGCCACCCGACGCGCCCGAATCCGCATCGCCGATTCCAGAAAAAGATGGCGCATCGCCTGCACCAAGCGACCCGAAAAGCGGCATCGATTCTGCAGCGTCGTCGTCCGAGGTAATCCGAATCGAATCGCGGACAGGATGTGAGCCAGCCGAGTTACTCGTCGGATGTACCGGCTGAGCAGCAGCTTCCAGAGCCAAAGCCGGGGCCGCCGCCGTCCCTGCGGAGGTAATTGCGGAATTAGTATCTTGCCCTGCCTTCGAACTTTCGGACGGCCTCACCACCGCAGCGTCCTCAACTTTTGCCGACGCCGACAATGCCGGTGACAACAGGTGAGATTCGCTTGGAGGCGTCATCGGCGCAAGCGCAGCCTCAAGACCAGGAACATCGTGCCGATTCAGCGGTGAAGCACCCGCCGTGTGCTCGACACTTTTCGATTGAAATGATTCACTGGCTGCCCGCGGAGCAGTGTTGAGCGGCGTTGCTGCAGCAACCGGATTTGGGACCGCGGCATTGGCTGCATCGGAATTCTTGCGCAACAACCCGCGCGCGACCCGCAGCGTTCCCTTCGCCTGCTCGATATTAATCGGCTTGGTAAGAACCAGGTTCGCGCCAATCCGGTAGGCTTTGGCCACTCCCGCTTGTCCTTCGACCAAGGCGATAGCCAAAGAACTCTGATTGGAGCTCGAATTTCTCGCGCTTTTAAACAATAAGGAGGCGTTCTGCTCGTTCTCGCAGTCGACAACGACAGCGTCGTAACGCTGCGACATCAACTTTTTTACCGCAGCGAACGGTTCATGAACCAACTCGACCGCAAAGTCCAGTTCGCTGAACACCTGGTTCACAACTCGCGCTAATTTTTCATCAGGACAGAAGAGTAAAGCTTGGTAACCCATAATAAAGTCATCGTAGGTAATGAGGTGGGTACCAGCAAGTTACGGCAGTAATTGAATTATTTAAGATCGCCGCAACGATTCGTCGCTTTTGGTGAGGAGTCGGATGCCGAAAAGAACTGTCATTGGCGTCAAGGCGGCGTCAAGGCCGCTGAAAGTCGACAATCACGACCGTCTGAAAGGGTAAGCCTTTGCCGTCGCGCTCGTAGGGCCGATAGCGCCACTGCTTTACCGCCTCAATGGCGGAATTTGCCAGAGCGGCATTGCCCTCAACCAATCGTACGCTTGCTACTTTGCCATTCTCATCGACAACGGTTTTCAGAACGATCGTTCCTTGCGCTCCACGCGACCGCGCCTCCGCAGGATACTTCGGCGGTACGCTATGGATCAGCCGTTTTTCCGCACCCTTGGATGAGAGGATGATTGCATTGCTCTCCTCAACTACACGGGCTTCGGACGAGACCGCCGGGCCTTCATTCTTGGAATCCGCGATGTTGTCCCCAATTTTCGATGCACCGGATTTGTTTGTCTCAGTCTGGCTGACTGGAGTCATTGCCGCAGATGTTGACGGCGCGACCGCCGCAGAAGTTGTTAAAGACGGCAGTGGAGCGCTCGCGCCAACCGCGATCGA
>Ga0137395_10000272_pt1 | contig 20540 bp, 18 predicted proteins | sample czobulk216metaG_FD_108283 | JGI IMG/M metagenome (GOLD analysis project Ga0137395, IMG submission 108283) | Vadose zone soil microbial communities from Angelo Coast Range Reserve, California, USA - czobulk2.16 metaG | ecosystem: Environmental > Terrestrial > Soil > Vadose zone | place: USA...
AGCGCAGAAAGAAAATGCGCAAACACAAGCACAAGAAGATGCTCAAGAAGACCCGTTGGCAGCGCCGGACGAAGTAGCGAGCTTTTGAACTAGGTTCTCCAGGTGGGCCTGGGACGCCTCCCCGGGATACCGATTGACCACGACGCCAGCCTGGTCGATGAAGACGAACGACGGTGGTGAGTCGATCTGATAGGCGGCCGCCAGGCTGCCGGCATCGTCGTAGAGGCTGGGGTACGGCACTTTGAACTCGGTTGCGAACGCCCGCGCCAGCGCGCGGTCGTGATCCAGCAGGTCGACGCCGACAAACCGGATGCCCTTACTCGCATACATGGCCGCCAGCGAATTCAGTCCAGGTTGCTCCTGGCGGCAGGGTCCGCACCAGGCGGCCCAGAAGACCAGGACGGTCTTCGACTGGCGAAAGTCGATCGTCAGGGTGTCGCCGGCCAGCGTCTGCCCCGAGAGCCGCGGTGCGGCGGTGCCCACCCGCCCATTTGGCGCGACCTGCGAGACGTCGGGCTGCAGCGTACAGCCTGCCAGCAATAGGCAGGTTAGTAACAGGCGCGCGGGCCCCTTCAGGATGTCCGTCCCTCTCCGGAGGAGCGCAGGGTGGCAGCCCTGCAACGTTAGTTGACCGTGCCGGGCTGGGTCCCCCCCAGCGGCCGCCGGAACCCGAGCCCCGGTGTCGATGGCCGAACTGCGGCCGGGAGGAGGGCCTTGTCGAGCACTTCGTGGACGTGCTTGACCATCACGAGCTCCATCGATTGCTTGACTTCGTCCGGCACTTCGTGCAGATCTTTGCGATTCTTCTCCGGGAGGATGAAGACTTTGATGCCGGCGCGATGCGCGGCCAGCAATTTTTCCTTCAGTCCTCCGATCGGCAGCACCTTCCCGCGCAACGTGATCTCGCCGGTCATCGCCACCTCGCGTCGAACCGGCCGGTCGGTCAGAACCGAAACGATGGCGGTCGCCATCGTGATGCCTGCCGACGGTCCATCTTTGGGAATCGCCCCGGCCGGGACGTGGATGTGGAAGAAGTGGTCCTCGAAGAAGCCGGGCTTGAGACCCAATTCGAGGGCGTGCGAGCGCGCGTAGCTCACCGCCGCGCGCGCGGACTCCTCCATAACCTTGCCGATCTGGCCGGTCAGGGCGAACTCCCCGCGTCCCTGCATCAGGATCGCTTCGACCGTCATCACATCGCCGCCGTACTCGTTAACCGCCACCCCGGTGACCGCGCCCACCTGGTCCTCCAGCTCGGCGATGCCGAACTCGAAACGCGACGGGCCGAGATAGCCGGTCAGGTCCGTGGGTTCCACGACAACTTTCTCGGTTTCCCCTTCGGCGATGCGGCGGGGAATCTTCCGGCAGATGTTCGCGATCTCCCGCTCCAGGTTTCGAACGCCGGCTTCGTGCGTGTACTCGCGGATCAGCACTCGAAGCGTGGGTGCCGTCAGTTCGAGGTGCTCGTCGGTGAGACCATGCTCGCGCAATTGGCGGGGAACCAGGAACTGCTGCGCGATGTGCATCTTTTCATCTTCGGTATAGCCGGGAAGCCGGATGATCTCCATCCGGTCGCGAAGCGGCGCGATGATCGTGTCCACGACATTCGCGGTCGTGATGAACAGGACGTGGGAGAGGTCGTACGGGACCTCCAGGTAGTGATCGGAAAAGTCCCGGTTCTGCTCCGGGTCGAGGACTTCGAGCAGGGCGGACGATGGATCGCCCCGCCAATCCGCGCCCACCTTGTCGATTTCATCGAGCATGAAGACCGGGTTGCGCGCGCCCGCCACTTTCATTTGCTGAAGAATGCGTCCCGGCATGGCGCCGATGTAGGTACGCCGATGACCCCGGATCTCGGCCTCGTCGTGGATGCCGCCGAGCGACAGCCGGACGAACTTGCGCCCCAGCGCCCGCGCAATCGACTTGCCGAGGCTCGTCTTGCCGACGCCGGGCGGCCCGACGAAGCAGAGGATCGGCGAGCGCAGGCTCTGTGAGCGCTGGCGGACGGCCATGTACTCCAGGATTCGTTCTTTGATTTTCTCGACACCGTAGTGGTCTTCATCGAGCACTGTGGCGGCGACCTTGATGTCCCAGGTCTCGGCCGGCGGCGGCCCCCAAGGCAGGGCGATCAACCAATCGACGTAGGTCCGGATGATGCCCACCTCCGGCGATGCCGCGGGGATACTCTGCATCCGGTCGATCTCTTTCAAGGCGCGCTCTTTCACCGTGTCCGGCATGCCCGCGGATTCGATCTTCTCGCGCAGCGTATGCAGCTCGGCGCCTTCTTCGTCCTCGCCGAGCTCCTTGCGAATCGCCTTGAGCTGCTCCCGCAAGATCTGGTCGCGCTGCAGCTTGCCGATGGTGCTCTGCACTTCGTTCTGGATCTTGGCCTTGAGCTCGAGGATTTCGACCTGCTTGCTAAGGAAGAGCGACAGCAGCCGAAGCCGTTCGATGACGTTGGGCGTCTCCAGCATGTGCTGTTTCTGGTCCAGCGTTTGGTCGGGGGCCGCCGACACGAGGTCGGCCAGGTAAACCGGGTCATCTGTCTTGGAAACGGTCGCTGCGATCTCCGGTGCGACCGCGGCGCCGGATTCGACGTACTTCTCGTAGAGGCTCTTGACCGAGCGCATGTGGGCCTCCATCTCGAGACCCTCCCCCACCTGGTCGGCGACCGTTTCGACCTCGACCTCGATGAAGGGCTTGAACTGCACGAAGCGCACGATGCGCGCCCGCTGGGAACCCGCGACCAGCATCTGCACGCCGGCAGGGGTCTGGCGCATACCGTTGATTTCGGCGATGGTTCCAGTGGCGTACAGGTCCTGCTCGGTCGTGTCGTCGACCTGCGGGTCGCGCTGCGCGACCAGTAGGACCTGCTTGTCCTTCTCCATCGCGGCGGTGATCGCCGCGATCGACGTGCGCCGTCCGACCGACAGTGGCACGATCAGCTTGGGAAACACGACATCGTCCCGCAACGGAACGAGAGGGATCCGCCGCAGTTCGACGGCCTCGGCCATCTGTTTAGACCTGTGCTCCAGCGTCGCTCACGGCCGCCCGCCAGGCCCTGGGCGAGGCAATCCCGCCTTCGAGCGCGCGCGGTCCGATCAGCCGCGCGATCTGGTCTTCGTCGAGAACTTCTTCCTGCAACAGGGCGGTGGCCAGCGTATCGAGCTTGGCACTATTCGCGGCCAGGATGCTCTCGGCCGCCTGGTAGCCCTCGTTGAGGAGCCGGGTCACTTCCTCGTCGATGATCGCGGCCGTCCGCTGGCTGATGTGCGGGGTGCCGGCCAGCTCACGCCCCAGGAAGACCGCCTGCGGCGAGTCGTCAAAGGAGAAGAGGCCCATCTTCTTGCTCATCCCCCAGCTCACGACCATGTGGCGAGCCAGTTCGGTCGCCGTCTCCAGGTCGTTCTGGGCGCCGGTCGTAATCGATCCGAGGGCTAACTGCTCGGCCGCTCGTCCGCCCAGTGCCATCGCGATGCGCGCCTCTAAATATTCTTCCGACAGGTTATGCCGGTCGTCGGTCGGAATCGATTGGGTCACACCCAGCGCCATGCCGCGGGGCACGATCGTGATCTTGTGGACGGGATCCGACTGTGGTTGGTACCAGGCGACCAGGGCGTGACCCGACTCGTGGTAGGCAATCACGCGGCGCTCCGCCTCGCTCAGATAGATCTTGCGCTCCGAGCCGAGGACGACCCGGTCGAACGACTCCTCGAAATCCTCCATCGCGACGGTCGTCCGGTTGGTGCGCGAGGCGTGCAGGGCGGCTTCGTTGACCAGGTTGGCAAGGTCAGCGCCCACCAGGCCCGGCGTCGAGCGCGCGATGATCTCCAGGTCGACGTCCGGATCCAGCGGCACGCTACGCGTGTGTACTTTCAAAATCGCGGCTCGGCCGCGACGGTCCGGCCGGTCGACCACGACCCGCCGGTCAAACCGGCCGGGGCGGAGCAGCGCCGGGTCGAGGACGTCGGCGCGGTTGGATGCGGCGACCACCACCACGGCCTCGCGCTGATCGAAGCCGTCCATCTCGACCAGCAGCTGGTTCAACGTCTGCTCGCGCTCGTCGTTGCCACCACCCAGGCCGGCGCCCCGCTGGCGGCCGACGGCATCGAGCTCGTCGACGAAGATCACCGAGGGCGAGTGCTTCTTGGCATCTTCGAACAGGCTGCGGACGCGGGAGGCGCCCACTCCGACGAACATCTCGACGAATTCCGACGCCGAAATGCTGAAGAACGGCACTCCGGCCTCGCCGGCGATGGCCCGGGCGAGCAGGGTCTTGCCGGTGCCTGGTGGCCCAATCAGGAGGACGCCCTTGGGCATCCGGCCGCCCAGCTTTTGAAACTTCCCGGGATCCCGTAAGAAATCGACCATTTCCTGCAGCTCGAACTGGGCCTGTTCCACGCCGGCTACGTCGTGGAAGGTCGTCTTGGGCGTGCTCGGGTCCTGCAGCCGAGCGCGGCTACGGCCGAAGCTGAAGATGCCCTGGGCCGCCTGGCCGCTGCGCCGCACGAACCAGATCCAGATGCCGATCAGAACCACGAAAGGCAGGATGCTGATCAGCAGGCTGCCGAGGCCGCCGGTATCCGTCTGGACCGCGGTGGTGACATGGTTGGCCTTCAGGAGCGGAAAGAACGTGGGATCGGTCAATCCGACGTTGTCGGGGACGGTCGCGTTGAACTGGCTGTTGCTGACCCCGTTGTTGGAAACGGCGATCCTGAGGTCACCCTTCGCGGACTGGCCCTGGATGGTGATGTCGGAAACGTTGCCGTTCTCGACCTGGGTCAGCAGCTGCGAATAGCTGAGGTCGACTCGCGCCGGCCCGCCGAGCCGGGTGCCAAAGAGTTGAACCAGGAGGATCGCGAAGTAGAGGCCGAGTCCGGCCAGCAGGGCAAGCCGAATCCAGGAGCCGCTCTGCCGCGGGTTCTTGGGCGCCTGCGGGGGCGGCGTCTGGTCGGGCCGGAATTGAGCCATATGGCTAGTCTATGCGCGCCTCATGAGAATGAAACAAGTCCGATCAGGCAAAGCATTCGGGCCGCCTCATGGTAAACCTGAACGTATAATTCCGCCGGGGCGATAGCTCAGCTGGCAGAGCGCCGCACTCGCATTGCGGAGGTCGAGAGTTCGAGTCTCTTTCGCTCCACCAACCCGGTTAGACCGATCCGGGCTGCCGGGCGGCAACCATCATTGACAGTGGAACTTGTGCCCGTGCAGGGTCGCGGTGGTGCCGTCCGGGCAGGTGTAGGCGCTGGACTGCCCCACGTCGCCGGGATTGCTGACGGCCTCCTGGATGTCGGTGAACGTCTTGTTCAGTTCATTGCCGGCCACCGTGATCGCGGCGATCGCCACGCAGGCGACCAGGACAAGGATGAGCGCAAACTCGACCATCGATTGGCCCTTTGACCGTATGTGATCGCGCAGCCACTGGATCATGGTTTTCCTGGGCCAAGGTCGCGGCCTCTGGGCCCTCTAGATCTGTAAACGTTTCAAACGGCAAAAAGGATCCGACCCTTACCAGTGGCCTAACGGCCACGCGCCGGCCCCTATGCCACGGCGGGCAGCGCCCGGTTGTCGGCCTGCGCGACGGACGCGACCCCGGGGATGCGGGCAAAGGCGGCCCAGATCAAGATGGGAGCGGCGCCGGCTACCACGACGACGATGCGGGCCAGCAGCATCTGGTTCATGGGAGCGGCGAGCAGCAGGAAGCAGCCGATGCTGACCACCCGCCCGATCCCCAGGCACAGTTCCTGGTGAACGATATAGTCGTATCGCATCAGCTTTGGCGCCGGGTCCCGGTCGATTACCTGCAACGCCACGGGGGCGAGCGCGTTGCCATGCAGCGGGCCGCCAATCGCGCGCAGCAAGCCGAAGCCGACGATCGCCCAGGCCGTCAGGTAGAGCGGCAATAAGAAGGTCGAGAGCACCAGCAGCGCGCCGCCAACGAGGGCGCAGGCGATCCGGTGCTTGGGCTTCATGAAGGCGGCGAGCCCGAGGCTGATGCCGACTCCGAGCAGCCCCATCAAACCGTTGAAGTTGCCCACCTGCTGCTCGTTCTTGAGCACGAGGAACATCAGAATCGTGAGCACCAACCCGGCCAGGCTCCCGGTGAAGCCGTCGGCCAGCCGGGCGCGGGTCACCCAGCGCCAGTCCGGATTTCGCCGCGCCAGTGTGGCCACTCGATGAAGCGACAGGCGCCCGCGAGCGGCTGACGGTAACCGGCCGGCCAGCACCATGGCCGCCATCAGCACCACCGCAGCGAGGGCGAAGACCAGCTGATAGCCGCGGTAGGTCCCACCCACACGGGTGCCCGCCACGATGATCGCCCCCGCCGCCGGCGGGAGCGCGGCGGTCAAGAACAAGCTCGCCGTCGCCTGGGCCCCAAAGTACCGGTCGCGGTCCCGGTCCGAGGTGGTGTCGTAGGTGACGAGGTGAAAGCCGGACCAGTAGAATCCTTCCGCAACCCCTCGGAGAAGGCCCAGGAGCACGACCCAATGCGGGGCGTCGTTGCCGAGTATGAGGATGACCAGGTAGGAGAGGCCGCAGCCGAAGAGGCCGATCCGGATCGAGGCTCCCGCGCCGATCCCCCGCCAGAGCAACCCGTTCGCGAGGAATGCGGCGGGAATCATGAACGCGCTCAAGCCGCTGTAGAGGGCGATCGGCGTCAAGTCATGGCTGGCCCGCCAGAGAAAGATCGACAGGAAGGCGCCGGCCAGCAGGTTGGCCGCCGTGTAAGCGCCGTGGACCGCCACCATGGTGTTGGCACGCCGGTCCAACCCGCTCGACAACCCGCTCGGCCGATACACCCGTCCCTTCCTTCGGGCCCGTCCCGCAAGCCCGTATCCGGACAACGGTTTGCTTGAGGGCCACTTTCCCGGGTCATCGGCCTGTCACCAATACGACGGGACCGTCACGCCCGCCGACCCGGAGCAACGCCGCCGACCGAAACGTCGCCCGCAATAGGACGGCGGTAGCCTCGCCCTAGGCGCTCGATCGAGCGCCATCCAAGGGGGTCGCAACACGGAAATCAACAACGTCCAGTCCTCGAGCAGCGAAGTCCTGCCTCGGCCGGCAGCAGTGCCGCTGCCGGCAGCCACCCGCGAGCTGCTGGCGTCGCTCCAGCAGGGCGCGATCTCCGCGGCCGCCTACGACACCGCCTTCGTCGCCCGCCTGCGCCAGCCGGACGATCCGAACGCGATGGCGTACCCGCAGACGCTTGGCTGGCTCCTGCGCAGCCAGAACGCCGATGGCAGCTTCGGCACCGCCCTGCCGATCCCGAAAGACAAGTTGGTCTCGACCCTGAGCGCCCTGGTGGCGCTCGCCGATCTGCCACAGCCCCTCCAGGATGCGGTGGCCCATCGCGCGCGGACGAAGGCGCTGCGCTACCTCTACGAGGACACCGGCAACTGGCAGACGGGCGCGGACATGGCGGGCTTCGAGCTCGTGCTCCCGGCCTTGCTCGACGAAGCCAAGGTGCGCGGACTCCCGCTGCCCTACGAGCGCTTCATGGGGATCTCCGCGCAACGGGACGCAAAGATCGGCCATATCCCGCCCCGGCTCATCTACAACGTGAAGACACCGCTCCTGCACTCGTTGGAGTACCTCGGTAACCGGCTCGACATCGAGGCGGCCCGCAAGCAGCTGTCCCCTAACGGCTCGTTTGCGAACTCGCCGTCGGCGACAGCCTATTTCCTGCTCAAGACCCGCGACGAGCAGGCGAACGAGTACATCGCCTTGCTACTTCGCAACCGAGGCGACGGGAGTATCCCGACGGTCGCGCCCTTTGAAGTCTTCGAGATCGCCTGGGTGCTGTACAACCTGGCCCGCGCCGGCCACCGGCCCGCGGACGCCTCGCCACTGCTGCGCTACCTTGCCCAGGCGCTCACAGACGACGGTGTCGGCGTCTCCAGGGAAGGCCTCCGCCCGGACGCCGACGACACGGCGCTTACCCTTAGCGTTCTCCATCGCTACGGCTTCCCGATTTCAGCGGGACCGCTGCGGCCGTTCGAAGGTGTGAACTTCTTCTTCACCTTCCCGCTCGAGCGGGACGCCTCCGTCACCGCCAATGCCCACGTCCTCGAAGTCCTCCAGGTCGTGCAACCCTTCCCCCGCCAGCAGGTGATTGCGCAGAAAGTCGTCAAGTACCTGCGTGATGCGCGCGTAGACGGCGACCACTGGGTCGACAAGTGGCATGGTTCCCCCTTCTATGCCACGGCCCACGCCGTCTTCGCGCTCACCGCGTCGGCACCCGACGCCTGCGCCAGGGCCTTCGGCTGGCTGCGCGACAGCCAGCGCGAGGATGGCTCCTGGGGCTGGTTCTCAAACGGAACCCCGGAAGAGACCGCCTACGCGGTCCAGGCCCTGATGCTCGCGCCGGCCGAGTTCCAAGCGGGCTTGAAGGAGCCGTTTGAGCGCGCCGCCGCCTACCTGAATGAAACCGACCGGGAGCCCGTCATTCCTATGTGGATCGGCAAGACGCTCTACGGGCCGACCCAGGTCGTCCGGGCGGCGGTGCTTTCCGCGCGAACCATGCTGGCCAGGAGCGAACATGCTAGATCGGCGAATTAACAAACTCAAGGAGAACCTGCTGGCGCAGGGCGACGAGCGGGCGGTCATCCGCCATCTCGTCGATGCCAACCCCCGTGGCGACGACATGCTGGGTGAGGTCTGCCGCGCCGCCGTTCTCCTCCACCCCAGCGCCAGCTTCGAGCAGGCACTGACGCTCGCCCGCACCATGGCCTACATCGTCTACATCGACGACTACCTGGAAGAAGAACATCCCGAGCTCGACCTCGCCGATTACCGGCGGGTCTGCCAGACCTTCCTGCTCTGGCCCAACCGCGACCTCAGCCAGATGCCCCTGGTCAATGCCACGGTCACGCGCAAGATCGAGGAGCAGTTCCGCGAGGACGAAGTCCCCGAAGAATGGACCGCGATGCGGCGGCTGGTCTGGGAGAAGTCGATCTGGACCATGCTCCAGGAGAACCACTGGCTGAAGCACAAGGAGCGCGTCACCCTCGACGCCTACCTGGCCAACGGCATGTACAGCAGCTCCTTCCCCATCGTCCAGGTGTCGATCCTGGCCTTCTCCTACCAGGATGTCTCGCAAGAGCTCAAGAACCGGATCTTCGGCCACATCTGCCAGGCGGCGCGCGTGGTTCGGCTGGCGAACGACCTGCGCACCCACGAACGTGAGGCCGCGCAGGGCCGCTTCAACTCTGTGGACCTGATTTTCGGCGCACCGGGTGAGCGCACGCTCGAGAGCGCGCGGGTCGCCGTGCATCATCTAATGGAGGAAGAGTTCGAACAGCTCAAGAAGGCGATCGCGCGCGAACGTCGCACCGGCATCACGCAGCAATTCTTGAGCCACCTGATCGACAGTACCCAGGTGCTCCTCGACTTCTACGAAGTCCCCCCCGTCAAGCCACGCTCGGATCGCCTTCTGAGGGCGGGTTAAGCCGAAACCATGAGCAGCGCCATCAACCTGAAGCTGGGTGCCCGCAAGCCGTCACAGCCGGGGAAGCCGGATGCCTCGGCAATGGAGATGGAGCGGCGCATCATCTGGGTTCGCTGGCTCGCGATCCTCGTCTCCCTCGGCGCCCTTCCCTTCCTGTCGTCGAGCCTGAGCCAGCAATCCCTCGTGACCTTGCTGGCCCTGATCGGCCTGGGCGCGATCTACAACCTGACGCTGCTCATCGTCATCCTTCCGCGTAAACCCGCATGGCTGACCAGCGGCTACATCTCGGCGATCGGCGACACCCTGCTCGTCACCGGCGGCGTCGCGGTTACGGGCGGCCTGGATTCGCCCTTCTTCCTCGCCTATTTCGTCGTGACCGTCACCACGGCCGTCCGCTTCGGCGGCCTCGCCGCCATCGTCGCCGTGCTCACCATCGCGCTGAGCTATACCGCCGTCGTCTACTACGACAACACGGTCGCGGGCACTTCCCTGACCCTGAACGCCCTAACCAACCTGGCGATGCGCACCGGCTTTGTCGCCATCACCGGTATCTTCGTCGGCTTCGTTGGCGACCGCGCCCGGCGAGCCGAACGAGCCCTCGAGGAGGAGTTGCAACGGGCGCATGCCTCGCTGTCCGAAGTGACCGTCGAGCTGAACCGCGATCTCGAGTTCGAGCAGACCTGCCTGCTCGCTGCGGAGAAAGGCCGCCTGTTGCTCAACGCCGACGCCTTCCTGCTCCAGGTCCAGATGCCGCCCCTGATCGGTCAGGACGAGTCCGCGCCCGCCGCCTCGACGCTGTACATCGACTGGAGTCCGGAGCTCAAAGCACAGTACGCCGGCGTCGACATGACGGGAGCGCATCTGTCGCTGACGCCGGCGATGGGCGAGCAGGTCATCACCATCAGTGATCCAAACATCGTGTTGCCCGACAACCTCAAGTCGTTGCCGGCCGGGCTCTGGTACCGCGTCCCGGTCTTCCACGGGGCGCGCGCGATCGCGGACATGATCATCGGCTTCCAGAGCCGGACGGAGCCGCTGCGCCAAACCGAGCAGGAGCTGATGCTGACCTTCGCCGAGCGCGCGGGCATCGCGATGCGCAATGCGCACGCGCTCGATCAAGCGCAGAAGCTCTCGGTCACCGACTCGGTGACGGGCCTGCCCAACCACCGCTATTTCCACACCAAGTTCGACGAAGAGCTCGACAACACCAAGGACACGGGCGGGTCGATCACGGTGATGATGATCGACCTCGACCGCTTCAAGGTCTACAACGACAGCTTTGGCCACGCGGCCGGTGACGTCGCGCTCAAGGCCGCGGCCCGAACCATCTCGTCGACGATGCGGCGCGAAGACACCGTCACCCGCTACGGCGGCGAGGAGTTCGTGGCCATCCTTCCCGGGGTTGACATCCAGACCGCGCCGCTGCGGGCCCAGGAGATTTGCGACACGCTCGCCAAGGTCTTCATGTACAACCCGAAAACCATCTTCGCGCCGCTAACCGCGTCGGTTGGTTGGGCGACCTATCCCGTCGACGCTAAGAACCGCGACGAGCTCCTCAACCGCGCCGACCTCGCCATGTACATGGCGAAGAAGCGCGGCCGCAACTGCATCTGCGGCGCCTGCGAGCTGGAAAGCGTCGCGGCGCTGGACTCGGTCTTGAGTGAGGTCGTCGCCCAGCTCGCGAGCGCCGACACGGTCGGACCTGGAATGGTGGCGACCCTCGAGAAGCGCCTCGGGCAGATCGCCAACTCGAGCCACCTGGAAGAGCTCGCCGAAGGCATGCTGTCCCCCAACAGCGAGGCGACGCTGGAAGCACTCAACGCGCTGGCCGCCTCGATCGACGCCAAGGACCCCTACACCAGCGGCCATTCGCAGTCTGTCGCCAAGCTCGCCGAAGACCTCGGCGACATGCTGCAGCTGTCGGCCGCGCACAAGAACCAGCTGCGTCTCGCCGCGATCCTCCACGACGTGGGCAAGATCGGCGTCGTCGACAAGGTCTTGCTCAAGGAGGGCAAGCTCGACGAGGACGAGAAGCTGATCATGCGCATGCACCCGATCCTGGGCGCGCGCATCCTGCAGCCGATCAAGGCCTTCCGCCAGATCCTCAACGTCGTGCTGCACCATCACGAGTGGTACGACGGAAGCGGTTACCCGGATGGGCTCGCGGGCCAGAACATCCCACTGCACGCGCGCATCGTCTCGGTCTGCGACGCGTATCACGCGATGACGTCGACGCGCCCCTACCGCCAGCGGCGTACGCCGGAGTTTGCGCTGGCGCAGCTGGAAGCCGGCAAGGGATCGCAGTTCGACCCGATCATCGTCGACTACTTCATCCAGATGATGCGCAAGCGCCAGGCGGAAAACCCGGATGCCCTCGAAGCCGACGTGCACGACGACCACCCAACTCCGCCCGACGTGGCGGCGGCGAGTTAGAGGTGCAGCTCTAACGTGGCGCTCGACGCGAACGGTCACCCAGTTTCAAAGATCGCGCAGCGCAAGCTCGAGCACCTGCGCCTCTCCCTGGAAGCCTCGGTGCAGTCGACGCGCAGCGCCGGCTTCGAGCGTTTTGCCTTTTCGCACGAGGCGCTTCCTGAGCTTGACCTGGACGCCGTCGACTTGACCACCAGCTTCCTGGGCAAGCCGCTCAAGCTGCCCTTCCTGATCTCGAGCATGACCGGCGGGGCGCACGCCGCCGGCGACATCAACCGCCGCCTGGCGCTCGTCGCACAGTCGGTCGGGATCGCCTTCGGCGTGGGGTCGCAGCGGGCGGGCATCACCCACAAAGACCTGCGCGCCACATACCAGGTGCGCGGCGTGGCGCCCGACGTCCTGCTCTTCGCCAACCTGGGCGCCGTCCAACTGAACTACGGCATGCACAAGGAGCAGGCCCTGGAAGCGATCGAGATGATCGGCGCGGACGCGCTGGTGCTGCACCTCAACCCGCTGCAGGAGGCGCTCCAGCCCGAAGGCGACCATAACTTCATGGGACTGATCGAAAAGATCGCGACCCTCTGCCGCGAGCTGCCGGTCCCCGTGATCGTCAAGGAGGTCGGCTGCGGCATCTCGGCGAGAACCGCGGGACTCCTGGCGAGCGCCGGCGTGGCCGCCATCGACGTGGCCGGACTCGGCGGCACCAGCTTTGCCAGGGTGGAAGCATTCCGTCGCGAGCGCCCCGAAGAAGTCGAGCTGGCGCTCGCCTTTTCGGAGTGGGGCATTCCCACGGCGGAGGCGCTGATCGCGACGCACCGCGCGGCACCCGGGCTGCCGCTGATCGCAAGCGGCGGCCTGAAGCACGGACTCGATGCCGCCAAGGCGCTCGGGCTCGGCGCCGACCTGACCGGCTTCGCCCATGCGGTGCTGGCCGCCGCATCCGAGGGCGAAGAGCCCGTCCGCCGCTTGCTCGACGGCTTTGCCTGGCAGCTGCGGGTCGCCATGTTCTGCGCCGGAGCAGCTTCGATCGCCGCACTCAAGATCAACCCACCCCTCGAAGCCCGATGAAGACAACGTTCTCTTTCTCCCTCCCCCCTTGCGGGGGAGGGTCGGGCTGGGGGGTATGAAGACCAAGACGTTTGCCAGCCGCACCGACCGCCTGCAAGCGATGAACCAGGCCTTGGACCGCGAGCTGTCACGCCTCTCGCAGCGGGTCGGGTCTAGCCAGAGCTCCCTACTGACGGAGATGGTGCAGTATCACCTCGGCCTGCGGAAGGCGGGCGAGCGCCCCGGCAAACGCCTTCGGGCGAACATCGCGCTGCTCACCTGCGAGGCCTTCGGCAAGCGCTACGCCGACGCCATGTGGGCGGCGGTCGCTGTGGAGCTGGCGCATAACTTCTCGCTCGTCTTCGACGACGTCCAGGACCATGATGAGCTGCGCCGCGGCCGGCCGTCGGTTTGGAAAGTTTGGGGCCCAGGCCAGGCTATCAACGCCGGCGCGGCACTGGAGACGCTCGTCACGCGGGCGGTCATCGACCTGCTGCCGGTGCGCTATGCGGACCGCACCCGGCCGGCGCTCTTGCTGCTGACCGATGCGATGCTCGCGCTCTGCCGCGGCCAGGTGCTCGACCTGCAGTTCGAGCAGCGGGTCGACGTCTCGGTCGACGAGTACATAGAGATGGCGGGGTTGAAGACCGCCGCGCTCTTCGAATGCGCGGCGCGGCTGGGTGGCATCGCCGCCGGCGTCGGCGACGCGTCGTCCGACAAGGCCGGCAAGTTCGGCTACCACCTGGGGATTGCATTTCAGGTGATCGATGACATCCTTGGCGTCTGGGGGTCTGCGAGCCAGACCGGCAAGCCGGTGGGCAGCGACCTCAAGAACGGCAAGAAGACGCTGCCGACGCTGGTGGCGCTGAAAGGTGGCGCCGCCGGCAACCGGCGCGTGCTGCGATCACTCCTGACCCACGCGAGGTTCACCGCCGCCGAGATGGAGACCGCCCGCGCCATCATCACGCAGTCGAGCGCGCAGGCGATCTGCCGGCGCCAGGCGGCCGAGCATCTCGCGGAGGCCCGCCTCCAGCTGTTCGGCATGACCGACCGTCCAAACTGGGCGGTCCGGGCCCTGGCCGAGATGGTCACGACACTGGAGTCGGGCCTGGTCTAGCGGACTGCCCGACGCTCGCAGGAGGCGCCGGCCCGGCCGGGCTGACAGAATAAAGGCAGGAGGATGGGGTCAACGGCATTGCCGTCGCGCGCCCCGAGGGTCGTGACATATTTAATTTGGCTCGTCGCGGTATTGCTCGCCGTCGGCGAGCCGGGCGCGAAAGGCCCGGCGATGGCCCCCAGCGAGGTGCTTGGCGTGCACACCGGAACGGATAATCAGGGCCTACAGGGCAAGGTCTACGTCGCCCTCGGCGACAGCATCAGCGCCGGCCGATTTGCCACGGCCCAGGACGGGACCTTTCCCGCGCTGGTGGCGGACAAGCTGGGCATGACGCTCACCCTGGTCGCGCGCAGCGGGGCGAAGGCGGCTTGGGCGCTGCCACAGCTCGGCGCCGTCGAGGCGGCGCACCCGGCCCTCGTCACCATCGAGCTCGGTACTAACGACGCCGGGTTCAACACCCCGCTTGACACCTTCGCGGCGCAGTACGACGCGATCGTCGGCGGCATCTCGAGCCCGCAGACTCGCGTCCTCTGCATCGGCAGCTGGCTGCCGTCGACCGCGATCGACGCCATCATCGCGCAGACCTGCGAGCGCCACGGGGCGAGCTTCGTCAGTCTCAATGGCTTCTACGCCGTCAACGACTTCCACGGCACCGATGGCGGCTCGAGCTATCTCGGCCGCACCGACTGGTTCCATCCGGGCGACCAGGGGCACGCGGCGATCGCGGCGGCCGTGCTCTCGGCGCTGGGGGCGGAGCCGGCACCGGTCGTCGGCCCTCTGCCGTCGGTCTCGCGGATCCCGGACGTGATTCGCACCCGACCGCAATAACTCAGGGTTCGAGCACCTCACCGATCTTCAGCGCCAGGTGGAGCGAGAGCCGCACCTCGGCGTTGCGCAGGTCGACGCCGAGAAGGTCCTCGATCCGCCCCAGCCGGTAGAGCACCGTGTTGCGATGCAGGTGGAGGCGGTCGGCCGCGTCGGTCGGGCTCCCGTTGGTCCCAAGGTACGCGCCCAGCGTCTGCAGCAGCACCCCGGCGCGATCCTTCGCCCGGAGCCGCGCCAGCGCATCGTCGCGAAAGGCTCGCATCTCGGGCAGCGGCTGCAACGCGTAGAGCAGGCGATAGAGGCCGAGGTCGTTGAAGGCGGTCGCGCTGTCCGGACCGAAGAGACGGCGACCCATCGTCAGCGCTTGCTCCGCCTCGCGGGCGCCCGCCGCCACCTCGCTCGCGCCCGAGCGGACGCCCCCATAGCCGAGCGCGACCGATGTGTTGGCGGAGGCGCGGGCGGCCCGGTGGAGGTGATCGACGACGGATCGTGGATCGGGTGCGCGCCGCCCGGCCAGGCTCACCAGGGCCAGCGTCGCCTCACCGCGCTCCCGTACCAGCGCGGTCAGCCGCATGGTCGACAGCTGCCGTTCCCAGGCGGCCCGGACCCTGGGCGCGAGGCCGGGCTCCACGGGCTCGGCGGCGATTACCAGGTAATTCGCATCGACGTCGAAGCCCTTGCGCTTGGCGCGTTCACGCGCCGCCTGGTGGGTGCCGGGCCGGCCGGCAGTCAGTACGTCGAGCAGCTCTTCCTCGACCTCGTCGCGGGCATCGCGCGCGGCACGGGCGCGGACCAGCTCGATGGCGCAGGCATGCGCCGCGCGCCCCACCGCCAGCCGGTGCATCTCTCCCAGCTCGCCGTCCGAGCCCAGCAGCGAGAGAAAGCCGGCGATGCTCCCCTGCACCAGGATGGGCGCGATCAGCCGTGACTGGCCGTGCGCCAGCGGGCGCAGGGCGACCGGAGGATCGAAGGCGCTGAGGGGAACCTCCCGCAGCCACTCGTCGAGGGCCGGACGCTCCTGGGCGATCAGCGCGGCCGCGCTCTCGGCCAGCCGGCCGGCACCGACATAGTCGAGGCCGGAGTCCCGCTCGAGCACCACCGGCACGCCGGTCAGCTCGTGCAATCGGGCGAGCAATGCCGGAAGGCCGCGCCCCGCCAGCGCCAGTTCACTGAGCTGGCGGTGCAGGTCCTGCGCTCGCTCATGGAGCTCCGCGCGCTGGTCGACGATGTAGCGCAACACCTGCTGTTCGACCTGGTCCAGCGGCGCCGTACCCGGCAGCGTGAACAGCGGCAGGGCGTGCGCGTCAGCTCCCCGACGTGCCTCGGGCGAGACCCGGCCGAGGACCGCCGCGCCTGCCACCCCCTGCCCGGCGAGGGATTCCAGCAGCCGGGCGAGCGTGAGGCGCGCGTCGACCGCCGTCAGCACCTGGGGATCGATCAGTAGCAGCTCGCCCCCACGCAGTGGCGCGAACGCGGGCTGACGGGCGCGCAGCGTGGTGCACCAGACCACCTCGCGCCGCGTCCCCGCGGTCCCGGCCACCAATTGCGTGCCCTCGGGTAGGGCGCCGCGCCACACATCGTCGACGGTGACATGGGGGTGGGGCGGGGCGACCGATGTCTTCGAGCCCATAGTTCGTGCACTGCGCCCTAAGGCGAGAGGTTATCGGTAAGTATCGCACATGCCCGGGCCAGATTTTGGTCTTGGCGCACAACCTCATCTGGCTCGCACCAGTTGCTGGGCGAGCCGGGTGGGAGCGGATCAGGCGGACTTGATGCGTCGTCGGGTCGGACGCGCCGGCTTCTTTGTGGGTTTGGCGCGTTCTTTCGCCGGGGCCTTCTTCGCCCCGTTCTGGCTGCTGGCGACGGCCACCTTTCGTGCCGGCGCCTTCCAGAGGGACTCGAGGTCGTAGTACGACCGCTCACCCGGTAGGAACACGTGGACGATGACGCTGGCGTAATCGAGCACGACCCACGACCCGTCTTCGTACCCGGCGGTCCGCAGCGGCCGCACGCCTTTGGCCTTGCAGGCCTCGATGATCGAGTCGGTGATGGCTCGCACCTGGCGGTCGGTGTCACCCTCGCAGATCACGAAGTAATCCGCGATCGAGCTCTTCTGCCGGATATCCAGCCGCACGATGCCCCGCGCCTTCTTCTCTTCGGCCGCTTCGGCGATGAGCCGGCTGAGCTGGAGTGGGGTCACCGGCCTAATTATCCCAGTTATCCCCCTCGCTATCGTCACGCTCGCCTTTCCACACCGGGGCTCGCTGATTGGTAGAGGTGATGCGTTCGGATGTAGTCGGCCACCGCGGCCGGCACGAGGTCGTCGATGGGAGCCCCTCGCGCCAGGCGATCCCGGACCTGGTGCGCGGCGATCGCCGGAGTTTCGAGGTGAACGATCTGGGTGTGGGCGGGATCGAAACCGAGCTCATGGAGGGTCTGCGGCGCCAGGGTGGTTTCCGGGCGATTGAAAATCACGAAGCGCGCCTCGTTGAGCAGCGCGCCGGCATCGTGCCAGCTCCGAATCTGGAGCGCGGCGTCGGATCCCAGGAGGATCGCGAACGGCCGTCCGGGAAATGCGCGCGCCAGCTCGCGAACGGTGTCGATCGTGTACGAGATGCCGCTCCGGTCGACCTCGAGCGCCGACGGCTTGAGCCCCGGCTGCGAGCCGACGGCCAGCCCCACCATCCGTAGCCGGTCCGCGGCACTCGCGACCGGCGCCGCGCTCCGATATGTCGGCGTCGCATTGGGCATCAGCCAGACCTCATCGAGACTGGCGACGTCGCGCAGCTGGCGGGCCGCCGCCAGGTGCCCGTTGTGCACTGGATCGAAGGTGCCCCCCATGATGCCGGTCACGCCGGGCACCCTCAGCGCTCCGGGTCGTACAGAAATTCCACCTCGGAGATGCGCACCGTCTCTCCGCCCCGCGCGCCGTGCCGCGCCAGCGCGTCGTTGAGGCCCCAGCGATCGAGCATGCGTTGAAAATGCGCCAACCCCTCCGGGTTGGTCATGTCGGTCATCGCCAGTAAGCGCTCCAGCTGATCGCCGGATACCCGGAAGCCACCCTCGACCGCCTCGATGGTGAAGGGATCGGCGGTGGTTGGCCCGCGGTAGACCTTCAGCGCCGGCAGCGGCTCGGCGGCGGCCTTCTCGCGGCGGCGTTGGAGCGTGCGCTGTGTCGCCCAGAGCAGGTCTTGCACGCCGTCGCCGGTGACCGCGGAAATCGGGAATGTCCGCCGGCGCAGCTTGACCAGCCGTTGTCGGAAGGCGACGACCTCCGAGGTGTCGGTTACGGCATCCATCTTGCTGAGGGCGATCAGCTGAGGACGTCGGGCGAGGGCGGGGCTGTATTTCTTCAGTTCGGTCCGCACCTGCTGGTAGTCGTCCCAGAGTTTCTGTCGATCACCCGAGCTGGCGTCGATCAGGTGGATCAGGGCCCGGGTGCGCTCGACATGGCGCAGAAACTGCAGGCCGAGCCCGGCGCCTTCGTGTGCTCCCTCGATCAGGCCGGGGAGGTCGGCCATCACGAAGCTGGCGTCATCCGCCAGCTCGACCACACCCAGCACCGGTTCGAGGGTCGTGAACGGGTAATCCGCGATCTTCGGTCGAGCGGCGCTCGCGACCGAGAGCAGCGTCGACTTGCCGGCATTCGGGAGGCCGACCAGGCCGACATCGGCAATCAGTTTGAGCTCGAGCCACAACCAGCGGGATTCGCCCGGCTCACCGAGCTCGGCGAAGCGCGGCGTCTGCCGGGTCGAGGTCTTGAAACTGGCATTCCCGCGGCCGCCCCGCCCGGCGCGCGCCACCACCAGCCGCTGCCGGTCCGAGACCAGGTCGGCGAGGGTCTTCCCCTTCTCGTCTTTGACCAGCGTACCCGGTGGCACCTGCAGCACGATGTCGGCGGCGTCTTTGCCATGGCGCCGGCTGCCGCCGCCCTTCCCCCCGCGCTCGGCGGCGAAATGGTGCTTGAAGCGAAAGTCCTGCAGGGAGTTGAGCTGCCGCGATACTTCAACCACGACGTTGCCGCCACGACCCCCGTTTCCCCCGTCCGGGCCTCCGCGCGGAACGAATTTCTCGCGCCGGAAGCTCAATTGCCCGCCCCCACCGTCGCCGGCCTTGACGAAGAGCTTGACCCGGTCAGTGAACATGATCAGCGAGCCCCGGTGTGGAAAGGCGAGCGCGTCGATAAGCGCCCGGACGGCCGACGACTAAACGGCTTCGGCCAGGACCGAGACTTTCTTGCGCCCGTGACCGGTTCGCTCGAAGCGAACGACGCCGTCGACGAGGGCGAACAGCGTGTGATCGCGCCCCATCCCGACGTTGGTCCCGGGAAAGATTGCCGTCCCTCGCTGGCGAAGCAGGATGGTTCCGGCGTTGACCGCCTGGCCCGCACCCGTCTTCATTCCCAGCCGCTGGCCGACGCTGTCGCGTCCGTTGCGTGAGCTACCTGCGCCTTTCTTGTGTGCCATTGCCTACTCCTGCTTGGTCGTTTCCGCGCTCGCTTTGGTTGCGCGGGGCTTGGTCGCGCTCTTCCCTTCGGGCGGCCGGATGGCGCCGATTCGGAGCTCCGAAAGCTGCTGCCGGTGCCCGGTCTTGCGCCGCTTGCGCTTGCGCGCCTCGAATTTGAAGACGATGATCTTGTCGCCCGATCGGTGCGCGACCACGGTGGCCTCGACGGCGGCGCCGGAGACGAATGGGGTGCCGACCATCGGCTTGTCCTCGCCGCCGACCATCAGCACCGAGTCGAGACGCACGGTCTGACCGACCTCAGCCGGCACCCGATCGACCAGGATGCGGTCGCCTTCTGAGACCCTGAACTGCTTTCCACTGGTGGCAACGATCGCATACATGGCAATGGCGCCCCCGGGCGCGACTCCGAAGTGTATCACGGGATCGCCTCCGGGCCCCGATCGACATGGTTCTCGTAAAACTGGGTGATCGCGTTCTGGTCATACGCGTCCAGGAACTCGATGTACTTCCAGGCGACGAGTGCCACTTTCTTCTGCATTCCATGGCTGTACGGGGTCATGATGATCTTGGCCTCGTTGAAGGTCGGCTCCAGCGGCGCCAGATTCTGAACGTAGTTGGTCAGCGAGTTCTTCAGGCTGGTGCAGTCGCTGCCGCTGGGGCAGTTGTAGAGGATCACGATGCCGCCGTGCTCGAGGTTGTGGACGAACTGACCCTCGACCAGCGTGTCGACGGTTCCCCAGGGGGCGGGAGCACTGCCTGCCACCGAGTAATGCGGTCCGTTGGTGGGCGGGTAGGACTTATAGGTCCATTGCGTCGACGGGTCGATGTGGGAGGGCGTCCCTTCGTCGGTGCCCGGCGTGCCAAGAGTCGGACCACTGTACGTTTGAAACGTGAGCCGGCCCGCATTCTGGTTCTTCGACGCCTGGTTGAGGGCAAGCGCCACCACCAGGATGGCAACCGCGGCCGCACCAATAACGCCGGCGATGATATAGAGGTTGCGACGGTCGCGCGCACGCTGGCGCGCGGCCGCCTCCTCCCGCTGCTGCTGCCGCAGCGCCTTTAGCTCCCGTTGCGTCCTGGACACTGCCCTCTATTCTCCCAAACGGACATGTTGGCTGAACGGGGCAAGCGGGCTCAGCCCGGTATCACAATCACGGGCGATTGGTCCGACCCGCCGGTGATCTGGGCGTTGCTGCTGTTGCCGGA
>Ga0137395_10000274_pt1 | contig 20508 bp, 19 predicted proteins | sample czobulk216metaG_FD_108283 | JGI IMG/M metagenome (GOLD analysis project Ga0137395, IMG submission 108283) | Vadose zone soil microbial communities from Angelo Coast Range Reserve, California, USA - czobulk2.16 metaG | ecosystem: Environmental > Terrestrial > Soil > Vadose zone | place: USA...
AACTCGACCGGCAGGTAGCTGTAGGCGAGGTTTCGCCCCACGGTGAATCCGTAGGCGCAGCTGCGAAGCCGGCCGACGATCGCGCCATCGGCATAGACGGCCTCCCCGCCATAGATCGTGACGTACTCGCGTTCGCCGACAAGCAGCGTTCGCAAGCGCCGCGTGATCCCCGCCGCCTTGGCCGCCATCAGCGCCTCGCGCCCGTTGAAATCGCCCTTGTCGAAGCGGACGCAGAACCCGAGGCCGGCCTCCAGTGGACTGTCCAGCAGCGTGAGGTCGGTGCCGTAATAGCGGTACCCCTTCTCCATGCGCAACGAGTCCAGCGCCCGGTAGCCACCCGGCCGAATGTCATGTGCTCTCCCGGCGTCCATCAAGTGATCCCACACCTGCCCCGCGAGAGCGGGCTCGACGTAGAACTCCCACCCCAGCTCGCCGACGTAGGTCACGCGCTGGGCGAAGACCTCGAATCCCGCGAGACGGATGGCGCGAGCCTGCATGAACGGGAAGCCGTCTTCCGAGACGTCGGCGTCGGTCAGGCCCTCGAGCAGTTGTCGGGACTGCGGTCCCCACATCCCGACGACGGACAGCGCCTCCGTCGTCTCACGGATCTCAACCGGTCCATCCTCCTTGAGCCGTTGCAGCTGGAGCCAACCCAGGTCGCTGTTCACGTATCCAGCACCGGTGACCAACCTGAACCGGTGCGCGCCGAGCCGTGTGATGGTGACGTCCCCGGCGATCCCCCCACGATGGTCGAGGAGCTGGGTGTAGACGACAGCGCCGACCGGCCGGTCGATCACGTTGCCCGCGACCCGCTCGAGCAGCGGGAGCGCGCCCGGTCCCTCCAGCTCGATCTTTCCGAACGACGTCATGTCGATGATTCCCACGCGTTCGCGGAACGCGCGATGTTCCTCGGCCTGCAGCTCGAACCATGGCGGTCGGGTCCAGCCGAACCGCCGCTGGTCGGCCCCCGCCCGGCGCCAGGGCAGGCCCGGCTCGAAGTGCTCGGGTCGTTCCCAACCATGTTTTTGTCCGAAAACCGCGCCGAGGTCTTGCATCCTTTGGTGCAGGGCGCTGGTCCGGCGCGGCCGGCCCCACTCGTCGGCGTCGTACGGATAGCGGAGAAAGTAGTAGTACCGGTACGCCTCCTTGGCCAGCTCCGCCACGTAGCGATGGTCGCGATGCACCGGGCCAAAGCGCCAGGGGCGATACGCATGAAGGTCGAGCTCGGTCTCTCCGGCCGTGATCAGCTCCGTCAGCGATTTCCCGATCCCGCCGGCGCCACCGAACCCGTTCAGGGATAGCCCGGCTGCCATGAAGAGACCGTGGACGCCCGGTACCGGGCCCAGCAGGGGATTCGCATCGGGGGTCATGGCATCCGGGTGGCAAACGAGTCTCACGATGCCCGCCTCGCTGATGAAGGGAAACCGCCGAGCCGCTCCCGCGAGCAGGGGCTCGAACCGACGCTGGTCCGGAGTGACGGAGGTCCCGGCGTGCCCCCAGGGAACGCCGTCGATCCACCGTGCGTTGGGGTTCAGCTCGTAACCGCCCAGCACCACGCCCCCGGCCTCGGCCTTCCCATAGATGAGGTTGTCGGGGTCGCGAAAGCACGGCATGGTCTGCGGGAGTTGCGCTCCCTCGACCGCTTGCAGGGCGGCGTGCTGGTGATCGACGGGCGTGGAGACGATAGACGCACCGGCCATGGCGGCCACCTGCGGCGCCCAGATGCCACAGGCGATCACCACCACCTCAGCCTCGATCCGACCGGTCTGCGTCCGAACGGCTTGCACCGCCCCTCGCGGGGTCAGCTCGATGCCGGTCACCCGCGTATCGGTCAGCACCCTCACGCCGAGCTCGCGTGCAGCCTTAGCCAGCGCGAAGGTGGCCGTATGCGGATCGAGGGCGCCATCCCCCGGCACCCAGACCGCACCAAAGAGCGACTCCGTGCTGATGGCGGGCATCAACTGCGCGGCACGCTCGGGCGAAACGAGCTCGACGTCCAGCCCGATCGCGTGAGCGCGGCTCACACCTCGCTGCTGCTCCAGCAGTTGCTCGTAACTCGAGGCGAAGCGCAGGCTGCCGACGGTATCGAAGATGCCCAGCCGGCGATACAGCTCGATGCTGTAACGGCGGAATCGCATCATGGTGGGCGAAGGATTGAACTGGGTGACCAGTCCCGCCGCGTGGCAGGTCGATCCGCTGGTCAAGTCGGCTTTCTCGAGGAGCACCGTGTCTCGCCAGCCCGCCTGCGCCAGGTGGTAGGCCACGCTGGTGCCGGTGATGCCGCCCCCAATGACGACGGCGCGCGCACGGCTCGGTAACTGAGTCATGCGCGCGCCGCTCCGGTCAGACGGTCGAACGATTACTCAACCGGGATCTCCCGATGGATGCGCGCCAGGTCGATGCCCTGCCGTTTGCGCACCACGCGGGCGACCACGTAGATGGCGATGGCCACCAGGTAGGTGACCGCGAAGTAGATCGGCGACGAGGCGTTGAGCGAGAAGGACGTCCCGTAGACGGCGTTGAACGACCACTCCGCGAGCATGAACACGATGAAGATCGCGCTCACCACGCCCGTGATCGTGATCACCGGGATGCCGGCGACCTTGAAGCGGGCAATCGGCGAGTTCTCGAAGATATCCTTCCGGCGCCAGGGCATGATGGCCCCGGCGATGACCGTCCCCAGGAAGGTGATCGCGATTACACCGGTCGCCCACAGGAAGATGCCCTGAAAGCTCGGCTGGTACGCCCAGATGGCGCTGACGATGAGCGACGGGATGATCATCAGGACCAGCGAGCCGTAGGGCACGCGCCGCTTGGCGGAAATGTTGGCGGCCCACTCGGGCAGCACGCGGTCGAAGGCGGCGGCGAAGATGACGCGGGTCGACGAGAGGAAGAGGGTCCCGGCCCAGCCGAAGAACCACAACCCCATGACCAGGATCAGCAGCGCCTGGAACAGGTGGTTGCCAACCAGCCAGCCGGCAAGCATGACGGGATATGGCCAGATTGCCACCGGCGGTGCCGGCGCGCCCGCCACGAAGATGCTGTTCCAGTAAGAGGCGTTGGCCGCGTAGTAGAAGTCCCAGCCGATGGTCTTGACGATCAGCAGGATGATGACCGCCACCAGCGCCACCGTCACCCAAAGCCCCCAGAACATGGCCGAGAAGACCTTGCGGTACTCCTTGGCGCCGCGCACCTCGCCATAGAGCGTGGCTCCCCATACCGGCCAGAGCAGGTAGAACGCGAGGAAGGGAAGCAGCAGGAAGGTCGAGGTGATGCCGAAGCTGCCGAAGCCGACACCGGTGGGACCGCCGCCCTTCGTCGAGGCGGCGATGGTCGCCTGGTAGGCGTTCCCCGAGGCGCCGAACAATTGGCCGGCCTCACGATTGAACGCGTCGATGAACCCCTGGTGGGTCGAGAAGAGCAGGAGCCCGAGCATGACGACCAGACCCCCCATCCCCAGCCAGAAGCAGAACCGCTGGATCTTGGCGTAGCCCTCCATGCCCAGCGTGATGACCCAGCTGACGAAGGCGAGCACGATCAGGCAACTGACAAAGACCCCCGTCTTGCTCCCGAAGAAGGTGGCCACGCCCGTCCAGCCAATGGTGTACGAGAGCGGCGCGAAGAACTGGACGACCAGAATGTTGGCGTAGATCGGGGTCCAGAGCCAGAGCGTGAACCACCATCCGGTGATGGCGAGCACAAAGCCCACCCCGCCGCCCAGGATGCGGCTTTGCCAGGCATAATCGCCGCCGGCGCGCGGCATCGCGCTGACCAGCTGCGCATACGTGAGTACCAGGAAGGTGACGAGCACCCCGGTGAGCAGGACCGCCAACAGGAGCTGGCCGTCCGGGATGGCGTAAACGAACGACATGCCGTAGAGCCCGAGCGTGACGAGGTTGACCGACCAGAATGCATATAAAAAGGCATCGAACGTCGACCAGGCTTTGACGAGCCCGGTGGCGTTACGCAGGAAGAGCGTCGGACGGGGCGTTTCCGTCGTAGTCGTCGCCATTGTTTCCTCCTTCGAAATTTGATCAGCGGGGCGCCGCCCCACGCGAGCCGCGCGGAGTGCGATGCGAGCGTTTGAGACGTTTCTCTCTTAGAAGTTCACCTCCTAGCCGTTGACCAGCTGGTAGTTCTTGATGCCCTTCTTGAGGTCAAGGGTGATGATCGAGGCGAGCAGCATCCCTTCCTCATAGGCGCTGCCGGGATTGATCGCGAGTGTCTTGCCCAAGCGTGTGATGCCCTTGCCTTCATGGATGTGGCCGTGGAGCGAGAGCATCGGCTGGTATTTGTCGATCGCATCGCGCACGGCCGTCGAGCCGACGTGCCGAAGCGCCCGGCCGCCGTGCAGCGGCTTTAGATTTTCGTCCAGCGCGGGCGCCTCGTCGAGCGAGGTGCCGAACGGAGGCGGGTGGAAATTGAAGATGGCGCGGCCCATGTCCTTGATGTCGCGCAGCATCGGCTCCATTCGCCTGGTCAGCTCCTCTTCGGGCGCCTCGCGATAGGTGTGCCAGGGCGTGGGATTGGCCCATCCGGACGAGATCATTTCGTAGCCGCCGATGTCGATCATCTTGCCTTCGGCCAGCTCGACCCGGGGGGCATTGGCGATCACCTCGTCGATCTCCATCTCGTCGTCATTCCCGGGGGCCACGAAGATGCGCACCTTGCTGTCCTTCATCTTGTCTGCGGCCAGCTGCATCCAGCGCTCCACCGTCTTGCACATCTGCTCGGTGAAAAGCGTCTGGACCTTCTGCGGGTCCTTTTCCAGCTCGGCGACCTGAGCGGATGTCATGCGGACTGGGTAATAGCCCTTGCGTTGCACCTGGCTCTCGACTTCGGCGACCTGATCGCGCCCCACACGCTGCGAGACGCCCGAAAGCGTCAGCTCGTAGCCGTCGCCGTCTTCGACCAGCGGGATCATCGCCTTACCGGTCATGTCCCCGCCGCAGATCAGGACGTCGGCGTCGTAGAACTTCGCCGCGTTGAGGAACTTCCGCCAGCAGACTTCGGAGCCGTGCAGGTCGGTGGCATAAAAGACTCTCACTGTTTTCCTCCTACAGAACCTTGCGAATGGCGTGCTCGAAGCCGGCGACGTGCTGGCGCATGACGGATTCCGCTTTCCGGGAGTCCCGCGAAACAATGGCGTCGAGCAGCTGCCGATGCTCCTCGACCGCTTGCTTCAGCCGGACGCCGCGATCCAGGCCGAGAAACCAGATGCGCAGGCTCAAGTTGAAGCTCTCCTCGAGCATCGCCTGCAGGAAGGCATTGCGGGTCGCCTGGTAGACGAGCCGGTGGATGCGCTGATCGAGTCGCATCAGGTTGTGCACGTCGGCCTCGTCGATGGTGCTGAGCTCGGTCATCAGCAGCTGCATCTGCGCGCGGTCGGGTGCGGTCGCCCGTTCGGCGGCGAGCCGGGCGGCGTACCCTTCGAGCTCGGTGCGCACCTCGGTCAGGCGGTGGAGATCGGTCAGGTTGATGTCGGAGACGAAGGTGCCCCGGTGGGGCACGAAGGTGACCAGGTTCTCGTGCGCGAGGCGCTGCAGCGCCTCCCGGATTGGCGTTCGTCCCAACCCCAGCTCCTGCCGGAGGCTCGCTTCCTCGATGACCGACCCTGGCGCCAGCTTGAGGGTCACGATCTGGTCCCGGATCAGGAGATAGGCACGCTCGCCCTGGGACCGAACCGAGGCGCTCTGAAGCACGACCGTGTGCAGCGACCCCTCCTCGTCGCCACGCCGCAACCGACGAGCCGCCGACAGCCCGCTCGTCAACTTCCCCTCCCGTATATCGGCCGTACACCAGCGATATATCGGCCGTCAGCCGCACGGTAGCACCCGATCCGTGGGGTCGTCAATGGGGAGAAACCGTCCCGATCCTTCATGATGGGGCGGGGTATGGATCCACCGTTTCCGTCGTCCGCCTCGGCGCCCGCGACTCCGGCAACTGACCGGGGGTTCCACCGACCCGCCTGGCGGGTTGGCCTGCTGGGTTTTCTCGCGCCGGGCGCGTACGAGCTGTGGTGGCTCTGGCAGCTGTTTGCGTTCACCCGGCGAGAGCGCTTCCCGCGCGCGCGGGCCTTCTGGTGGATCTTGATCCCGTTCTACGGGCTCTATGTCATCTACCAGCAGTTCGACGACCTGAAAAAAGCGCTGCAACGTGCCTCATCGCCAGTCAGGCTGAGCGCGGCTGGCGCCATCGGGCTGTTCATCGCCTCCGTGGTTGCCGGGAGCGGAGGGAACCGGGCGACCGCCCGGAGCGGGCTGGGATTCTTCGTGCTGAGCGGGGTCTTCTTCGCGGCCGCCGCCTACCTGGTGCAGCGGGCGGCCAACGCGTACCAGGAGGCCGGCTATCCAGGTCGGCTGGCCGGCGGGATGACTACCGGAGAGGTGATCGCCACGGTGATTGGCGTGATCATCTTCGCCTTCGCCATCCTCGGAGCCCTGGTGGGTGGTTGACGATGCCGACGATAACCTTCCAGGTCTTAACTGACCTTCCGCCCGACCGGGTCCTTGACGCGTTGATCGATTTCAGTGATCGGCGGCCGACGATCTGGCCGAAGATCGACCACGGCCACTTCCGCGTACACGGGCGGGGCGCCGACTGGGCCGACGTCACCGAGGGCAACGCCCTGGCCTGGGAACGCAACCGCTACGAGTGGAATGCCGCCGCCGGCGAGGTGACCGTGACGGCCGTGGAGTCCGACACCTGGGCGCCCGGGAGCCAGTGGCGTTACCGGCTTTTGCCGACCACGAGCGGAGGCACCGATGTCCAGGTCACGGTGGTCCGGACCGGGCGCGGGCCACGCGGCCTGCTGATCGGCGCGCTGATCACCTGGTTCGGCCGTCGAATGCTGCGCTCCGATATGGAGAAGGTGCTGGCGCGCGTTCGCTGACCTGGTTCGAACGGTTTCGTCTCGGCGTTTTCCTCGCTATATTGTGAGCCGGCGTTCAAGACGGAGGAGGGGATGCGCGTGGCAGGCCTGCCTGCCCAGGCAAGGGTCGTCGTCATTGGTGCGGGAATCGTTGGCAACAGCATGGCCTACCACCTGGCCTGCCAGGGATGGAAGGACATCGTGCTGGTTGACAAAGGCGCGCTGCCCAATCCTGGTGGCTCGACGGGACACGCGTCGAACTTCATCTTTCTGACCGACCACTCCAAGGAGATGACGCTCTTCACGCTGGACAGCGTCCGGCAGTACAAGGAGCTGGGCGTCTTCACGCAGAGCGGCGGCATCGAGGTGGCGCGTACTGCCGAGCGCGTCGAAGAATTGAAGCGCCGGATGGCTTCGAGTAAGGCCTGGGGCATCGACGCCGAACTGCTCTCGCCGCCCGAGGTGAAGCGGCTCGTGCCCTACATCAATGAGGGGATCATCCTCGGTGGTTTCAGCACACCGGGGATCGGCACCGTCGATTCCCTCCGCGGTGGCACGTTGATGCGCGAGAAAGCGCAGGCGATGGGGGCGCTGACGCTGGCGCCCGGCACCGAGGTCACCAGCATCGACGTCGAGAACGGCCGCGTGAGCCGGGTGCGGACCGACAAGGGCGACATCGAGACCGAGGTGGTGGTGATCACCTGCGGGATCTGGAGCCCGCGTATCGCCCGAATGGCCGGTGCCTCGATTCCACTCAGCCCCGCGGTGCACCAGATGATCAGCGTCGGCCCCGTCCCATTGTTCGCCGACACCGTGGGGGAGATCAAGTACCCGATCATCCGCGACATGGACACCAACGGGTATGAGCGGCAGCACGGCAGCGACATGGAGGTCGGCTCCTACGATCACAGGCCGATCCTCTGGGACCCGGACGAGATCCCGTCGCTCACGCAGTCGAAGCTCTCACCGACCGAGCTGCCCTTCACCAAGGAGGATTTCGACGAGTCGCTGGAGCACGCGCTGGAGCTGATGCCGGACATCCTTGGCGATCCCGCGGTTGGCATCCGTCATTCGATCAACGGTCTGCTCTCGCTGACGCCGGACGGCTTCCCGCTGCTGGGCGAGACCCCGGAAGTGAAAGGCCTGTGGTCGGTGGCGGCCATCTGGATCAAGGAGGCGCCGGGCATCGCGCGCTGCGTCGCCGAGTGGATGACATCGGGGGTTTCCGAGATCGACCCGTCGGGCTCTGACATCGCGCGCTTCGACGACCACCAGAAAACGCAGGCGCACATCAAAGGCCGCACCGCCGAAGGCTTCAACAAGACCTATGGCATCGTCCATCCGCGCGAACAGTGGGATTCGAACCGCCGGGTCCGCATCAGCCCCTTCTACGAACGAGAGAAGGCGCTGGGCGCGGTCTTCTTCGAAACCGCCGGCTGGGAGCGGCCCAACTGGTACGAGTCGAACAAACCATTGCTGGCCGAGTACGGCGACCGGGCGATGCCCCGCCGATACGAGTGGGACGCTCTCGGGTGGTCGCGGATCATCAACGCCAAGCACCTGGCGATGCGCGACCGCGTCGGCATGGTCGACCTGTCGGCGTTCGCCGTCTTCGACATCGCGGGCAGTTGCGCCCTCGACTACCTGCAGAAGATGTGCGTGGTCCAGATGAACCTGCCGGTCGGACGGGTGATCTATACCTCGCTGTTGAATCCGGCCGGCGGGATCAAGGCGGACCTGACCGTGATGCGCCTGGGGCCGAACCATTTTCGGGTGGTGACGGGCGGCGCCGACGGGATGCGAGACCGCAAGTGGTTCGCCGACCACTTACCCGAGGACGGCGCCGTGCAGCTGACCGATCTGACCTCGAGCTGGGCGACGATCGGTGTTTGGGGACCGCGCGCCCGCGACCTGCTGCAATCGATCACCGACGCCGACGTCTCGAACGAGGGCTTTGCGTTTGGGACCTGCCGCTTCATCGACCTCGGCCCGGTGCGCGCGCTCGCCTCTCGCATTTCCTACGTCGGCGAGCTGGGCTGGGAGATCTACGTGCCGTTCGAGCAGGGGGCCCGGCTGTGGGACGCGATCTGGCAGGCCGGCCAGCCGCATCGAATTGCCCCGGTCGGGATCGGCGTTTACGGGACTACCGGGCGCCTGGAGAAGTGCTATCGGGCTTACGGCAACGAGCTCGAGCAGGAGTTCAACCTGGTGGAAACCGGACTGGCCCGACCCCAGGTCAAGCCGCAGGACTTCATCGGCAAGGAAGCGTACCTCAAGCAGCGCGCTGAGCCGCCGGCCACGATCCTCTGCACGCTGACCCTCGACGACAACACCTCGCGGTCGGGTTTCAAGCGCTATCCGATGGGGCGCGAGCCGGTCCTCTCGCAAAAGGGGGAACGAATAGTGGATCGCCATGGACGGGGCTCCTACGTTACGAGCGCCGGGTCCGGCCCATCGGTTGGCAAGACCATCATGATGAGCTTCCTTCCGCCCGAGCAGGCGAAGCTTGGGACCAGGCTCGCCGTCGAATACTTCGGCGAACGCTATCCGGCAACGGTCGCGGTCGTCGGTCCGACGCCGCTCTTCGATCCCCAGAACACGCGCGTTAGGAGCTGATCCGCCGCGGCCATGAACATCCTCGTTGGCATCAAGCGCGTTCCCGCGACGGCCGGCCAGATCACGCTGACCCCCGACGGCCAGGAGATCGACACCCGCTATCTCGGGTTCACCGTCAGCCCCCACGAGGAATGCGCGATCGAGGAAGCGGTGCGCCTTACCGAAAAGCACGGTGGTAGCTCGACCGTGCTCACGCTCGGACCCGAGGCCGCCATCGACCAGCTTCGCGATGCGATGGCGCTGGGCATCGAGCGCGCGCTGCTGCTCGAAACCGATGGTCGCGAGTGGGATCCGGCCGCGACCTCCTCGGCCATCGTGGAGGCGATCGAGGCCGAACGCAACGCCGGGCGCACCTACGACCTCGTCATGTTCGGGAACGAGTCAGCCGACAGCGCGGGGTACCAGGTTGGCGTCCGGGTTGCCGACGCGCTCGATCTTCCGTGCGTCACCGGGATCAAAGCGCTGGAGGTTACCGATGGCCGCGCGACAGTTCGACGCCAGACGGAATCGGGCTGGGAGGTCGCCGGCGTCCCGCTTCCGGCGGTGTTGACGGTGAAGGAAGGGATCAACCTGCCGCGCTACCCCTCGCTTCCCGGGCGGCTGAAGGCGAAGAAAAAAGACATCGAGCGAATCACGCCACAGTGGCGGGATGGGGGCCTCGAGAAGATACGCCTCAAGCTGCCGGTGCAGGCCGGCCACACCGTCGAGATCGTTGGAAAGGATGGTGACGCCGGCACGCAGGTGGTCGAGCTTTTGCAACGCCTGGGGCTGCTCTGACCATGGTCCTCGCATTTATCGAGCACGTCGCCGGATCACCGACCATGCTCTCGCTTGAGGTGCTCACGATGGCCGGGCGCCTCGCGCGGGCGATGGGTCAGCCGCTCGAGGCCGTGGCGATCGGTCCAAAGGGCGCGGCGGCCGCGGGAATCCTTTCGTCATACAGCGTGAGTACGCTGCATGTGGCCGACGATCCACGCCTGGCGGAGTACACCCCGGCTGCCTGGGCGCACGCCATCGCCGAGCTTGCGGACCAGGTCAATCCGGAAGTTGTCATCGGGACCGCGAGTGACCGCGGCGGCGAGGTCATGGCCCATGTCGCCGGGCGTATGAGGTTGCCGATGGCCGCCAACTGCACCGAGGTCGTGCCGGGTGATCCGTTCACCGTGACCCGCCAGCGCTGGGGTGGCAGTCTCCTCGAGGAGGCGCACCTCAAGGGGAAGGTCAAGCTGTTGACGCTCGCGCCCCATGCGCTGTCGGCCGAGGCTTCGCCCAGCCGGACGGAGGTCGCGACTCGTGCCTTCACGCCCGCGTTCGATGGCAGGGATTTCCGCGTGCGATTCGTTCCCCAGGTCGAGGCCGACACCGGAAAGATCTCGCTCGCGCAGGCGCGCGTCGTCGTCGGCGGCGGCCGCGGCGTGGGCAGCGCCGAAGGCTTTGCCTTGCTGGAAGAACTGGCGGACCTGCTCGGCGGCGCGGTCGGCTGCTCGCGCGCCGTGACCAGCCTGGGCTGGAGGCCGCATAGCGACCAGGTCGGCCAGACCGGCACCCGAATCGCGCCGGATCTCTACATCGCCTGCGGAATCAGCGGCGCCATCCAGCACATGGTTGGCTGCCGGGCCGCCAAGCACATCCTGGCCATCAACACCGACCCGGCCGCGCCGATCGTGGCCCAGGCGGATTACGCGGTGATCGGCGATGTCCAGAAGGTGCTGGCAGCGGTCAACGCAGAGATCCGCCGAGTCAAGGCTGGAGTGCCCAGCCGAACACCCGGCTGAGGACGAGAGCGCTCAGGCTCTCGTTCGTCTGCTGGCGATAGCGACGCCGGCCAGGAACAAGAGGATGCCCGCGGGGCCCAGGAGGCCGACTTCGGAAAGCTGCCACCCGGTAAGGCGGTGCAAGAAGGCAATCCCGATGATTAGCCAGGCGAGGACGAACGCCCCGCCTAGGACGATCAGGGCAGGACCCCTTCCCACTCCCACGGAGCCACTGTAATGCTGCCTCCGCCACGCCAGGCGGATGCACGGGTCGCACCGGTCGCAGTTGCGAGGCGCCGTCAAAGAAGTTTATAGTTTGTTGTGCGATGAGCACCGGTTTCGCCACGCGCAACAGAGTGCAATCGCTCGACCGGGCCCTGGAGATCCTCAAGCTCCTCGGGACCGAGCCCGAGATGCGGGTCACCGACCTCGCCCGTCGGCTGGAAGTACACAAATCGACCGTCTTCCGGCTACTGTCAACCCTGCAGGAGCACGGCCTCGTGGAGCAGAACCCCAGCACCGAGAAGTACCGCCTGGGATTTGGCCTGGTGCGTCTGGCCGGTTCCGTGGTTGCCGAGGTGGACCTTGCCCGGGCCTCGCGCCCCGTGCTGGAAGAGCTTGCTCTGCGCACCGGCGAAACGGTGAACCTCGCCATCCTCCAGGGGAGCCAGGTGGTCAACATCGACCAGATCGCCGCGCCCAACCTGGTGGTCAACGTCAATTGGGTGGGCAAGCAGACGCCGCTGCATGCAACCTCGAACGGCAAGGTGCTGCTCGCGTACCTTCCGGAGGCGGAGCGTCAGCGGTTGCTCGCCGCGACGCCGCCGCGACTCACGCCACGTACCATCACCGACGCCCGCACGCTCGAGAAGCAGTTGCGTCGAGTGGTCGAGGATGGTTACGCGTTCACCCTCGAAGAGCTCGAGCTCGGGTTGAACGCCGTGGCCGCGCCGGTGCGGGCGGCCGACGGCCGGGTCCAGGCCGCAGTCAGCGTCGCCGGACCCTCGTACCGTGTGACCCCACAGCGGCTCAATGAGCTGGGCGAGATGACGCGCGAGGCCGGCGAGGCGATCTCACGGCGGATGGGCTACATCCCAACGGGAGGCGAGACATGAGCCGGGAAGAGGAGATTCGGCAGGAATTGTTCGATCACACCCTCAATGGTCACGCGCCAGAAGTGAAGGCGCTGACCGAGGAAGCGCTCACGCTCGGCATGGATCCGATGGACATCCTGTTCAAGGCGCTGATCCCGTCGTTGGAGGAGGTCGGCCGCCGCTTCGAGAAAGGGGACTTCTTCGTCCCCGAGATGCTGATCGCGGCCCGAGCCATGCAGGGCGCGCTCGTCATCCTGCGTCCGCTGATCGCCGAGACCGGCGCCAAGCCGATCGGGAAGGTCGTGATCGGCACCGTCAAAGGCGACATCCACGACATTGGGAAGAACCTGGTGGTCATCATGCTGGAGGGCGCCGGCTTCGAGGTCGTCGACCTCGGCGTCAACTGTCCTCCAGAGAAATTCGTCGAGGCGGTCCGGACCAACGAGCCACACATTGTTGGCTTCTCCGCGTTCCTCACCACCACCATGCCGATGTTCAAGGTGAACATCCAGGCACTGGAGAAGGCGGGCCTGCGGGACAAAGTCGCGGTCATGGTTGGCGGCGCTCCGGTCACCGAGGAATACGCCAAGCTCGCCGGCGCGGACCATTACTCACCCGACGCGTCGATCGCCACCAGGATGGCCAAGCAGATCGTGGGTGCGGCGCAGGCGGCCGAGAATGCTGCGCTCACCCAGGCCGTCGAACTGATCGACAAGACGCTGAAAAAGGGGTAGGCCGTTGCGCGTGCTCGAGCGCCTGGTCGTCGCCGTCGAGAAGCCGCTCAAGGAGGCTGTGTGGGGCTGCCGCATGTGCGGCCAGTGCATCCTGCACTCGACTGGGCTCAGTTGTCCGATGCGGTGTCCGAAGAATCTCCGCAACGGCCCGTGCGGCGGCGTACGCGCGAACGGCAATTGCGAGGTCTATGCGGACAAGCCGTGCGTCTGGGTCGAAGCCTGGGAGGGCTCGCGACGGCTGCCGGTGTTCAAGGATCACATCCAGCATTTGCAGAAGCCCGTCGATTGGCAGTTGCAGGGCACGTCGTCATGGATCAACCTGCTCAACGGTCGGGACCGGGTGGCGCCCAATGGATGGAAGGCCGATGGGCACCGTTAGCCGGCTCGCCGGCTTGTTGCGGGAGGGCCATTTCGTGGTCACGGCCGAGCTCTCCTCCAGTAATAGCCCCGATCCGCAAGCAACCTGGCGGCGGGCGGAGGTCCTCCGCGGATCGGTCGACGCCATCAACTGCACCGATAACACCGGCGCGCATGTCCACATGTCCTCGCTGGCGGCAGCGCACCTGCTGGTGGAGAAAGGGTTCGAGCCCGTCATGCAGCTCACCGTCCGGGACCGGAACCGGTTGGCGCTGCAGGCGGACCTGCTCGGCGCCGCGGCGCTCGGGGTTCGCAACCTGGTCCTGATGAGCGGTGACGATGTCACCGCCGGCGATCATCCGGAGGCCCGCCGGATCTATGACATCGATTCCTTGCAGCTGCTCGAGGTTGCTGCAACGATGCGCGATCGCGGCACCTACCTGAGTGGCCGAAAGCTGGAGCAGGCCCCGCCCTTTTTCATTGGCGCCGTCGAGAATCCATTCGCACCGCCACTGGAGTTCCGCCCACTGCGCTTGCAAAAGAAGGTGCGGGCCGGCGCCGACTTCATTCAAACCCAACTGGTATTCGATGTGCCGATCTTCGTCAGCTTCATGGCGATGGTCGCCGACCTCGGCCTGATCGGCAAGGTCTTCATCATCCCCTCCATCGGGATTCCCCGGTCGGCCCGCGGTGCACACTTCATGCGCGAGAAGGTTCCAGGGCTGCACGTGCCGGACGACCTGGTGGAGCGCCTCGAAAAGACCCCGCCCGCCCGCCAAGCCGAGGAGGGCATCAAGGTCGCGGTCGAACTGGTGAACGCGGTGCGCGAGATCCCCGGCGTCAGTGGTGTGCACCTGATCGGAATCAAATGGGAAGAGGGCGTGGCCCAGGTCGCAGAGGCGGCGGGCTTGCTGCCCCGACCGACGCTCAGTCCACTCGTGACTGCTGGAGGTCGCAGCTGATGGAGACAGTGCTCCGCTCGCGCTCGCGAGAGGTGGTCATCTCGGGTGACCGGCCATTCGTCATGATCGGCGAGCGGATCAACCCCACTGGCCGCAAGGTGCTCGCTGCCGAGATGAGGGCCGGACTGATGGATCGGGTGAAGGCGGACGCCATCGCCCAGGTAGAGGCCGGCGCCCAGATCCTCGACGTCAACGCCGGCGTGCCGATGGTGGACGAGCCGGCGCTGCTGGTGGCTGCGATCAAGGCGGTCAACGACGTCACCGACGTGCCGATCTGCATCGACTCCTCCGTGATCGAGGCGCTGGAGGCGGCGCTGGCCGCGTACGAGGGCAAGGCCCTCGTCAATTCCGTGACGGCAGAGGACGAGCGGATGGACCGGATCCTCCCCGTGGTCAAAAGGTACGGCGCGGCCGTGATCGGCATGAGCAACGACGAAACCGGCATCACGATGGTGCCGCAGGAGCGGGTCGAGATCGCCCGGCGCATCATCGAGCGCGCCAAGTACTACGGCATCGCGGCCGAGGACGTCATCATCGACCCGATCGCGATGACGGTCGCCGCCGATCCGCAGGCCGGCTTGATCACGCTCGAGACCATGCGGCTGATCAAGGAGCAACTCGGCAACAACATGGTCTGCGGCGCCTCCAACGTGTCGTTCGGTCTGCCCGATCGGCACATCCTCAACGCGGCGTTCTTCTCGGTCGCCATGCACGCCGGACTCACCTGCGCTATCACCAATCCACTCGTGCCAGAGGTACGCAAAGCGGTGCAGGCATCCGACCTGCTGCTCGGGCACGATGAGTACGCGATGCGCTGGATCTCCGCATTCCGCGCCGATCAGAAGAAGGCGGTAGCGGCCTCGTGATCCAGAAGAAGCTGGAGGTCGTCTACAAGCCGTTCGACAAATCGACACGGGTGCCGCCAGGAACGACGCTCTTCAGCGCCGCGCACTGGATCGGACTGCCGATCGATTCGACCTGCGGCGGCCGCGGCACCTGCGGCAAGTGCAAGGTCCAGGTGCTCGAGGGCGGCGCCGAGATCACGACCGCCGACCGCAAGCAACTCCGTGCCGCCGAGCTTGAAGCCGGCTGGCGCCTGTCGTGCCAGGCGAAGGTCTACGAAGACACCACGGTCACCGTGCCGGAACTGATGCGGGTCCCGAAAGCCGCCACGATGGGCGTGAACCGGCTGGTCTTGCTGGACCCGAACGTGCGCAAAGTCTTCGTCGAACTCAGCGAACCAACGCTGGAAGATCAGCGCAGCGACGTGGAGCGTCTGCGCGACGCGCTGACCGCCGAGGGCTTCGACATGAAGGTCGATCTTCAGGCGCTGCGCACGCTGCCGGCCCTGCTTCGCAAGGCCGAATTCAAGGTGACCGCCGTGCTGGGCGGTGACCACCTGATCGCGGTCGAGCCAGGAGATTCCCGCGAGGAGTGCTACGGTGTCGCCTTGGATCTCGGCACGACCACGGTAGTCGGTACCCTGATGAACCTACGCACCGGGATGGCGGAAGCGGTCCGGTCGACGTTGAACGGCCAGGCGCCATTCGGTGCCGACGTCATCTCGCGGATCAGCCACGGGATGCAGGGCGACGAGGCAAAAGGAGAGTTGCGCGACGCGATTCAGCGCACCATGAACACGATTCTCGCCGAGCTATATGAGGCGGCCGGTGTCGCCCGCGAGCGCGTCTACGAGATGGTGATCGTGGGGAATGCAACGATGCTGCACCTGCTGTTCGGCATCGATGCCACGCCCATCTCGATGATGCCGTTCACGCCCGCCTTTCGCGAGCCGCTCTACCTCCCGGCGCGTGATGCCGGGCTCGACATTCATCCCGGTGGCTACGTCCAGACCCTGCCGGTGATCGGTGCCTACGTGGGCGCCGACATCATCGCCGGTGTCATTGCCACCGGTCTCGCCCGTGAGGACAAACTGCGCGTCTTCGTCGACGTCGGCACCAACGGCGAGATCGTGCTCGGGTCGGCGAAGCGCGTGCTCTGTACGGCGGCTCCCGCTGGACCGGCGTTCGAAGGCAGCCAGATCCGGTGCGGGATGAGGGCCACCGACGGCGCCATCGAGGGCGTCACGTTGACGGATCGGGTCGAGCTGCAAGTCATCGGTGGCGACATCCCGCCAAAGGGGATTTGCGGATCTGGGCTCGTCGACACCGTCGCCCAGCTCCGCGTTGTTGGGTTGCTCGATCCGTCCGGCCGGATGCGCAGTCGCGAGGAGGTTCCCGAACACCCTTTGTCAGACCGGCTCATCAACGTCGATGGCGTGCGCGCCTTCCTCCTGGCCGACGGTGTCTACCTGAGTCAAAAGGATGTCCGCGAGCTGCAGTTCGGGAAGGGATCGATCGCAACCGGAATCAAAGTATTGATGGATGTGATGGGGGTCAAAACCGCGGATCTCGACGAGGTCTTGCTCGGTGGATCGTTCGGTTCGTACCTCAACCCCGAGAGCGCCAAGATCATCGGCCTGGTGCCCCCGGTCGATGTGGACCGGATCTTGTCGGTCGGCAACACCGCCGGCGAGGGCGCCAAGATGTCACTGCTCTCCTTTCGGGAACGTCAGGTCGCTTTCGAACTGCCCGACAAGATGGAATACGTGGAGCTATCGGGGCGAGCGGATTTCAACGACTCCTTCGTATCGGTGCTGCAATTCGCGGAGCTCGATACCCTCCGATGAAGCGCTTGGCGCTGCTCATTTGCGGCGCGTTAGGGAAAGAGGTCAAGGCCATCGTCGACGGCCATGGTTGGGATGTTGACGTGTACGGTGTTCCGGCGATGTATCACTTCTATCCGAAGAAGATCGTTGAGGCGGTCGACCGCCGGCTGGCGGAGCTCGCACCGCGCTATCGGCGAGTCGTCGTTGTCTACGGCGATTGCGGCACCGCCGGCGCGCTTGACCCGGTTCTCGAGCGCTACGGAGCGGTCCAGCTTTCCGGGCCGCACTGCTACGAGATGTTCGCCGGCGCGGATTTCGGGCGGATCGCCGACGAGCGGCCGGCAACCTTCTTCCTCACCGACTGGTTGGTGAGAAATTTCGAGCGCGCCGTGGTACGCGGCCTCGGCATCGACCGATACCCGGAGCTGAAGGCGGTGTACTTCCGCAACTACACCGATCTGCTCTACATGGAACAGTTCGCCAACGAGCGCCTTCTCGACAAAGCGCGGGAGATCGCCGAGTACCTGGGCCTCCCGCTCGAGGTTCACCACACCGGACTTAACGCGCTCGAGACGCGCCTCGCCGCACTGGTCGAGGCAGCCGCCTGATGGCGAGGTATCAGGTCATGTTCTGGAAACACATCCCGGCACACGTGAAGGCGTGGGACGAGAGTGGCGAGGTGAAGCGGCTGCTGCCCGACCGGTTCCAGGCGGCGATCGACGCCTATGCGATGAAGGATGGGTCGACTGACATGGACGCCTATCTCGAAGGCTGGCGCTGGAGCGAGATGCAAGAGCGTCCCGGTTCAGCGGAAGATGTCGCGGGCGTCGTCGTTAGCGAATTGGACGCCGCCAATCCTCGTGCTCTATTGATGAATCCAACGCTGGAGAAAGCATGAGCGAGACCGCAAGAGCCCTCGATGTCCAGGAGCCGCATCAACTCCGGCCGATCATGCAGGTCGGCCACGAGTTCGGCCTACTGGAGTCCGAGCTCATCTCCTACGGACCGTACAAGGCCAAGGTCAGTCTCGACGCGCTGAAACGGCTCGAGAAGAGGCCCGAGGGCAAGCTCGTTGTCGTCACGGCGATCACGCCGACGCGGGCGGGGGAGGGGAAGACCACGAGCGCGATCAGCCTGACCCAGGGACTGGGACGGATCGGCACGAAGGTCGCACTCTGCCTGCGCCAACCGTCGACCGGTCCGCTCTTCGGCATCAAGGGCGGTGGGACCGGAGGCGGCATGGCCCAGATCGTGCCGATGGAGGAGATCAACCTGCATTTCACCGGCGACATCCACGCGGTGGAAGCGGCGCACAACCTGCTGGCGGCCGTGATCGACGCCGCCCTCTTCCATGGGCAGCTGGAGATCGGCCCGAGCTTCATCACCTGGCCACGCACGCTGGACGTCAACGACCGCGCCCTTCGCCACATCGTGACCGGCCTTGGCGGTGACGAGCACGGGATTACACGGGAGTCGAGCTTCATCATCGCCGCGGCTTCGGAGATCATGGCGATCCTCGCGCTCGCGAGCGATCTAGCTGACCTGCGCCAGCGGATCGGGCGGATCATCGTGGCGCAACGCAAGGACGGCAGCTTCGTCACCGCCGAGGACCTGCGGGTTGCCGGCGCGATGACGGTGTTGCTAAAGGAGGCGCTGCTCCCCAACATCGTACAGACGATAGAGGGCCAGCCGGCGCTGGTTCATGCCGGTCCCTTCGGCAACATCGCCCATGGGAACAACTCGCTGCTTGCCGACCAGATCGCCCTCAAGCTGGCCGATGTCGTGGTGACCGAGGCTGGCTTCGGCGCCGACCTCGGGCTCGAGAAATTCGCCCACATCGTCGCGCGCTATGGCCACCTCCAGCCGGCGGCCGCGCTGGTGGTCGCGACGGTGCGTGCCCTCAAGTCGCACGGCGGTGTCCCGCTCGCGAAACTTGGCGCCGAGGACCTCGACGCGTTGAGGCGCGGTGCTGAGAACCTCGCGGCCCACATCGATATCGTCAAGGCCTTCGGTATGCGCGCCGTTGTCGGTGTCAACCGGTTTCCAACTGATACCGCTCGCGAGCTTGACCTTTTGACGCGACTCGCGGAGGAATACGGTGCCGACGGGGCGGTTGTGAACGATGGATTCAGCCACGGAGGCGAGGGGGCAGTCGAACTTGCCGAAGCCGTCCTCTCGGCAACGCAGAATGGCAGCCAGTTCGCGCCGCTGTACTCGCCAGATACGCCAATCCGCGAGCAGATCTAGACGGTGGCTCGCCGCATCTACGGTGCGGCCGATGTCGAGTTCCTTCCGGAGTGTCAGAAGCGCATCGGCTGGCTGACCGAGCGTGGCATGGGAACCCTACCCGTCTGCATGTCGAAAACGCACCTGTCGCTCTCGCATGATCCGGCGCTCAAGGGGCGGCCGCGCGGATTCACCCTGCCGGTCCGCAACGTCTATCCGTCCGCCGGCGCCGGCTTCGTCGTAGCCCTCGCGGGCGACATCCAGTTGATGCCGGGGCTGGGCAAAGAACCGGCCTACAAGCGGATCGACATCGAGCCAAGCGGACAGATCACCGGCCTCACCTAGCGTCGATCGTTCGAGAGGCGGCTAGTTGGTGGCGGTCCCGGCGGTCCCCTGGAGACCGCGCAGCGCCTCGATCATCCCGAGGTGCCTCTGAACATGATCCAGGTAGAGCATGGTGTTATGGGCGTAGGTGTCCTTGTCGGGATCGTCCGCGATCGGTGTGAAGATCCTGGCCTCAGGCAGGGCGTTCAGGACAGACTGCAAGCGAGCAAAGACGCGTCGGGCGTAGTCGATGACCAGCAATTTATCCGGCAGCCGAAGGGCGTCGGCGGACTCGTCGTCCATTTCCGTGCCGGTGTCGCGGCGGCCCATGTGCCCGATCGGTAGGCCCCACTGTTTGGCCAGCGATTCAGCCGCCCAGATCTGCTCAGGCGGTGCGAAGCCGTTTGCGAGCTCCGGCGTTTTCTCGACAAGGATTTCCGCGTAGCGATCGTCCCAGCGGGCGATGTGCCAGACCTGCCACGCGACACTGTGGACCCGGGTTCCCATGGATTTCGCGAATTGGCCGTCGACCGTGCGTTCGGCGGACTCGATCACCCGGTCGTGGGCGATCGCGTAGTTCTTGGCGAGGAGGCTCAGGGCGGTTTCAGGCACCAAGTCACACTACTCCGCCGCGGCGTCGAGGAGCCAGTCGGCCGCGTATGAAGCGAAGGTCGACCGGATATAGAGGTGGAATGCGGGGTCATCACTTCTCCGCTCGATGATCACCTGGGCTTTCGCCAACAGGGTCTGGGAACAGCAGCCAGGGCCGAACGAGCGCGCGTCGAGATCGATCGGGATACCGTGCGCCAGCAGTTCGCGCGCCTTCGGGCCGCGGACCTCGAGCAGCGCACGGTTGGCCGAGACGTCGACGATCGAGCCGGCAGTACCGCTCAGAGCATTGT
>Ga0137395_10000275_pt1 | contig 20482 bp, 21 predicted proteins | sample czobulk216metaG_FD_108283 | JGI IMG/M metagenome (GOLD analysis project Ga0137395, IMG submission 108283) | Vadose zone soil microbial communities from Angelo Coast Range Reserve, California, USA - czobulk2.16 metaG | ecosystem: Environmental > Terrestrial > Soil > Vadose zone | place: USA...
GCGACCACGACGCGCTCTCCCGGTTCGAAGACGTGGTGCAGCGTGATCGCGATGGCGACGCGCCTGGGAAGCATCACGGAAATGGCGGAGGCAAGGATCGAACTTGCGACATACCGGGTATGGGCCGGTTGCTCTACCACTGAGCTACTCCGCCCCGAGCATCGGTTAGTTTAGCAAGGATGTCGCCGTCATTCGCCGAAATCGCACCACGTTACGACGCGCTTCGGCCGCTCTCCACCGGCGATCGCGCGCGCCTCGAGGCGATGCTGCGCGAGGCCGACCTGCACGCCGGGGAGCTGGTGGTCGAAGTGGGCTGCGGCACGGGGCGGCTGACCCTGCCGCTGGCGGCGGTTTCGCCGTCACGGGTCATGGGCGTCGACGCCGAGACGAAAATGCTCGAGGTCGCGCGGGCCAAGGATGCGGCCGGCCGGGTGGAGTGGCTGAAGGGCAGCGCCTATCGCTTGCCGGTCGGCGATGGCGATGCGGCGCTCGTCATGATGGTGATGGTGGTCCACCTGCTGCGACAGCGGGTGCGCGCATTTTCAGAAGCGCGGCGGGTGTTACGGCCGGGAGGTCGGTTGAGTCTGTGGACCTTCACACCGCGACATGTGGAGGAGTTCTACCTCAACGCCTACTTCCCCAGTATCGCGCTAATCGACCGCCCGCGCTTTCCGCCGGTGACGACGCTGACCGCGGAGCTAGGCCGGGCCGGCTTCGAGGCTGTCCGGGCCGAGGTGTACGTGGAACCGCGCCGGACCCACATCGCCGAGGTGGTCGACCGCGTGCGCGGCCGCTATATCTCGACCCTGAGCGTGCTGCCTCCGCTGGAGTACCGGCTCGGGTTGCAACGGTTGGAGGAGATGCTGGCCCAGGACCGCTCCATCATGCTGACCCAGCGGTCGGAGTGGGCGATCATAACGGCGTGCAAAATAGTCGCCCCGGGCGTGTAAAAATAGCCGCCCCCGGTGTGGAAAGGGCGGCGTGTAAAAATAGCCGCCCCCGGTGTGGAAAGGGCGGCGTGTAAAGAAGAGGAGCCCCGATGGGCTCCTCAATGATTGCTTGGTTGCGGCGGCGAGATTCGAACTCGCGACCTTCGGGTTATGAGCCCGACGAGCTTCCACTGCGCCACGCCGCGTGCAGCCTCTCCTTCGCGGCGAGATTGCCATTCTAGGCGCGTCACATACGATGCGTCAAGCCAGCTTCCCGGCGGGCGCCAACCGCCCAGCGGGCGCTACTTGAAGCGGCCGCCCCGCTTGGCTTCGATGTTGCGCTTGATGTCGAGCAGGCGCTCTTCGCTGGTCTTCAAGAATTTCGAGAGTTTCTCCTCGAACACCGGGTCGGCGCCCTCCGGCAGCTCCCGCTTACCCCGGCCCCCACGCCGATAGGACCGCGGCAGCACCGGCGCCGACATCCCGGCGGGACCGTCGGGCACGGCCGCCTGCTTCAGGGAAAGGTCCATCTTCCCGTTGGTCGCGTCCACGTTGAGGACTTTGACCTTGACCTTGTCGTTCATCTTCACGTGGTTGTTGACATCGCGGACATACTCGTTCGCGATCTCCGAAATGTGAACCAACCCCGTCCCCGCCCCCTCGATCTGTACGAAGGCCCCGAAGTTCGTAATCCCCACGACCGTCCCGTCCACCACCGTCCCAGGCGTCACTGCCACCTAACCCGCAGACCCTCCTAATGCCATAAATTCCTCCACCATTCTTTGATCGCGCCGATCACGCCGCCCTCATGCTTCGCCACCGGTCCCCGAATCGACGGACTCGGTACGACTCCTGGTGCGGGCGATGCCCCCACAGTCGCCGGCGGTGCCGAGTCACTGGGCCTAACGATGACATAAACCTGCTCGCCGGGTCGGGCGAAGCCGGCCTTGCGTGCGGCCTCCTCCATGGCGGCGGGCGATCCGCCGGCGGCGAGCTGCGTTTTCGTCTGCTCGTTGGACGCAGCCAGTTGCGCATTGCTATCACGCAACGACTGTTCCTCGTGGTTCAGCCGCAGATTCAACATCAGCTCCGATCCGAACGCCCACACTCCCCATAAAACGATCGCGGCGACAACGATCCAGATCAACCGATCGGGCGCAGCGATGTGAACCTTCGCGCGGGAGGCTTTGGGTTCGGAAGTGCTCAAGACGTGATCTGGGACCTATGGATAGTCAAGCCAGCCGCAAAACGGACCGATTATAGGGACGGACCTTCGGCTTGGCAAGGCCGCCAACTCGGTTTGGCGTCATCCGTTGCGCTTGGCGGCCTCCCAATACCGATCCAATTCGTCGATCGGGAGGTCGTTGAGCGCCCGCCCGTCGGCGCGGGCCGCCTGCTCCATCATGCGAAAACGCGCCTCAAACCGGCCGGTCGTGCCGCGCAGCGCGTCCTCCGGGTTGATACCGAGCTTGCGAGCGACGTTGACCATGGTGAACAGGAGGTCACCGAACTCCGCCTCCCGTGCTTCGACCGTCGACGCCTGGCGCAGCTCTTCCAGCTCCTCGCGGATCTTGTCGAGGGCACCTTCGACGTCGGGCCAGTCGAAGCCGACGTTGGCCGCCCGCCGCTGCATGGACCAGGCCCATTGCAGCGCCGGCAGCGACCGTAGCACGCCGTCGAGCGCGGACTCGCGCCCGTACTCCTTGGCCTTGATCGCTTCCCAGTTTCGAACCACTTCTTCCGAGCCGCTGACCACAGTCGACCCGAACACGTGCGGATGACGCCGAACCAGCTTCTCACGGACGGCGTCCGCCACATCGCCCAGCGTGAAGTCACCCGTCTCTTGCGCAATCGCCGACTGCATCAGCACTTGCAGCAGCACGTCGCCCAACTCTTCGCGAAGCTTCGGCATCGACTTCTCGTCGATGGCCTCGAGCACCTCGTACGCCTCTTCGAGCATGGTGGCGCGCAGCGATGCCGGGGTTTGCTCCCGGTCCCAGGGACAGCCATCCGGCGCGCGCAGCCGACGTACCACCTCGACCAACGCCGCGAAACGCTCGATATCGTCAGCCATTGCTTGTCGCCGCCAGGGCCGGTCGCAGGCGGACATCCCGGCCGGCCGCTCGCAGCCAGGGGAGGCTCGCCAGGATGAAGCTCAGACCTACGACCGCCGATAACACGAACGGTACGGCGACGCCGAGCCCGAACAGACCGCCGCCGAGCAGTGCGCCGACTGCCTTGGCCGCGGTTTCCGCCGTCCCAACGGTACCGGCCGCCCGCCCGCGCTGGTCGGGGGAGACCGCACTCATCAGGAACGCGTTGATCGCGGGCTCGGCGAACGCGGCCGCGGTCGCCTCGACAACACCGACCCCGATCACCGCCGGCACGCTGTGCAGCAGCGGATAGATCGGCGCCATCACACAACTCGTTGCCGTCGACCCCGCGCCCAGCCAGCGGCGATCTACCCGATCGGCGGCCCACCCTGCGAGCGGCGCCGTCAGTACCAGGGGCAGCGCAAAGAGAGAAAACGACAGGCCGACCGCCCAGTCGCTGGCGCCGATCGACTTCATGAAGAGGCTCCATACCACGTTGTAGACGCCGTAGAGGAAGCCGATCCCGATCGACACCAACACCAGGCCACGCACCGCGGCGACGCTCGCGCGCAGCGTCTCGGTCGATGGTGCCGGGCCAATCGTCCGCGGGGAGGTCATCGGCGGCAGGCGGCGCGGATCGAGCGCGAAGGCGACCACGACGGCCGCGAGCAGCATGGCGAGCCCGGTCGCCTCGAACACGGTCGCCCGCCCGAACACGGCGAGGATGCCACCGAGCGCCGGGCCGAAGATCAGGCCGCCCATGTCCGCCCCCGACAGCCAGCCGTAGGCGATGCCGCGCTCGCCTTCCGGCACCAGGTCCGCAACCACGGCGCGCGATCCGGGGCGAAAGGCCGCCGCCCCGAGGCCCTGGATGAAACGCAGCGCGATCAGCCAGCCGATCGAGAGCGGCAAGGCGAAGGCCGCGATCGCCAGCCCCGCCACCACCAGACCACCGATCATCAGCGGAGCGCGGCCGAACCGATCGGACAGCCGGCCCGCGGGGTACTGGCCGATGAACTGGGCGACCAGGTTCGCGCCCACGACCACGCCCACCATCGCGTAGGAGCTACCACGCTCGCGCAGGAAGAGCGGCAGGATCGGCAGAACGGATCCGACACCGGTTCCCACCAGGAAGACGGCGGCAATGATGCCCCAGAGCGCGGTTCGCCGCGCCCGCCTACCGCTCGGCACGATAGGCGCTGGCCTCGACCTCCACCAGCCACGTGGGATCGAGAAACCCCCGCACCCCGACCAGCGTGGTGACCGGCTTGATGGCGCCGAATACCTCGCCGTGGGCCCGGCCGATCTCGCGCCAGCGTCGTGGGACCGTTGTAAAGATGCGGGTGCGGGTCACGTCATCGAAGCCGGCGCCGACGGCGGAGAGCGCCTCGCCGATGACGCGCAGGCACTGTCGCGTCTGCTCATAGACGTTGTCGCCCACCGTCGAGCCGTCGTCGGCCGTCGGGGCGCAGCCCGAGATCTCGATTACCGGGCCAACCCGGACCGCGCGCGCGTAGCCGACGATGCGCTCCCATTTTCGACCGGTGGTGACGACGCGTCGCGTTTCCACGGCCATCACTCTAATCGCGACCGCGCCTGCTTAGACAGCGACGGCCACTCGTCCCAGCCGTTCGATCTCGCCCAACACGTCGACCAGGCGGTCTTTCCACTGGGGGCCAGCCTGGGTGAGCGAGATCCGGACCTTGCCGTATCGCACGTAGAGGATCGAGCGGAACTGCGCTTCGAGCCGCCGCTCGTCGCCGTTCCAGCCGGCCGGCAGCCGCATCACGAGCCAATCGCCATCGGTCTCGACCGCCGCGACCCCGGCGGCACGCGCCAGGCGCTTGACCCGCAACGCATAGAGAAGGTTGCGCACCGGGGTGGGGAGCTTGCCGAAGCGATCCACCAGGTTGCGCTCGGCGGTCGCCAGCCCTTCTTCGTCCTCGATCTCCGCGAGATCGTGGTAGACCTGCAGGCGTAGTTTTTCGTCGGGAACATATTCGTGCGGCAAGAAGTGCTCGATCGGCAGGTCGAGCGTAAGCCCCGCCGGCATCTCGACCGGCATCCCGGTCTTCTGCGACTCGACCGCCTCGCGCAGCATCGAGTTGTAGAGCTCCAGCCCAACGGCCGCGATTGCGCCATGCTGCTCGACGCCAAGTAAGTTCCCGGCGCCTCGAATCTCGAGGTCCTTGAGCGCCAGCTTGAACCCCGAGCCCAGGTCGTGCAGCTCGGCGATGACATCGAGCCGCTTGTCGGCATTCTCCGTGTGCGACTTGGTTGGGTTGTAGAGGAAATAGGCGTAGGCGCGCTGACCGGCACGCCCGACCCGGCCTCGCAGCTGATACAGCTGCGCCAGCCCCATGCGGTGGGAGTCCACCACAACGATCGTGTTCGCGTTCGGGATGTCCAGTCCCGACTCGATGATGGTGGAGCACACCAGCACGTCTGCCTCACCCTTGACGAACTTCACCATCACGTCGGCCAGCGTGGTTTCGGGCATCTGCCCGTGACCCACCAGCACGCGCGCCTGCGGCACCAGTCGCTTGACCCGCTCCTCGGCTTTCTTGATCGTCTGTACCCGGTTGTAGACGTAGAAGACCTGGCCGCCTCGCTGCAGCTCGCGCTGAATGACTTCCTTGATCAGGTCGTCGTCGTCGGCGGTCACGAAGGTCTTGATTGGCAGGCGTTCCTCCGGCGGGGTCTGGATCACGGAGAGGTCGCGGATGCCCGCCAGTGCCATGTGGAGTGTGCGTGGAATCGGGGTCGCGGAGAGCGACAGTACGTCAACCGAGGCGCGCAGTTGCTTGAGCTTCTCCTTCTGCATGACGCCAAAGCGCTGCTCCTCGTCGAGAATGACGAGCCCGAGGTCTTTGAAGCGCACGTCTTTCTGCAGCAGGCGATGGGTACCGATCACGACGTCGATTTCGCCGATCTGGAGCCGGCGCAGGATGTCGGTCGCCTCCGCATCGGAGCGAAAGCGTGAGAGCATCTCGACCTTGACCGGGAAGGACTGGAAGCGCTCGCCGAAGGTCAGGTAGTGCTGCTGCGCGAGCACCGTGGTCGGCACCAGGATGGCGACCTGCTTGCCGTCCATCACGGCTTTGAAGGCCGCGCGCACCGCCAGCTCCGTCTTGCCAAAGCCGACATCGCCGCAGAGCAGCCGATCCATCGGACGCGAGTCCTCCATGTCGGCCTTGATCTCCTGCATCACGCGGATCTGGTCCGGCGTCTCGTCGTACGCGAACGACTGCTCGAGCTCTTGCTGCCACGGCCCGTCCTCGGAAAAGGCATGGCCCTCGACGAGCTGCCGTTTGGAGTAGAGATCGAGCAAGTCGTGCGCCACGGCTTCCACCGACTCCCGCACCTTGCGCTTGGCTCGGTCCCAGTCGCCCGAACCCAGGCGCTGCAACCTCGGCGCCGCATCGCCGCCGCCAACGTATTTTTGAACGCGGTCGAGGTGCTCGACGGGCACGAACAGCTTGTCGCCATCAGCGTACTCGAGCTGCATGTACTCGCGCTCCTGTCCGTCCTCGCCCATCAACCGCATGCCGGTGAAACGCCCGATGCCGTGGTCGACGTGGACGATCAGGTCGCCGGGCGCGAACTCCAGGTCCCAGGTCGCCGAGCGCGCCCGCACGACGCCGCGGCGGACCCGCTGGCGCAGTCCGCCGAAGAGGTCGGTGTCGCCGTAGACCTCGAGCTGCTGCGATGGCATCCGGAAGCCCTGCGCCACCGGTTGGTTGCCAAGGACGACCAGGCCGGGGGACAGCGGGGTTTGTGACCAGAGAAAGACGCCACCTGCCGGATAGACGTCACGATCCTCGAGCAGCTCGCGAAGCCGCGGTTCCTGCTGTGTCACGATCAGCACCCGCGATTTTGCGCGCGAATCCGTCCGCACGCGGTCAGAAAACGCATCGATGCGTCCGGCGTAGGCGTCGACCGCTTCGAATCCCAGGTCGATGGTGCCGATGTCGGCACCTCTCGCGATTTCGAGACGCCGCCAGTTGAGCACGGCGTCGCGCAGGTTCTTGATGGCGACCAGGCCGGACCGCAGCTCCTTCGGGAGCTCACCACGGCCGATCTCCACCTCGACCAGCTCCCGCAGTTCTTGCTCGCGCTGCTCCGCCAGCGTCAGCGAACGCCGCCCGTCCATGGAGACGAGCACCGCGTCGGGCGGGAGGTGATTCAGCAGCGTCGGCTGCGATGGGTCGAGATAGGCCTGGAAGCCCTCGATGCCATCGAAGTAGGCGCTCGACCGGACACGCTCGATGTCCGCCAACCACTGATCTCGCACCTCCGGCAGGGCGTTACTGAAGTCGAGCTGGCGCAGCGCGGCATCGGCCGCGGCGATCGACTCGGGAGTCAGGACCAGCTCCGCGGCCGGAAGAACGCGCGCCGCCGCGATGCTGCCAACCGAACCCTGCGATTCCACGTCGAACTCGCGGAGCGACTCGAGCTCGTCGCCAAAGAACTCGGCGCGGATGGGCCGCCGCCGGTCCGGCGGAAAAATGTCGAGGATACCGCCGCGCAGACTGAACTCGCCGTGTGCCTGGACCAGCGGCTCACGCCGGTACCCGAGGGTCGTCAAGCGGTGCAGCAGGTCATCGAGGGAGTACGTCTCCCCTGGCTCCAGCGTGAAGCTCCAGCGTTTCAACGCCTCGGCGGCGAGCGTCGGCCGGGTCATCGCGGCCCAGGAGGTAAAGCAGACCGCCGGCTCGCCGCGGCCGAGCGTGTCGATCGCCTCAAGGCGTCGCCGGACCGTTTCCTCATCCGGCGCCAGGCGGTCGAAGGGCAGCGTTTCCACCGCGGGGAAGACCACCGTGCGAACGTCCTCGCGAAACCATGCGCCCGCTTCCTGATACGACCCTTCGGGGTCCGACACCAGCGCGAGCACGGGCCGCTTTGCTCGCATCGCGAGCCAGGCGGCCAGGACAGGCAGCGCGCTCGACGGAACGCCGTGTGCCTCCAGGCCGCCGATGGGCGCGTTCCACCATGCCTCGAGCCGGCCGCGCGCCGGGAGGCGATCGATCAGGTCGAATAACGTGTCCGTCAACGACGTGGAACCATGCAAAAATGCGCCCGCGGCACGAAGCCGGGGCGTTCGCAGCTCAGCTTACCATCGGTCCCGCCGCTTAAAACGCGAAGCCGTAGTCGAGCAGCGACGCAGCCTCGCCAAAGTTGGATGGTGACGCCATCACGACAACGAGAAGATGACGCCCGTTGCGCGTGGCAGTGGCGATCAGGCAGCCGCCGGCCCGTCCGGTCCAGCCCGTTTTGAGCCCGGTCGCGCCGGCATAGGTGCGGATCAGCTGGTTCAGGTTGTAGAGCACGTACGCGTGGTGGGTGACCGTGGCAGGGAGCATCAGGCGCGGCGTCGACGCGATCGCGGCAACCTCTGGGAACCGCGTGATCAACTCGATCGAGATCCTGGCCAGGTCGGCCGCCGAGGTGTATTGACCGGGGTCGTCGAGCCCGATGGGATTGACGAAGCGGGTGTCGACCAAGCCGAGCTGTGCGGCCTTCGCGTTCATCAACGCGATAAAGGTCGCTCGTGGCATGGCCGCCTCTGCCAGCGTGACCGCGGCATCATTGCCCGAGTTCAGAAACAAACCGTAGAGCAGGTCGCGAACGGTCAGCCGCTCATCCGCGCGCAGCCCCATCCGCGTCGAGTCCCAGGGCAGCTGATTGATCGACGCCGGGACCGTGACAACCTGGTCGAGGCCCAGATGCTCGAGCGCCACCAACGCCGTCGCAACCTTCAACAAGCTGGCCGGAGCGTGCCGGCCATGCGCGTCCCGCTGGTACAACACGCTACCGGTGTCGAGATCCAGGAGGAGGGCCGACCGAGCCTTGATGGTGGGTGCCACCGGTGCCGGCCGGACCAGCTCGTAGACCTCGACCGGTTGAGTCAATAAACCCGTGGCAGGAAGGCCCGGTCCGGTCGCCAACGGTCCGAGAAGCGCGAGCAGCATGAGCCAGATCCCCATCCGCGCACCACGCAACCATGCAGGCTGGCTTCACGCAAGGGCCTTGCGGCCCAGCGGTTCAAATCACGCGGCGGCAGGGGCCCGGGCGGCGCCAGCTGTCTCGATCTCATCGTCGGCGATGCCTTCTCGAGGAGCTCGCAACATCAGGCTCGCGACCAACCAGGCCATCGCTATCGCGATCAAGATGTCGCCCGCGCTGGCGATGCCCGGAAACGGCGCCGGCAAGTGGAACCGGTCGTCCAGCCAGGCGAAGTTCGTGTAGGCATCGGCAGGGACGTAGGTGCTCCCGCGGCTGCCGATGTCAGTGATCACCCCGTGGCCGTCCACTGGCATTTGGCCGCCGTTGGCGGCGCGGACGATTTCATTGCAGTAGGCACCGAGCGCGCCACAGGCAACCGGCCAGACCCTTCGCCAGACGGCCCAGATGCCGCCGGCGATCGCCAGGGCGAGGGGAAGGAGCCACGAGAACGGTGAGGGCATCAGCGCGCTGAGCAACAGCACGGCCCCGGCGGCCAGTAGCGGACGCATCGGGACGGGAGCGCCACCGGCAAAGACGCGGCCCGACCGACCACCAAGGAGGTAGCCGGCGAAGAGACCGGCCACCGTGACCAGCGCGCCGTCGGCCACCTTCAGGGCGGCCGCTTCCAGCGAGGGCGTGCGCCAGGCGAGCGCGAGCCCGACGGCTGCCACTTCATACAGGGCGGCCAGCCGGCGATGGTCGGCAAACGGTCTGGCGAAATCCGTGGCGGTAAGGCGGGACTCCAGCAAGGCAGTGAGCACTGGCCCCAGGGCAAAGTAGGCGATCATCAGCAGGGCCGTCGCCGCCACGAAGTGAGGCGTGTCACCGAATCCGACCAGCCGAAAGCTGGCAGCCCCAATGACCGCGGCCAGCACCCACTGCGCTGTGGACGTCAGTTGAGTCGTCCAGGTTTGCCCCTTGAGCAGGCTGCCGAGGGGTGCGGCGACACCCGCGACCAGGACCGTGATCTCGGGATGGCGCCGAAAGACGATAACCGCTGCCAGCAGCGCGACCTTCGGCAGTTCGCCCCAACGCGCCTCCTCCCGCGAGCCGAGGAGGAAGTCGTCGACGATGCACATGCCGATGAAGCTGATCCAGGCCCAGGGCGCCTGGTAGGGCTGGGCCGGCAGGAACCAGGCGACGACCGCGACCAGCAGCCCGAACAGGCCGGCGGCCCACAGGCGGGCGCGAATCGATCGGGGGCCGATCACTCGTTCATGGGCGTCCACGGCTGGCGACAATGCAACGTGCCGCGAAGAGACCCCTTTTGGGTGCTTTACGCTACGGGGCGATGTTCCGCCGCAAACCGGCGCCGACGCCGGCGTCCGATCGCTGGCTCGTGATCGGCCTGGGCAATCCCGGCCGGGAGTACGAACGGTCGCGGCACAACATGGGCTTCCTGGTCGTCGACGAGCTGGCGCGCCGCTTCGGCAGCCGGGTGACGGACAAGGCTGCCAGATCGCTCACCGGGTGGATCCGGGTGGGCGACCGCGAGCTGGTGCTGGCCAAGCCGCAGACGATGATGAACCAGTCGGGCCTGGCGGCCAAGGCGCTGCGGGCGAAATACGACGTGCCGCTGGAGCGAACGCTCGTCATCCACGATGACCTCGATCATCCCTTCGGCCGGCTGCGCATTCGCAAGAGTGGCAGCTCCGCCGGCAACCACGGGATCGACTCGCTGATCGGTTCCTTCGGCACCCGGGACTTCACCCGATTCCGGGTCGGCATCGGCCGTCCGCCGGGCAACGGCGTCGACTACGTCTTGAGCCCGTTTACCGCCGATGAGCAAACCCGGCTCCCGGCGATCGTCGCCCGGGCCGCGGACGCCGTCATGTTCACCATCGAGCACGGCGTCGACCGCGCGATGACCGAGTTCAATCGGGTCTCGTGAAGAAGTAGGCGAGCACGGCGAGGGCGCCCGCCGCGGTGATCGCACCGCCGAGCCAGACGGCCGCCGACGGCCCGAGGACGTGCGCGACGATGGCGGCGAAGACGTTGCCGATCGGCGTCACCCCGATGAAGAGCATCGAGTAGAGGCTGACCATGCGGCCTTGCATGCGGTCGGGCGCGCGCAGCTGGACGAGGATGTTGGTCCCAATCGAGTAAACGGCGAAGGACCAGCCGATGACGAGCAAAAGGATTAGTGCCTGGGTAAAGCCCGGGACGATCAAGAAGGCGAGCTCCATCGCCGCGAACAGCAACGCGCCGAGGACGATTCGGCGCGCCTCGAGCAGAAATTCCCCGGCAATCGTCATCGTGACGGCGCCGATCAATGCCCCGAGGCCCTGCGCCGCAAACAGATACCCAAGCGTATCGGCGTTGGCGTGCAGAACCACACGCGTGAAGAGCGGGAGCACCAGGTTGAAATTCGCACCGAAGGTACCGGCGATAAGGAGCAGCAGGAAGAGGCCGGCGAGCGTCGGGGTGCGACTCACATACCGCAGCGCCTCACCGATCAGCTGGATCGCGGTTTGCGGTGGGCCGGCGGTCAACGGCCGGCGGCGAATCGTGAGGAGCGCGATCATGACGCCCAGGTAGCTGATGGCATTCAGCGAGAAGCAGGCGGCCACGCCGAGCGTCGCGATTACGATGCCGCCCAGCGCGGGACCGATGACCCGAGCCAGGTTGAAGGCGATCGAATTGAGCGCGACGGCGCTGGCGAGCTCGCCGCGACCCACCATCTCGAGGACGGTCGCCTGGCGCGCTGGGAAATAGAGCGCCTGGTTCACGCCCAGGACCGCGGCCAGCGCCATGACGATCGGCAGCGTGATCGTGTGCGACGCGGTCAGCACGGCGTAAACAAGGGCACCCGTCAGTGAGATCACCTGCGTCAGCAACAACACGTCGCGATGCGCGAATCGGTCGACGACCGTGCCCGCGTAAAGGCCGAAGACAAGGACTGGACCGTAGCTGAAGGTGCCAAACAGCGCGAGCGCCAGGGCCGAGTTGTGCGAAAGCTGCAGCACCAGCCAGGCGGCCGCCACCGACTGCATCCAGGTGCCCACGACCGACACCGCCTGGCCGACGTAATAGCGGCGGAATTCGGGGTACTGAAGAGCGGACGCCTGAAGAAGCACGCGACGGCGCGGTTCTACGGCAGTCGAAGCGGATGGAATGCGTTCAGTTTACTTCCGTGCGCCGGACGCTCGGTGCTCAGACCGCGGCCAGCGCCTGCGTCAACTCTTTGAACTGCGCGGCCGCTGGACCTTGCGGTTGCTGCACGACGATCGGGAGGCGACGCTTGCTCGCCGCCGAGAACTCGTCGCGCTGGTAGAGGATCATGGCGGCCGTTTCCATCTTGAGCGCCGCCGCCACCTCGGTCGGCTCAGCTGCAGGCTGCCGTGCGGGTTCGAGATCACGAGCCGGATGCGGTGGCTGAGAATGCCCGTCGCGCGCTGGCGGTCCAGGAATGACGCGGTCAGTTCGACGCAGATGATCTCGGGTTCGACCACGATGCAGATCACATCGGCTTCGCGCAGCAGCGGCGGCGCGAACGGCGACGCCTGGTTGTCCCCGCGCCTGTGACCCCTGCTGACGCAGACGGTCGGCACGATCGATCATCCCCTTGATCCGCGTCACCAGCTCGCGCGACTCGACTGGCTTCACCAGGTAGTCGTCGGCGCCGAGCTCGAGCGCCCGGATCTTCCCGTTGACCGCATCCAGGGCGGACAGCACCACGATCTGCGTTCCGGCGCCCGCCGGACCTTTGCGGATTCTCTCGCACACCGAAAACCCGTCGACCTCCGGCATCATCAGGTCGAGGAGCACCAGATCGGGACGCTCCTTTTCGACCAGCGCGATGCCCTCATTCCCACCCGCGGCCACCTGCACCTCGAAGCCCGCGGTACTGAGCAGGGTCTGCAGGTAAAAGCGGCTGGGCGCCTCGTCGTCGATGACCGCGATCCGCGCCGTCACGGGAATGTAACCCTTAAGCCCTCCCCCGCATGCGGGGCTCAGGTCGCGAGCCCGAGATACTCCAAATCCCGCCAGATCAGGCCGTCCTGGAGGTCGATGACGCTCACCGATGGCTGGCGGACTTTGCCGCCGGGACCGCTGAAGGTCCACTCTCCGACCACGACCACCGTGTCGCCCTCCGCCACCAGCCGCTCGATTTCGAAGCTGACGTCCGGCGCTCGCGCGACCGCCTGCCGGCTGAGCAAGACGAAAGCATCGCGTCCCAGGATGGGCTCGGGAACTCCGGGGGTCCGATGCACGACGTCGGGGTGCAACCGGCTGGCGAACCCGTCCCAGTCCCTCGCCGAAAGCGCGGCGAGGGCGCCCTTCACCACCTCCGTGGCAGAGGTCACGACAGGTGAAAGATGTGGCGGGCGAACAGGAGGATGCCGACGACCGCGGCCCCGGCGGCGGCCATCAGGACGGCGGCGGCCGCGACGTCCTTAGCTCGCCCGATCATGGGGTGGTGCTCGGGCCAGGCGTAATCGATCAGCACTTCCAGGGCGGTGTTGAAGAGTTCCGCGGCGATCACGACGGCAAAGCAGAGGACGAGGCCGACGAACTCGATCGCGGAAAAACGCAGCAGCAACGCCCCGAGCAGGACGACCACCGCCGCGAAGAAGTGCACCCGCAGGTTCGCCTGTGTCGACAGCGCCCACGCGATGCCGCGGCCAGCATGCCGGAAGCTGTAGAGCGTCCGACGCAAATCGACGCGGCGCGCCCGGCTTGGGCTGCCGATCCGTTCCGCTTCGAACTCGGCGTCGGAGTGCGGCGTCACGGCGCGGCCTTAAGGATCCGGTTGGTGAGCGCCGTCATCGCGGTTTCCTCGTCGGGCGCGGCGTGGTCATAGCCGAGCAAGTGCAGGAACCCGTGCACCGCCAGCAGTCGCACCTCGTCATTGACCGGGTGATGGGCCGCACGTGCCTGCTGGCGCGCGCGCGGCAAGGAGATCACAATGTCACCAAGCCAGTGCTCGGTACCCGGCGGTGCCTGGAAGCGCTGGTCGACGGGCTTTTCCTGCGCGGCGAAAGCCAGCACATCGGTCGGTTCATCGAGCCCCCGATAGCGTCGGTTGTATTCCTGAAGATGGGCATCACCCGTGAGCGTCACCACCGTCACCGTCTCCTGCGGGACTTTGAGCATCCGCGCGCCCTGTTGCAGCACCTTCTCGAGCCCCTCCAGATCCACGCCGGCAGCGAGTGATGCCGGACCCCAACGGCTCATCTGGATGAGCACGCGAGTATCGTAACGGGCCGCAGGACGGTTACGCGGCGGGTTTACCGGAGCCGGAATCAGAGCGGCCCGCCAGGTAGCGGATCCCGATCAGGCCTCCGGCCAATAGGACCCAAACCAGCAGGATCCAGTCCTGCGGAACCTCCGATCGCCTGCCGAGGTCGGCGGCCAGCGCGTCCGTGAGGATGAAGGCGCCGATCAGGAGCAGGCCGCCACCCTCCATCCGGGTCCGCGTTTTGCTGGGGTCCTGGCCACGACGAAGGAACTTGGGAACCTTGCCAAAGCCGATCATCGAGATCGCGGGGATGATCACGGCAGCCGCCGCCACGTAGGCAAGGACAATAACCGAGCCCGAAAGCATCACTGCATACATATCGGAATCATGGGGCCCAACATTGCGCCAAAGAGCCCCCGCCATTTGCGTGTATTTAGACGAGCGTGTTGCGTGGGGGCCTCTAGGACGGACTCGTGCGTGGGCGCGCTGCCGGCCTGGGCAGCGGGATCGTCTTGTCCTCGGCGTCGAGGGTCCCGTCATGACCGCCCCCCGTGGTATCGACCGCCTCGCCAGCCTTCGCCGTCTCCTGCACCGCGGCGGGGTACTCGATCCGGGCGTGGTAGATGCTGACGACCATGTTCGACATCGCCTCCTCGACCAGGTGGAGGTCGCGGAAAGAGAGGTCGCATTCGTCGAGCTGCGCATCCCGGATGAATCCTTGGATCATCCGGTGCACGTGGTCGCGGATGCCTTCGGTACTCCGGTCCTTCAACGTGCGGGCCGACGCCTCGATAGTGTCGGCGATCATGACGATGGCCGCCTCCTTTGACCGAGGCCGCGGGCCCGGATAGCGGAAGTCGTCCTCCCGGACGTCGAGCCCCTGTTCGAGTGCCTGCCGGTAGAAGTAGCGCTTCACGGTGGTGCCCTGGTGCTGCTGCACGATTTCCCGGATCGGCGTCGGGAAGCGGTACTGCTTGAGCAGCTCGACGCCCTCGGTGACGTGGGCGTTGAGGATGTCGGAGCTGGTGGTCGGCGACAGGTTTTCGTGGATGTTGCCGATGTCCGCCTGGTTCTCGACGAAGAAGTGCGGCCGGCGGATCTTGCCAATGTCGTGGAAATAGCAGCCGACCCGCGCCAGCACCGGGTTGGCGCCGACCGCTTCGGCCGCCGCTTCCGCCAGGTTGGCCGCCACGATCGAATGGTTGTAGGTGCCCGGGGCGCTCACCATCAGCCGCTTCAGCAGCGGGTTGTTGGGGGTCATCAACTCGAGCAGCTTCATGGGCGTGATCACGCGCGTGATCTCTCCGAGGAAGGGCAGCAATCCGGCGGCGATCAGGGCCGAGACCAGGCCGTTGACCAGTGCCAGCGTGCCGATCGCCAGGATCTCGTCGAGCGACTGGTGGCGCTCGATCAAGGAGAGCGAGACCAGGGTCACGAACTGCGCCCCGGCCACCAGGATGCCTGCGGTGACCCATTGACCGAGCCGCTCCAGCCGGTGAACGTAGATCGATCCGATGGCGCCACCCAGGAACCCAACGAGGGTCAGCGGCAGGACGTTGTCCGCGATGATGCCGGTCAGCAAGCCCACCGCCAGCGCCACGATGATGCCGAGGCCCGTGTCCATCAAGGCAGCCACAAGCAGTGGGACCGCCGCCATCGGCACCATGTACTGCGCGTTGGGATTGAGCGGTACCACCACCTTGGCGACGATCAGCAGCACCAGCATCAACCCGCCGAGGGTCGCGAGTTGTCGTGGATCGCGGAGGATCGCGGGCTTGAATTGTCCCAGGTAGCCCAGCGCCACGGCGAACAGGATGATGACCAGCATGAAGACCGCCAGGATGCGAGCCCAATCGGTCGTCGGTGCGAGCAGTCCGACTGCCTGCGCTTCTTCCAGCTGGAAGGCCGTGACCTGGTCGCCGTAACGGATGATGGTCTGGCCCTGGCCGATGGTGATGAAGACCGCCGGAACCGAGTCTTTGGCCTGCTGCTGCTTCAACTCCGTTTCGGCCTGCAAGAAATTCACCTTGAGATGCGCGCGGATCAGCGTCGTCACCACAGACGCACCGGTGGCGTCGAGGTGAAGCGCGGCCGCGCGCGTCTGGGCCGAGTCGCGGGCGCTGTTCAGGGTGTCCGGTTTGATGCCGTTGCTCTCCAGCTGCTGCAGGATGTCGCCGGCACTCTTGAAGATGGTTGCCACCGTGCCTTCGTCCGCTTGCAGCAGGTATTGCCGCTGGGCATCGCTCAGCTGTGGTTCCAGCAGGCTCAGCTGTGCCGAGCGGTCCGGCCCTGAGGTTGACGATGCCCGGAGGTCGGCGACCTTGGTCGCGAGCGAATCGATCGCCTGTCGCTGCTGGCTACTGACTGCTCCGTCGAACTGGTCCGGGACCTGCGCCGCTGCGGCGCTCCGCGCCTCCTCGCGCCTGGTCTGGCTTTCATAGCGGACCGAGCGTGGCGACACCACGTCCTGGCTGGACACATCGCCCGCGTGGATGTTGATGCGGTTGGGCAGGAAGTTCTGGGCCACCACCAGCGCGGTCGCGAGCGCCAGCACCAGCGTGATCGCCGCCGAGCGCACATACGGCGGCCAGCGCCGGCCCGCGCCGATGTGCCCCAGCCGCAGATCGCGCGCGAACAGGCGCCCGCGCCGGCGGAGTTGGTCGATCGCTGAGGAGCCGCGCTGCCTCATATGTTCACCAGGATCGCCTTGGCCTTTCGGCGGGTCGAATTACGTGGTGCGGGCCCGCCGCTTGCGCGCCGCCGCGATCTTTTTCTTGCGCTTTACGCTGGGCTTTTCGTAGTGCTCACGCCGGCGGACCTCCGAGAGGACACCGTTCTGCTTGATCTTCTTGTTGAAGCGACGAAGGGCGCTCTCAAAGGTCTCGTTCTCGCGAACCTTGATCTCCGACAACTGGATTGCACCCCCTCTGCCTGGAGCCCATATTGCGCAGAAGTATAGCCGCGCCCAAGTTTAGGCGTCAACACAAAAACGTGGCACCCCGGGCCGAAGCGTAACGGGCCAGCCACAGTGACGTGGCGCCGCTTGACCACCCCGGTACGAGCCGGTAACAGGCGCCGTCCGGCGTCGATGGCGGGCTCTTATTCGACGTTCATTCTTGCAGAGGAGCCGATCCTCGAGGAGGCCCTACGTAATGTTCACGATCCTGACCACGTGGATCAGCGAGCGGATCATCACGGTCACCGCGGTGAGCGTGCTGACCGTTGCAGCTGTCCCCACGACTCTGATCATCGTTTCGCACGACGACCACAACACGGTCGCCATGATCCAGCCGGCCGACGAGCACTCGAAAGTCGTGCTCGTTAGCGCCGTCAAGAAAGCCGGCGATGACTTGATCACCAAGCTGAACACGAGCGAGTCTTCGTGCAGTACGCAGGTGACGCAGGCCGTCTCGACCTCGAAGGTCTCCGCCAAGCTTCAGCCCCAGCTGACCAAGGCCAAGTCGGAGATCCATAGCGGCGTCGCGCCGATCGTCGCTGCCATCAAGAACGACGAAAACCGCTTCGCCAACCTCAAGTTCATGACGCCGCAAGACGAAGAGAACGAGCTCGCCGAGTTCAACACCATCGCGATCATCGCCCTTGGTGATGGTCACTCGACAGGCACCATCACGGTGACCTGCGAGACCGTGCTGATCACGATCACGGAGACGATCCAGATCACGATCATCCAGCAGACGCCGCCGCCCTGCAAAACTGAGTCCGACGCGGACTAACGACGGATTATCCTGAGGGCGGGAGCTCGGCTCCCGCCCTTTTTAATTTGGATCAGCCAACCGCCAAGGATCTCTACCCGGCCACCTTCAGCCGAGTCGCTCACGCCTATAAGCGGCGGGTCGATCAGGTCATGGCTCGCGGCGAAGCCCATGGCCGGACCGCGGTGATCGACTGGGTCGATCCCGTCCCGGGAAAGCGGATCCTCGATCTGGCGTGTGGTCCCGGGACGCTCAGCTATCCCCTCGCCCGTGCCGTCTCACCTGGCGGTGAGGTCGTCGGGATCGATCTCGCTCTTGGAATGATCGAGCTGGCGCAGCGCGATGCCCCGCCCGGCCTGCCGCTCGAGTTTGTGCTAATGGACATGGAGGATCTTCGGTTTCCCGATCACAGCTTCGATGCCGCCGCCTCCGGCCACGGCTTGCAGTTCGTTCCCGACCTCCGGCGGGCACTCTCGGAAAGCAGGCGCGTCCTCAAGCCGGGTGCACGGATGGCGGCCAGCGTCCCGGTCGATCCAGCAAAGGCCAGCGATGCGCAGACCATCCTCGAGCGAGTCGTAAGTGGCACGCTGCCGCCGGCCCCGAAGGCGCGCGACCAGTTCGCCACGCGACGGATCGTGGAGGACGAAGGGAGCTTCGCCACGATCGCAAAACAGGCCGGCTTTAGCGCGGCCGAGGTCGTGCGCTACCAGGAGTCGACCAGCTGGGCGAGTCCGCGGCATTTCATCGAGATGTCCGGCAGTTGGTGGTCGATGGCGCTCCGTCTCGAAGGCATCCCTCCGAGTGAGAGGACCTCCTTGCTCGAGCGCGCCCAGCGCGCCATCGAGGAGGCCCTTGGCTTGGGTCCGCTACGGATCGCCGGGGCGACCAACGTGTTGCGCGCGATCGCCTGAGCGCGCCTATCTGGTGCCGACGGCGAGCACCCGGAGGCTCTCGGGCATCAGGGGCGCACCGTCCCAGTCTCCGTAGAGTTGCACGCGGCCAAAGCCCGCGGCATCAAGCATCGTTTTCAGCGCCGGGCCGCTGTAAAGGCGGACCGCATGCACGCTGGTTTCGTCTCCATTTGTCGAACTGACGGTCCGCTCTACCACCATGCGACGGGTCGATTGCTCCAGCGATCGGCGCTCGATCACGGCCGTCTGGCCGACGGTGAACCACTCGCGTTCCTGAAAATTCCCCATGACCCGATCACCGTTGATCACCTCGAGAAGAAAGCGACCGCCCGGTTCGAGCATCGAAGCGGCGGCGCGCACCACCCGGCGATCGTCCGCCTCATCGGCGAAGTAGCCGAAACTGGTGAAGAGGTTGAGGACGAGATCGAAGGTCTGGCCCGGTAACGGCTGTCGCATGTCGCCGGCCAGCCAGCTGACCCGGACGCCGCCCGCCTCGGCACGCTCCCTCGCCACGCCAAGCATGTACGGCGACAGGTCGACGCCCGTGACCTCGTAACCACGCCGGGCGAGCTCGATCGCGTGTCGGCCCTGGCCGCAGGGCAGGTCGAGGATTCGCCGCGGCGGGTAAAGCTGCAGTAAGGTCTCGATCTGGTCGACCTCGACTGGCGTGCGCTCGGCAAGGAAGCCGTCGTAGAGCGCGAGATACCCGGGCCCAAACCCGGTCCGCCACCAGTCGGGAGCTGCCTCCGCCATCCTTTATATATAGGGCTCGAAGAGGATGGGAGAAGCACACCCGCATCCCGATCGGCTCTGGCGCAATCCTGAACCGAAGCGCGTCTACGACGTCGTGATCGTCGGCGGCGGTGGTCACGGGCTCGCCACCGCCTACTACCTGGCGCGCAATCACGGGATCACCAACGTCGCCGTCCTCGAACGAGGCTGGTTGGCCGGCGGCAATATGGCCCGGAATACGACCGTCATCCGCTCCAACTACCTCTGGGATGAGAGCGCCGCGATTTATGAGCACTCGCTGAAGCTCTGGGAATCACTTTCGCAAGAGCTCGATTACGACATCCTCTTCAGCCAGCGTGGCGTTCTCAGCCTGGTGCATAGCCTTGGCGACCGCCGCGAATCGCTGCGGCGCGTCAACGCCAACCGGTTGAACGGGATCGACGCCGAATGGCTCACGCCCGAAGAGGTCAAGGCTTTTTGCCCGATCGTCAACATCTCTACGGACGTGCGCTACCCCGTCATCGGCGGCACCGTACAGCGACGAGGCGGCATCGCGAAGCACGACTACGTCGCCTGGGCGTTCGCGCGCAAGGCCGACGAGATGGGTGTCGATTTGATCCAGAACTGCGAGGTCACCGGCTTCGACCTGGAGGGTGACCGCATCCGCGGCGTGCACACGAACCGAGGATTGATCGCGGCGAACAAGATTGCGCTCTGCGCGGCCGGTCATTCAACAGTCCTTGCCGACATGATCGGCCTCGACTTGCCAATCCAGAGCCATCCGCTGCAGGCTCTGGTCTCCGAGCTGCTCGAGCCAGTCCTGAACTGCGTCGTCATGTCGAACGCGGTCCACGTCTACGTCAGCCAGGCGCACAAAGGCGAGCTGGTCATGGGCGCCGGGATGGATCCATACAAC
>Ga0137395_10000278_pt1 | contig 20303 bp, 12 predicted proteins | sample czobulk216metaG_FD_108283 | JGI IMG/M metagenome (GOLD analysis project Ga0137395, IMG submission 108283) | Vadose zone soil microbial communities from Angelo Coast Range Reserve, California, USA - czobulk2.16 metaG | ecosystem: Environmental > Terrestrial > Soil > Vadose zone | place: USA...
AGCTGGATCTATTCGGCCCCCGTCTGGCGCCTGGCTCACCGCCAGGGCATCAGACTCATTCAGGATTGCGTCGAGTGGTACGAGCCCGTCTGCTTCGGAGGGAATGCGCTGCACCCGACGATGCTTGATCATCGGACGAAGCGTGAGCGTCTGGCGGCACGCGCCGACGGCATCACCGCCATCACATCAGGGCTTGTGTCGCTGTATTCGGAACGCGGCGCCTCGACCTTTCTGCTGCCGCCTCTCTGTGACGCATCGGAATTCGAGGCTATCGGCGGCAGGGACAGAGATCGAGGCGGGGTGCTGGAAATCCTCGTGGTGGCATCAGGTAAACCGGCTGACGGAGACAACCTGATCCGGCCGATTCTGGAGACCGCCCGCGATCGAGGCATTCGCTTCAACGTTACCGTGATCGGATCGAGCGATCCATTTGCGGGCCACCCCTTCCGCAGCGCCGGCATTCATCGCGTTGAAATCAACAGAATGGAGAATCTCGCCCGTCGCGACTATCTTCAGGCGCTCGCGCACGCCGACGTGTTTCTATTGCCGCGGCGCGGCGGACTGCACTCGGAAGCAAGCTTTCCGAACCGTGTGCCCGAATTCCTTGCCGCGGGCGGCCTGCTGCTCACGTCCGATGTTGGCGATTTCCCGCTCTATCTCCGGCACGGACGCTCCGGACTTCTTTGCGCCGACGGCGACATCGACGCCTTTGCATCGGCTCTTGGCTGGATCAGTTGCCACCGCGACGAAGCGCGCGACATCGCCGAGAACGGTCGGTACTCGGCGCTCAGGAACTTCGACTACCACATACATGGCCAGTCACTCCTGGCATTCGTTCTAGGGAAGCTCGCCTGATGTGTGGCATCGCCGGCATCGTTCGCGCCGAAGGCATCACGGATCTCGATCGAAGCGTCGTGCGGGGGATGGTCGCATCGCTGGTCCACCGTGGTCCGGACGACGAAGGATTCTGCTTCGGGGCGGAGGCCGCAGTCGGCATGCGGCGGCTGGCCATCATCGACGTGCCTGGCGGGCACCAGCCGATGGCCAACGAGGACGGCTCGATCTGGGTGGTCTTCAACGGCGAGATCTATAACCATCGGCAGCTGCGCGAACGCCTCGAAGCGACGGGCCAGCACACCTTCAAGACGCATAGCGACACGGAAGTGCTCGTCCATCTGTATGAGGACCTAGGTCGCGGACTGCTCGGCCTCCTGGAAGGCATGTTTGCCTTCTGCGTTGTGGACACACGTCGACGCACGGCTCTGCTGGTCCGCGATCGCTTTGGCGAAAAGCCGCTGTTTTACAGCATCAATGCGAGCGGTTTCGCGTTCAGCAGCGAGCTCGCCTGCCTTCTGAAGGTGCCATGGGTGTCGCGATGCTCGAACGCCGCGGCGTTGTGGCGATATCTCGAGAGCGGATTCGTACGAGCTCCAGCGACGGCGTTTCGCGACATTCGTGAGCTGGAAGCCGGCACTTGGATCGAAGTCCGCGAAGGACTGCTGACGTCCGGGACGTTCTCGCCTGCGGCAGCAGATCGTCAGCCTGACTTCAGCGACGAGGCCGAGGCCTCCCAGGCGTTGCAGTCGATGATCCAGCAGTCGGTCAGGCGTCAGATGGCTGCCGACGTGCCAGTTGGAGCATTTCTCTCCGGCGGCATCGACTCGAGCACCATCGTGGCTGCGATGCAGCGCGAGAGTTCGTGCCCCGTTAGGACGTTCACCGCACGTTTCGAACACGCGCTCTACGACGAAAGCCCGGTCGCTCGAGCAGTGGCTCGCCATCTTGGTACGGATCATCACGAGATCGTGATCACGAACGGCGGTTTCCAGGAAGACGATCTACTGCGCGTTGTTCGTCATGTCGGACAGCCGTTCTCGGATTCGTCCGCGATTCCCACATATCACGTCTGCCGTCAGATTCGCGAAAGCGTCAAGGTGTGCTTGTCCGGCGACGGCGGTGATGAGGTCTTCGCGGGATATCCCCTGTTCCAGTGGCTGCTCCGCGTCGACGAAGTCGCCAACCGGCTCCCGGCGCCACTCGCGCGCGCGGGCGCTCGTTTCTTTCGAGATCTCGCCTCGTTGCCCGGCGCGGCTGGCTGGCACCAGCTACGGCGCGTCTGGCGAGGGCTGGAGGTTGCCGCTCTCCCTGTTATGGGCCGCCTCTCGCATGCGTCCCGGCTTTTCCAGGACGACGAGCTGGAGGTGGTGTGCCGTCCGGAATTTGCAGTCCACATGGCCGGCGCAAGGGCCGTCACCCCGCGTGCCAACGGCAATGACGCTTCGCGGCTCCGCGAACTGATGCGGGAACGCGTCGAGGGCAGCCTTTGCGAGGACATGCTCGTGAAGGTCGACCGCATGAGCATGGCAGCCTCGCTTGAAGTCCGCACGCCGATGCTGGATGCGGGAATGGTGTCCTTTGCCTCGAGCCTGCCGGACAACTGGCTCATTCGAGGAGGCGTCGGCAAGCACATCCTTCGACGAGCCGTGCGAGGCTGGCTCCCAGATGTCGTGTTCGATCACCCAAAGACCGGGTTCAGCATTCCCCTGCACATGTTTCAGAACGCGAACTACGCGTCGACGTGTCGAGATCTTCTGCTGTCAGATCGGATCCCGCTCGTACGAGAGTTTCTCGACCCTGACGCGACTGCGGCCGTCGTAGCGCGAGGGCTCGGTCAGAAACACGATTCGGCAGAGCGATCTGTCTATCGCAGCAGCCATCAGCTATGGGCGCTGCTCAACCTCGCCGCATGGGCGGACGAGTTCAAGGTGACCGCCCCGTGAGCGGCCCGACGATGCGTGTGTTGTTCGTCGCCGGCCTCACGCCGGTGCCCGATGGAAGCGCCGGGGGCAACGTGACTGCGGCGACAACTCTGTTCAACCAGGGACTTGGGGAAGACATCGAGCTCATCCCGTTGTCCACCACAGCGGCATCGAACCCTCCGCCGCCTCTGACACGCCGAGCCGTGGTCGCCGCCGGGCGATTCACAAGGTTCTGGCGTTTGGCGCGAACGTGCGACGCAATCCTGCTGTTTGCCTCCGATGGTTCGAGCTTCGTCGAAAAAGGCGCGATGTGCCTCGCAGCAGTGGCGCTCGGGAAGCCCACGATTCTCCGGCCTGGCGGCGGGCGCCTCGCACAGCAGTGCGAGCGGAGTCGCATATTCGCGTGGTGGGTCAGGGTGGTCCTTCGACGTGTGACGGTGGTCACGTGTCAGACCTCTTACTGGGTTGATTTCGCGCGCAGCATGACGGATGGAACAACCTGCGTTGTCGAGATCGGTAACGGAGTCTCGGTTCACTCATTGCCGGGGGAGCGAAAACGCGGGACGCTCCAAGTGGGTTTCCTCGGACATACGACAAAAGAGAAGGGCATCTTCGATGCGTTGTCGGCATTCCAGCGCGTGCGCATCCACGAGCCGCGCGCGAGGCTGCACGTGGCGGGCGGCGGCCGCGATCGTTCGCAGTTCGGCGTTGAAGTCGAGCGCCTCTGCCTGACCGATCACGTTGTCTTCCATGGCTGGTTGCCCCGCGAGCGGGTCGGTTCATTTCTCCAAACGTTGGATGTGTTGGTGCTACCCAGCTATGCCGAGGGTCTTCCGAATGCGTTGCTCGAAGCTATGGCGGTCGGCGTCCCGGTGGTCGCGACGGCCGTCGGCGGCATAACCGATCTGATTCGCCGGAGTGGCGGAGGGATCCTCGTTGAACCAGGGGATGTCGAATCGATCGCCAGGGCGGTGACGACGCTCTTGAGCGACCAATGCCTCGCCGACGAGATCGGCCGGAAAGGGCAGCGGTTCGTTCGTGAACGTCACGACGTCAAGGTCGTGGCTCTCCAGTACCGCGACGCGATCCTGTGCGCGCTTCGTCCTTCAGTATCCGGACCATCGACTTCCGACGGGCAGGTCGGAACTGCCGCGGTGCCTTCGCTCTAACGATGTGCGGTATCGCCGGAATCTACCACTACCGGGATAGGCTCCGAACAGCCGATCTGGCGGTGGTGCAGCGAATGTGCCGGTCGATTGCGCACCGGGGCCCGGACGACGAAGGTTTTTTTGTCGACGGACCGGTCGGGCTCGGGAACCGCCGGCTTGCCATCGTCGACGTGTCGCCAACCGGCCATCAGCCGATGGAGAGCCTCGACGGTTTGTCGTGTCTCACGTATAACGGCGAGTTCTACAACCATCAGAGCTTCCGGCCGCAGTTGCGCGCGCGCGGCACTCATTTCAAGGGTTCGTCCGATACAGAAACGCTGCTGTACGCGTTGGCCACCTACGGCCCTGGCGTGTTGACGAACGTGGCCGGCATCTTTGGGCTCGCGTTCTGGGACGCCCGGCATCAGCGGCTGATCCTGGCGCGCGATCCGCTCGGCGTGAAGCAGCTCTACTACCACGACGATGGGATGCGCGTGGTCTTTGCGAGCGAGCTGAAAGCGCTGCTGCAGTGCGCGGACGTCCCGCGAGACATCGACCCGGAAGCCGTCAACGAATACCTCCATTTCCATACACCGCTGTTCGATCGCACGTTCTTCCGCCAGATCAAACAGGTCAGGGCCGGCGAGTATGTGGAGATCGGCCGCTTCGGATTGCGCCGCAAGGTCTACTGGGAAACCGACGGCTTTCAGCCACGCGAGGAGGACGCCGAACGCAGCGTCGAGATTCTTCGCGATCTGCTCGAGACAGTTGTCGGCGAGCAGCTGATGTCGGACGTACCTGTCGGAGCCTACTTCAGCGGCGGGATCGATTCGAGCGCCGTCGCGGCCTTCGCCATGCGTAGCGGCCATCGTCCGAAGCTGTTCGGCGTGCACTTCACCAACCAGCAAATCATCGATGAGCGGCCGTACCAGGAATCGGCCGCGGCGGCCCTCGGGCTCGACCTGCACCTGACCACAATTGACGGAGACCAGTTCCCGGACGAATTCCTGAAGCTCGCGTACTACCAGGATCAGCCGGTCATCGGGGCAGCGCTGATTCCGATGTATCACGTCAGCCGCCTCGCGGCAGGCCACGTGAAAGTCTGTCTTGGCGGACAGGCGGCCGACGAAGTGTTTGGCGGCTACGCGCGCTACGCCCTCGTTCATCCCGCCCGCGTGTTCTCGTCGTGGTTCTCCGGCCAGAAAACAGGCGCTGGCGAGGCAGCGGCCAACCCGGTTGGGCGCAATCTGCTGAAACAGATCCTCGATCTCCAGAACGTTCGGCGGATCGCCCGCACGGCCGGGCTTGGCGGATGGCGAGAGCGGTACTTCGATAATTTCGCCAAAGTGCCGGAGTCGCTCTGGCTGCAGATGTTCTCTCCCCAGTTCGTATCGCGGCGGCGCGCTCGAAGCGCGTTTGAAGACGGATTGGCCCGATCGCCCGCGCAGGATCCCGGCGACAAGATCCTTCACTGGGACATGCAGACGTACCTGACCGGTCTCTTCCAGCAGGACGACCGGATGTCGATGGCCAACAGCCTCGAGTCGCGCGTGCCCATCGCCGATCCACGAGTAGTGAGGTTTGCGTTGCACACGGGCTTCGACCTCAAGCTGAGGGGGGGTGCGACCAAGTGGGTGTTGCGCCGGGCCGTGTCTGACGTGATCCCGTCCTTTGTACTTGGCAGGCGAAAAGTCGGCTTCGACACCCCGGCGGAATCCTGGATGCGTGACCGGCATCCCGGCTTCGTTCGCGACCTCCTGCTGTCGAAAGCCGCGCGCGAGCGGGGATTATACGACTCCAACGCGATCGCCCGGTTGCTCGGCAATCCGCGCACGCCCTATTGGTTTGACGTCGTCTGGAAGCTCGCGTCGATTGAGGCCTGGGCGTCAACGTTCCTCGACAGTACTGCCGCATCACATGGCCAACGACTCACTGCAGAGCCTGCGTAACCTCGGGCAGGAGCTGTACGAGCTCGGCCCGAAGGGCGCCGCCTTCCGGGTCGTGTGGGAGATCACACGCCGTGGCCCTTTCAACACCACGAGCAGCCTGCCGTACGGAATCGGCCGCGCCTCTTCGAAACAGCCGTCGGCCGACGGCTGGATGGCGCACCTGCCATTTCATGATCCACTTTCAGTGGCGAATGGCGTCAGGGATCGGATCGCGCCCTCGGCGCTGCAGAAGCTGCTCACAACAGCGGATCGCGCCCTGCCAGGAGAAATCGAATGCTTCGGCCGATGGCCTGCCAATTTCGGGGAGCCCATCAAGTGGCATCGAAACCCGCTGACCCACGAGACGTGGCCGGCCGCGGTACCGTGGGGACGTGCAGTGGCCGGGCACGATCGCGCTGGCGATGTGAAGCTGTGCTGGGAAGTTGGCCGCTTTCCTCATGCGTATCACATGGCGCGATGTGCAGCGTTCTTTCCTGAAACGGCGCCGAGGTTTGCGAGAGCACTCGCGAGGCAAATCCGCGACTTCCACATCGAAAATCCGTACGGGTACGGCATCCACTGGGCCTCCGGGCAGGAAGTTGCCTTTCGCCTTCTCGCCTGGCTGTTCGGCGCGGACACCCTTCTGGCACGGTCCGACGCCGAGGTCGGTGTCCTTCTGCGGGATGCGTTGTTGATCGGCGCAGCTCACATCGAAAAGAACCTGAATTACGCGAGACTTGCTGTCTACAACAACCACCTTCTGTCGGAAGCGCTGGCGCTGTTTGCTGTGGGTGCCCTGTTGCCGGACGTACCCGTCGCGCGTGGCTGGCGAGATCTCGGCCGCACGATTCTCGATGACGAATCCGAAGCTCAGTTTTACTCCGATGGCGCGTATATTCAGCAATCGCACAATTACCATCGCGTTGCCATCCACGATTTGCTGTGGGCCTGTCTTTTTGCCAAGTCGATGGGCGATCGACCGTCTTCCGCCTGGGTTGAGGCGCTGAGTCGCTCGATTAGCTTCCTCGTCGCCCATCAAAACCCCGACGACGGCCGGCTCCCGAACTACGGGTCGAACGACGGCAGCATGCCGGGAATCTTCTCCACCTGCGACTTCTCCGATTTCCGTCCTTCGCTCCAGACCGCGAACCTGCTCGTGCATGGCCGCCGGCTGTATGAGCCCGGCCCGTGGGATGAGATGGCCGCCTGGTTCCTGGGACCTGCCATGCTCGACGCCCCGCTGGAACCGCCCAGGCGCCGAACGGTCTCGTTCACGCATACGGGCTATCACGTGTTGCGCGGTCGGGACGACAGCTCCTTCACGACGTTCAGATGCGGAACCTTGCTCGATCGTTTCTCGCAGATCGACATGCTTCACGTCGACGTGTGGTGGCGAGGCCTGAACGTGCTGACCGACCCTGGCAGCTATCTCTACAACGATCGACCCGAGTGGCACCGGCACTTCATGCGGACGGATTGTCACAACACGGTGGCCGTCGACGGTCTCGATCAGATGCTGCATTTCAGACAATTCAAGGTGCTCTACCGCACACACGCCCGGCTCCTGCAGTTTGAGGAGAGTGCGGATGTGGCGCTGTGTGCGGGTGAACACTATGGGTATCGCCGACATCCGGGAGGCTGTGTCCATCGACGATCCGTGCTCTTCCTGAAAGACGACCTGTGGGTTGTCGTCGATCACATTGCCGGGAGCGGCCAGCATGCGATGCGGCTGCACTGGCTGGCCGGCGACTTTCCTCACACGTACGACGGGGACATCAGTCGGCTGACGTTGCAGACCGACGCCGGACCATTCTTTATCCAGGCGTTAGACGAACGTGGCGCGCCCCTCCCCGCCACCGTCGTGGCGGGACAGGAACATCCGCCACGAGGCTGGTTGTCGTGCTACTACGGCGAGAAGATCGCGGTTCCGTCGTTCGCGGTCCACGTTGCTCAGGTTCTTCCAGCTACCTTTGTGAGTGTGCTCTCGGGTCAACATCAACCGATGGTCGACGTCAATGGTGAGGATTGGTCAATTGCTGTCGGCGAACGACGCGTGAACTTTCGCATCATAGACGGCCGCGTGAGCCAGCCTTCAGGCGCAGCGGCTTCATGAAGATTCTGATCGTTCACCAGTACTACCTGATGTCCGGCGCCCCCGGCGGCTCTCGGTTCAACGAGATGGCCGCGGCCTGGGCAAGAGCGGGCCACGAAGTGACGGTGATCGCCGGCGCGCTCGATTACGCGACCGGCCAGACACCCGCGCGTTTTCGCGGGCGATGGCTGACGGTTGAACGGGATGGGGACGTCGCCGTCTGGCGATGTTACGTCCCGAGTTCCTACAACAAGAGCTATACGGGTCGCGCCCTCGCTTTTCTGGGTTTCGCCCTTGCAGCTGCGACAGCCGCCATGCGGGCCGGCAGACATGACGTCGTCGTCGCCACGTCTCCGCCCCTGCTTGCTGTGCTGCCGGGTTGGATTGCGGCCCGGCTCCGCTTGCGACCATGTCCGTGGGTGTTTGAAGTCCGCGATCTCTGGCCGGAAAGCGCCGTGACGACGGGCGTGCTCGCAGAAGGCTCCGTGGTCACGAAGTTGTTGTTCGCCTTGGAGCACTGGGCGTACCGCTCTGCAACGCGCATCAACGTCCTGACGCCTGCGTTCGCGGAGAATATCGTCGAGCGCGGCCTTGCGGTCCGGGAAAAGATTGCAGAGATTCCCAACGGCGCTGACGTCGATGTCTTCAAACCGCGCGACGAAACTGAGCTCCGCTCGGAGCTTGGGTGGTCCGGCCGTTTTGTCGCACTTTACGCGGGAGCTCACGGCCGGGCCAACGCCATCGGCCAGCTCGTGGCCGCCGCCGAATGCCTGGCGCATCGACCCGACATTCTGATCGCTAGTGTCGGCGACGGACCTGAGCGCGCTGAGTGGGAGCGGGCCGCGAAAGACAAGCATCTCACCAACATCGTGTTTCTCGGACCGCGGCCGAAGTCTGAGATGCCGCGCTACGTGAACGCCGCGGACGCCGGACTTGCCGTGTTGCAGCGAAACCCGACGTTCAAGACCGTCTATCCAAACAAGGTCTTCGACTACATGGCCTGTGAACGACCCGTCGTTCTCGCGATCGACGGCGTGGCTCGTCGGCTGGTCTGCGAGCGGGCTGAGGCTGGCATCTTCGCCGAGCCTGAAGACCCGGAGGCGATCGCTTCTGCGATCACTTCGCTCGCGGACGATCCTGAGCGTCGTCGTGCTCTCGGCCGCAATGGGCGGCAGTGGGTGCTCGAACACGCCACGCGTGAAGCACTGGCCATGCGCTACCTGACGCTTCTCGGCGAGCTTGGCGCCCCGACAAAGGCAGAACCCGTCGCGGCGGACATCAATCCGTGAAACGCCTGTTCGATATCGTCGTCTCGGCGATCGCGCTCGCGCTTCTGTCGCTCCCGCTCGCCATACTCTGGGCGACAGTGCGGTTGATGCTCGGCAAGCCCGCGCTCTTTGCGCAGATGCGCCCCGGTCTGTCAGGAAAGCCATTCACGCTTTGGAAGTTCAGGACGATGACGGATGAGCGTGGCGACGACGGCCGACTGCGCTCCGACGCCGATCGGCTGACACCCATCGGGCAGTTCCTCCGGTCGTGGAGCCTCGATGAGCTGCCCGAGATCTGGAACGTACTGAGGGGCGACATGAGCCTCGTCGGGCCGCGCCCATTGCTCGTCTCGTACCTGTCCCGCTACACGCCGCGGCAGGCGCGGCGGCACGAGGTTAGGCCGGGCATCACCGGCTGGGCGCAGGTCGGTGGGCGGAATGCTTTGTCATGGCAGCAGAAATTCGAACGTGACGTCTGGTACGTCGACAACCAGACCTTCGCGCTCGACCTGCACATTCTGTTGTTGTCGATCGTCAAGGTGCTCGCACGTGAAGGGATCAACGAGACGGGTGAAGCCACTGCCGCCGAGTTCATGGGCGAACTCGCCTCGGCCGAGGCGCGCGACACCCGGGCACGTGCGGCGGAACTCCACGAAAGTTATGTCCGCGAAGCCTGACCGACATCTGCGCGTTCTGTTTACAAGCGCCGGCCGGCGGGTCGAGCTGCTCCGTGCGTTCAAGAAAGCTTTCGACGCGCTCGAACTGTGTGGCGACATCACCGCGACCGATGTCAATCCACTCGCAGCGGCCCTGAGGATTGCCGATCACGCCGTGATCGTACCGCCAGTCACTCATCGCGACTACGCAGCAACGATTACCGAGCTATGCGAGAGCCGCCAGATCGATATCGTGTTTCCCCTGATCGATCCGGATGTGCCCGCGCTTGCGGCAATGGCCGACCGGCTGGCGGCCTGCGGTACGCACGTCGCGACGGTTCCAGCGGACTCCGTCGAGACCGTGCAGGACAAGTGGCAGACACAACAGCTGTTTCAAACACTCGGTCTGCCTACGCCGCGAACCTGGCTGCCGGGTGAGAACGTCCCGAAGTCCGACGCCTATCCGCTCTTCATCAAGCCTCGCACGGGGAGTTCGTCAGCGAATGCGTTTACCGTCAGGAACGCGGATGAACTTGGCTTCTTTCAGAAATACATTCCGCGGGCGGTCGTTCAGGAATTCCTGCCGGGTCCTGAGGTTACCAGCGACGTCATCTGCAACAACCGGGGTGACGTGATGAGCGTCATCTCCAGGAAGCGAATCGAGGTTCGATCGGGGGAAGTGACAAAGGGCGTGACGTGTGTTGATGCCGGCATCATCGAATCGTGCCGCCGGATCGCCCGAGCGCTTCAGGCAAAGGGTCCGATCACCGTCCAAGGTCTCTACAAGGAGGACGTCTTCCACTTCACCGAGGTGAATGCACGCCTCGGAGGCGGCGTCCCGCTCGCCATTGCCGCCGGTGCCCGCGTCGCCGAATGGCTGCTCGCAAGCGCCGCGGGTATCGCGGTCGACCTGCCGCCCCTGGGCTCGTATGAGAGCGGCGTGATTCTGACGCGCTTTGACGATTCATTCTTTCTCACGACAGAGCCGGATGGGACGCTTCAAAGCCGTCATCTTTGATCTCGACGACACGCTCTATCCCGAGCGGCAGTTCGTTCTCAGTGGCTTTGCCGCCGCAGCCGATTGGGTGGCTTCCGAGACCGGGCTGTCATCCGAGACGTGCGCCAGCCAAGTGACGGCCATCTTCGACCACGGCGAACGCGCGCATACGTTTGACGTTTGGCTTGACAGCGCCCGCCTGCCGAAGAGCCTGTCGCTCGGCATGGTGAAAGCCTATCGCGAGCACCGGCCAGCGCTGACACTGCACGACGATGCAGATAAAGCGATCGCGCGTTGCGTCCAGGCCCGCCTGGCGACGGGTCTGGTCTCCGATGGATACCTCGACGTGCAGCGCGGGAAAGTAGCGTCCCTTCGTCTGACTGAGAAGCTCACGACGATCGTCCTCAGCGACGAGTTCGGGCGTGCGTTCTGGAAGCCGGCGACGAAACCGTATCTGACCGCCGTGGAGCGGCTGGGCGTGTCGCCTGAAGAAGCCGTTTACGTCGGCGACAATCCGCGAAAAGACTTTGAAGGCGCTCGACGGTCGGGACTGAAGAGTGTTCGTGTCCGCCGGACAGACGGCTTGTACTCATCGGAAGAGGCTGCCAGCCGAGACGCCGAGCCGGATCGCGAGGTCTCCACGCTCATGGACTTGCACGAGGTCTTAGCCACGCTATGACGCATGTCCCGATGTCGTCGCCGGATCTTACCGAGGCGGAATGCAGCGCCGTCATGGACGTGCTCCGCAGCAACCACCTCAGCCTCGGTCCGCGCCTGCCGGAATTCGAGCGTCGATTCGCGGCGTATGTGGGCACTCGACACGCGATTGCCGTGTCGAGCGGAACGGCGGCGCTGCACCTGTCGATCATCGCGACGGGGATTGGCGAAGGCGACCTCGTGATTACGTCGCCCTTCTCCTTCGTGGCGTCGGCGAACTGCGCCCTCTACGAACGCGCGGTCCCGCTCTTCGTCGATGTCGATCCAGTCACCGGAAACATCGATGCGAACCTGGTCCGGGCCGCGGCGGACGAGATACCGGGCGGAGGCGCTCGAGCACGCCGATGGTTGCCGCCCTCGCTTCGAGACGCCGCGTCGCGTTCGACCGTCAAGGGGATCCTTCCGGTCCATGCATTCGGCCAGCCGGCCGACATGACATCGATCGTGGAGGCCGCGCGACGCGGAGGCCTGAAAGTGATCGAGGATGCCTGCGAGGCGCCTGGCGCGGAGCATCGCGGACGGCGCGCGGGGACGTTCGGCGACATGTCCTGCTTCGCCTTCTACCCGAACAAGCAGATGACGACGGGCGAGGGCGGGATGATCGCCACAAACGACGAAGGGTACGCGAACCTGTGCCGCTCGCTTCGCAACCAGGGTCGCGACGTCTTCGACGCCTGGCTCAGCCACACTCGCCTCGGATACAACTACCGGCTCGACGAGCTGTCGTGCGCGCTCGGCATCGTTCAACTCGCGCGAATCGACGAACTCCTCGAGAAGCGCGCGAAGGTCGCCGGCTGGTACGCGGACCGGCTGCGTGAAATCGTGGGCGTGACCGCTCCGGCGGTCGCCGATTCGACCAGCCGCATGTCCTGGTTCGTCTACGTCGTCAGGCTCGAGTCTGCGGCGGATCGGGCGATGACGATGGACGCGCTTGCGGCGCGCGGGATTCCGTCACGCCCGTATTTCACTCCGATTCATCTGCAGCCGTTTTACATCGAGAAATTCGGGTACCGCCGCGGCGACTTCCCTGTCGCCGAAGCGCTCGGAGACACGTCACTGGCGCTGCCCTTCTCGAGCGTCATGACCGAGGCGCAGGTCGACTGCGTGTGCGAGGAACTGGCCGCCGTGCTTCGCGGCCAGATCGTCCGCCAGGGCTAGCCGGCGCTTCAGACTCCCGCGACAACTGCAGGCGTTCGACACCTGCACGAGAAATGAGCCGCAAGTGAACAGTCACATATTGAGATATCGCCGCGTCTTCGTCGTGCTTCTGCACCTGGCGATCGTTGTCGTCGCCAACTACACCGCATTCCTGCTGCGGTTTGACGGCGTCATTCCAGCGAACTACATGCGGGTGTATTCACAGGCCCTGCCGTGGGTCATCGTCGTGCGGATGGTGACATTTGCGCCCTTCCGTCTCTATGAGGGCCTCTGGCGGTACGCCGGCATCTGGGACCTGCGCAACATCATCGTCGGTGTCATTGCCAGCTCAGGGTTGTTCTACCAGATCGCGGTCTGGCGCCTCCCGTCGCCGGCTTATCCGCGGTCGATACTCGTCATCGACTCCGTGCTGTTGATCATGGCGATGGGCGGCTCGCGCCTGGGGCGCCGTCTGTTCCACGAATTGTCGCGCGGCGAGCGCAGCAAGCGAGTTCTCGTGCTCGGGGCGGGCGACGCCGGCGAGAAGATCGTGCGCGACATGAAGGGCAAGTTCGACTGTCCCTACGAGCCGATCGGCTTCATCGACGACGACACTGCCAAAGTCGGCATCCGCATTCACGGAGTTCCAGTCCTCGGCACACGCCTCGACCTGCCACGGATCATCGACGAGCAGAAACCCAATGAACTGCTCGTCGCCGTCCCGAGCGCGAGCGCGGCGTTTATCACTGCGGTCGTGCGCGCGCTCGAGCCCTACAAGATCCCTATCAAAACGTTGCCGAACCTCCGCGACCTGTCGAGCGGCCGCGCGCTGATCACCCAGATCCGCACGCTGCAGATCGAGGACCTGCTCGAGCGCGCGCCCATCGGCCTCGAAACGCGTTCGCTGAATCGGCTCATCAAGGGCAGGCGCGTGCTGGTCACCGGCGCCGGCGGTTCCATCGGCTCGGAACTGTGTTATCAAATCGCCGCGCTCGAGCCGCGTGCGCTGATGCTGCTGGACCGCTATGAGAACGGCCTGTTTGGCGTTCTGAACAGTCTGGCCGGCCGCAACGGACACTGCGATATCCATTCCCTGATTGGCGACGTCACCGACCGGAAACGGCTCAATGCGCTGATGGCGACGTATCAGCCCGAGATCGTCTTCCACGCGGCGGCTCACAAACACGTGCCGCTGATGGAAGCCAACCCCTGTGAGGCCGTCAAGAACAACGTCTACGGCACGCGTTTGATGATGGAAGCCGCCGAGCGTCACGGCGTCCAGTGCTTCGTGCTGATCTCGACGGACAAGGCGGTCAATCCGACGAGCGTCATGGGAACGACCAAGCGCGTCGCCGAGCTGCTCGTCCAGGCGACGGGCCAGCGGGGCCGCACGTCGTACCTCGCCGTGCGTTTTGGAAACGTGCTGGCAAGCAACGGCAGCGTCGTCCCGACGTTTGTCGAGCAGATCAAAGCCGGAGGGCCCGTCACGGTGACGCATCCGGACATGCGCCGGTTCTTCATGTTGATACCCGAAGCGGTGCAGCTGGTGCTGCACGCGGCCGCGCTCGCCGAAGCCGGCGCCGTGTACGTGCTGGAGATGGGCGAGCAGGTGAAGCTTCTCGACATGGCGCGCAATCTGATCCGGCTGTCGGGCTTCGTGCCGGAGGAAGACATCGAGATCGTCTTCACGGGCCTCCGCCCCGGCGAGAAGCTCTCTGAAGAGCTGGTGGGGCGCGATGAGCGCGCCGAACTCTCCGGCGTCGAGAAAGTCTTGCGCGTCCGATCCCTTTCGACACCGAATCTGGCCCGCCTCGGCGCTCAGATCGCGGAGCTCGAGCAGATGGCCTTTGACGGCGACACCGCCGGCACGCTCCATCAGCTTGGCAGCATCGTTCCCGCCTTTCCGTTCGAGCCGGCTGGAACCGGATCGACGATTCTACTTAAGTCGCTCTAATCCATCTTAATGTCCTGGCGCGCGATCGCGCTGCTCGTCCTGACGTCCTGGGGAGCACTGGCATTCGGAGCCGTGTACCCATGGGCCTATTTCCCCCTGTACGCTGCCTGTACTGCCGCCGGCCTCGTCATGCTCTTGCAGCGCAGGCCGGCAGGCGCGTTTGACGTTCCACTTGCGTGCGGCCTTCTGCTTCTCGGCGTCGCTATCGGCCTTCAGCTCATCCCGATCAGCAGCGGGACCATCCGCTGGCTGAGCCCTGAGACCCACGCGTTCCTTCAGCGTTACGTCGTCGGGTATCCGTCCGCTGTTGAGCGGCATCCCCTGTCAATTGAACCGACGGCGACGATCCGGGCGCTACTGGCGCTGGGCGCGTTTTCGATTCTCCTCCTCGGTGCCGGTCGCGCGTTGACCGACGGCGATACGCGTCGGTTCGCGCGGGGCATCGCCGTGCTTGGCGCCGTCATGGCGCTCGCAGGCGTCATCCAGAAGGCCATGTGGAACGGCAAGATCTACGGGTTCTGGACGCCGCAACAGGCCGGCGACTCGTTCGGACCCTTCGTCAACCGGAATCACTTCGCCGGCTGGATGCTGATGGCGCTGCCCCTGGTCATCGGGTATTTCTGCGGGCGAATCGCCCTGGGCATGCGCGAGGTGAAGCCAGGCTGGAGGAACCGCGTCATCTGGTTTGCTTCCGCGGACGCGAGTACAACCATCCTGGCCGGGTCCGCCGCGCTGCTGATGGCTCTCGCGCTTGTGCTCACAATGTCGAGATCGGGCGCGATCGGACTACTGGTCGCGCTCGTCGTCTCGGGCGTTTTTGTCACCCGACGCCAAACGACGGCGTCGCGGCGAACGGTTGTCGCCGTCTATCTGATGTTCGTCGCGTTCTTCGTGGTGTGGTGGGTGGGCATCGACAGGCTCGCCAATCGGTTTACCGAAGCGGGACCTGTGGGCCTCAACGGCCGGCTTGGCATCTGGAGCGACACCTGGCAGATCGCCACGCGATATCTGATCTTTGGAACGGGGTTGAACACCTTCGGTACCGCGACGCTCTTTTATCAGACCACTGATCTCGCCCGGCACTGGGCACAAGCCCACAACGACTACCTGCAGCTCATCTCCGAGGGCGGAATCCTTCTCTCGATTCCTGTCGCCCTCGTGTCTCTCGCGTTGTTCTGGCGGATTGTCCGGCGGTTCACGGAACGGCCTGGTGATGCTAATCACTGGATTCGCATCGGTGCGGTGACCGGGATTCTCGCGATCGCGTTTCAGGAAGCGGTCGATTTCAGCCTGCAGATGCCAGGCAACGCGGCTCTCTTAGTGATCCTGCTCGCCATCGCCTCGCGACGCTCCAGCGCTCAAGCGAGCTGACGCGCGTCTAAGCAGGCCGAGAGCCTGCTGCTCCTACCCTCACCATCTTGCTTCACAACTCTATCGGTGTAATTCGCGGAGCCGGAGGCGTCCTCAAACGAACGCGAGCCGCCGGCGCATGTTCGCGCAGGGGCGCTCGACACTGTAATGAAGCATTACAGACAGGACGAGCGCGAGAACCAGCGATGCGGCCAGGACGACCCACTCGGGCCAGTTCGTCGCGCGCTGAACAAAAAGGATGATCGGCAGGTGCACGAGATAGAAACCGTACGACACGACACCGAGAAAACTGACCGCCGAATGGTTCAGGAGGCGGAACGGCAACGCCTGGGGCAGGCGGATCGCAGCAATGAATACCGGGAAGAGAGCAATCCCCTGCAGCGTGTATCGCAGAGTCTCTCGAAAGACGACGTTTCTTGGCGCCATCGTCAGCACCAGGACTACGAGGGAGACACCGAACGCCCAAGAGATCACGCGGGGTGACCATTGCGATCCCTCGATCGCCGGATTCCTCCATAGCGCGAGGATGCATCCAAAGAGAATCGAGTCGATGCGTGTGTCCGTGGCGTGCATTACGTAGTTCGGACTCGCATGGAACGCCACAATCAGCAGGAGCCGCCAGACGAAGAGCGCTCCACATGCGCTCAATAGAATAAGGGCCTGACGTTCAGGCGCCAGAATCCAACGCCTGAGCGCAACGTAGACAATTGGAAAAATCAGATAGAAATGCTCTTCGACCGCCAGGGACCAGAGGACGATTGTTCCGACTGGGAACGCCCGTTCATAATCGATCAAGTAGTTGGTGAAGTGAAGCGCCTGGAGAATCGTCACCGGCCTGGAGAGCGGTGCCCTGGTGACGAGTGTGCCAATGATGGACCCGACTAGCATGATGTACATCGGCGGCAGGATTCTCAGAGCGCGACGCAGGTAGAAATTGCGCAGACTCACGCGTCCGGTCTGCTCGGCCTCAAGCCTTAGCAGCGTGGTGATCAGGAATCCACTTAAGAAGAAGAAGACCGTGACGCCAAAACCGCCTGGCACGATCCCGTGAGCGGCGTGGTAGAAGAACACGATCAGAACGGCGACTGCGCGTATCCCATCGAGGGATGGGATATGCACACGGTTGACGGTTCCAGGCGGCGATGAGATCACCTCAGCCATCTGGACAGCTTGTGGCATGTCGAGATTCTACGCTCGCAAGGAGACCGAGAGGGCGCGTCGGATTCAGGATGCGATCGAGAAAACGCGATCGCGGCCCAGCCGGCTGGATCGGCAAAGCCTCCGTCGACGACAGTCTCTAAGGCACGACCACGACGAGGTTGCTGACGGCGATCCGCAGCGGCTGGTCATGCGCGAAGAACCGAACTTCGTAATCGCCCGAGGCCGCTGAAGCCGGCACCGTCAGCGTTGTGGCGCCTGTGGCTCCGCCCATCGAGTACACCCACGACACGTAGGAGGTGTCGTCGGCTCCGACCGGAGCGAGAGCGAACCAGTCGGTTGGAGTCGGCGTGCCAACCCCCTCCCAGGTCACCGTCACCGTGCCACCCTTCGAGACGGTCGATGGCGAGGCGTGCACGGCCGCGCCCGCGATCACCGTGAAGGTGTTGCTTACGGCCAGCCGCGTGAAGCCGCTCGAAAACAAACGCAGTTCGTACGAGCCCGGTGCGAGGGCGCCGAGGATGATGGGCGTGCTGCCACTGGACTGGCCGTTCGTAAACACCTGCGTCAGGAAGCTGGGATCTGGAGAACCGCCGGCGTAGACGCCGACCCAGTTGTTGACGGATGGCGCGGCAATGCCCTGCCACGTCGCAGTGATCGTGGCGCCGGCGCCAACCGAAGTCGGAGTGGTGGCGAGCGAGGGCCCGGGTGCTGTCACCGTCACGATGTTGCTCAACCCAATCCGTGTACCGCTGTCATTCGCGAACAATCGCAAGTCGTACACCCCGGCCGGCAGGTTCGGCGGGATCGTAAATGTCATGGTGTCGGCCGATCGTCCGGTCGTGTAGAACCACGCCAGCCAGTTGGCATCGAGCGCATTGAGAGGCACGAACGCAAACCAGTCCGTTGCCGTCGGCGTCGTTATTCCCGCCCATGTGACGGCGACGGTTGCGCCCGGCGCGACTGTCGTCGGACTTACAACGACTGTGGGCCCGACCTTGACGTGGTTACTGACGGCCACCCGCTGCGTCCCGTCGTTCAGGAAGAGACGCACCTCGTAGGTGCCCATCGGCACGGACGCTGGAATCGCCAGCCCGACGTTTCCGCTCGCAGCGCCGGTTATGTACCTCCAGGCAACCCAGGTCGTGTCCGAGTTGTTGATCGGCGCCAACGCAATCCAGTCTGTCGCGGTCGGCGCGGCAATTCCGGCCCACGCCACATTCAACGTGCTGCCCGCGGGTACAGTCAACGAACTGACCGACAGGCCTGGACCAGCTTCCACGTCAATGCCGTTGCCGGTCGCGAGCAGCGTAAACGTGTTGTTCGAGAACAATCGCAGTTCGTACGCTCCAGCCACCAGGCTTCCGGGCAGAGTCATCAACATGCGATCGCTGGCCCGTCCGTTCGCATTAGAACGGACCACAAAGTTCGCGTCAGCCGAACCCACCGTGTAGAGGCCGACCCAATCGGCAGCCGTCGGCGCAGCGATGTTCTTCCAGCTCACTGTCAAGCTGCCGCCAGGCGCCGCCTTCACCGGACTAGCCATCACACTCGTGCCGGATGCTGTCACGGCGATGGCATTGCTCACGGACAGCCGCTGTGCCGTCGTGCCCGAGAACAGACGCACCTCATACGTGCCCGCGCTCAGGCTGGAGGGGACTGAGAACGTCGTGCTGTCGGTCGCGTGGCCCGTTGTGTAAATCCAGGCCGCCCAGTTGGCGTCAGTTGCGCCGGTCGGCACGAGCTCGACCCAATCCGTCGGCGTTGGCGCGCCAACGTTCGTCCACGTAACGGTGAGCATGCCTCCGGCTGCGACCGTCGTCGGACTCGCCACCAGTCCCGGCGGCTGAACAGAGATCGTATTACTGACTGCAATACGCTGAAGCGAATCCTGGGCAAACAGGCGCGCCTCGTACGAACCGGGCAAGGTGGACGACGGGACGGTCAGCGTCCTGCTGCCGGCGCTCGCACCGTTTGTGTAGACCCACGCAACGTAGCTCGTATCGGCAGCGCCGGTCGACACCAGCTCGATCCAGTCAGTCGCGGTTGGCGCGCTGATGCCCGTCCACGACACGCTGACGGTTCCCGATGGCGACACCGCCGATGGAGTCGCGGTCGCGACCACTGGGACGACGGTGAATGTCACGCCGTTGCTGGCGGAGCCAGCAACCGTGACTACCACATTGCCGGTCGTTGCGCCTACGGGCGCCGGCGCCACGATGCTCGTCGCCGACCAGCTCGTCGGCGTCGCCGTCGTGCCGTTGAATTTCACCGTGCTCGCGCCCTGCGTCGCGCCGAAGTTCGTGCCGGTGATCGTCACCGACGCGCCGATCGGGCCGCTCGTCGGCGAGAGGCTCGTGAGCGTCGGCGCCACCGTCACCGTGAAGCTCACGCCGTTGCTGGCGAGCGCGCTGACCGTCACGACAACGTTGCCCGTCGTCGCGCCCGCGGGGACCGGCGCCACGATGCTCGTCGCGGACCAGCTCGTCGGCGTCGCCGTCGTGCCGTTGAACTTCACCGTGCTCGCGCCCTGCGTCGCGCCGAAGTTCGTCCCCGTAATCGTCACGGACGTCGCGACCGGGCCGCTCGTCGGCGAGAGGCTCGTGAGCGTCGGCGCTGCCGTGACCGTGAAGCTCACGCCATTGCTGGCCAGACCGCCCACCGTCACGACCACGTTGCCCGTCGTCGCGCCCGCGGGGACCGGCGCCACGATGCTCGTTGCCGACCAGCTCGTCGGCGTCGCGGTCGTGCCGTTGAATTTCACCGTGCTCGCGCCCTGCGTGGCACCGAAGTTGGTGCCGGCGATCGTCACCGACGTGGCCACCGGGCCGCTCGTCGGCGAGAGGCTCGTAAGCGTCGGCGCCACTGTGACGGTGAACGTCACGCCGTTGCTGGCGAGGCCGCTGACCGTCACGACGACGTTGCCCGTCGTCGCCCCAGCGGGGACCGGCGCCACGATGCTCGTCGCCGACCAGCTCGTCGGCGTCGCCGTCGTGCCGTTGAACTTGACCGTGCTCGCGCCCTGCGTCGCACCGAAGTTCGTGCCCGTGATCGTCACCGACGTGGCCACCGGGCCGCTCGTCGGCGAGAGGCTCGTGAGCGTCGGCGCCACCGTCAC
>Ga0137395_10000279_pt1 | contig 20275 bp, 15 predicted proteins | sample czobulk216metaG_FD_108283 | JGI IMG/M metagenome (GOLD analysis project Ga0137395, IMG submission 108283) | Vadose zone soil microbial communities from Angelo Coast Range Reserve, California, USA - czobulk2.16 metaG | ecosystem: Environmental > Terrestrial > Soil > Vadose zone | place: USA...
AAAATGATGACGGTTTCGCCGGCATCGTCGGCCAAACCTTCCGCGAGAGAGAGAACCTCCAGCAACGTCTTGCTTCCGCGGATCTGGAAAACGCCGGGCCGCCTGACCGCTCCCATCACCGAACCGGGATGGCTCTGCATCTCGCGGACAAACACACTCACGTGCGGGTCCTTCATGTACGTGCGGTGAAGAAGTTCCTGGAGGACAAATTCCAATTCGCGGGGAGTCAATCCTGCCGCTCGGACTGATCCGAGCAGGGGCAACGAGATTTCACCGCCTGCCGAGACGCGGACTTCGCGATTGAGCTCTTGGGCTTCGAAGACATTGATGTTGAGAACGTCTTCGGGGCCGATGCGGTATTCCTGGGCGCCTAGAGTGGGCGTTGATGGATGAGAATCCAGCAGTTCTTTCAGGCGGTGATTCCAATCCCCGGAAGTTTCCAGGTTTGGCGGAGGCGCAGTTTGGTTCTGACTTGCCGATTGCGACGAGAAGCGAACTTCCTGGGAGCTTTCACTAGAATTGTCCGGATTGGCGGCGAACACTAGATTGTGCGGCAGACAGAAAAGACTTATGGCGAGTACAAAGACGCCTAGAATCAACCCCTTGGACCGGATTCTTTCCACTTGGATGGCTCTGACTCCCACTTCGAAACGAAGACCGTGCTAATGCAGACTACGAAGGAGGGGCGCGCCAGTCGATAAGGTGCAGCCTTGAATTGAAATACAGGTGAAGACCTGAGGCGCAACGAGCGGAAATTTGCAAAGAGGAAAGAGTCAAATATGCGATTGACGGCCTTGTGTTCCCTCTTGGGTCGTGCTGCTGGTCGCATCGAAATTCTTCAGCCGCAAGCTTTCTAGCACAAGGTAAGCGATAAATTGGGCTCCATAGACCAAATAACGCCGCCACAAACGGCGCGGCTCTTGCATTAGACGGAAGAACCATTCGAGGCCGTGCTCGCGCATCCAGCGAGGAGCTTGTTTCTTTCTCCCTGAAAGCATGTCGAAGGCCGCGCCTACGCCGACTAGGACCGGAACGCGCAGCTTGTCTTTGTGGGCGTGCATCCAGCGCACCTGTCTTAGCTCACCCAATCCTACCCAGAGCACATCGGGTGCAGCGTGCGAGATCAGCGAAACAATTTCTTCCTCTTGTTCAGGCCCCAGAGGCCGCGAATGGGTTCCTGCCACGATCATTCCAGGAAATCGATTCTTTAGGGTTTCCGCAAGCCGTTCCGGGACATCTGGCTCTTTCTCTGCGCCATAAAAGAAGTGCCGATATCCCTGTCCGGCAGTTTTTTCACAGAACGCAAGCAGCAGATCAGGGCCATACACGCGCCGTGGCAAAACATGCCCACAGCGACGCCCCAACCAGACGAGTGGCATACCATCCGGCACAACCAAGTCTGTTGCATTCAGAACTTCTTTGAAGGAAGGATCATGCTGAGCTTCGACGATGCCGTTCATGCCGGTCGCAGCGATGGAATGGCATCCTGTTTTTTCGCGAATCCATTCCTTCATCTGAGCTACCACGTCGGGGATCTGTACAGCGTCCACGCGCACGCCAAGGACTTGGAAGCAGGCGCTGACCTCAAGGGCTTGCTTTGTTTGTGATTGCGTCGCCATAGATAGTGCGATCCCCACGGAACTGCCCATCAAGAAATAAGATACGTGATCGTGAATGGCGTGTGACAAACAACGGGATCTGAATGGGGATCCGTTCCGAGCAAAGCAGAACCATGGGAGGGCTTTCTGAGGGGGCTACGACGGACGTTCATGGCATATGATAGCACGGGTCCAAAACGCGTCCGGCAAAAGCCTGGACAGTGGCCGCTCATGAGCTGGTGCGCAACGACACGTCTTCATATAATTTAGACATTTGCTCGGCGCGCCTCTCCCATGTTTGAGTTCTCGCAAAAGCATGTGCGGCCTCGCCCATTTTTAGCCGCTCTTTGGGGCACAATGCAACCCGTCGAATGCCTTCCGCAAGGTTCGCCACCGTTTGCTGCGGAGAAGTAACGCGAACTTTGATTCCCGCTTCTGACGGAACAAAAGTCCCGACACCTTGGTGATCGAGAGTCAAGATCGGAAGGCTGTGGCCCATAGCTTCCAAGACTTGCGTGCCGAAGGAGTCCCGCAGGCTGGTAAAAAGGAAAGCGTCCGCGCTTCGATATAACTGGGACATTTCATGCCAGGGTATCTGACCAAGAAACTGTACTTTATCTGCAAGCTTCAAATGCTTAGCGTAGCTCTCCCAGGCCCCCCGCATCTCGCCCTCACCGGCAATCAACAGCCTCGCGTTTACGTCCTTTGTTTGCGCCAAGACCTCCAGCGCTAAAGGTAATGCTTTTCTGCGCTGCATCCGTCCTACCCAAAGCAAGGTGAAAGGCGTACCTTGTGGTCTTGGAACCTGTGGGCTGGAGACGAAGCTGGACGGGATTCCGGAATCCAGAAAGAATCTGACATTTCGGGCTCCTACCTTTGCGAGAAGCCCGTGTGTCTCGCGGTTTGTGGCAAGAATGATTGCGCTTGACGTGGCTGCTCTACGGAGTGAAAGAGAAAGAGGCAACAGGGCGACGCGTATATTACGAAGGATTTCGGAGCCCGACAAAGAAGAAATGTAATGACGGAATGCAGAGGGCGCTCGCTGGGCTCCTCCGACCGGCCCCCACACAAAGGGAACAGGCAGCTTCCAAAACGGAGGGGGGGCGTTAACCGTGCCGAAGCTGACGTGATGGACGATATCGAAGCCGACTTGTTCATGAAGTTCGGTGGCCTTGAGATAGGCCAGCCTCAACCATCGTGAATAATGGACTGCCAAACCTAAATTACCTATGCGATGACCCCATTGGTCGAGCCCGCCGGGGACCGCTAACCAGTGAATTTTGAGACGTGCGTTGAGACATTCGGCGCGGAATGATTCTGCAATGGGAGGATCACCAGGACAAGCCAAAACCCAGACCTCATGGAAGTGCGAAAGATGCCAGGCCCAATTCCAAGTATTGCTGGTCTCGCCGCCCGTGTTAGGAATGCAGGCGTAACCTATAATGAGTACTCTCACTGTCGTCCTTGCGTACTTCCAAGTGTGCAATTCTACGCGTCACTTCCAAGCGCGAATGAACATGAGAGCGTTCATCCTTGTGACTTATGAATTGCAACAACATTTGCAATCGTGACAGGCGGAGACAGCAGCCGAGTAGCCTTTCCCTGCTGTTCGACGCCAAAGAAGTCGTAACCGAGGCCCTCCAAAAAATTCCAAGCCCCATGCGGTTCCAAGCCCAGACTAATCGCTCCTTCCGGATGGAACTCGAACATGATTACGGGGCGCATGGAAATAATAATGTCGTTTGCGCCGCGCAGGGCTAGCTCTTCGGCCCCCTGCACATCCATCTTAATCACATCTACTCGTTCTACACGGGTCCGCCGTAACACATTGTCGAGGGATTCTGTGTCAATTTCCTGCGCGTACGCATGTGGATCGAAAGTGCTATCTTTGGCCAGCGCGTCGGAACCGACAGCGGAATGGTGATAAAGCCACGCCTTTCCTGGCTTGTCCGTAAGGGCCAGGGGAAAAGCCTGTACATTCTTGAAACCATTTATGGCGATATTATGTCGTAGTACCGGAAATGCCCGGACGGATGGTTCAAAGGAAATCACTCGGCCCGCCTCGCCCACTGTCTTGCTTGCCATCGCTGTGTAGATCCCGAAGTTGGCTCCCGCATCGACGAAGATTTTTCCTGGCGAAAGTAGTTTTTCCAAATAGGCCAGCTCGGGTTCGTAATAGTCGCGAAATGCATAGATGAGTTTGGCGACGCCCCTCCAACGGGGGGGCAAGAACATCCGCACCCCCCATCTCCGCAAGTTTACGATCGCCGCCTTTTCCAACAGGCACCTGATCCGCCAGGAAACCAGGCGGAGTGTGGTGCGCACTGGAGCCAAGTGAAACGCTTGCTGAGTGCTGAGGAAGTTCCATTTCGCCTCAAGACTCCCGAGCAACTGTCTGTTGTGCAACATGTTTCGCATACCTCTTCCAGATACATGGACTGTTGAAGCCGTGTGTGGTCACAGATTGCTCAACATAGCACCGAGGCATCAGCCTCGAACTAATGTGTCACTAGTAGCCATAACGAGCATTGCGCAAGGCGACCAAAATTCTCCCGAGCATAATCTTCGTGCGAGTCTGGCCGTATACGAAATTAAAGGACCTGCGGAATAGCCAATCGGGCATGAATCTAGCCGCGCGCCAAAACCATCGGTACAATTTGGGCAAAGTTTCGAAATAGCCGTGGGGAACTTTGCGGTAGATGGCTTTGGAATGAGCATCCGAACGGAAGCGTGCGTATGCATAACTCATCGGCGTTGAACCCGTCTCTAAAGGAAGCAGGCAACCCAGCGAATCTCCCTGAAAACACATCCCAAGGTATCGGCGCCAAACACGCCAGATTTCTCTGTTCCAGAGATCTAGCTTTTGAATTTTATCTTCGGTAAATGTGCTTACAGCTGCTGTGTTACGGCCATGAATTCGATACTCGGACAGGGGAGTTCGAAGCGCCACGATAGGCGTCATCATGGGTGCGAGGACCTGGATCACCCCGTCAGAGTTGGCCGTGAGGTCGGAAGGAAGGGGAAAGATGGCTTCTGCTACAGAACGGTGTAAAGACAAACCTGAGGAGGGAGGAATTGCGGGTAAGAAATGCGGCGCACTTAGGCACAGAGAAGGGCCCTGCCAACCTGAAGGAAGTTGATGAAGAAAGGGAATTTCTCCTAAAGGTTCTCTAGCTGCATCGACGATTAGCATCGCGTTGACAGCCAGTCCCGAATGTGGGGCAGTGCCAAAGGAGTGGACAACATGCTCTACCTTGTTAGGCATGAATATGTCGTCTGCATCTAGGAGACAGATGATGTTCCCATTGCTGTTGCGAAAAGCTGCATTCAGAGCGAGCGACTGACCGCCATTGGCTTGATAGACGACGTTGATCCGCCGGTCCCGGGAACGATACCGTTCCAAGATACGAGGGGAACCGTCGGTCGAACCATCATCACAGATAACGACTTCCAATTTGTCGTACGTTTGCTGTAGCGCACTTTCAATGGCATCACCCAGGTATGCTTCGTAGTTGTAGTTTGATATGAGAATTGAAACCAGAGGCTGCTCTGGCAACGGGTCCAGCTGTACTGGCTTGAGGGGATTAACCTGTTTCCTGCCGTTAGATATTCTCGCTGTCCTGCCCATAAAAAGCTACCGTGCTTGCGAAAGCTCTTTGCTCCTTAGAACTTCCGATTGCCCACAGAGTGAGGGAAACGAACGGGAGAAATTTCTTGCCAATTGTTTGGGAATCGCGATGATATTGAAGTACATCGGTCGTAATGCTGTGTTTTTGGATTTTGCGCAATCGCCGAGAACCATGAATTCGTAGCCCAGGCTTTGCAGGAAATCCCTTGCGCCATACGGTAAAAGGCCGAGGCGGGCAGCGCAGCCGGGATTGAATTCGAAGATGATTATTGGGCTTTGGGTCGTAAGGCATTTGACCGCTCCGCGCAGGACCAATTCTTCAGCTCCCTCGACGTCTATCTTGATGGCGTCCACGCGTTCGACGCCTTTCTCCCCAAGGAGATTGTCGAGTGCTTCTGTTTGCACCTCTTCTCCTTCGTCCCGCCAGAGCGGGTCCTTGCCTAGCGAATTGCCCACAGGGTCCCTGGCATGATAAAGCCACGACTTGCCTACTGTCTGCGCTAACGCGACTTGAAAAGCACCCACATTCGAGAAGTGGTTTAATGCGATGTTCTGTTGTAATGTTGCAAAGGACTGAGCCGTTGGCTCAAAAGCAAGTACCCTGCCCGTTTCGCCAACGAGTTTGCTCGCGACGAGCGCATAAACACCGAAGTTGGCGCCCACATCAACGAAAACGCCTCCTGGCGAAAGGATCTTCTCCAAATAGGCCAGTTCAGGCTCGTAGTACTCACGAAAGGCATAGATGAACTTTCCAAATCCTTTTCGTTGCGCGGGGAAGAACATCCGAACCTTCCATCTGGGCAATTCTAGGGCCGTTGCCATGCGCAACAGGCATCTCCAGTACCAAGAAGCGGACCGAAAGAGTGTGAGCACGGGAGCTCGGCGGAAGCCTTCTTGGGTCTTGAAAAAGTGCCACATTTCTCGCGCCTTCTCCAGGTAACGCGTCCCGTGATTAATGTTGGGGTTCTTCATGCTGCCTTCCCGGCCGTCGCGCTTCGCGCCTGACAATAGATTTGCATTAGGAGTTCGTAGTTTCGTTCCGCTGTATATTTTGACTTGTACTCTGCACGCGCCGCCCTGCCCATCGCAGCCATATCTCTCGGATGGGTCCAGGCCCATTCAACCTTTGCGGCCAAATCCTCAGCGTCCCCGGCTTCGAAGTGCAGCCCGGTCTTCTTGTCCTCCACCACTTCCGCCATGGCATTCGATCGCGAGGCAATCACCGGTGTGCCGCATGCAAAGGATTCAACGGCAACCAGGCCAAAGGTCTCAGCGCGCGATGGCCAGACCAGAAAGCGCGCACCCTTGATCACATGGAAGCACTCCTTTTGGGACAAATGCGGCAGCATACGAATCAAATGATCCGTTTGTGAAAAGCGGCGAACTTCTTCTTCCATCGGTCCCGCGCCTGCAACCCATAGAGGCACATGACTCAACGACTGCCAAGCTTTCAACAGAGTTGCTACTCCCTTTTCCGGTACCAGTCGTCCAACAAAAAGCGCGTAGTCCCCGTCGTTTTGCTTTATGCCGGGATCAGTGCTGAGAAAATGTGGTTTCAGGAAAATCTTTTTATGTGGCAGCCCGGCCTCGACGAACTTCTGGCGGAAGAACTCGGTGAAAACAATATAGGCATCCACCCTTTCCTGCCATGTGCCTAGCAGTCTATGCAGTGTAAGCATCCCTGCAACCGCGGCCGTGTGAAGAGACGAGTTGCGGTAACAAGAGTGGACGATCCCGGGCCAGGGTACTGCCTTCCCCAAGCAGTCCTGACAAACTTTGCCATCTCGATACAGGGTTGCTGCGGGACACATGAAGCGAGAGTTATGGAGGGATTGCACGACTGGTATTCCCGCTTCCTGACAGGCGTAGTAGGCGGCAGGGGAGATCAGCGGAAAAGTGTTGTGGAAATGAACAACTTGCGGCCTTTCCCTCAGCAATATGCTGCGCAATTCCTGTTGGCTGTCGCGGGCCCATAGCGTTTGCACGCCAAGCTTAGCCTTGTTCAATAACCCGTCTTCCACGATTTCAGTGTTATTCCTTGTGTATTCCAAGACATGGTGACCAGCAGATCGCAGCAGTTCACTCTCACGGCGAAAGACTTGGTCTTCTCCTCCTGAGTGACGGTAGCGATTGTGGACCAAGAGAAGTTTCATGACGGCCTCACGATTGAGGGACCACCTTGGCGCTCACGGGCACGATGTCGCGAACTCGGTTCAGGTGTACAGCTGATTTGACAAACCTCTCATAGAGCCGAGGAAGGATCGCCGCCGAGCACCAAAAACTAATGGCAACGGGACCGGAATCAATTTCATCTCCCATGAAGCCGAATAGAAGGCTTGCGACAAACAGGGTCGAAATTGCAAAAGAGAGTCTGTCCTTGGCCACCCAAATAAGTCGGAATGCGTATATGGATAGGATCAAGCAAAGAGTTGTAAGAAACATGAAGCTGGGCACGCCGGCGCCCAACAGCACCTCGAAGAACATAGAGTGGGCAGTTCCAAGCCAGGGATTGTACTCGGGCCCATAAGTCCGGGAAGCAGAGTAATATCCTAACCCTAGCCAGGGAGAGCGCGTCAGAGTTACAGTGCCGAGGTAACGCCATAACCCTATCCGATCGCTCAGCGTGGAAATGGTTTCGGGACTGCGGTAGTGACTCACACTTGGAACACGGTCGTAGGCATAAGACATGAGTAGGAGCGCACAAAATAAATATGCAAAGCGCCGTAGGGGTTTTATGTTCGGACGCTTTAAAAGAACGAGCACAAAGAAGACGAATGCGGCTACATAGGCCGTCCGCATGAGGGAAAGAGCGAGAAGACTGAGGAACAAAGCAAGCAGTGACAGTGGGAGGACTCTCCAAATCTTCCGGACGGTGGTCAGCAAAAGGATGATTGCCAATACGGAAACGACACCAGTCGGGGCAATGAGTTCCCCAAACAAACGAGAAGGGTCAGGATTGAAGTCCGAAGCTGTCCAAACTATATCGGGAACTAGGAAGGCAGAAATTGCAATGGCGACACACAGGAGCGTATTCCCCAAAAACAATGCTTTTAAAGACGTGGCGACTCCAAACCTGTCCAGGAAGAACTGTGTGAACAACAGGGAGACCAGCATTTGGTAAACCTTGAAAGCAGTCAGGGCGGGAGCCGCCGATTTCCAAACAGATGCACTCAAGCATATGATCAGGACCAAACCAAGGATACTTGGCAGGCGCAAACGCAACACGGGACGTTTTGCGTAGAAACTTTTCCAAATTTGCAGAAGAACCCAGAAGCCGGCTAATGTCCATACGACGACGTGAAGGATAACGACCCAATCAATTTCGCCGCGAAGAGATGCTCCACCGTCACGAATCCGAAATCTCGGAGGGCCTGATAATATCGATAAGAAGAGCGCAATGGCAGTGACGGTAGGATGCTTGTGAATCAGACGCACATTGAGCCGGCCCGAAGTCTGCGAGGGAGTCGCTGTCCCAGCTCGATCAGTAGTATCCGTGCTGGGCGTTTGCGGAGTGCAGACAAACTGGTCAGTGGTGTCCCGCCGTCTAGGAATCTTACGATTTGGGAGCCACAACTGAGAAGCCAAGGGCACCTCGCAAGCTTCGCTTTTACTGACCTTCTCCCGCCAGGACTGCGGGAACCGTGCGCAGCAAAATCTTGAAATCGAGCGACAGGCTCCAGCGTTTCATGTATTCGAGATCGAGCTTCATGCACGTTTCAAACGAGGGATCGGTGCGCGCGAAGACCTGCCAGAGTCCAGTTATTCCGGGTTTGACATCCAGTCGTCTGTGATCGGCGGGCCGGTAGCGCGCGTAATCGTCTACAGGATGGGGGCGTGGGCCAACCAGGCTCATATCCCCTTTCAAGACATTCCAAAATTGGGGCAGTTCGTCGAGGCTGTACTTGCGAAGAAAGCGGCCGAGGCGCGTGACGCGAGGATCATCGGCGATTTTGAAGAACGGGTCCCGGCGCTCGTTGAACCGGCGCAGCGAATCTTTCAGCTCGTCCGCGCCGTCGACCATGGTCCGGAATTTATAACAAACAAATCTTTGTCCCTTTTTTCCCGCGCGAAGCGAACGATAGATGATCGGACCAGGCGATTCGAGCTTGATGGCCACGGCAATGACGAGCAGGAGCGGCCACAGGAACAAAAGAGCGATGCCAGACAATGCAACATCTATGATCCTCTTCACGAACGAGCCGCTAGTGTGGATAGCGCGCTCACGTGGGAAGCTGTTGCCTCTTCCAACTGCGCTTTCGCGTCGACCATTCCGGTCAGCCTCGGGCAAAACAAGGTCCAAAATCTTAGCCGGGGACGGCACGGAAGCCGCACGTGTCGCTAAATTCCTGAACTCGACTCTCCGCTGGCGAACCACATGTACCGGCAATGAGTTGACTTGGCCAACGGCTCGTCTTTGGAGATCGAAAGGATTAGCGTCCATGAAATCGACCTCGAGCCCTTGATTCTTTAAGAATGGCGTTCTGATAGCACACGTGCATGCCCAGAAAGTCGCAGAACTCAGTACTCTCAAACGCGCATCAGCAAAAGCAAGCGTAGAGACGGAACACAAATCAGTCGATAAGGTCCAGTCTCTAATCGGACTCAGGTGAAAGCCTTAGGGGGAGAAGAGGCGTCAATCAAGCGGCTCCGAGGGTTCCATGGACCGGTAAACCCCGGTATTCCCCCTATCGACAACGGATAGTGGAAGTGCTATTTAACGTTGGTCAGCCCGCCTCGTCCAGTCCTCGGTTAGGCAGATGCATGTGATTTTGACTACAGCACCGCTCGTTGGAACGAAGCACAGCTGGGATTTCTCCCTAGCCCTTGGAAAGAGGCAGATCCTTGTTGTGCTGCTGCTCTTACTTTTTCCTGCCCTGAGCCACGCCCGGGCAATTCCACAAGAGAAAGAAAGAGCAGCACTTGGCTCCCTGACCTGCGTCGGCGAGGTCTATGTGAATGACTCTCCTGCACCCGTCGAAATCACGATTTTTTCGGGCGACAGGGTGCGCGTCGGGGAGAACGGGTCAGCTACCTTTAACATGAGCGGAAAGGGCTCGCTCAAGCTCTCTCCGCGCAGCCAAGTGCTCTTTGCGGGCAAGTATGAATATACGGCTGAGTTGGAGGCCGGGGCGGTAGTGATGAATTCCATCAGCGGACCAAATGGGCTCACACTGCGGATCGGAAACGATGTGCTGGTTCCGTCGACGAAAGAGCATCTCGCTTTGGCTTCAATCGACAGGGCCCCGGATGGGTCTTATCTTGTCACGTGTTCGGATGGAGCCATTGGCGTCTTGAATTTGCAGGGGACGGCGGGCCAGTTTCTTCAGGTTGGTCAAGCCGTGAGCGTTGCGCCGAATGGCGAATTGTTTCCGGTAATGCGGCAGGATATGACGCCTGTTAACTCGGCTTCTTCTGGAGCCCGAAAGTCCAGGGGCAGTTTTACAGGTTGGGGTTATCTGGGGTTGGCAGCTGGAGGAGCAGCCGGCGCTGCGGCTGCGCTAGCCCACGGCGGAGGAAAGCAGTCCGTCAGCCCTGCTGGACCGTAGAATCGACAGCTGACTTCCGAGTCAAATTAATTCTTCGAGACGGAAGGATTCACCAGCCGGAAGTTGACTACGATGTCTTGCTCTGTTTCTACGGGTTGCCCGGCAAGCAGTGTTTGCGCGTAATGCCATTCGCGAATCGCGCTCGTTGCTGCCTTCGCCAGCAAAGTTGGGCCACTTATTGGCTCAGCGCTTTGTACGGCCCCATCCCGGCCAACAACTACGTGCAACTTCACAATCCCTTCGACGCCCTGGCGTTTGGCTTCTTCAGGATAGACGGGCTCAACGCGCGAGGTGGCGCGCCCGATCTGCAGGCTGCTGCCACGGGTTGCTTTCTGTGAACTGATGTCCGGTGGAATACGGATCGAAGGATAAGGATCGGTGCTCACCGCCACCGACCACGTCGGAGTCACGGGAACAACCGGTTGCTTCGGCGGTGGCGTAGGTTCTTTCTCTTTCACGTCAGCCAACGCCGTTCCATTAGGGACACTTGCGGAGGGACTCGGTGCCGGTATTACGGTGTTTTGCGCGGGTTGGGCAGCGGTACTTGCTACGGATTGACTCCGGGTATTCGCCGGGGCCGGATTCGCCGCGGCGACAACAGCATGCTCAGGAGGCTTTGCGAGCTGGCTCTTTAACAGGGGGCTTTCCGTGCGGCGAACGGTGTTATTAACAGCAACAGGCCTCGCAGTGGAGCGCTCGCCGCTGCGCACTTGCGAAGGTACGTGGGTAGGGCCGATTTCCGAACCTTTCGCATCACGTTTTGTTGGAGCTGGCGGAGGCAGAACGGCTGATGAGCCGCTACCCTCCAATTGCAGAGCGGGAGCGTCTGTAGTTTTATTTGCGGGAAGTGCTTCTTTCAACTGAGGGGGTTTCTTTAAGCTTTTTGTATTCTCTGCGATGAATCCAACCACTTCATGCCGAATGCTAGGTGACGCGGCAACCCATCTTATAGCCAACCCCGCTACCGCCGCGAGTACAACGACAGCCGCGAAGCGCCTCAGCTGATCGGATACGGCTCTTGAAATTCTCGGATGAAATGCAGGCCTCAATTTGCGGCGGAATTCGCTTTTCTTTGGAAGCTCGCCGGGCGCAGCTGTTGCGGCGGGTACTACGTCATCGGGAACACCTGGCAAAGGTAGGCTTGATGGAACCGTAGCCCGCCAGTACTCCTGAACGGGTGCATCAGAAGGTGTATCTGCGGGCTTAGGAATTTTCAGCTTGGGAATCTCCGGAATTGCCTGGGGAACGGCAGCGGTCCCGGGAAAATCTACAGGCTTAGGAATCTTGAGCCTGCGAATTCTCGGCGTAGTCGCATGGATCGCGGCGTCGGGAGCTTTAATACTTTGCACCTGATCTTCAGCCGGCGACTGTTCCTTAGAAATCCGACTGGCGATTATCCCGCGCGCCTCTTCCGTCAAGTTGACGAACCGAATCCCAGCCTCTTTTTTTGATTCGCTGATCCACGCGATCTGCCCGCTTACATTTACCTGATCCCGGGACCCTGTGAATTGAATCCCTATGCTCAGGAGGTGATTTTCGCCCAGGGCCCTGGCCGAGGTGACAGCTAGACCGCTTTCACTGATATTTAGAAGGACGCCACCATTGTCATGACCCAATTCGACGTAACTGAACGGCCTGATCGGCCACCGTGGAAAGGACCGGCGTTTGCCAGGGTGAGGCGAGTTGTCCGCTTCAGCCTGGCTGTCTGACAAGCCTTGAGTTGGTTGCTGAAGGGGCTCTGCAACGACTCTCTCCTGCTGGTCAATGAGAAAAGAAGAATCCCCGGGATTGATCTGCTCCGAACTTAGCTGCTCCTCAACTACGCTGGAGTCCAAAGGATTCGGCAATGGGAACAGCGCGGTTCTCGCCGGCGCCCCGATTACCGAGGGTTGTCCCAGCCTGGTGGGTTTCTCTCCCTCCGACTGAGGTTCACCTTGCAAGTTCTCCGAGGCAAGCCAGTTCCTGATTCGCAGGCGTGCCTCTTCGGACAGGCTGACGAGTTTTATGCCTACTGTTTTGCCTGATCCACTTCTCCACGCAATCTGACCTGTGGCTTCGACCCAGCCCCCGGAGTCCGGTAAGTGGATCTGCATGCCCAGGGGGTCATCGCCGCCCAGATTCATGGCGGCGGAGAGGGCTAACCCGTCTTCACTCATGTTGTAGATAAGGCCGCCATTTAGATTTTCTATGTTGGCGTAGATCGGTGGAGTTACAAGCGAGCGAGTCTGGGTGCGACGTTCGGTGATCTCGGGATCGTTTCGCGCGAAATGTAGTATGCCCGTCATGCCCTGCATTGGGTCCGGAACCCTGCAAATTACCGTCAATCAGATGAATCATAGGTTTACCCGAGTTCCCCTTCAATCGGGTAAAGCCCTGCACCCAGTGGTGTCTTGAATTTGGATACATCCTCGAAATCCGAGGCTGGACCGACTAGTTTTCTGGAATGAGGGTGATCTGAGCGATCCAGACGGTGCCACCTATCTGGTTATCCAGTTTTTCGCTGGGGGGGCGCGCGACCCTGACCATTAGTAGTCGCGTATCCGCCTTGGTCTTGAACTCGAGTTGTTGCGGGGACCAGCCCGTTGTGCCCACCATATTTTCAGTAGATAGACACAGTCTCTGCATGTCGAAAGCGTCGAACGCCTGAAACCTTGGCCCGCTGTCCGTGGTAATCCGGCTCACGCGCATGGCGCCGGAAAACCGGTACCGTGTGTTTGGCCGGACAGCCACGTATTGGAATACGTGTTGATAGTCGAGGTTGCGCTTCCCAGTGAATTCGATGCGCAGGGCGCGACCTCCCTCGAAAGCGCGGTCGGAATCCAAACCGACTACGGCCCCTTCGACGGGAACAACGCGCCAATCCATGCCCCCGTTGAGGAGGTCGCGTTCAAAATTCCCGTTTGCCACCAAATTGGATTTGGTCACAAGCGGGCCAAGCTGCTCTGGAAAGCGCCCGGCCATGGCAGACCACGTAGCCGCCAGGCGCTCGGGCTCGCGGCGCTGGATGAGCGCATCGAGATAAGGAAATGCTTGGCGCAGATCAAATGGCAACCTTAGCTGGAGGAGGCGGAGCCAGGCTTGTTCCGCGCCCAGTACATTGCCCGTTTCCATTTCAAAATTGAGATAATCAAAGAATGCGGAAGTTTGAGGAGGAAGCATCTCCAAAACCGCACGATCGTCTCGCGTCGCATTTGTTGCGAGACGGAATACGTCACGGTGGGAAGGGCTGTTTCCTCGAAGGACAACCTGTAAGGCCCGCAGTGCCTCTGGAATTCTATGCGCCCGAAAAGCGAAATTCGCGAATCTCCAGTTGATTTCCGGCGAATTGGGGAAAAGACGGAGGGCTCGGCGGAATGCGTTCACCGCGTCGTTGGTTTGTCCGGCCCAATCGTAGGCGGCCCCCAGATCGCTCCAGTAGTGAGCATCATATGGGCTTAACCGCGTGGCGCTCTCGAATAATTTTACGCTCTCGTCGAGATTCGGGCTGACCGCGTAGAAGTGGGTGAGAGTCCCCAGCGCGTCGTAATACTGAGGATCGTTACCATCCTTCGCTATTGCGGCTTGAATCGAAGCCGGCGACGCTTGCCGGAAATACCAATCGCCGATTCCTCGTCTTCCTGCCTGATAGATGCAGAGGATCAAGCCAAGCAGGAAGCAAATTCGGGTTGCAAGGTTGAATAGCTGATTTTTGATCAAGTTGCTCCGCTCGGGAGTTCCCCTTGCTCTATTCTCCCCAAAGAGTGAATTCCTGGACTTTTTGTGAGCTGCAACGTAAGGGGCCAGCGCCATTCCTTAGAGTGAATTCCGCTCGACCCGCGCCCCTATCTAGCAGGATGCTTGCTTAGATTGTGAATTCTGTCTCCACGCCTCGATTTTGCCTCGGACAACCGCCAGGCGCAATCTAGATAACGCATGTCGACTCTCTCGAAGATACGCATCGAGGTCAAAATGCCCGAAGAGAAACCCCATTTCTATGCCGCTCGCAAGTGATTGATTCCGCGTGCCCTGAATTCCCTAAGCCCTCGTTCTCCTCTTGACAATCAGTAGGAGGGGTATATTCTTCCTCCTGGTGCTCAGGAGGAATGCGTCTATGGCGGACAAACCGAGTGATCTCGTCCAAGGCACTCTGGATATGCTCATTCTGAAAACACTCGCGCTCGAACCCATGCACGGATATGGCATCGCCGTCCGGCTCGAACAGATGAGCAAGGGCGTTTTCCGCCTCAATGCAGGTTCGTTGTTTGTGGCCTTGCAACGACTGCAACGAGCTGGATTGATCAAGAGCGAATGGAAAGCCACAGAGAATAGCAGGCGCGCAAAGTATTACGCCCTGACAGAGCAGGGACGAAAGAGGCTCAATAGCGAAACGCGAGAATGGGGAAGGCAAGTGGCGGCCATCGCCAGAATCTTGGAGGCATCGTAGGGGACCATGTCATTTCTGCGAAGCATAGCGAGCGGGCTGCGGTCGCTGTTCAGAAAGAAACAGATCGATAGTGATCTGGACGAAGAACTAAACGGCTTCCTTGAGATGGCGGCCGAGGAGAAGATGAAGCGGGGCATGAGCCGCAAGCATGCCCTTCGCGCCGTGCGCCTGGAGCGTGGCAGCCTGGACGTGACGAAGGAAGAGGTCCGCTCGGCCGGCTGGGAATCTTTTGTTGAAGCCTGCTGGCAAGATCTGCGCTTTGCCGTTCGCATGCTTCGCAAGTCGCCGGGCTTCACCACCGTCGCCGTCCTCACCCTCGCCCTCGGCATCGGCGCGAACGCCGCCATCTTCAGCTTGGTCAACGGAGTCCTGCTACGGCCACTCCCGTTTCGCAACCCAAACCGCCTTACGATGGTGTGGGAGAAAAGCCGCGACGGCTCCCCAGAAAACCTAGGCTACGCGACGTATCTCGATTGGAAATCTCAGAATAAGAGTTTCGAGGAAATTGCCATTTACAGTTCCTGGCAGCCCGTGCTGCAAGTTGGGGAGCCTGAACAGCTCAGCGGCCTTCGCGTCACCAGCAATTATTTTCGTACCCTCGGCATCCATCCGGAAATCGGACGCGATTTCTTGCCGGAAGAAGATGTTCCCAACGCCAACAAAGTGGTGATGCTCAGCCACTCGTTGTGGCAGCGCAAATTTAACTCCGACCCCAACATCGTCGGCAAACCCATCAATATAAGCGCAACCCAGTACATCGTGGCTGGCGTTTTGCCTGCGAGGTATCAATCCTTGATGAACCAGGATCCGCGCGGGGGCACCGTGGAGATCTGGCGCGTGCTCGGGTACGACGTTTCGCAGCCCTGGGCTTGCCGCACTTGCCATCACCTGGTGGCAATTGGTCGACTGCGCGACGGCGTAGCCATTACCCAAGCCAACGCCGAGATGGACACAATTTCCGCCGCACTGAGCAAAGGCTATCCCAAGGAATATGACGATATCGGTGTAATTCTCACCCCAATCCGCGAGCAACTACTCGGCCCGGCCAGCACGCCGCTCTACATCCTGCTTGGGGCCGTCTCTTTCGTCTTGCTGGTGGCGTGTGCGAATCTTGCCAACCTGCTTCTCTCGCGCGCCACCCACCGCGAACGTGAAGTGGCCGTACGCACAGCGTTAGGCGCGACGCGCGGTAGGATCATTCGCCAACTGCTCGCGGAAAACTGCTTTCTCGGCTTGCTGGGCGCCGCAGCGGGACTCATCCCCGCCTACTGGACGCCTAAAGTTCTGGCCAGTGTCGGCGCGAGCGATCTGCCGCGTCTCGATCAAGTGCATCTCGACTGGCGGGTCTTGTTATTCACCGTTGGAGTTGCGCTGCTCACCGGCATCGCGGCGGGCCTTGCGCCCGGCTATCGCCTGTCGAAAAACAATATGCAAGATTCTTTGAAGGAGGGCATGCGTGGCAGCGGGAGTGTGGCGAGCCGCCGCTTACGAGGGCTGCTGATCGTATCCGAAGTTGCGCTTTCCTTAACCCTTCTGATCGGTGCGGGCCTTCTGCTACGCAGCTTGAGCCGGTTGCTGGTAGTTTCGCCGGGATTCGATCCCACCAACGTACTGTCCATGCAAACCTCCGTTCTCGGCCAACGATTCAATGACAACGCAGTCGTGCGTCAATATTTTGCCGACACCGTCGAACGTCTTCATGCGCTTCCCGGCGTGCAATCTGCCGCTGCCGCCAGTCAGATTCCGATGGCTGGGAATATGGACAAGTATGGCTTTCACGTCGAAGGCAAAATGCACGCCAATCCCGAAGAAGACCCGAGCGCCGAACGCTACTGCATCACCCCGGGATTCCTCGAAACGATGCGAATTCCCTTGCTTCGTGGCCGCGACATCTCTCCCGCCGACACAGCGACCGGACCCCAAGTCCTGCTGATCGGCGAAACCACCGCGCGCCGCATGTGGCCCAACGAAGATCCGATCGGCAAGCGCGTCAAGCTCGGCGGCGTGGATCAGCCCTGGTGGACAGTCGTCGGCATCACCGGAGATGTGCACCACGTTGGGCTCGACGCTGATCCCGACATGCAGATGTACATCCCGCACCAGCAATGGCCATTTCCCGATGGCTTGATGGTCTTTGTCATTCGCGCCGCAAGCACTCCCGCAGCGATTTCCTCCGCCGCACAACAAGCCATTCACTCCATCGATGCAACGCAGCCTATTTCGCGCATCATGCCGCTCGAAAGCTATGTGGGCCTTTCCCTTCAAGGGCGAAGATTCGCTTTGATTCTCATTGGCGCCTTCGCCGCGATTGCATTGGCGCTTTCGGTGGTCGGAATTTATGGCGTCACGGCTTATAGCGTTGCGCAGCGCACCCGTGAAATCGGCATCCGAATTGCCCTCGGTGCCCAGCGCGGCGAACTCCTCGGATTGTTGCTCCGCCAGGGAATGCTCTTGGTGGTTTGCGGGGTGATCGCTGGCGTGATTGCCTCCCTTGCGCTTACGCGTTTCTTAGCCACTATGCTCTTCGACGTGCAGCCCACAGATCGACTAACATTTGCGAGCGTCGTGCTGCTGCTCGTTGCGGTGTCCGCCGTAGCGTGTTTCCTTCCGGCGCGCCGCGCTATGCGCTTGGACCCGATAATCGCGCTGCGCTACGAATAGTTCACCTCTTGGGTCCAGGAAAAGCGAATCCGCGAGCGGGAGTGGCCGTAGGCTCGCTCGAACTCAGAGCCGGAGTAGTGCTTTCGCCGAGGATTATGGGCGAGTCACGGGCTACCCGGAAGTTATCCGAGTAAACCCGACCGCACCATACTTCCGGCTTGCCGACCACTAGCCCGCAACGGGAATGGCGCACCCCACCCACCGTTTGCGCCTCGGGTTTTCAGATGAAGGGCCTGCGTATGAGGGTGCTAGTCATTTGCCAATGAGTGGTTTTTTTTAGAAGCAGGCGTATAGTCGTTCATCGATATACTGATTATCGATCAACTATGCCCAAACAAAAACTCAACCCGCTTCCTTCCGCTGCATTCCAAATTATGCTTGCCTTAGCCGGAGAAGACCTCCATGGCTACGGCATCATGCGGCAAGTCGCGCAACAGACCGATGGCCGCATACGGCTCAGCCCGGGGACGCTGTACAGCTCTATCCAGACTCTTCTTGAAGCAAAGCTCATCGAAGAGATCGAGCCGCGTGAAGATGCAAGCCTTGGAAACGAGCGGCGCCGCTATTACCGGCTGACTTCGGCGGGACGAAAACTCGCGCGCTCCGAGGCCGGGAGGCTTGCGGATTTGTTGCGAGTCGCGCGCTCCAGAAAAATCTTGCGAGGGGGATATGTCTGAGAAGATTTATGCTTGGCTTCTCCGCCTGTATCCTTCTCGTTTCCGCGAGACATACGGGGATGAAGCCCTGCAATTGTTCCGAGACCGCTCCCGTGACGAACGGGGATTTTTCCCCCGCCTGCGACTCTGGTTCGACCTACTCGCTGACTTCGCATGGTCAGTGCCGCGGGAGTATTTCCGCGTCCAACCGGAGTTGGTGAGTTACTCGGCTCATCTGCGTTCGGATGGCGTGCCTTCCTTTTTCGTGCTGGCGGACGAACCCCTCGGTTCTGGGGCGCTACTATTCGGAAGCGTGCTATCCGTGGCTGCGTTGATCACATTCTCTGTTTTGCTCAACCATGGCGTAAAGCACGTTCCGCTAAGTGCTTTGTTGCGTACGACGCAAGGTACGGCTGATTCGCGTTCATCCGCATTTAACGCACCGGCGCAGCAAGCCGCCACCTACAACGGCGAAGAAGGCACAATTTCGTCCGCAGCGCGACGTCAGCCGCGAATGGCCACAAATCCCTCCCGGCAAACCAATGCTATGGCAAGGAAGTTCCAAATGGATGCGCCTCCACTGCCGGAAAGCGCGGAGCCCGTCCAGCAGCAATCGCGGGCGGCTGCCAGCTCATTGCATGCGGAAGTGAAGCTCGATGCGACGGAGCGCCATCATGTAGTTGAAGCAGCGGCTACGATTCTGGAGAAAAACTATATTGACCAGGACAATGCGCAGAAGATGGCGAATGCACTGCGGGCTCACGAAAAAAGTGGTGATGACGACGCGGCGGCGGATGGTGCGGCCTTTGCTGCTCTGCTGACTCACCAGATGCGGGAAGTGAGCCCGGACAGGCACCTGACACTGGACTACAGCGAAACGCCTCTGCCTCAGCATCCGTTGGAACCAATACCAGAGGGTCTTGCGCGTTATCGGGAAGCTTTGAAGCAGCAAAACTGTACGTTCGAAAAGGTCGAGATTCTGCCGCACAATATTGGCTATGTGAAGCTCAATTCGTTCCCTGATTTTTCAGTATGCCAGCGAACTGCTGAGTCTGCGATGACTTCGGTGAATGGCGCGAACGCGCTCATCTTTGATTTGCGGGAAAACCGTGGCGGCGAACCGGCCATGGTCGCCTTCATGGCTGCCTACCTCTTCGACCATCCGGAGTACTTGTATAACCCGAGGGAGAATACCACCGAGCAATCCTGGACGCGCTCGCCGGTTCCGGGAAACCGTCTGGCCGATAAGCCCGTATATGTGTTGACGTCGGCTAGGACTTTCTCGGGCGCCGAGCAGTTCTGCTATGACCTGCAGATGCTGAAGCGCGTCACGCTAGTTGGTGAGACAACAGGTGGTGCTGCTCATTCCGGCGTTTGGCATCGCATTGACGATCACTTCGGAATGGGCATTCCTGAAACGAAAGCCATCAATCCCTTCTCAAAATCCGATTGGGCAGAGGTCGGCGTGGAACCAGACGTGAAGGTGAGGGCTGGGGACGCGCTGGAGACGGCCGTGAAATTGGCGGAAAGCAAGCTGCCGAGAAAGTAAGAGTCTGAAAACTTACCGAGTGAGGGGCAATCCGGAAGTAATTCGTCAGTTTCCCCAATTTCCAGTTTCCCGACGATTGTGCGGATTTCAAATCTCACCCTGCGGCCGCGTTACCTAGAAACATTGTCCCTGGAGCGTTCACGTCCGTGCTCTGCAAGGATTTTGTTCGCTTGTAGGCGTTGTTACAGTTCTTGTCCCCAGTGTGCTCAAAGGC
>Ga0137395_10000281_pt1 | contig 20211 bp, 20 predicted proteins | sample czobulk216metaG_FD_108283 | JGI IMG/M metagenome (GOLD analysis project Ga0137395, IMG submission 108283) | Vadose zone soil microbial communities from Angelo Coast Range Reserve, California, USA - czobulk2.16 metaG | ecosystem: Environmental > Terrestrial > Soil > Vadose zone | place: USA...
ACCACGGTGTTGCCGGCGACGAGCGCGCCGCCCGCCGGTCCGGCCGCGAGCGCCAGCGGAAAATTGAAGGGCGAGATGACGGCCCATACTCCGTACGGCCGGAGCACGCTCGAGTTCTCTTCGTTCGGTCCGAGCGTGCCGAGCGTCGTCTCGAAGCCGTGGTGCTGCTCGATCTGGTTACAGTAGTACTCGATGAGGTCTGCCGATTCTTCGACGTCGCCGACGCACTCCAGCCGGTTCTTTCCGGCTTCGTAGCCCATCAGCGCCGACAGTTCCCAGCGTCGCGCGCGAATGGCGTCGGCGACGCGTTTGAGCACGGCAACGCGATCCGCCCAGGGGCGCGCGCTCCATGCGGGGAAGGCGACCCGTGCCGCGCCAATGGCCTCCCGAACCTGCTCGCGGCTGGCGTTCTGAAACGAGCCGAGGAGTATTCGCGTGTCGATCGGACTGCGATCCTCGAACTCGGCCGGCGCCCGGACTTCACGTCCGTCGATGATCAGCGGGTAGCGTCGGCCGAACGACTCGCGCACGGCCTCGATCGCGCGATCGAGCTCGCGATGCAGATCCTCCATCTGATCGCCGCTCATCGTCGCGTAAGTAATCTTCATGATGGATTCGGTGATTGCAGGGATTCGTTGAGAAATCGAATGAGCGGCGTCACCTGGCGAAAGACGCCGAGCACGCCGCTGTAAAAGCCAGATCCTGTCGCAAACCGCGACGGGAATTCACGGCCGGCGAGGAACTGCCGGTACTTCAGGTACGCGGCAGCCTCGTGGTCTTTCGGGAATCCGCGCGGCACGCGCTGCAGCTGTTCGCCCTCGAGACCGCCGTCGAGCTCCCGCTTGAACGCCGGCGATTCCACGATCGAACGGAATCGCCGCAGGTTGCCGGCGATTCGTTCGCGGACCGCGTGGAGCTGGGGCGTCTCGGGATGGTACATCCCGCCGCCGACCCACACGCCGTCCGGCGACACATGAAAATACAGGCCCGCCCCCACGCCCTTCGCGAGACCGCGAGGCCAAAAGCTTGCGGCCACATGTGTCTTGTATGGCGTCTTGTTTTCAGAAAAGCGCGTGTCGCGATAGATGCGATAGATCGAGTGCTTCGGTGTGACGAGCAGCTCAGGCGCGAACGCACGCATGTCGACGGCGAGCCGCTCGACGATGGCGATCATCGGCTGGCGAACCGTCGTTTCGTATTCGTCCTTGCGCGCGTTGAACCACTCGCGCCGGTTGTTCCGCTTCAGACGCCGCAGAAATGACAGCGTTGCGGCGCTGAAGCGGGGTGATGGCGCGGCCATTTTACCGGGTCGCCTGGGCCTGCTGGGCCTGCTGATACCGGGCCATGCGCGCCTCTGCTTCGCGCGTCAGATGCGGCACGATGCCGAGCATGCGCTGCATGATCATCAGCTGCGCGCGATGGTGCATCTCGTGCTCCTTCGCGGCGAGCAGCAGGTCGAAGCGCGTCCGCGATGACGGATCGCCGCCTGGGAAGGTGATGACTTCTGAGAAGAACGGCTCCGGCAGTGATTCGAGCATCTTTGCGAACTTGTCTCCCGATTCCCGGAGTTTCGCGACGATCTGGGTTTTTGTCTGCAGGCTGGCCTCCTGCGCGCCGACCATTTTCATGTATTCGCTGAAGTCGATCTTCTCGAGGGGAATGCGCTCGCCGTGGAGCATCGTCGGAAACGTGGTGGCTGTTGCGATGTGCGCCAACGTCTGCGCGACCGAGCGCGACTCCGGTGATGGCTTGAAGCCGTACTTGTCTTCCGGAGTGTCTTCCGCGATTTGAATGGTGTTCTTCCGTACCGTGCGAAACGCCGCCGCGAGCTCCTTGCCGCCGTAATAAGTCATCGTTCTCTCTCCCCCTAGAACCAGTTGACCGGATCTTCCGACAGATTGATGAACACGTGCTTGACGTTCAGATACTCCTCGACGCCCCATTTGCCCAACTCGCGGCCGATGCCGCTCTGCTTGTAGCCGCCCCAGGGCGCCTCGACGTACGTGGGCTGCATCGAGTTGACCCAGACGATACCGGCGCGGAGCTTCCTGACGGCGCGCATCGCTCTGAAGATGTCGCGGGTCCAGACGGCAGCGGCCAGCCCGTAATGCGTGTCGTTCGCAATCCTGAGCGCGTCTTCCTCGTCGTCGAACGGGATCACCGAGGCGACAGGCCCGAAGATCTCTTCGCGAGCGATGCGGGCGCTGTTGTCGACGTCGTAGAAGATCGTCGGCTCGACGAAATAGCCGCGGTCGAGTGCCCCGCCCGACGCGCGGCCGCCGCCGGTCGCGAGCTTCGCTTCGCGCCTGCCGATCTCCTGGTACTCGCGCACGCGGTCGAACTGTTCGCGGCTGACGAGCGGCCCCATCTTCGTCTCGCGGTTGATACCGGGGCCAAGGGTGATCGTTTTGGTCTTTGCGGCCATTGCGTCGACGAACTTTCTGTAGATCGGCCGCTGGACCAGGATCCGGCTGCCCGCCGAGCACACCTCGCCCTGATTGATGAACACGCCGAAGAGAGCGCCGTCGACGGCGGCCTCGAAGTCGGAGTCGGCGAAGAAGATGTTCGGCGACTTGCCGCCGAGTTCGAGGGAGATCTTCTTCAGCGTGCCTGCCGCGCCCTTCATGATCAGCCGGCCGACCTCGGCGCTGCCGGTAAACGCGATCTTGTCGACGTCTTCGTGCTCGACCAGAGCCGCGCCGGTCTCCCCCATGCCGGTCACGATGTTCACGACGCCTGGCGGAAGGCCGGCCTCGGCGAAGCTGGACGCGAGTTCGAGGACACTGAGCGGCGTCTGCTCGGCGGGTTTGAGCACCATCGTGCAGCCGGCACAGATCGCGGGCGCGAGCTTCCACGTGGCCATCAGCAGCGGGTAGTTCCACGGCACGATCAGGCCGGCGACGCCGATCGGCTCGCGCAGCGCCAGGCTGATCGCGTTGTCGGGCACCGGCAGCACGTCGCCGTGGATTTTCGTGGCGAGGCCGCCGTAGTACTCGAAACACGTGGCAACGTCCGCGATATCGAACTCCGACTCGACAATCGGCTTGCCGCTGTTTCGCGTTTCGAGCTCCGCCAGTTCGACCGCACGATCCCGCACAATCTGCGCGAGCTTGAAGAGGACACGGCCGCGGTCCTGTGCCGTCGTGTCTTTCCAGGGCCCCTCGTCGAACGCCGCGCGCGCGGCCGCGACGGCACGATTTACGTCGGCTGCCGACGCATCAGGCACTCTCGCGATGACTTCGGTCGTCGCCGGATCGATGACGTCGATCGTGGCCGGTGTTTTTGGTTCCACGAACTCGCCGTTGATGTAAAGCTGATATGTTTTCATGCGACCCAAACGGCAACTATATTCAAGGACCGCAGGAGCTGGCAATGACAACGGGGGAACCCAGGCCGACGTACAACGATGTGAAGCTGATTCTGAAGCTCTACGACATGCGCCGTGAAGCGCGGATGCGTGAGGCGCGCAAATGGTTCGCGACGTATTTCAAGGCGAAGACTTTCGAAGAGTTCAACGCGCTGTGTCCACCGGGCAGCGAGCCGAACGCGTCGTATCGGATGTTGACGTCCTACTGGGAGATGGTCGCGTCGTTCATCACGAACGGCATCCTCAATCAGGAGTTGTTCTTCGAAGGGAACCGTGAATTCCTGTTTGTCTGGGAGCGGGTCCGCGACGTGGTACCCGAGCTCAGGAAGGTCTTTGGCAGCCCCATCGAGCTGAAACACCTGGAGTTTATCTCACAGTCATACATCCAGTGGTGGGAGCATCAGGCGCCGGGGGCGTACGCGGCATTCTCGAAACGGGTGCGCGGTTGACGGCGTCCTTATGTGATGCGCAGCCTTCAACGCTCCGCTTCCGACGCTTCAGAGCTCGCCGACCGAAGGGAGACATCCGTGGCTAACGTGCTCGTCACAACCGACTGGGTTGCTCAACATACGAGTGACGCCAGTATCCGTATCGTCGAGGTCGACGTGGATACGACGGCTTACGATCAGGGTCATGTGCCCGGCGCGGTGGGCTGGAACTGGACGACCGAGCTGTGCGACACGCTCGTGCGCGACATCATCCCGATCAAGAAGCTGGAGGAGCTGCTCGGCAAGAACGGCATCGACAACAAGACGACGATCGTCCTGTATGGCGATAACAACAACTGGTTCGCCGCGTGGGCGTTCTGGCAGTTGAAGCTGTACGGCCACCAGGACGTGCGCATCATGGACGGTGGCCGGAAGAAGTGGCTCGCCGAGTCGCGCGAGCTCAACACCGACAAGCCGAATATCACGCCGAAGACGTACAAAGCGAGCGGACCCGATACCTCGCTCCGCGCGTTCCTGCCCGAAGTCCAGCAGGCGTCGGCCGCCCACAAGGCGGCGCTGGTGGACGTGCGCAGCCCCGCGGAATTCACCGGCGAGATTCTCGCGCCGCCTGGGCTGCCAGAGACCTGCCAGCGCGGCGGCCACATTCCAGGCGCGAAGAGCATCCCGTGGGGGAAAAACTGCAACGACGACGGGACGTTCAAGAGCGTGGACGACCTGAAGACGTTGTACTCGGGCGAGGGCGTCTCGGGCGACAAGCCGATCATTGCCTATTGCCGCATCGGCGAACGATCCAGCCTGACGTGGTTCGTGCTGAAGCATCTGCTCGGCTTCCAGAACGTGAAGAACTACGACGGTTCGTGGACCGAGTGGGGCAACCTGGTCGGAGCGGCGGTGGAGAAGCCGTAGTGAAGGCCGAAGAGTACACGAAGCGCCGCGAGGGTGTCGACGGCTGGTCCGTCGAGATCGAAACCTACAAGCTCGGCGACGTCTATTACTGCACGATCAACAACGTCGACCCCGGCGCGCGATTCGCGCGCGCCGAGGGCTCGACACGCGAGGATGCAGAAGCGAAGGCCCTCGAGAAAGCCAAACGTTACCTCGCGCAGACGCGCAGGTTTACGACAAGCTAATCGCGGACGTAACCGCAGAGGCTCGGAGACCGCAGTCGATTGTTCCGTCGGGGAGTTGAAGTGTTCTAACTCCTGGTCAGAAATCATCTCTGCGCTCTCTGCGCTTCTGCGGCTATGTAGGTTTCGCAGGCAGCGTCTCTGACTTGTTCCGGCATCAACGGAAACGTGTTCAGAACGTGTCTGAACTCATCCGTCGTCAGTTGATACAGACTGGCGGCGAGTGCTTGCAGGCGCGAAAATGCAGCGGGCTCGTCGCGCCGTGAGAGCAGCCGAGCGAGCCCGGCGATTTCCCGCTCGGCCGCTGGAGAGTACCCCGGCGGCGGAATCGGCAGCCGCTCCACGGTCGCCGTCGTCACGTGCGTGGTCACGCGTGTTCGGACCAGGTAGTTGACGATGAAGGTGTTGAAGAGGCCGCACAGGAAGTGCTGCGCGACGAGGGGCAGTGGCGAGCGCAGACAGAACAGCGTGTGGGTCGACACGCACCGGGCCGGCAGGATGGCGGCGATGAGCGTGACGCGGTTGGTTGCGCTGGCGACATCGCGATACGCGAGCCGGCGGCGTTCGTACCGAGACGGATCCAGCAGCCGCCGGACGCTCGACACGCCGATGCTGTGCACGGTCCTCTCGAGCCGCACGCGAAACGGCTCGACGTGTTTTCCCTCGACGATTCGCAATCCGCCCGCGCGGGCGGGTTCGATCGATTCGCGGTCGTCGGTCGCATTCAGTTCGCGCCCGAAGCGCGCGGACCAGCCGGCATCGCTGCCAAGTGGCGGGAAAAGCGCCGCCGCGCGTTCAGCGATCGCCACGTCCACGGTCGTCCGCAGATCCGGAATCGCCAGGTCGTCGCCGGACACGCGTCGAATCAGATCCGGGGTGAGACGGACCGGAAACCAGGCAGACGCCGCGGCGGGCCCACCGTCATCCGACTCGAGCGACGCTGGATCGTGTTCGCCGACACGACAGGCAATCACTGTCGTCGGCGATCCGGTCGTCGCCGTCGCAAGCAGGAACTTCACGCTGCGATGAATCGGGAACACGGCGTGCTGGTTGTCGAAGCCGACGAGGGCGTCGACGTCGCAGTCGGCAAGGAGGCGGCGGCGAAGCGCGGCGCTGCCTTGATCGGTCGCGAGGCCTGAAGGCAGAACCAGGCCGACGCGACCACCGTGGCGGGCGAGCGCGAGCGCGCGCTCGGCAAACAGCTGGTATCGATTGGCGTGCCCGGTCGATTGCGCGACATAGACGCCGGAATCGCGCGTGAATCTGAGAATCGGCGCGTTGCCGGCACGCGCGTGCTGCCGCGTGTCGGTCGATCCGGCGTCGGCGCGAATCATGTCCCACGGCGGATTGCCGACGACGGCGTCGAATCCGGCGCGCGGACGCCTGCTGCCGTTCGCGTCGAAGAAGACTTCGGGAAACTCGATCTCCCAGTGAAAGAACCGATGTGCGGCCGCCACGCTGTCCGCGGCCTGCAGATATTTCTGAGCCGCGCGGTCGGGGAGCGCGCCTGCGCCGGAAAGGACGACGTCGGACAGCGAGGCGAACGCCTCCGGCGGCACGCGCCCATCGCCGCTTGTGAACCAGCTGGCGCACCAGAGGTCGGCGATCCGGCGCCATTTCGAAAGCGCCGTTTCCGGTTGTCTGAGCTTCGAGAGGGCTGCTTCCTTTTCGCGGACATGGGCAATGGTGTCGCCCGGAATGGCCTCGATCGAAAAACGGACGGGCAAGGCATCCGCCAGCGCGCCGTGCAGCGTGGACCGGTCGAATAGCTCGTACGTCGCGTAGTTGCGAGGGGCCGAGCGTCGCGCGAGCACCGGCGGGCGGCGCAGGTTGTCGAGCCAGGCGCCAAGCAGGCTGTCGCCGGAGAGAAGACGGTGATCGAGAAACGTCAGCGGGCGATCGGCGGAAAGCGTGGCCAGCCAGAGCGATAGCCGCGCGAGCTGCACGGCCATCGGATTAAGGTCGACGCCGTACAGAGATCTCCCGGCAATCGTCCGCCGAATGGCGGCCCGCTCGTCATCTCCGATGTCGCCCGGATGGCAGCCGCCGTCGCGAATGAGGGCGGTTTCGTAGGCCTGCGCGAGGTAGCGGCAGGCGGCCACGAGAAACGCGCCGCTGCCCATCGAGGGATCGACGATCCGCAGCTCGAGGATGCGTTGAGGTGACGCGTGTTCGACGAGCGGCGCCAGCGTGCGGCGAACGAGGTAGTCCGCGATAGGCTGTGGCGTGTAGAACGTCCCGGTGGATTTCCGAACGCCGGAACTGGCGGACAGAGAAACGCCGGTGCGTGTGACGTGGGGCTCGTAATCGAGCAGCGTCTCGTAAACGGCGCCGAGCTGTTCGACACCGAGATCGCGATACGCAATCTTCTCGCGCCCGCTGCGGTCGATCGACGGGCGCGTACTCAGGGCGAGCAGCGCGCGCCGAGCGGCCTCGTCGTCCAGATCGCGTCGTTCCGCCAGCGGCGTTTGCGCCGGCGCGAACAGCCGCCCGTTGAACGGCGTAACGCGAAGATCGCCGGCGCGACAGCCGGCGTGGGCCAGGCGCGCGATTGCACGAAGCGCATCCCACAATCCTCGGGGCGACCGTTCGGCAAGCGCGCTCAGCGCGTCGATGCTGTAGCTGTCGCGGTACACCGGATGCCAGAGCGGCACCAGCCCGCGCGACTCGGCGAAGAGCAGGAACAGCATGCGGTAGACGATCGTCAGCGCCTGCTCGAACGACCCGACCGGCACGTCGGCCTTGCGGATGGAGGCCGGGCGCACCAGCGCCGAGAGCACGTCTGCCGACGCCGACAGCACTCCATCCTTCAGCGATCGGCACACACCGGCGCCGTGGCGCTCCGATTCGCGCACCAGGGCGTCGAGACCTGCTGGAAACCGAGCCGTCACGAACGCAAACGCAGCAAATGCGCGCTCATCGTCGGCGACGGTATCGAGATCGAACTGCGTGTATCGCCGGGAGTGTGGCCGCGCTGCATCCATGAGGCGCAGCGACTCGCCGTTGAAGAGGGCGCACCATCGCGCCGATCGATGCATGGCATGCGTCACGCCGGCGCGCCACATCAGATCGAGCGGTTCGCTCCATGGTGCGACGAGCAGAGCGACGCGCTCGCCGCCTGCATCGAGCGTGGCCACGAGCACGTTGCGATCGATCGCGATGTCGCGCGGCGCGGGAAAGCCCATCATGCCGGCGAGCGGCGTGGCGCCAATGTCGAGCATCGCTCCAAGGCTCGAGGCCGGGCCGAGCGACTGGCCGCGACGCCGTGCGTCGGCGAAACGGCGCCACGCGTTCGCATCGTTGGGACCGTCGCCAGTCAGCTTGTCCTCGAGAAAGGATTCAGACAGAAGATGGCCGGCAAGTCCGTGAAGCATCTGACTACGGAAGCAGAACAAGCCGCAGGCGTGGACGACCTGTCTCGGCGGCAACACTGGCTTCGAGCCTGACGATCCGTTCCGCGATCGCAGCAGCTGCTTCAGACTGCGCCGCCTGCGCGGCAGCGTGCGCATGAGCGGCGCGGTCGTCGAACAGACCTGGCTGGAGCCCGGTGCGCGGCTCCGACTGGACCGCCGCCTCTATGGCTCGTTCGCGCGCGAGCCTGGTGTCGAGGAACAGACGCCTGATCTCGGCGGTCTGGACCCGCCACTGTTCAGACGACGATTCGACGAGCCGAACCTGATCGATGTCCGGCGTCGGGAGCGGCGTGGCGACTGCGACTGTTCGCGCGGCCACAGACTGACCACCTCGATCCTCGAGGCCGACCTCCCAGATGAACAGAACGCGGCGGCCCAGACATCGCCGTGTCGATCGATGCCGCGCCCTCGTCAGGAGCGGACGATCGTCCCCTGACAGGGGCATCGAAAACGGGATCGGCGGCGCCAGCGCGCGTAACACACGCAGGTCGGAGAGTTCGATCGACACATCAGGCAATTCGGAGTGAATTGGCCACTCGGGCTGAGCCGGACTTTCGCCGCCAAGCGGATCGGGTGCGCCGATCTCCGTTTGCGCGTGAGCAACGCGCTCTCGCAGCTCCGCCAGCAGCCGCTCCTCGCCAGTTCCGGCGGCGATCAGATGAAACGCATGAACTCTCCGCTGCTGGCCGATTCGATCAACGCGGCCGATCCGCTGCTCGAGGCGCATCGGGTTCCAGGGCAGCTCCAGATTGATGACGATGCGGCAGATGCGGTGCAGATTGAGACCTTCGCCGGCCGCATCGGTGGCGAGCAGAATCCGGCGACGACGCTCCGCAAACGTCAGAAGCGCCGCCGCCCGCTCCTGACGCGAGAGGCCGCCGTGCAGAACGGCGACTGGCTCCGGAATCGAATGGGCGACATGCGCGAGCGTGTCGCGATACTCGGTAAAGATGATCAGTGGCTCGCGAACGCGCCGGAGGAGGCGGCCGATCGCCGCCAGTTTTGTTTCGCGTGAGGCGGCAGCCGTTGCCGCGGCGGCCAACGACGTCAGCAGGCGCCGCTCTTCATCCACATCCTGCAGCGCGAGGACCGCCTGCCACGCCGGCGGCTCATCGGCGCTGTCGAGCTCGCCGTGTTCGTCGAGCGGCAGCGGGAGTTGCGCCGGCGTTCCGGGCGCCGGCGCCATGCTGTCGAGTCGGCGCGTAATCGACAGGTGCAGCGAGTGAGCACTCGAGAACGCGCGTTTGCGGAGCACCGCCAGCGCGATCCAGGCGTCGCGATTGCCATCGCCGCGTTCGGCGCGGACAGCCCGCTCGAACTCCGTCAGCCGAGTGTGCATTCGGCGCTCGTCGGTGCTCGCGCGCACGAGAAGCCGATGGACCCTCCGCTCGACCGCCGAGCTCAGCGCCCGACGGGTTCGCCTGAATACCAGCAGCCGCTCGCCATGGCTGCCGATTCCGCACAACGATTCAAACGCCCGGGTGTCGCCGTTGTGGGGCGTCGCTGTGAGGAGGACGACGTACGCGGCGTGCGAGGCCAGCGCGGCGACGGCGTCGTGCCGATCGCCCCCGTTCGCGACACGATGGGCTTCGTCGACGACCACAACGTCCCATGGGCAGGCAACGATGTCGCGAAGAACTTCTGGCCGCTTGATGTAGTCGACCGATGCGATCGCCATCGGCCAGGTGCCCCACGGATTGACCATCGAACGCAGCGCTCGGACGCGTTCGCGAACAGCCCGGAAGTCGACGATGTCGGCGCGAATGCCGAAGCGTTCGAGCAGTTCCTGTGACCACTGATCCCGTAAACCCGGCGGCGTCAGAATCAGCACGCGATCTGCAGCGCCACGTGCTCGAAGTTCCGCGACGATGGCGCCCGCCTGGATCGTCTTCCCCAACCCCACGTCGTCTGCCAGGAGAAACCGGCAGCCGATCCCGCGCACTGCGGCAAGCGCCGGCTGTAGCTGATATGGAAGCAAGTCGATACCGGCGTGGACGACGGTGCGCAGTTCACCGGGCAGACCGCGCGACAGAAGTTCGCGCAAGGCGCGCCGCCACCGCGCGGGCCCCACCCGGCGAGGGCGGCCTTGCACAGAGGACGAGTTGATGAGTTCGATCGAATCGAAAGGTGCGAGCAGCCGCCGTTGGACGCCGTGGTTGCAGGCGCCGGCGCCGGCCATCGTGATGAGCTGGCAGCCATCGAACACGCGAGCTTCCACCACGCGCCAGCGATCGCCGCGAGCTCTCACGAGTTCTCCCGAATGAAAAATCTGCATCGAGCAATCGGCGGCGATGTCGCCAGGAGTGCCATGACGATCTGCCGGCCGCTGAAAACGGCCTGTTCGCAGCGCTTCGCCATCAGCGGAAGATTCAACCGGCAATCGGTGTACCAGCTCAGCTTGAGCCGGTAGCTTGAGCAAGGAACTGGCTGGTCTTTTGCCTGATGTGGCCCTGGTGTTGCCTCAGGAGAGGAATTCTGCTCAACGTCGTTTCTGGTCCGCCAGTTCTGTAATCGTCGGTCAGCCTGCGTTCGATGACCTGGCCGTTGCGCTGTTCTTTATCGCGGTGTCCGCCGCCGCTTGCTTCATGCCCGCGCAGAGCGACACGTGGTGGCAGCTTCGAGCCGGCGAAGAAATCTGGCGCACCCACGCGCCGCTTCTCCATGACACCTTTTCGCATACGGTGGCCGGCGCGTATTGGCCTAACCACGAATGGTTGTCGCAGGCGCTCTTCTATGCTCTCTACAGGATTGGCGGCCTGCGACTTCTGACGGCCTTCTGCGCGGCGCTGACGGCCGCGTCGTGGATTCTGATCTGGCACCTCACGCCGGGCGCTCGCCTGAGGCGCATCGTGCTCTTTTCTCTTGCCGTTGTCCCGGCCAGCATTGCCTGGTCGCTTCGTCCGCACATCCTGACGATGTTCCTGGTGGCTCTCACGTTGTGGCTCCTCTCACGCCGCCGGTACGGTCCATTGCCGGTTGTATTTCTCGTGTGGGCCAACCTGCACGGAGCCGTCCTGCTGGGCGTCATTCTGCTTATCGCGGGAATCGCCGCCGAAAGCCTGCGAGAAGATGGTCAAGCGCGCCGCCTCCTGCTGTTCGGGTGCGTGTCCGTGCTGATGATTACCTGCACGCCATTAGGCCTGTCCTTCTGGACCGACATTGGCGCGTCGCTGATTCGGATTCGCACATACCGGGTGCTCGAGTGGCGTGCGCCGCCTCTCGATGTCGCTTTGCTGTCTTGCTGGGTGCTGTCGTTCGCCTTGATTGCCCTGATCGTACGGTCGAGGGCTTGGCGACATCGTGCGCTGCGCGGCCAGGTGACGATCTGGGCGCCACTTCTACTGCTCCCTCTCGCTCTTGGTTCGGTTCGCAACGTGCCGCCGCTGATGCTGACCATCGTGCCGGCCGTCGCGGCGCTGCTGGAGACGAGCTCTCGCTATGTTCGAACCGTGGCCCAGCGGGAGCACCCGCGCGTCAACGCCGCGGTGCTCGGCACGGCACTCGTCGCCGCCGCGAGTGTGGTGATCTGTGGTTGGACAGTCGAAATCTCAAGGCTGCAGTGGCACCCGCTGCCTCGCGCGGCGATCGAGGCGGTCCAATCGTGTCCGGAGCGTCTCTACAATCGATACGACGAAGGCGGCTATCTCATCTGGTTCGCGAAGGCTCGACGTGTTTACCTGGACGGCAGGCTGGATCCTTACCCGACTTCTTTCGTCCTCGAACAGATGCGGCTCGAGACGTCCGGCGACTACGAGCCGACGTTTCGCCGCTACGGCATTCATTGCGCCTTTATCCCTGTCGACTCGGTCCTGAAGCGACGGCTCGCGGCCGACGGATGGTCAGCGTCGTACACCGGAGCGATCTGGGCGGTGATGTCGGATTCCGTGGTGGCAGTGTCCGCGCCTCTATCGCGCGAACAGGATCGCGTTGAATAGAAGCCGGAATGTCGCGAGCGACTGGCCGCGATGCTGGACTGGAAATCCAAGAAGCACCACTCGTCCAGTGCCGACCGTCGCCTGAACTACGGCCGCCCGGCCGGCGATGACGGCCTCGCCCTGAAGCCACCCACTCACGAGAAGATCCTTCGGCGCGTAGCGCAGTGCCGTTTGGAGCCCCGCCGCGCCTTGTGTGACGTCGTACGCCGAGCTGGCCGCGAAAAAGCCGGCCGTCCGTGCGGGCAAACCGTACGAGAGCGGATGCGCGAGGTCGACGTCGAGCCGGAGAATTGATCCCGGGCAGTAGAACTGTTCGCGTGGGGCCTGCGCGACGTCCTTGAGCGGGAGCTTGAATACGTCGATCGCGAACGCGCCCGCCTGATCGAGACAGACCAGCGTGCCGCCCGCTCGCACAAACGCATCGAGCGCGCGAACGCCGGCACCGTCGTTGTCATTGAGGCCGCCGGCGTATTCTGGCGGCACGGCGTCGGCAGACAAGCCGCGCAGCAACACGTCAACCGGCGCGTCTGGCAACACGATCACGTCGTAACGTGCCCGCAGATTCCCCGAAGCGACGTCGCCCTTCGTGATTACCGCGACCTGGAATTCATGCTGTTCGAGGACCCAGCGGGTCCAGCCGGCGTCAGTATTGTCGCCGCGGGGTTGGTACACCGCCACTCGCGAGCGACTGACCGGATGCGCCGGCGGCATCTTGCCCTTCATTCCGTCGACGCGCAGGCCGAGCTGTGCGGAAATCGCCGAAAGAGCGGACAACGCCGTTTTTCCCGTTGGGACGAGCAGGGCACCGGCGGCGTAATGAAAGCCATTGACGTCCATCGGCGCGTCGAGCGATGAGGCCGCAATCTTCGCGTTCAGCAGACGATTCGCGGCGATGGCGCCGGCGTTCCCTCGTGCGTCCACCAGGTAGTAGCTCGGCCGCTTGTCGCCCCAAATCATCGCCGGCGGTGCAACGACCGCCGTGCCGGTCAACCGAGACATGACGGGTGGATCGAACGGCTTGTCGACCGTGCGCACGTCGACGCCCATCTGTGCAGGCAGCGTCCAACCCGCGGCGTCGTAAGGACGCTCGCCGGAGCGGTCGCCGGGATAATCCTGCCGTTCGAGAAGCGTCTTCACGTAAGCGCGGTACGGCTGCGCCAGAAAAATGATGTCGGTGCCAGGCGGAAACGCGGTGCCGCTGGCGCCGAACGTTTCCTGCGCATGCTGAATCTCGACACCGCCCTGCATCAGCAGCTGCTTCAGCTTGATGGTCGCCAGCGCGTCGTGCTGATCCGGGGGGATGACGTACGCGAACGGCCCGCCTTTCTGGCCGGCTTCGATTGCCCGGCGGCCCATGTCGTAGAAGTTCCTCACCAGCTCGCCGCGATACGCTGCCACAGCTCCCAGCAGACCGCGCACGGCGCTCATGTCGTAGTCCACGATGTCGCGCAGCGTCCATCGTCCACCAGGCCACGGATGCGGAGCGCTGACGCGGCCGCGTTGATCAGTTGGGGGTTGCGTGACTGGCGTGGCGATCTTCACGCCGGCCGCCTCCGTCAGCAGACAAATGATGTTGTGACCGAGCGGCGCCGAGTCTTCGTATCCGGGCCAGTAGTAGTCGAACAAGCCGTTCGAGACGACGCCGGAATGGTGATCCCGTTCGAGCTCCAGCGTCATTGCCGAACCCAGGAGAGCCGCTTCACGCCAGATGATCGGATCGACGTTCGGATCGATGGGATCCGTCACCGGCGGCGCGACGAACCTGGGTCCGTCACGCTCCAGCTGGTGCATGGAGAGGAACACCTGCGGATGCCATTCACCGTAGAAGAAGCGCGCCAGATTGCGGCTCTCGGCCATGTTCATCATGAACGCGTCGCGATTGATGTCGTGGCCGGCGAACCTGTGATCGGGCCACGGCAACGGCGCGCCATCAAACGGCGTGTTCATGTACTTGTTGTACCAATCCACGACGAGCCGGTGACCGTCGGGATTGAGCATCGGAATGATGATGACCACCGCGTTGCGAAGCTCGTCGAGCGTGGTCTCGTCATCAGAGGTCGCGAGCGAGTAGAGCAGCTCGTTCGCGGCTTGAGACGCCCCAACTTCCGTCGCATGGATGCTGCAGCCGATGGCGACGACAACTTTGTGCCTCTCCGAAAGGCGCCGCGCGTCTGATTCGTCGAGCGTGCGCGGATCCGACAGGCGCTGGTTATCGAGCCGAATCTGTTCCAGGTTGCGAATGTTCTCGGCCGACGACACGATCGCCGCGATGGTCCGATGGCCGTCGGTGCTCGGTCCGATGTCGGCGAGCCGGACACGATCGGAAGCGGCGGCGACCGCCTCGAAATATTTCTCGATGGCATCCGCTGTCGCCAGCCGTCCATCGTCGCCGATGCGGAAACCGAAATGTGACGCGGGCGTTGGAACGCGGTCGGATGCCGGCTGCGCCGCGGCGACGGGCAGGGCGAGCAGAACAAGCGCAAACACGATGGCGCGCGAACGCACGCGCCATCATAGCGTGCTCGGCTCGGAGGATCAGGCCGAGGGCCGGGTCCGGGAATCGGTGGTCGTGATCTCGTCGAGTTTGGCGAGCAACGCCGCGAAGCCGCACTGGGTGGGATCGAACAGACCCCATTCGTCCTGAATCGGCCGCGCCGGCATCCGCGCCGGTGGCGGCGCGGCGGCTGGGCGCTCGCCGCGGCGTCGCTCGACGTCAATCCGCAGCGACTCCACAAGCTGCACCCACTCAGGCCGTTCCGGTGCGCGTTCAACTGCTCGTTCCATGACGTGCGCGGGAACGGGCGTGTCGGCGGCTTCGGCCACCATGCCCTCGATCGCCGTCCAGCTTCGCCAGGCGCCGAGCGGCGACGGTTCAACAGGCTCCCGACGCTCGACAACTTCCCAGCCATCGGCTTCTGCCGCTACCGCGACTGTTTCGTCGACGGACACGTCCGCGTTCCATGCGGCGTGAGCGGGTGTAGTGAGCGTAGTGAGCGCTTCGACTGAGGCAGCGAAATCGGCAAGAGCGTGGACGTCAATTGGCGTCGCCGCACGAGTTGCGGGTTGGGCGTCCTCGACCGCCTCGACGATCGAAACATCCCCAACATCCTCCGCTTCCGCCGCGGCCTCAAGCTGATCGAGGTCTGCAGAGAGATCGACGGCACTCTCGTCGACCGTTTCGCTCTCGTCCTCGATTGACTGGACGAGAAACAGCGGTGCGTGATACTCGTCGACGCTTTCGACATCTTCGACTTCTTCGTCGAGCACGAGCTCGACGCTTTCAAGACCGGCCGGCTCGAGCTCAAGGACTTGTTCGAACTCGTCCTCGTCGACTGTGACCTCCGGCAGCGCAATGACAGGTTCGACAATCGCCGGCTCGACCGCGGCTTCGAACGCCGGCTCGACCTCCGCGGCTTCGAGTGCCGGCTCGACCTCCGCGGCTTCGAGTGCCGGCTCGACCTCCGCGGCTTCGAATGCCGGCTCGGCCTCCGCGGCTTCGAGTGCCGGCTCGACCGCGGCTTCGAATGCTGGCTCGGCCGCAAGCGCTTCAATCGCTGGTTCGGCTGTGAGGATGTCGAGAGCCGGCTCGACATAAATGGGTTCGTCGATCGGCTGTTCGAGTTCCTGCTCGCTCTCGGCCATCGCCGCGATCGGCTCAAAGGCTTCGACAACAGGCTCCAAGACCTCGACGGCTTCCGCCCCGGATAGATCGACGGGTTCCGCGATTGGCGGAGCGAACGGCCCTTGCTCGAACTCGGGCGGCTTTGCCGTCGCGCGTTCCTCCGCGGCCGCTTCGAGGTACGAGGCAATCTGCTGTGCAAACTCCGCCGGATCGCAGCCGTCGAGCGCGGCCTTCGGCTTCGAGCGGCGAAACGCCGCCAGCACGCCACGCGACCGCGGTTCAGGTCGGGTGGCGGCAAACATCGGCGTCGTCAGCATCTGCACGTGCGCTGCGGTTGCGATGACGCGAAGCGCGGCCGCCAGCGCGGCATCGTCCTGCGGCGAGAGAAGCGCCGGCACGAGGATCAAGTCGGGAACCCTGTTGCCGATGGACGCGAGCGCAAGCTCTGTCGTCTCGGCGAGGATCAGCTCCGCGCCGACGCGTTGACGGACGACCTGCGTCAGGTGGCCCGCCTGGCGGCGATCGGGTTCGACGGCAAGAATCAGCGACATCCTACGTTCTCAGCAGGAACAGCAGCAGCACAAGGGCCCCGCCGACAAAGATCATGAGCGACGCGTGATCGAGCTTCTGATCTCTCACCGCGTCGAGCACGTCGGCCGTCAGGGTCTTGATGCCGTTTCTGGCCTCCGACACCACGGCCGACGGCGACGACAGACGAAGTTCGAGTTGCTCCCTCACGCGGCCGTCGAAGGAGGCGAGCACCAGCAGGATGATTCCCAACGCCGCGATTGAGATCGCCGCGTCGCGCCACGCTCGTCGCACAGATCCGTCCCGTGGGGGGCCACGCACGCGCCATCGCAATTACCGTTCCGGTATTTACGGCTGAGCTCGGCACGCAATTGTCGTTTCGCGATCGAGTTATATATGGCCGTTTTTCGCGCATTGCAGATCTGCAGGCGGGCCGGCCAGCAGGCGTGTCCCGTTTCGTCGCGCGATGCGGTCCACGAAAACCGCGTGGCCCGTTACGGTTTCGCGAACCTCAGCAATGACACGAACGTTCAGGACCGACAGCAGTGTGCAGGCGTCAGCCGCACGCGCCAGCCCTGCTAACTGGACCCACGCACTGCCGGTTAGGCGGCTTTGAGTGGCGCGGCACACGTCCGTGGCATGGCCGTTGCGCTTTTCACCTGTGTTCTGGCGGTCGCGGCGAAAGAAGTGACCGCATTTCGGACACACGCGGATCGCGCGTCAAACACGCGCAGGGGAGAACGTCATGAAATGGATGGATCGGTTGATTGCGTTTGTGCGAAAGGACGAGGCGCAGGACCTGATCGAGTACGCGTTGCTCGTCGGCCTGATCTCGCTCGTCGCCGTCGCGGCGCTTACGCTGACCGGCACGAACGTGAACGCCATCTTCCAGGCGATTCAGGCGAAGCTCGCGGCAGCCGCCTAACGGCGCGTCGCTTCATTCAAGGAGAAGCTCATGGACTGCATTAATCGTCTGCGTCAGTTGGTTCGTGGAGAAGAAGGGCAGGACCTGATCGAGTACGCGCTGCTCGTCGGCCTGATCTCACTCGTCGCCGTCGCGGCCCTGACGCTGACCGGCACGAACGTGAACGCGATCTTTCAGTCGATTCAGGCGAAGCTCGCGGCCGCGGCGTAGAAACGATCAGAACTCGGAGGAGAGGAAGCCATGAATTGGACATGGAACGTGCGGGCACTCCTGCGGCGAGACGAGGGGCAGGACTTGATCGAGTACGCATTGCTCGTCGGTCTGATCTCGCTCGTTGCGGTTGCAGCCTTGACGCTGACGGGCACGAACGTCAACGCCATTTTCGAGGCGATACAGACGAAGCTCGCGGCTGCGGTATAGAGGCGGATCGACCATGCGGGAACGGAGGGACGACGGCATGAGGCGGATCTGGCGATTCGTTGCCGAGCTCGTCACCCGGAGCGACGGCCAGGATCTCATCGAGTACGGGCTTCTGGCCGCGCTCATCGCCGTGATCGCGGTCGCGGCGATGACGGGGGTGGCCACGACGTTGAACACGTTGTTCTATCAGACGTTCCCGGGTGCCATCTAACGCGCTCGTTGTCAGCGCTGTTGCAGCCGCCACGGCCGTTGCGGCCGTGGTGGATCTCAGGACACGCCGGGTGCCGAACTGGCTCACCCTCGGCGTGGCGGCAGCGGGTGTGACGATGGCGGCAACCCGGATCGACGGTGTCGGTGTCGCCGGCGCCTTCGAAGGACTGGCCGTCGGCCTGCTGCTGATGATGCCGGGTTATGTGTTCGGCAAAACCGGCGCGGGCGACGTGAAACTGCTCGCGGCAGTCGGCACGATGCTGGGGCCGCGATCGATTGCGATGGCGTTTCTGTACACCGCTGTCGCCGGCGGTGTCCTGGCCGTTGTCGTCGCCAGCCGGCGCCACCGGTTGCGCGAAACGCTCGAGGGTACGGCCACGCTGGTAAGCACGAGGGGAGCAAATGCAGCTGATCTCGAAAAGCCGTCGACCGACAACCGATTCGCCTACGCACCCGCCATCGCCGTCGGCGCGGTCATCGCGGCGTTCGGCCTGTGACGGGCGCCGGGTCATTCGCGGTGAGCGTGGTGCGGCGATTATCGAAATGGCGCTCGCGATGCCGCTGCTGATGCTCGTCACCGTGGGAGTCTTCGAGTTTGGCCGCGCCTACCACACGTCGCAGGCGCTGACGAACGCCGCCCGCGAGGGCGCGCGCGTCGCTGTTCTGCCGCATCCCACTGCGGGCGCCGTCGACGCGAAGGTCCGCCAATACCTGGAGATGAGCGGACTGACGTCTGATGCCACCGTCGGTGTCACGGTCGCGGCCCCGGCGGGCACCGCGAAAGACGCAGCCTCCGAGGTCACCATCAGCTATCCGTTCCAGTTTGTCGTCCTGCAGCCGGTCGCTCAGCTGCTCGTCAGCGGGTCGATAGTGGACTCGCCGATCACGGTCACAGCGACATCGGTCATGCGGACCGAGGCCGGTTCATAGGGGAAATCTATGACTCGTGTGCGCGTCTTTATCGTCTTCGTCCTGGCCATTACGGCCGGTGGTGTCTTTGCCTTCGGCACCTACAACTACGTGCAGAAGATGCCGGTCAAGACGGTCGCGATGCCGACGAGGCCGGTGATCGTCGCCAGCTCCGATCTGGACATCGGCGCCGAGATCTCCAAAGACGACGTCCGCGTTATCGACTGGCCGACCAGCGCCGTGCCGGCGAACGCGTTCTCGGATCCGCAGGAAGTCATCGGTCGCGGAATCATCATGCCGATGATTCAGAACGAGCCGTTCCTCCCGCTGAAGCTGTCGTCGAAGGACGGCGGCGGCGGGCTGCCGCCGGCCATTCCGCCCGGCCTGCGCGCCGTGTCGGTGAAGGTCAACGAAGTCATCGGCGTCGCCGGATACGTTCTGCCCGGCACACGCGTGGACGTCGTCGCGACCGTCAGCCCGACGCAGCAGCCCACCGACATGACGTCGAAGGTGATCCTCACCAACGTCCAGGTGCTGGCAGCCGGCACCAAGATCGAACGCGACACCGAAAAGGGCAAGCCGATGGCTGTCAGCGTCGTCACGCTGCTCGTCGATCCGAGCGAAGCCGAGAAGCTGACGCTGGCGGCGAACGAAGGAAAGATTCAGCTCGCCCTGCGCAATCCGCTCGACAAAGCGACGCCGGTCACGAAAGGCGTCAGACCCGCGGTTCTGCTGGGCGCGCCGGCGACGACGCCGAGGCCTGTCACGGTCGCCCGCGCGGCAAGTCCGGCGGCGGCGCCGCCTCCGCCGCCCGCGGACCCGACGGTTGAAATCATCCGCGGTGATAAACGTGCGCACGAAGTGGTGCGTCAGGAGTCCCAATGACCACGCAGTTCCGCCGCCGGGCCACGGCTGTCACGACCATCATCATCCTGGCCGTCTTCGGCTCGATGACGGTCTACACGCAGACAACGCCGCCGCTCGCGGCTTCAGCGGTCTCCGCGAACACAGGCGTCGAAGCGAGAGCGGGCGCCGGTGTCGAGGTCGAGCCGAGGCAGGTCCGCATCCTCGTCGGCCGTTCGGCGATTGTCGAGCCGGGTACGGCGGTGACTCGCGTGTCGCTCACGAGCGCAGACATCGCCGACGTGGTGGTCACGTCCTCGAGCCAGCTGCTGCTCAACGGAAAAACAGCCGGCACCACGTCGATGTTCGTCTGGGATCGCACCGGCACGGTCCGCCGGTACGAGATCATCGTTCAGCGCGACATCACGCGCATGATCGAGCAGCTCAAGGAGCTGTTCCCTGG
>Ga0137395_10000282_pt1 | contig 20199 bp, 14 predicted proteins | sample czobulk216metaG_FD_108283 | JGI IMG/M metagenome (GOLD analysis project Ga0137395, IMG submission 108283) | Vadose zone soil microbial communities from Angelo Coast Range Reserve, California, USA - czobulk2.16 metaG | ecosystem: Environmental > Terrestrial > Soil > Vadose zone | place: USA...
ATGATTCTGCTTCAGATAGTCGAGTTTCTCCTGTAAGTGAGTCGCTGCTGCTGCGGATGAAGGATAGATGACAAAATGTGTTCTCTCGTCGCAGAAGCGTATATTCCCGGTACGTATATAGCCGTCGAAATACCCGTTGATCTCAGCCACCGGGATGACGAGAGAAGAAGGCAATAGCAGTAAGACCCACAAGGCGAGAATGAGATTCCGTATGCCGAACCAGGATTTCGAGAGCAGGAAAAAATAGATACCTAAGAACGCCGGAATTAACAGAGTGCTGTAACGGGAGGAAAAAGCTTGCCCCGGTCCCAAGCACTGGCGGCCGACAGCGTTATTCGCGGCGAAGAGCAAGCTAAAGCCGATAAGGGCCGTCGGCGATACGCGGCCTTACTTTCGCTGAAAGATGTAATATCGGCACGGCAATCCCAGAGGTTCCACCGCCCCTTGAATCGGAACTTCCGCCATCAAATCGTAATGCGCATCAAGATAGCCACGAATCCACAGGAAAAGATTCATATGCGGTTCCGAACCATTCCAGCCGATGTCCCAAGCGCCTGATAGGGCGTCCAACCGAAGTGTTAAATGTGTAGAGCAGGCCGTAGGTGGTTAGGATAGCGCCGATTAGGTATGACGCGGGACGCGGGGACTTGAGCAAGTGCAGTACATTCGAGCAAAATGCGACAATCAATACCATTAATGTCGCCGCGCCGAGCATTGCCACTCCTGAGGAGAGCAAGAACGGCCTCGGTACGAGAAACGCAGAGAACATTCGCGCGACGAATTGCGGATAAAGCGGCAAAATACGATACGAAAGCTCAAAACAATTAACGCCAGGGCGAAATTCGTAGTGGATAAAGAAAGACGCAAGTGAAGCAGCAGCTATCAACAGACCGGCTAAGGCTTGGCCGAACGGGGTCGATGTCAGGCGGCGCCAGCTCCAATAGCACTCGAGTAGGAATACTCCCAGAGTGATTGGGCCCATGAAAAGCCCATAGCCGGTCTAAATCAAGATGAAATTTAAGGCTAATACGAACGCGTATCTCCGCAGCCGATTTTGCTGCAGGAGAGCGAGGCGATATAGCATCATCAACAATAGCGGAAGGCCGGAGTAGGAAGGGTCGGGAGCGTTAAACAGCACCTCCCATTGCGCCAGTGTCAGGAAGATCAGCGGTATGGCGATATCCGAATACGAGAGCGGACCAAAGAGTTTGCACTTTAACAGTAGTGCAAGCATCATGGCGGCAAAGATACCGTGACCGCAAATCTTGCGGGAATTCCGGGCATCTCAGTGCCGTGCGGAGAAAATAGTGAAAATCTTCCCATCGGATTGCAGCTATTCGCGCGGCACTTCGACGAGTCCACTTTGTTGAGAACGGCTCAGGCGTACGAGCAGGCTGCAGAAGCGGCGTTCTGATCGTAGGATATTCTTCCTTCGTTTTCCTCAGTTGCCCATTGTGTAGCCGCAATAATGTTGGCGCCCCTGCTATAGCCAGAGACTTTTCACTGAGCATGTAGTTTGCGGCGTGGTACTCTAGGCTGGCTTTTCGGGGCGCGGCGTTAACCTCAGGCGTTAACCGAGTTGCGCCGAGTGAAATGTCGGAATGATTGAATGTAAGTCAGGAAAAAATCTTCCCAAGAGGACTTTGGATTGCGAAAAGGGATTCGTGAATTGCATGACTGGAGAACAGAAGTCATCTTGTTCTTCGGAGTTTTTGCCGGCACAACCTGGGTTCAGCAACCTTCGCGTTTTTCCTTTTTCGGGGATTCCTGGGATGTACTCTATTTTTACCTGATTGATCCGCGGAGCATCTTTCAACCACACAACGAACATTTCATTCCGCTCTTCAATATCCTTTACTTTGCGCAGTACAAACTCTTTGGCGCTCACCATTTGGATTACATGCTTGTGCTTTACCTTCTGCACAGCCTGGCCGCGGTATTCGTTTATCGAATCGGACGGCAGATACAGTTGCCTTATTGGTCCTCCATTACTGCGGCTTTGTTGTTCTCTTTCAGTTCCGTGCCTTGGGAGGTTCTGGGCTGGTCATTTGAACAGCAATTTGGACTCGGAGTGGTTTTTCTGTTGGCGAGTCTCGACACGTTTCCGGAAGAAGAATATCTGATGGATGAAGAGAAGTTAGAGCAATTCAATCTCGTACGCAACGGCGGGTTTGAGCAGCCGCTCGGGCCTATCGAGTGGCGAAGGTTTGCCGGCGCCGAATTCTCCCGCGACGCCGGCGCCGGGCATCACGGCGAATACGGTATAAACATAAATCTTCCAGCTCCCGGGTCGGCGTTTTCCAGGGATGTTGTGGACGACTGTTCGCCGAACGTTGCCGGAAAAGTGTTTACTTTTGCCGTCGAAGCAAAAACGCGGGTTCCGGCTGCTCTGATCGCACGTATGCTCTTTAAAGCGAGGGACGGTAGAATCCTTGCCGCATTCAGCTCAGAGCCCCACTCTGGCGACGCGCAGTGGCATCAGTTGATAACCGGAGGATTGTCGCCGCCGGAAACCTGCACCATCAGTGTCGACCTTAGTGATGACGGAACTGATTTTGAGTGCTGACGGCATTCCAAGTTTTCAACCTGCGCTGCCTGTCAGCGCTTGGCGATAAGGCGGCACAGGAATAACCAGGACCAAAAAATGGTTTCCTACGAAAGCACCGCACGCAAGCTGGCCTCTTCCTGCTGAATCCAGTGGTAGATGTCTTGCAGGGTGCTTCGGGGAGTCTGCTTTGGCTGCCACCCTGTTCGCTTCATGACTTTCGAGCTGTCAGCAATGAATAAAGCTACGTCGGCTGGCCGCTCATCTTTTATCATCTTGATTTCGATATTCTGGCCAGTCATTTCGCGGCAAAGCTCAGTCGTCTCCAGCAGTGAAAGACTGCAACCAAGCCCACCCCCTACGTTGAAAAGATGGCCGTCTAGTTCGTCGAAATGCTCCAACTGATAGGTCACCAGCTCGAGCAAATCGTCAATATGTAAGAGATCCCGCACTTGTTTGCCGGTGCCTCCAAATCCGATATAAGCGAGGCTCCTCCGAAAATAGTGTGCAGCCATCCAAAGGACGAACACACCCTGGTCCACCTTGCCCATTTGCCACGGTCCAGTCAAGACGCCACAGCGGTTGACGATAGCTTTCAGACCGAAAGATTCCCGGTATTCCTCGATCAACAGTTCGGAGGCTAGCTTGGTTGTGCCATACAAAGATCTGAATCCCTTGGTCGAAAATTCTTCGCCGATTCCGCGCTCGGTCACGTGCGGTTCTGGCTGCTCCGGGGCAAGACAAAAGCGGGTCGGTTGTTCGACCAGCTTTAATCCGCGAAGAGCCGGAACCGAGTACACGCGACTGGTGGACAAAAACATTAATCGTGCGCTTGTCTGGCGGCAAAATTCGAGCACATTTGCCGTACCCATTAGGTTTGCCTGCACCACGTATTGGGGAGAAGTTACTCCGGCTAAGACAGAAGGCTCGGCTGAGCAATCTACAACAATGTCAGGAGAGCCGAGCGCTTCCACGTCAAGGTCAGGGGCGCTGCGAATGTCACCGTGAACGAAGCTGATTTCATGAGCGCGTAAGCGCAGGAGGTTTAACTCGGAGCCGCGCCGTCGTAAATTGTCGAAACAAGAGATTCCCCAGTCGGGGTGGGCGGATTTCAGCCCGATTGCAAGAGAGCTCCCGACAAACCCGGCGCCTCCTAAAATCAAAACCCGCTTGGTCATTCAGCTTCCGCAGTACATTTTTATTCCAGAGCAACAGCCGGTTCGCCGGCGAGTAAGATCGGCCTTGCTACCGGTTCCCGACCCGTTGATGCAATGTGATTCCGTTCTCTTCGGACTTATCGACTGCGATCGGGCTCGTGGCCGGGCTCGGAATTGGTTTGCCTCGCAGGTAGTCGCCTTTTGAGAGATGTTTCTCCAGCCACACATAAAGCACAATGAAGAGATAGCGGCTGCCCATTTCTTTGATTCTCAGCTTGGAAATACCGGATTTTCGGTTATACCAGCGGATTGGGATCACGAAATAAGAGTATCCGCGCGCGATCGCTTTTAATGGCAATTCGACGGTAAGGTTGAAATGGTGGCTCAGGATCGGTTGAATCCCGCCGATAACATCGCGCCGATATAATTTGAACGCATTTGTGACATCGTTATACCGGATACCGAAAATTATCTTGATGAACCAGTTCGCCAAACGATTGATCAACAGCTTGTGCACCGGATAATCCACCACTTGTGAGCCGCGCATGAAGCGCGATCCAAAAACGCAATCATAGCCCTCTAGCAGCTTGCGGTAGCCAGCTACCAGATCTTTCGCATCGTCGGAACCATCGGCCATCACGATGGCGACCGCGTCACCTCGAAAATCTCTCAGTCCGAGGCGTACCGCGAATCCGAAGCCGTGAGGAGGTTGATTGACGATATGTCGTACACCTGCAAACTCCCTAGAAAGCCTTGCGCATACCTCTTCGGTCCCATCGGTACTGTTATCGTTCACAACCAATATTTCGTACGGAACCTGCTCTTGGTCAAGAGCCGTGACGACCGAGTGAACCGTAGCTTCTAAGGATGCTTCTTCGTTATGGGCGGGAATAACAACAGATATTTTCATGCGAAGACTTCGAAATAAGGTTAGCAGAATCCGTGTCCAAACGTAAGTAAGAGCTCCGCTTCCGCGTTGTTAGATCGATAACATTTCCAGAACATGCATGCGGCAAACTGTTAGCTTTTTGTTGCTATCGGTGCAAAATGGCCGGCGTGTTGCGGGCACTCGATCGCTTGTGCTGTGCCGCAACGATCTCCTCGACAATGGTGCGGAGATCATACTGATAGCTCCAACCGGGATAATGGCTCTGGAACTTAGAAACGTCTGAGATATACCAGATATGGTCGCCGGAGCGGTTCGTTTCATCATAGCTGTAATTCAGCTTCTTGCCGGTTATCTCCTCACACAGCGCAATCGCTTCCAGCATCGAACAGTTAGAGTGGCGGGAACCGCCCATGTTGTAGACTTCTCCGCTGCGCGGGTTACGGTAGAAATGGTCGAAGGCAGAGATCAGATCATGACTGTGAATATTGTCCCGAACCTGTTTTCCCTTGTAGCCGAATATTTTGTAGGGTTTCGAAGTCATCGTGCACTCAACCAGATAAGCTAAGAACCCGTGCAGTTCCGCGCCAGAATGGGCGGGTCCGGTAAGGCAGCCTCCACGAAAACAAGCGGTCTTCATGCCGAAATATTTCCCGTATTCCTGAACCAGAACATCGGCTGCCACCTTCGAGGCTCCAAAAATCGAATGTTTTGAATCGTCGATTGTCATCGACTCGTCGATTCCTTTTTCGTACTGGTGTCCGGGAGAGATTTCCCACCGCCTTTCAAGCTCTTCCAGGGGCAGGCGGTTGGGCGCGTCGCCATACACCTTGTTGGTCGACGTGAAAATAAATACCGCGGAATCAGAAAACTTCCTGGTGGCCTCTAACAGTACGAGCGTGCCATTGGCGTTGACGGTAAAGTCGGTGTGCGGGTCACGCGCCGCCCAATCATGGGACGGTTGCGCCGCCGCGTGAATGACCAGCTTAACGTCGCTCCCGTGTTCCTGAAATATTGCTTCTATGGCATCGCGATCACGAATGTCCGCTTTAAAATGACGGTACTGCTTTCCGTATTTCTCCTCCAGCAATTTCCGATTCCACGAGGTCGAAGCGGATTTACCGAAATAAAAGGAGCGCATGTCATTGTCGATGCCGACGATCTGCAAGCCTTGCTGAGCGAAGGAGTGAACTGCCTCTGATCCAACAAGCCCCGCGGACCCAGTGATAATTACCGTCGCCATGAAGACCTCTGTACGTTTTTCTTAGCTCAACTGCCAACAGCCTCGTATTAACTCCGACCCAGTCGAAGCGCGCTCACGTCACTTGCATGCAGTTTTAAACCAACGTCATACTTTGTATTCGATTTTGAGTCCGAAACCCTGCTTGGTCCACGCTTGTTCTTTTAGAATACGCTGTTTTTGCCCTTCCTCAATTATAAGTCTCGTAATAGCGTTCGCCGGAACAGGCTCGACAGAAAGCTTTACCGTCGCGCACAACTTCGCGCCGAAAGTTTATCCCTTCACCGCAATCGGAGCAGACGATTCGGTCGCCTTTGTATCCTGGCAACTCTTCTACCGGAAGGGTAACCTTTACCCACTCGAATCGCAAACAAGTCATCTGCCGGCATTTCAAGATAGGCCAGCATCTGCTGCTGATTCTTGTTTTCAATTTCGGGATGCATGTTTCTCGTAAGCGCTTTGGACGATTCTTTCGCTGCGATGCGAACAGCCTTCCCCGTGCCTAAGTCGACGAAGGTCGCGGTCATCTTGGCGAAGTCGCGAAACTTCAAGGTCGCTTGTCAAGCCGGCATCACCGATGGCATCGGTAGCGCAGCGGTCGATTTCGACGAAGGTGATCAGGCGCTTGCGTCTTTTCCTCTCGGGCATCAATAGCGCCATGCCGCGTGTTGCTCTGGGTTTTACTTCGATGAAACAGAGGACGTCGTGCTCCCAACCTACGAGATCGAGTTCGCCACGATGATTCGGCGAGCGAAAATTGTGGGCTATGATGACGCAGCCGCGCCGGCGTAGATAAAAATAAGCAGCCTCTTCACACGGCGTGCGGTTTGCTGATGGGCGGCGATATGGGCACACCGAGACGAACACTTTAAGATGTCTATAATTGGATTAGCAGGGAGAGGCGATCTTGCGTACGGTATTGTCATAAGCAGGCGAGTCACGATCGAACCGAGTGCAGTCAGACAGTAAAATCAGAATGCATCATGAACAGCAACCAGACGTCGAGTCTATTTACACCAACCGTTTTTCAGGCAGCGAGGCCCAGCGGGATCGGGTATGGCAGATTCTCACTCGCCACTATTTCCAGCGCTGGATTGCAAGCACTGATACGGTCTTGGACTTGGGAGCCGGGTATTGCGAGTTCATTAACAATATCCAAGCAGGGCGGAAGATCGCAGTTGACCTGAATCCCGTCACGTCTCTTAAGGCGGCACCAAACGTTACAGTCGTGTCGCAAGATATAACCACGCCTTGGCCAGTGGAGACACAGTCCGTTGATGTGGTCTTTACCAGTAATTTTTTTGAGCATCTATCCAGTAAACAGGAGTTGGCGTATTGCCTTTCCGAGATTCACCGCGTCCTTCGCCCCAATGGTCGGTTACTCGCACTGGGGCCAAACATAAGGTTTTGTTTTGACATCTACTGGGACTTTTTTGATCACTATTTGCCGCTGAGCGAGCGCTCGCTGGTGGAAGCAGCGGGTATTGCGGGCTTCTCGCCGGAGAAAGTAATTCCACGTTTTCTCCCCTTCACCATGCAGGGCAAAGCACCCCCAACCAGCGCCCTGATCCGGCTGTATCTGCTCCTCCCGCTAGCGTGGCGGCTGCTGGGTAAACAATTTTTCGTGGTTGTGCGCAAGCGGTGAGGCACAATTGAGTAGCTCTGACACCCGCTCCCTGTCCGGAACTCTTCACCCCGTAATTTCGGCTGGTTCGGTGACGCGCTCGTAGGCGTCTCCTCCAAACACCACGAGCATTAGCAGCATCAATAAACTGAGGGCCGCAAGGCACGCCATGCCTGGATCGGCTCCTCCGGCGACGATCGTGCCGGCCGACGATTTTGTAAATGCATCCGTCAGGGCAAATAATGGAAATAAAAACAAGGCTTGAAATCCAAGCAAAACGTACGTAAGCCGTCGGGCCACGCTAACCAAACTGACGCTCAGAGCGGCAAACAAAAGCAACACGGTCCCATAGGAGCCAGCGTGAATGACGTTACTCCCTGGAATATAGATAAGAAGACACCAGACGCCTAACGAGACAAACGCCAACACAAACAAGCGCTGAGTCGCGCTAATAGGTGCGGAATGTTTTAGCTTCGCCGAGAATACGCGCGCAAGCAGGAAAGCAAGAAAGCCGAGATTGAGAACTCCGAGCATGGGGAAGAAAAAGAAAAAAGTAGCGACTTTGTACCATTGCACTAGCCTCTCCCATACTGACGCGCCATTCACGCTGTCCTGATGTATACCCTCCCACGGACTCACTCCAAAGAGAGTGTGCACATTTGCAATCTTGTTGGCCTCGATTTGAGAGAACGGCACCTTGGTGTAGGCATCTACGAATGCTTCGCCAAATGAACGTGAGTCCCGATCAATAACACCCGCCAGGTGCCACTTCAAAAGCCTGTCGCCGGGGGGATCGTAAAACTTCTGGTACGCGCTCCATGGCAGCATCAGCAAGAGCAGAATTGCGATGCCCCAACAAGCAGGACGTAATCCCGGAAGCTTTCTGCTTGCCAGCAAAACGATTGCGAGCGCGAGCACGCTAAAGACAATTCCACCATGACTCAACATCGCTAGAGCGATTGCTGCTCCGCCGAGCATGCTATCGAGGCGATTGCAGCGACTGATTCCGCCTTCAGGGAATCGAATGGCCACCAATGCTATGACAAAGAAGGCGGCCGCAAAGAGCTTAGGCCAGATAAAGAACGTATGAAGTACAAAGAACCCCGAAAAAAGGCTGAACCCGCAAACCACCGCGAGAATTCTTTTAGAAGCAGAAAACGTCTGCACCAGTAGCCACAAAGAAGCAATCCACATTGACTGCAAAAAAGTTCCGAGAATCTGATAATCGAAATCACTTTGCGAATCCGGCCATAGAGGGCGCTGCAATAAAACGACGGCAGTCTGCAAAGGAGGCCGGTCACTGCTCTTCCAATCGATGTAAAGGAATGGCATGAAGGGCTTGCCGTTGTAGAGATCATCCACCAGCATATTGGGAATAACATTGTCGGCCGGCAGAGGCCATACAAAGCGTCTTTGCGCTTGAACGCCAGGATCATCGGAGCGGGCGTAAACAAATCCGATCGCAGAGTAAAACGTCGTTACCAAAATCATTAAGGCAACGCAAGTAAATAAGGCACGCAGAAGTTGTTTTTCGATCGGCTTCACATAGAAAAGGGCAACTAGCGAAAGCACCAGAATTCCCACCGCAACGCTCTTCCCAGTCATTGGGCCTACTAGATACGCCCAGAATGCAAGATAGCCGGCGATGCCGCTTCCGACCAAAACGCAGCTCACGAAGCGAACTGCGTCCAGGACATGTCGAGAGTGAATGCACCAGGCGATTGCGAGGCCTGGTAAGAGAAAGAGAGTTCCTTCGACACAAATTCGACATAACAGGAAGAGAACTGCCCGAATCGAATCGGCGATTGCGCGTCCTGATGATTCGCCACGCGGCAGCGTGAGCCCTAGCCAGCCAGAAGACGCGCTGGACTGGTCTTCTGCCACCAATCTCACCGAACGCCCTCTCCAATGTTTCGGAATAGTCCAGGAAAAATGCTGCCACTCGTCGGCCGGATCGCTCTTAACCCCAAGATGCAACTTCTTTCCTCCTTCTGCCTGGAGGTAAAAGTCATTTCCCTTTTCACTGGGGTAGCCTGTGACAAAGAACCTTATCGTGGCGGGCGCGGTAAACGCAGATGAAATAAAGCTTCCGGCCTTGCGGCCTTCTGGAGCTCGGGAGCTAAAAAAAAACTTTTGATCGTGACCCGTCTGATCGAGCTCTGGAGCCCCAGGGCTCGACGCATCTCCAACGCTGAACGAACCCGATAGTTGGTACTGGCTGGGCCCAAGCAGGGGCCGATCGTGCAATAGAGGGGAGCGAAAGTCGCGCAGCATCAGAATCGCGATCACAGCGAGAACGGCGCGCAAGCTTGAGGTTTTTGTTGCAATCAGGCCCGACGTGCTGGATCGATCCCTTAAAGTAGCTGTACGCCCCGAATCTATCCCCAAGTGCTCACTTCCTTCAGAAGCTGAAAATTTGGAACCAAATCTGCGCCAGAATTCTGGGATACAAACGCAGCAGATTGTCATCAATCATGGCGGTGAAACTGTTTCGCAAGCCTTTGTCCTCTTATGCTGGTGCTTTTCTGACTCTATGCGCGATGTTGGAGCGCGCGGCACTTCGACGAACCAACATTAATTAGAGTAGTGCATGCATACCAGTGACTCGCCTTGTTCACATTATGAATCATCACTTCGAGTGCGCGAACAAGTTCAGGTGATGCGCCTTCAAATAATCGAGTTTCTGTTGTAACTGGGTTTCTTCGGGAACAGGGTATATTTTAAAATCCGCCTTCGCGTCACAGTAGCGAATATCGCCGGTGCGCACATAGCAATCGGCCCAGCGCCTCTTGGCATCGGCAAATCCGCCGGCTTCCTCAATCGGCGTCCTCACAACGACAGGCACGAGCAGAATGACAAACGACGCCAGCACAAGGTTTCGCGCACCCCGCCAGGGTATCGACAGAAAATAGAAGTAAACAGAGAGGAAGGCTGGAATCAACAGAGTGCTGTAGCGAGAAGAAAGAGCCTGTCCCATCCCCAGGCACTGGCGTCCAATGGATGTGTTTGCTGCAAACAGCAGGCTGAAGGCCAAAAGAACGGAGCCGACGAGATGCGTTTCACGAATGGGAAAATTAAATAAGTGGACGGAATGCCAGATAAAAGCCATCACCATTAAGAGAAGTATAGCGATGCCCAGGACAATCATTTCAGTCGACACGTTAAGGGGTCTAGGCACCACAAATCCCGAAAGCATTAGGCCCATGAATTGCGGATAATTCAGCCAGTTGTTATGTGGGAGCTGAAAGCAGCTCACGGCGGGCTGAAACACGTAATGAACAAAAAACGAGGCCACCGAAGCTGCAGCGAGCACGAGCCCTGTGAAAGGTCGTAGAAACGGAACGGAGGTGAAGCGCCGCCAGCTCCAGTAACACTCGAGGAGGAACAGACCGATGGAGACTGCCCCCATAAATATTCCAAAGCCGGTATAAATCAGAAAGAAATTCAGAGACAGGATCAACGCGTAACGCAAAAGCCAGCTATGAGCGACGAGAGCTAGGCAATAGCCCATGATGAGCAACAGTGGAAAGCCGCTGTGAGAAGGATTGGGAGTAATAACGAGAGTCTCGTATTGAGTTACCGTGAGAAAAATTAACGGGATCGCCACGTCTGAATATGAAAGTGGACCGTAGAGCCGGCACTTCAGCCGCAGCGCGATCAGCATTGCGACAAAGATAGCCCCTCCGATAGCAAATGAATCGACGCGCGAATTCCAGTGACTGAGCGGGTATAAAAGCAGATCGGGAAGAAGGCCGACCCCTTCACGGTGTGGAGCGTGCTCCAGGAAAAAGAGACTAGCGACATTCGCTTGGCGACTAAAGAAAAGCCTTAGATAGTCCCACTGATCCATGAAGAAAATGTTGACGGAATATTTCCCGATGAATAAAAAAAAGCGAACACCGAGTACAGCAACAGCCACGGAGACAACCAGCGCTGGACCAAAGCGGAAACGATCCTCGCTGGTTCTTTGATTAGACGCGTTTATTGCAGGAGTCTCTATGATGGTCATGGCTCAGAAGACTATTGGATGAGAAATTAAATCCTTATCTGGAATTGGCCGCCATCATTTACTCATCAGGATGGGCGAGTTAAATATACAGGCACGATCAAGTATAACTAGATCACCTCGCTGATTGAACGAGCCAGGATTCTGCAGAGTCGTGTCGTGGGCCTTACGGCAGAGCGACCAGTTCGAAGATTTCCTTGTGGGTATATTCGAAGCCCCACGCTTTCATTGTTTGAAGCCCCCACGCCAGCCTTCCAAAAGTACATGGTTGCTTAGGATCGCCACGGACGCCAAGATTTGGCGCGCGATTCTAGTTTTGAGGGCTCATCCAATTTCAGTGCCGAGAGCAAGGCAGCGCCGCCGGCAGGAAAGGCATCAGGTTCGCCGAGTGCGCGCATCGCGACATACTGCGCCGTCCATTTACCGATCCCAGGGATCTCCATCAGCCGCTCGAGGAAAGAATTGCTCTCAACGATCCTCTCAAATTTTATGTGGCCGTCGCGAAACTCGCTGGCAAGAGCCCGAATTGTCTCTCGTCTGGCTCGTGGCATGCCGATCGCACTGAGGTCTGCTTCGGCAAGAATCCCCGGAGTAGGAAACAAATGCGTGATCTCCCCGGAGTCGCTGAAGACCGGCCCGAACGCTTTTACGATGCTTTCCGGCTAGAGCAGTGCCTCCGCGAACCGTAATTTGCTGACCGAGAATTGCTCGCGTCGCTAATTCGAATCCACTCCAGCAACCGGGTACGCGCAGTCCAGGCGCGGACTCAACCAGCCTGGTCAATGCGGGATCTACTTTCAGGATGGCGGCGATGTCCGTCCAATCGGAGTTGAGATCAAACATGGCGCGTATACGCTCAACGATGAAAAAGAGTGACCGCGGATCGCCGAACTGAATGCGCGCTCGGACGGAATTATTTTCTTCGTCGAGCGACACTTCAAAATGGCCCGTGATGCCATCGACAAATCGAGCGAAGGTAGGCATTGTCCCTCACGGCTTCAACGCCGGGCACGGCGCGGGGTGCGAGAAATGCGAGCATCCCCTGCCAGTGATAGGGAGGACGAAAACGAAGATGGGAAATATATTCGTTCTGCGGTTGCGGGGTTGTCTGTTTTGCCAGTCGCCGGATTTGCGTGGGTGTGCGCTTGTAGGCCTTTCGCATCGCAGCATTGTCTGACGCAGCCAAAACCCGCGGCGAGCGCGACTTCTCCCATGGGCAGCCGAGTTTCATCGATCAGCTTCTTCGCAAAATGGAGACGGCGAGTGTGTGCCACCGCGCTCGGAGTTGCGCCCAAGTGGCGTACAAAAAGGCGCCTGAGATGTCTTGACCCGACTCCCAGGCGATCGGCGAGGCCTTCCATGCCCCCCTCTTCGAGTCCAGTTTCGCTGATAAGGCGTAGTGCCCGGGAGACAGTATTCGAAGTGCCGAGCCATGCAGGCGTTCACGGGGAACACTCCGGACGGCAACGCAGGCAAGGGCGAAAGCCAGCCTCCGCGGCCGAAGTGGCGCTTGGATAGTAGCGAACGTTACTTTCGCGGGAAGTGCGTGCCGGGCAAATCGAACGGCAATAAATTCTGGTCGTAAGCAAGCCTATGAAAAACTTGCCGTCGAAACGTGCATCTCTCTAGAGCCTGGCCCGCGAACACACCTACCAATCCAACTTCATGGTTTACGCCAGAACGAGCAAAAATCGCGGCATACATGCACCGCCGTTTCACATCAACGTTCACGGACCTACTAAAGTTGGACGTTTTCGGACCACACAAGTACCCGGTAGGGACGGTCGGGGAGCCAGCGCCCCCTCGTATCGTCCTATAAAGCACGAAGACTGCTTGCGAGAGTCGCGGTCTGATAACATTCTCCATTCGAAGCAAATCTGTCTTAGTCCAAAGAATTAATGATGTTTGTGTTTCAAGCTTTAGTTTCGGAAAGTCGGCAATTCAGCCCAGTACCTACGAGGAAGCGCGCAACCATGTATTCGGAGAAGCGCTTTATTCTGAAGTGATCGCGAAGTTCTACAACTTTGTTACCGATAGTGTGTCGAAGCCTGAGATGCGGCCAGAACTTGTTGAAGCTAGGGAATCCCGCGCGCACCTGCGACTGCAATATTTCTGCTCCGCCACTCTGTTAATGGTGGTCATCATTTTTGCTTTTGTGCGGATTCGCCTGAGAACCGCACCCCTCGAACGCGACGAGGGAGAATATGCATACGCCGGGCAACTAATGCTGCAGGGCGTCCCCCCTTATCAACTCGCTTACAACATGAAACTGCCGGGGACTTACGCTGCTTACGCTCTCATGATGGCGGTATTTGGTCAGACTGTGGTCGGAATTCGCCTGGGAATGCTGGTTGTATTACTTACTAATACGCTGCTGTTATTTCTACTCACTCGCCGACTCTTCGGACTTCTCGCTGCAACAGTAGCCGCAGCCAACTATACGTTGCTTGCAAATCGGCTATGGACAATGTCGCTCGACGGGCACGCCACCCACTTTATTGTGCTGGCGACGCTGGCCGCAACACTACTACTATTGCGCGCGATCGATACGCAAAGCAAGACAATCTTGTTCCTGAGTGGCTTGTGCTTCGGGGTGGCCTTCCTCATGAAACAGCACGGAGCAATGTTTGCGGTTTTCGGCGCACTGTTCTGGGCTTGGAGCGAATGGAAGCAATCGAGGAGTTGGCGTCGAATTGTATTCGGAGGCAGCATATTTGGCGGCGGAGTGGCACTCCCCTATCTGCTTGTCTGTCTCGTGGTTTGGTATGAAGGGGTCTTTCCGCAATTCTGGTTTTGGACGATTCAATACGGTTCAACCTATCAAAAGCTGCTGGTCTGGAGGGATCTGTGGTTGCGCTTTCTGATTGCCTGGCCTTGGGTGAAACGCCCGATTCTTACGTTGCTGACGGCGGGGTTGGGCCTTACAGCGCTTTTCTGGAGCCGTCGCGGCCGCGAGCACGCAGTTTTTGTACTGGGCTTCACTTTGTTTTCAGTTATTGCCGTGTGCCTTGGCTTTTATTTGCGACCGCACTATTTCCTGGTCTTGCTGCCGGCAGTATCGCTGTTGTCGGGCCTTGGTATCAGCGCGACGTATGAATATCTGCAGCGGCGAAATGTTTCTTCGACCGTGATGTTGATTCCAATTGTTTTTTTTCTGATCACATATTTTTCGGGCTTGCTCGGCCAAAGGAAATTTCTGTTTGAAATGGATCCGCTGAATGTTCATCGGCAAATGCACTTGGCCCACGGATTTGCGGAGGCGGCGGCCGTCGCCGATTATGTGAAAACTCATACCACCGAGCAGGACCGTATCGCGATTCTTGGATCGGAACCGGAAATTTATTTTTTGTCCGGACGCCATTCTGCCACCGGCTATATCTATACCTATCCTCTGCTGGAGAGACAAAAATACGCTCTTCGCATGCAGGAAGAAATGATTCATGAAATTGAGGGATCCCGTCCGAAACTGCTGATTGTTGCGGATAACCAACTCTCCTGGGGATGGGACGACTGGAATTCCTCCGAGCCCAGGATGTATATCTTCAACTGGATGCTCGACTTTTTGAGTGCGCACTACGATCTGGTGGCGGAAGTGCCAATCGAGAAGGCACTGGGACATCAATTGGGCAACCACAGTTGCTTTTATATTTTCAGACGTAACGATAACAATTAACGCTTCGTAACCTACCAAAAACGCAATAACATAATTTGAGAAAAGCTCGCTCAAACGACATGGAACAGGGAAGTGCAGACGCGCAGATCGTTAAGGTGGGAACAACGTCGTTTCGTCCTGGACCGCGTCTGCGTTATTTCTGCTACGCAATGCTGATACTAGTACTTGTTATTTTTGCTGCCATACGCATCCGCTTGCGCAACACTCCGCTGCAACGGGATGAGGGTGAATATGCGTATGCAGGTCAACTGCTGCTGCAGGGAATACCTCCCTACAAACTAGCTTACAACATGAAGTTGCCGGGGACGTATGTCGCCTACGCCGCCATGATGGCGGCCTTCGGAGAGACGGTGCCGGGCATTCGCATCGGCATGCTGGTTGTTCTTGTTGCCAATACTTTGCTCTTATTTTTTCTGACTCGCCGCCTCTTCGGACTGCTGACGGCAACAGCGGCAGCGGCTTTCTACACACTTCTCGCGAACCGCTGGTCGACGTTATCGCTCGACGGCCACGCGACGCATTTCATTGTGCTTGCCGCCTTGGCCGGAACCTTACTTCTCTCGCGCGCCGTTGAGACGCAGAGCAAAGTCATCCTGTGGAGTAGCGGGATTTGCTTCGGGCTGGCCTTCTTGATGAAGCAACAAGGACTTACTTACGCAGTGTTCGCCGGGTTGTTCTGGATTGGAAGCGAGTGGCGGCGCTCTGCCAACTGGCGACGGTTACTTTCCGGATTGTGCGTGCTTGCTTCGGGCCTTTCAATTCCTTATTTGTTTACTTGTCTCGTTGCTGGGTATGCGGGTGTGTTCCACCAGTTCTGGTTCTGGACCGTGCGCTACGGAGCCGCCTATGAAAAAATTGTCAACTGGTCCGAGGGCTGGAAGAATTTCAACATTAACTGGCCGTCCGTGCCGCATCCCGCAATCATCTGGTGGATGGCAGGATTCGGCCTGACTGCGCTTTTCTGGAACCGCCGCGGTCGCGAGCACAACGTGCTCATATTGAGCTTTGCGTTTTTTTCAATTCTCGCAGTCATGCCAGGACTTTACTTCCGGCAGCATTATTTTCTGGTTCTGTTGCCCGTAGTGGCGATGTTGGCCGGACTTGCCATCGGCGCACCGTATGAAAGTCTGGAGGGCCGCGGCCGGATCTCCATGTTAAGGTGCCTTCCCATTGTTGTTTTTCTGGTGGCCTATTTCTCCGGCCTTATTGGACAGAAAAAGTACTTCGTTAGGATGACTCCGCTCCAGATCAGCCGACAAATGTATCCCGAGGACGGGTTTGCCGAATCGAGAGTAGTAGGCGATTACATTCGAGATCACACAAGCGATCATGATCGCATCGCCGTGTTGGCCTCCGAACCGGAGATCTATTTCTACTCCCATCGGCATTCCGCCACCGGCTACCTCTACATGTATCCTCTGATGGAGAAACAAAAATTTGCGCATAGGATGCAACAAGAAATGATCCACGAGGTGGAACAATCAGAGCCGGAGATGATTGTTTTTACCGACAATATGTTTACCTGGGGCTGTAAGCCTAAATGGCCAGAGGTCAGCCCCGAGCCCAGTATGGACATGTTTGTTTGGATGCATCACTATCTCGATGCTCACTATCGACAAATGGTTGAAGTTCCAGCTTACAGCCGGGCGGGGTCTTCCTGCAGTTATTTTGTTTATCGACTCAGGTGAGGGCAAACCGAGCTGGGCAATTTCGGAATCTTCCGAGCTGGTTTCGGTGGCATGGCAGCAGAGTTTCCCCCACATCCGTCCGCGACTGACAGCAATCGTCGATAACAGTTTGATGCAGTGGAAAAGTGAGACTTAGCCGGGATATAAGACAAGTAACTAGGTGTAAGCTATTCGATTCACTATGATGAGCAATCGTTGGTATTTTCAGAAGTTATTCTGTTTTGGATGTCTGCTGTTTATGGGCTCTGCGATAGCGAGGGCTCAAATTGCTGACAGTCTTAAAACAGCTGAGACTAAATTGCGTTTTGAGGGGGGGCTCCATTCGCCGAAATTATCGGCGTTGCAGATTGGCCCTGAGGTTTGGACCAACCGTGTGGTAGAGCCGCTCATTTCCGATGTGGAAATTGCGGGAGACACGCGATGGATCGAGTGGAATTTGAACGCTGCGGAATGCCATGCGGACGAGCGTTTGGTTCGCTATGTGTATGATGCTCCGTCGCCTCGGCTTCGGTTGACTTGGGAGTGGGAGGTGCGGTCGCTACACGGGCCGATTGAGCATCAGATTCGCATAGAGAATCGTGACTCTCACGAGGTCTGGATACCGCTTCAAACCAGTTTTGCATTTGATTGGCAGACTCCTGCCTGGGATCAGATTGAGCAGTTCTATGTTGAAAAAGGAGCGGACACTCCCTCCGAAGTTGGAACTCACGTCGTGCCGGTTCCGGACGGTTACAAATGGGAGGGCACTTCAAGTCCGTATGCGCAACCGCGCCCGGGAGCGGCGCGCGAAATTATTCCGTACTTGCTCGTCGAACATCCGCTCGGAGTGCAAACCGGATGGTATATAGGGGTGGAGTTCAGCGGACTTGTCCATTTCACCTTGGATCGCAAGGAGGATTCTCTTCGCGGGGAGGCCGGACTCGATCCCGGTTCGGGCCGATCGCGAACCAGGTTAAAGGCTGGCGAAGTATTTGAGACCCCACGAATTTTTCTCGGAGCCAATGCTGGTGGGCCCGATGCAGCGTCGAATGTGGTTCGGCGGTGGGTGAAGGAAGTGCTGACAAATCAGGAGACCTGGAAAGACCCTCACTACCCGCTCACGGTCAACAAGAGTTGGGCGAATAGCACAGAAATTAACGAGGAAATTGCAAATCGCATGATCAGGGATGCTGCCGCGCTCGGACTCGAAATGTTTCATCTTGATGCTGGGTGGTTTCGCGGCGTTGGCGATTGGCAACCGGACAAGAAGAAGTTTCCTCACGGTCTGCCACCGATCGCTGATCGGGCGCACGCGCAGGGATTGAAGTTCGGTCTGTGGGCAGATTGGGCTCAAGGGGGAGTGGAGAAATCGCCAGGAGCTCTAAATGTGCGTGATCCGAAGACTCGCGCATGGCTGACGACGGACTTGCCTCAGAGTTGGAAGCCCGAACAGTTTAAAGGTCAAACCATCGACATCGGCGACCCGCCCGCGAAGGCGTGGGCGTTGCGTGAGACGGAGCGTATCGTTGGCGACTACAAGCTTGACATGCTAGAGCATGATGGTTACTTAGTGGCGAAGGGATGCGACGCATCCGACCATCCTCACGTGCCGCCTGATCCTCTGAATAAATGTACTTACCGTGATGCCGGGTACGTTTTTACGCAAAGTTCTAATTCCCCCGACGTTAGTTACCATGCGGTTCGCGCCTACTATGACATTCAGGAAAACTTGCGCCGAAAGCATCCGGGATTGTTACTTGAGATTTGCAACGATGGCGGACGAATGGTGGATTTTGGCAGCGCCGCGCATGGCGACTATTTCTCTATTACTGATACCTACGACCCGGTTTCGAATCGGCGAGCCTTCTACGATGCCAGTTATGTGATGCCGACGGCGATGCTTGAGGCGTACGTGGAAAATTGGCCGGATGTTTCGAAAAATCCGCCGATAGAACAATTTCTCTACATGCTGCGAAGTGGCATGATGGGCTGGCTCAGCATCATGATCGATACGACAGCGTGGGACGCTGACCACCACGCAGTCGCCAAAAAAGAAATTGAAATGTACAAGTCGCAGTTGCGACCGCTAATTCGCGACGCAAGTCTTTTTCACATCGCCGCGCGCCCAGATGGTGTTGGTTGGGATGGAATAGAGTATTTTGACTCTAAAAAGCAGCATGGCGCGCTGTATGCCTTTCGCGGCGCGACCAAGACTGAAATCAAACACCGATTTGTTCTTCGAGGAGTGGATGCAACTTCCCGCTATCAGGTCCGTTTCCACGACCATTCCTCCGTCGACAGGGTAGTCAATGGCGATCAATTATTAACGTCCGGAATCATGGTCGAATTGCCGAAGTCAAACAGCTCAGAAATTGTGTTTTTTGAGGCTATACAGTAGCGATTTAGCTCTTGACGCTATGAATGTCGGGAACGGGTAAAGGTTCTCTATTCAGTCATACCCAGCTGAATGCCAGCGTTCTGCCATTTAGAACTATCGGGACATGGGTAGGCTGTCTTGCAACCTGTTGAGGAAGCAACCTCTGATAGCCATCAGTACTTCCGCATAACGCCAATCACGCGGCCCTGAATCTGCACCGACGCTGCGGGAACGATGATCGGTTTCATTGCTACATTCGAAGGCTGTAAGCGAATGTTGTCGCCTTCGCGGAAGAAGCGCTTGAGTGTCGCATCGGTTGAGTCGATCAGCGCCACCACGATGTCGCCGTTGTGGGCCGTCTTGGTTTTCTCGACCAGGACGTAGTCGCCGTCAAGAATCGCTTCGTCCTGCATGGATTCGCCCCGCACCTCGAGGACGAAGACTTCTTTGGAACGTACAAAATCCGCAAGCGAAATGGTTTCGCTGTGTTCTATCGCTTCAATCGGGCGCCCGGCCGCAATCCGTCCCACCAGCGGCAGTACCATTGCGGTGTTTACGGCCATTGACTGCTTGAGCTTTCCCCTCGGCGGCAGGAGGTCAATGGAGCGACTGCGGTTATAGTCTCGCGTCAACAACCCCTTTTTTTCCAGATTGGTGACGTGTTTGTGCACTGTGGCTAATGAACTCAACCCCATGCCTTCCTTAATTTCTTCAAACGAAGGGGAGTATTGCTTCTCCGCGACAAAGCGCGAAATGAAGTCGTACAACTCGTGTTGACGCCGAGTAATCGCCATGCGCGCAGCATAGGCGAATGTAAGGCGAATGTCAAGGGAGGGTTGTTCGAAATGTCATACCACAATAGAAATGTCCCCATTTTGTCCACAATAGAAATGTCCCTGGTTGTGGTTTCACCAAGCCGAAGAAAAAGCTGGTGTCTTCATCTGTTGATAGCGGTTTTTTCTCCACGGGTGATGGGCGGAAGGCACGCACGATTTCGGGGTTGGGGATGGGGGCGCGGGGGAAG
>Ga0137395_10000284_pt1 | contig 20132 bp, 10 predicted proteins | sample czobulk216metaG_FD_108283 | JGI IMG/M metagenome (GOLD analysis project Ga0137395, IMG submission 108283) | Vadose zone soil microbial communities from Angelo Coast Range Reserve, California, USA - czobulk2.16 metaG | ecosystem: Environmental > Terrestrial > Soil > Vadose zone | place: USA...
ACTTGCGAAATTTCTTTGGCCCGTCGCGTCAGCGGCTGGTCGCCGGTGTGAAGGGCGACGCGTCCGAGAGCGACCACCCCCACTGCATCCAGGACACTGCCGATCTGGCGTGCGACATCCGGGGTGGTGAACCGAGCGTCAAGAGCGGCGGCCGCGTCGGGAAGGCGACCCATCTGGAGCAGTTGCCGCCCTCGACCCATCTCAAACAGCCCGAGTGCCCATCCCTGTCGATCGCGTTGAGCGGCTGCGACGTTCTCGATCGACATTTGGAGTGCCTCGTCGAGCCGGTCGAGCATCGTCAGCACGTCACAGCGCCACTGATGGGCGACGCGTCCGCGAGCGTCATCGCTGGCATTGAGACTGGTTCGCAGCGCCGCCTCGACGAGTGCGAGCGCTTGCCCAAAGCGCCCGTCGGCATACGCAAGAGCGGATTCCGCAAGCTCAAGAACGAACTGCCCGTCGACGTCATGAGCCTGTTGAACCGCGATCTTGGCTTCGTCGAGTCCAATGCGCGCTTCCTCAAGCCGACCCGCCGTCACCAGGTTGTAAAAAAGGATCGCCAGATGTCGCGCTCGGAGGTCGTTTCCGAGACCGGGGAGGGCGAGGGCTTGACGGCCCGCTTCGGCACGCACGTCGTGGGAGATGGCGATCATGCTGGCGATGCTGAGGCGGACCTCCGCCTCCTGCTGAGGAGGAAGCACCTCACGCAACGCCGTATCGGCGAACGCCTTTGCCTCACTGGCACGACCTGCGGCGTGCAGCCAGACCGCCGTTTGGGCGACGAGCGGACCGCGCAGGGGATGCTTACGCGGCGCGAGCTCAAGCGCGCACTGGCTCAAGTCGGAGGCGGCCACCGGATCGGTTGGGCCGAGTGCCTCCGCGGCCTTTAAGAGGGTGGCGATGGCAAGCTCGTCTCCGGGCTCAGCGCTCGCGGCGAGCTGGGTCGCGACCTCGACGGGCAGCGCTCCGCCCGCCATCAACATGGCAGCCGCCTGGCGATCGAGCGCGCGGCGCACCGACTCGGGCAAACTCGCACGCACCGCCTCAAGTGTGAGGTCATGATTGAAGGCGAGCTTTCCGTCCCGCTCGACAAGCAGGCCGTAGTGAGTCAGCTCCTCGACCGGCCCGAGCAGTGCCGACGGTGACAGACTGAGCATCGCTGCCAGGTCATTGAGTGAAAATCGCCGGCCGAGTGCCGCGGCCACCGTCGCTACCTGACGCGCCGAGTCCGACAACCGCTGCAGTCGCGTGCGCATGCTTTCGCTGACGCGATGCGGGATCTGCGACGCCACCAGCACGGCCCGGCCCGATTCGATACGGACAAGCCCCTCTTCGCGAAGCCCCGAAAGCAGCTCGACGAGGAGGAAGGGGCTGCCACCAGCGCGCTCCGCCATCTTCAACAGCCCGCTGTCGGGCTCTGCCAGCAGCACATCCCTGGCGACCTGCGCGACCCCTGCTTGGTCAAGGGGACCGAGAACGATCTTCTCCGCTCCCTCGCGCTCCAAGCCGTCCATCGCACTCCGAAGTTGGCTCGATCCCTCGCCGGGGCGAAGCGCGATGACCCAGCCGACCGGAACCGTCGTCAGCCGGGTCGGTAACGACCGGAGAGCGGCAGCCGTCCCGTTGTCGGCCCACTGCAGGTCATCGAGGCACACCAGCAGCGGCGCCTTGAGCGCGGCTTTCTCGAGCAGGCTTTCCAGGTCCTGTAGCAGCCAATATCGCTGCTCGGGCGACGTGTGCTCGCCGGGCAGTGCGGCACGCTGGAGGATCGGCTCGGGGCCGTCAAACAAGGCTTCCATAAGGGGGGCCAGCTGGACCACGTTGTCACCGGGGTTAGCGGCGCCGCTCCCAGCCCTGATCGACAGCCGGCGCGCCATGGTCACCGCTTCGTTGAGCAGGCGGCTCTTGCCCAATCCGGCCGCTCCCTCGACGACGATCACCCAACCGATGCCGGAAAACAGCTGGTCGAGGTACCGTCCCATGGTTGCGAGGTCGTCGTCGCGGCCGCGGATCGACTGTCTGGGCTCCCTTGCCTTCGCTCGAACCATGTTGGGTTCCACTGCGGCCTCTCCGAATGAAGCCGCTAGTGCTATTTGATAGCGGCCGGGAGTTTCAGCGCGGCCAGGAGCTCACGGCAGGCCCGCTCGCAGCGCCGGCAGGCCTCGGCGCACACTCGGCAGTGCGCGTGCATCCGGGCATGTCGCTCGCACTCGTCGCCGCAGCTCTTGCAGGTGGCCACGCAGGCCTCCAGCAGCGGAATGGCGACGTTGGCGTCGTACTCGGCCTGGCGGCTGACCACCCCGACCGTAGCGCCGCAGACGTCGGTGCATTCCAGGCACAGCCGGATGCACTTGACTAGCTCGGCGACGTTCGGCTCGCTCAGGTCGGCGTCGGCGTCGGCCGCGCAGGCCTGGGTACAGTCGCTGAGCGCGTCGATGGTGGCGGCCAGCACGCCGGGGTCGACGTTTAACTCGCGTGGATAGGTTTCCAGCATCTGCCTGGCGTAGCTCATAGCTCCCTCCTTGCGCAGCGAAGGGGGCGACCGCTTGATCTCCCGTACTCCGCGCAAATAACCGTCGGGCGTAAATACGAACCAAGTCTAGCTCCGGCACCTATTTAGCTCGCGTGGGATGCGGTCCAGGCGAGGAGGTGGTCGGTGTCCCAGGAGTTGACAACTTTGGCGGGATCCACGCCGGCTTCTGCCGCCTGCTCGCACCCGAGCCCGATCCATTCCAGCTGGCCGGGTGCGTGGGCGTCGGTGTCGATGCTTACGTAGCAGCCCGCGCCGACCGCGAGGCGGAGCAGCTCGAGGGGAGGGTCACGCCTCTCGGGGCGGGAGTTGATCTCGACCGCCGTTCCGGTCCTTAAGCATGCCGCGAAAACGTCATCCGGATCGAACGCCGAGGGCTTGCGACCCCGTCCGACGATGATCCGACCGGTGCAGTGCCCGACGATGTCGGTATGGGGGTTCTCGATTGCCCGTACCATCCGCCGGGTCATCTGCGGAGACTCCATTCGCAGCTTGGAGTGGACGCTGGCGACCACCACATCGAGGCGGGCCAGCAGATGCTCTTCCTGGTCCAGAGTGCCGTCTTCGAGAATGTCGACTTCGATCCCGGTCAGGATCCGGAAGGGAGCGAGCTCGGCATTGAGCTGGTCGACCAGTTCGAGCTGCCGGCGGAGGCGTTCGGCGTCCAGGCCGTTGGCGACTGTCAGGCGGGGGCTGTGGTCAGTCATCGCCAGGTAGGCATACCCGAGCGATGCGGCCGCTTCCGCCATCACCCTCACCGGGCTACCTCCGTCGGACCAGTCCGAGTGACTGTGGCAATCGCCCTGCACAGCGGAGCGCAGCTCGGTCGCCGCCTGGCTCAAAGCCGGCCCAACTCGGTGCTCGAGCTCGAGTAGATACTGAGGGGTCTCTCCGGAGAGTGCTTCCGAGATGATCTTGGCGGTGGTCTCACCGACCGCCGGGATCTGAGCCAATCTTCCTGATTTGTCCAACACTCTCAATTGCTCAGGATCGAGCGCCGCCACCGCCCGAGCCGCCCGGCGGAACGCGCGCACTTTGTAGGACTCAGCACGCCCCCGCTCCAGCAGATAAGCGATCCTCTCGAGGGCCTCAACGGGCCCGGGTACTCGGGTCATGCCGCTGCGATCAACGAACTGAGGTTGTCGTCATCGCCAGGCAGGACCAGCTAGCGCGGCTGGTGAGGATCAGTCGTGTGCCACTGGCGAGCATGGCCGCCCCGAGAGCCAGCTGGTGTACCGGCCCGGGGAAGCCGGCCAGCGGCACGGCCAACAACGACAGCACCGCCACGTCGGCGAGGACGGCGATGCCTCCGCTGGCGGCTGCGCCAAGAAGCAGCATCTGTGGCGCGATGCGAGGCGAGTGCGGCACGGGCCCGCTTGCGACCATGGTCCAGATTCCGCAGCTGATTGCCGCGGCCACAAGCAGCGCGGGCGCAAGGTGGGTCTGACCGCCGTTGAAAAGGCCGCTCTCCGACGCGGAACCTCGCGATCTGGCGGCGAACGCCCAGAGCGCAACAACGATAGGGCCGGTAGCGAACAGCGTCAGCACCACCCGTCGCGCCTGCGCCGCCGCCATCTCGGGCCAAAAGGACGCCGCGAGGGTGCGAGCGTCTCCGAACTGACGAAGCGCGAGCTGCACGGCTTCGCCGTGCGCCATTCCGCTCCGCTTATTGGCTGCTGCCGCCTCGACGAGCCCGTCGCGCAGCTCGGCGAGAATGTCCTCGCGAGGCCCAGCCGGTCCCGGTAGTCGGGCGCCGGTAGCCGCTAGCAAGCTGTCGATCGGGTCGCTTCTCGCCGCCGAGTTCATCGTGTCCCAGCGGGCGCTCCGCCCAGCAGGGTCGAGACCGCCCTCGAGAACTGCTTCCAGGATCGGCGCTCCTCGCCGAGGCGGCGGCGGCCGCGCTCGGTCAGCTCATAGGTCCGGCGCCGGCGGCCCGACACAGTCGACCATTTGCTTCGTATCAGCCCGGCGCGCTCGAGTCGATGCAACGCAGGATAGACCGTCCCGGTCGGGAGATCGAAACTGTCGCGGCTGCCGGCGCGCACGGCCTCCATGATCGCGTAGCCGTGTAGCGGCTGCGCCTCGAGCGATGCCAGCAGGATCGAGTCGAGATGACCCTTGACCGCCTCTGCGCGCATAGCTAGCGATTCTACCTGTTAGGATATGTAGCGGTCCTACATGTAGATGTTCGAGACCATCGCGCGACTATCGATCAAGTTCCGCTGGCTGGTCCTGGCCGCGTGGATTGTGGCGCCGCTGCTCGCCTCGCGCAGCCTGCCGTCGCTCTCCAGCGTGACCAGTACGAATAACGCCCAGTTCCTGTCGGCCAGCAGTCCCAGCCAGCATGCCGCCGCGCTGGCCGCCCCCTTCCAGGGCAAGAACGCGGGTTCCACCGCCATCATCGTCGCCTCGCGATCGGACGGCCCCCTCACGGCCGCCGACAACGCGGCGATCAGTCAGATCGAGGGCGCCGTCGCCAGCGTGCTAGACGTGTCGTTCGTGCGCGATCAGGGCACGTCCCAGGACGGCCAGGCCCGCAAAGTCCTCGTGGCGACTTCGATCGGGACCCTCAATGAAGCGAAAATCGCCAGCATCGTCAACACCATCCGCAACGACTTCGTGGCCGCACCCGCCCCGCCCGGGCTCAGCCTCCACCTGACTGGGGCGATGGCGCAGAGCGCGGACGCGCTCGCCGCATCGACGAGTAGCAGCGGCAAGATCCAGAAGTTCGTGCTGCTCTTCGTGATCGTGCTGTTGTTCATCGTATTCCGCTCGGTGTTGGCCCCGGTGGTCACCCTCCTGCCGGCGGTGGCGTCGCTACTGCTGGCCGGACCGGTGATCGCGCAGTCCTCCATGGCTGGCCTCCCCGTTTCCCCCGTTACCCAGCAGCTATTGGCGGTCCTGCTGGTTGGAGCCGGCACCGACTACGGACTGTTCCTGGTGTTTCGCACGCGCGAGGAACTCCGCCAGGGTGCCGCCCCGAGGGAGGCCGTGGTCAGGGCGATGGGGAGGGTCGGTCAATCGATCACCTTCTCTGCTGCAACCGTGATCGCCGCTCTGCTCTGTCTGTTGCTTGCCACCTTCGGTCTTTACAAAGGCATCGGGCCGTCGCTCGCGATTGGGCTCGGCATCATGCTGCTGGCGGCGTTGACTCTGCTGCCGGCGCTGCTCGGCATCTTCGGCCGAGCTGTGTTCTGGCCATCGCATCCCGCCCTAGGGCAGCAGACGATCGGCCTGTGGGGTCGCGTTGCGGCTCGCGTCGTCCGACACCCAGTCCCCACCCTACTGCTCGGCATCGTCTTGTTCGGAGCGCTGGCTAGCGGTCTGATCGGCTATCGCATCAGCGGTTTCGCCCCGAGCGCCGCCACACCTGGCACCGACTCGGCGGCGGGCGTGGCGGTGATCGCCGCGCACTTCCCGGCCGCAAGCAACAATCCCGACAACCTCGTATTGCGCTTCGCAGCGCTGGTCTGGGACTACACCGCTGACCTGGCCCGCGCCCAGCAACAGCTGGCCGCTTCCACAGACCTGCGCGCCCTGGCTGGACCGTTGAATCCCAACGGCACGCCGCTGAGCGCCGACCAACTGGCCCAACTGCACGCCGAGCTCGGCCCGCCGGCGGCGCTACCCGCCACGCCGCCCGCCGGATCGACGGTGCCCACCGCTATCTACGAGGCATATCGATCGACTGCGCAGTTCATCAGCACCGACGGCCGCACGGTGCAGTTCTATGCCATCGCGAGTGCCGGGCCGGCCCGGAGCAGCCAGGCGCTCGACTCCATCCCCGTAATCCGCGCCGACCTGGCCGCCGCGGCTCGAGACTCGGGTGCCCAGGACTACGGCGTCGCCGGCCAGGATGCCGTGGCCTACGACATCGGCCACACGGCCACCAGCGATCTTCAGGGCATCGTGCCGGTCGTGCTCGTGATCATCGCCGTGTTGCTCGCCGTCCTGCTGCGAAGCCTGATCGCACCCTGGTACCTGATCGTCACCGTCGGGCTGTCCTACCTCGCCTCCCTTGGCTTCGCGATGATCGTTTTCGTGCACCTCGGCGGCGATTCCGGGCTGAACTTCGTCATCCCGTTCCTGCTCTTCATCTTCGCCATGGCGCTGGGGGAGGATTACAACATCCTTCTTATGAGCCGCATCCGCGAGGAAGCCCATACGCATAAGGCGCTGGGCGACGCGCTGACGCGGGCGATCGAACGCACGGGTGGCACCATCACCTCCGCCGGTCTGATTCTCGCCGGCACCTTCACCGTCCTTGGACTCGCCAGCAACAACGCCCAAGCTCACCAGCTCGGGTTCACGATCGCCTTCGCCGTTTTCCTGGACACCTTCTTCGTGCGCACGCTGCTGGTGCCTTCCATCGCTGTGCTGCTCGGCCGCTGGAACTGGTGGCCCTCCGCGCTGTCCAGGTCCCCGGCCAGCCCGCTATCAGCAACCTCTGGCGTCGTCGGGAGCTAGATCGCTGGTGAAGTTCATCCTGGTGTTCCTCGCCGTCGGGCTGCTGGCGCTGGTCGGGGCTTGGGTTGGCCGTCACTTCGCCGAGCGCCCACGACAGGACCCTGGTGTGGAGGCCAACGCGCGGCTCATCGGCTACGCGTCGGTGGTGTTGCTCATCCCGCTGGGCGCCGAGGTCATTACCGGGATCCGTCCAGGACTTCTCGCCCACGCGCTGATTGGATTCTTGCTCGTGCCGCTCGTGCTGCTCAAGTTGGGGAGCGCGGGCTACCGATTCGTGCGTTACTACACCGGCGATCCACGCTACCGGATGGCTGGCCCGCCTGAGCTCGTCATGCGCCTCCTGGCTCCCGCCGTGGTTGTTCTGACGGTAGCGCTGTTCGCCACCGGCATCGAGCTGTGGCTGTTCGGATTCCGCCTTGGCGTCCAGTGGCTGACCTGGCACAAGGTGGTGTTCGTGCTCTGGTTCTTAGCGATGACGTTCCATGTTCTGGCGTACCTGGCGCGGGCTCCCGAGCTCGCGCTAGCGGATTCACGCGATCGGTTGCGGGGCGCGCTGGCACGCCGATCGCTCGTGGTCGCCAGCCTGCTCCTGGGCGCCGTCCTGGTCGTCGCGATGCTCCCGTTCACCTCGCCCTTAACGCCACTGACCGGTGGTGGCTGAACGAAGCGCTGACCCGCTGTTTTGTAAACAGCGGGTCGCCGGTTCGAATCCGGCCGTCGGCTGACCATTCTCGAATCTGATTCGCCTCGGACCCATTTCCACTTTGCTTATAGCGGCGCGCCGATTTGTAGCCACCAATGTAGCCACCTGGGCCTTTGAACCAAAAATTCGCACCATTATTCGAATACAGAGGCCCTAGAAACCGGCCAAAACCTCAATAGCCGCTGTTTGAAAAACAGCTGCTCACCCATGGGTAGCAGATCGATCGCTGAGGCGCTGATGTCGCGGATATCGTCTGGGGGAGCCGGCGAGCTGTCTCGTAGCAAGCCGCGGTTGTCATACCATGCCGTCCCCTCGGTCGAGGCCGACACCTATGTAAATATCTAGGACGCCGTGGCAATTGAGCTGCGCGAGGCACTCAGCACTGGGACTGTCGACGAACTCCGAGAAACGCGAATCGCGGTCGGCGATCTGGTGCCGGAGATCCTCAACGAGCACCGCGTGACTCTGCTCCAAGTGCTCACGGGTAGCAACGACGCGATCGCGCAACGACTCGGGATTCACTTTCAGCAGTTCGATCTGTGTCTTCAGGCTACGCCGTCTCGGGCACAAACGTTCGGAGTTGACAAAGCGCGGACTTAGGCGCAGCCTGCGCGCATCGAAGCGTTCTGACGCAGCGGACAACCGATTGCGAGTGGGGGAACCGTGGGGGCAATGCAGGCGCGGTTTAGAAGACCATAGGTCCGCGGCCGCGGGTCAATAGTCGCCACCTTAGAAGCGGGCTGCTCCTTGGGTTGGCGGCGGCTGTCGTCGTGAATGGCCTGCCGTTCGGGCCAATCATCCTCTCGGCGGAAGCTGCCGGCAACTATCCCGCGGTCATCATGGCCGATGCGCCCCAGGGTTACTGGCGGCTCGACGAAACATCGGGGACGGCGGCTAACGACAGCTCGGGAAAAGGGAACGCACTCACCGATGGCGGCACCTATACGCTTGGGGTGCCTGGCGCGATTGCGGGCGATCCCGACACCGCGGTGCAGTTCACTAGCACCGGCGGCGTAACAAGCCGAACGAGCGCACCGGTCAGCGCCGCGACCAACTGGTCCGAGGAAGCCTGGATCTATCCGACCGCCTTAAACCAACTCGGCGTGGCCATGTTCAATGGCGTCGACGCCGGCGGGCAGGGAGGATACGGCTTCGGCATGGGATCATCGACCGGAACGGCGGGATCTGATCTAATCGCCTTCCTCGGTTCGGCGGGTGTCGCCGACTCGGGTTATACCTTTCCCGCCGCCAACCGCTGGTATCACGTGGTCGTGACGAGAGACACCTCAACCGTGAGGTTCTACGTTAACGGCAGTCCGACGAGTTTGACGAGCACGAAGGTCCCAACCGCGCCGGGAGCGCGATTCTCGGTGGGTGCCGGCGTCAACAGTTCAAGCGGTACAACGACGCCGTTCCTCGGTTCGGTTGATGAGGCGGCGATCTACGGGACCCAACTGCAGCTCGGTCGCATCATCGGCCATTACCAGGAGGGCTTTGGCGCGTCGAGCGCGTTTGGGAACTGGCTGAAGCAAACGCCGAGCACGTCGCCCTTGGCGCGCTCGGATGCCGCCATGGTCTTCGACGCGGCACACGGCAAGATCCTCATGTTCGGCGGGAACAAAGCTGGGTCTGCGACCAGCGAGACCTGGACGTACGACGGCGTCAACTGGACGCCGCTCTCACCAAGTCCTTCGCCATCGGCTCGCTATGGCGCGGCGATGGCCTACGACGCGGCGACCTCGACCGTGGTGCTGTTTGGTGGCTACACCGGCAGCAGTTATCTAAATGACACCTGGAGCTGGAACGGGACAGCCTGGTCGCCGCTGACACCGAGCGCATCCCCTCCCATTCGAGGTTACATGGCCGGCGCCTACGACAAAGCGACCTCGACGGTGGTCGTCTTCGGCGGGTACAACGGCAGGAAGTATCTCAATGACACCTGGAGTTGGAATGGAACGACCTGGACCCAGAACAACCCATCCTCATCGCCGTCGATCCGTGACCTCGCAGCGGCTGGCTACCTTGACGCGAACAACACCATCGTCGTCTTCGGCGGCTACGACGGGAGTTCGCGCCTGGCTGACACGTGGACCTGGAATGGCACAACCTGGAGCTCGCCGACTCTCAGCGCTGCGCCTTCCGCGCGGCAAGCAGGCAGCGCGACGTATGACGCGACGACCGGGAGGCTCATGCTGTTCGGCGGCTATACCGGCTCGGCCTATCTCAACGACACGTGGGTTTGGGATGGCAGCGCCTGGAGTACACAAGCGCCGTCGGCCAGTCCGTCGCCCGTCCGGTCGGATGCGGCGTTTGCGTATCACAGCACGGCCGGTGTTGCCGTGCTGTTTGGAGGAACGAGCGGCTCCGGCCTAAACGATACGTACGAGTGGGAAACGCCGGCCAATGCTCCAGGAAATGTCAGCGCGACCGCCGGAAACACCCAGGCCACGGTGACCTGGTCCGCACCAGCATCCAACGGCGGCCAGGCCATTTCGAAGTACACGATCACCCCGTATCAGGGGGCCAGTCCGCTGGCATCGCAAACCGTGACCCCGCCAACTACCACGACGACGTTCATGGGGCTCACCAATGGGACCGCCTATTCGTTCCAGGTCGCCGCCACCAACAGCATCGGGGTGGGCGCTGGCGCGATATCGAACGCGGTGACCCCTGCGGGCGCCCCGACCGCTCCGACCAACGTCAGCGCGACTGATGCGAGCACCCAGGCAACGGTGACTTGGGGCGCACCGACATCGAACGGCGGCTCGGCGATCACCAGCTACACCGTCACGCCATACATCGGGACGAACCCGGGGACGCCGGTATCGGTAAACGGATCAACGCTCACGACCACGATCACCGGACTCGTGAACGGAACAGCGTACACCTTCCAGGTGACTGCAACCAACAGCGTCGGAACTGGTCCGGCCGCCACCTCCAACGTCGTGGTGGTCGGCGCATCGGGTCCGCCACAGAGCGTCAGTGCCACTGCCACTAGCGGCCAGGCCACCGTTAACTGGCAGGCGCCAGCCTGGACGGGCGGTGCGGCTGTTACGGGCTATACGGTGACTCCCTACACCCAAGGCAACGCTGGAACGCCGGTGGGCGTGGGAGGGTCGACCTTGACCGCGACGGTAACCGGGCTCACCAATGGCACCCTCTACACCTTCCAGGTCACCGCGACGAATGGCGTCGCGACCAGCCCTGCCACCACCTCGAATGTTGTCACCCCCACTGGTCCGCCGACGGCGCCGACCAATGTCGCGGCCTCATCCGGTAACGCGTCGGCCACTGTCAGCTGGGGGCAGCCCGCCTCCAACGGCGGGCTGGCGATCACTGGGTATACCGTCACGCCATACGCGGGCGGCAACGCTGGAACGCCCGTCAGCGTCGGCGCGACCACCTTTTCGACCACCATTAGTGGGTTGACCAATGGAACAAGCTATACATTCCAGGTCACCGCGAGCAATTCGGCCGGCACCGGTCCGCCGGGGGTCTCGAACGCGATCATTGTCGGCGCCCCGTCACCTCCCACCAATGTTTCCGTATCCGCGGGCGCCAACCAGGCCACCGTGACGTGGACCGCGTCCGGCGGCGGCACGGTCAGCGGCTACGTCGTCACTGCGCTCATCGGTTCGACGCCGCAGAATTCGGAGGCCGTTACCGGCACGGTGACAACCGCGACCCTGACTGGGCTCAAAGGCGGGACCCCGTACACCTTCCAGGTGACGGCGCTCAATTCCTATGGTGCGAGCCCAACGTCGGCACCATCAACGGCCTCGACCCCATCGGGCGGCGCATCGACCTACGCCTCCACGATCATTGGCGATGGACCGGCCGCTTACTACCGGTTAGGCGATCCATCCGGAACGCTCGCGGCCGACTCCTCCGGAAACGGCCGGCTCGGCTCATACGCAGGTGGCAGTCTGGGCCTCCGCGGCGCGCTTGTGACCGATCCCGATACGTCCGCGCACAGCGTCATCTCTGCACCCTCTTCCGGATTGCCGGTTGGGAACGCGAGTCGGTCGGTGGAAGCCTGGATTAACACGACTGCGGCCAATGCGGGGCAGGGCATCGTCGGCTACGGTTGGAACCCCAGCTACTCCTATCACGAGACGTTTCAGGTGGTGTTGGCGGGTAACAATCAGATCCAGTTGGTCGATGGCGGCGACGACCGCTACTTCAACGCACCGTACGCGCTCAACGACGGCACGTGGCATCACATCATCGTGACCTATGACGGGATCCTTGCGACCGCTTATGTCGATGGCCAGACCCTGGGTGGCCAAGCCCTTTCTTCGCTCAACACGGTGCTCGACACCAACGGACTCGTCATGGGACAGGCATTCTGGTGCTGCGGTGGGGGTACCTTCTACGGAGCGCTGGATGAGGTCGCGATCTATCCAGGAGCGCTGACCTTCGCCCAGATCACCAACCACTTCAGCAGTAGCGGCAACTCCAGGCCTACGGCGCCTACCGGCGTCTCGGCAACGGCGGGCCTGAACCAGGTAACGGTCACATGGACAGCCGCGACGGCCAGTTCCGGCGCGCCGGTAAATGGCTACATCGTGTCGGCGTACAACGGCACTCAGGCGGCGAACTCGCTCGGAGTATCTGGCTCGACGACCTCGGCAACCATCACGGGCATGCAAGCTAGCGTTCCGGTCACCTTCAAGGTTGTCGCGGTGAATCGATTTGGGTACGGACCAGCATCGGCGGCCTCCGCCGCGGTCACAGCGACTGGGAGCGGAGCGACCTATGCCTCGACCGTCATCGGCGACGGGCCGGTGGTCTATTACCGGGTCGGCGAAGGCTCTGGCTTCCGCGCCGCCGATTCTTCGGGCCATGGACAAAATGCAACGTTTAACGGGAACTACACCCTTGGTACTTCGGGGGCATTAGCGAACGACAGCGATCCCGGGGTCAGCACCGGCAACAACGCCACCGTCCAATTGCAGGTTCCCAATGGCCTGCCGGTCGGGAACGCAGCCCGAAGCGTCGAAATCTGGTTCCGGGGAACCGGAAGCGGCGCCCTGATTGGCTATGGCAGCAACCCCGCCTACTCGACCCGCCAAACCTTTGAGTTAAACGTCGTCAGCAGCAATCAGGTGCAACTTCAGGTGGGTGGCGACGACAGGACCTTCCCTGTCCCGTACTACATCAATAACGGCGCATGGCACCAACTGGTCGTGACCTACGACGGCACGACGCTCACCGCCTACGTCGACGGGATCAGCCGAGGCAGCGCGGCCTTGGCTGCTGCCCTCAACACCGTCATCGACACGAACGGACTCGTGGCCGGACAGAACTTCTGGTGCTGTGATGGGGCGCCATACATCGGCTCGCTCGACGAGGCCTCCGTTTATGGCTTTGCCTTATCGGCAACCCAGGTAGCAAATCACTTTAATGCGAGCGCTAACGCCCGGCCGACGGCGCCGACTGGAGTGACGGCCGCGGTGGGTGCGAACCAGGCCACAGTGACCTGGTCTGCTTCCACGGGTAGCCCCGGAACCCCAGTGAGTGGATACGTCGTCACCGCCTATGCCGGGACGGTCGCTCAGAATTCGATTGCCGTCAACGGCACGAGCACCAGCGCGGTGATCACCGGCCTGAAGGGGGCCACCGTCTACACCTTCCAGGTGGCGGCGAATGACAACTTCGGGTTCGGATACCCATCCATCGCTTCGAGCCCGATAACACCCACGGGAGCCAGCTCGACCTATGCCTCGACAGTCCTGGGCGATGCACCCATCGTGTACTACCGGCTTGGGGATCCCTCCGGAAGCCTCGCCGCCGACTCGTCAGGCAACGGCGCGGTCGCCAATTACAACGGCAGCTATGCGCTCGGATCTCCAGGGGCTCTCGTCAACGACGCCGATACCGCGTACGCCCCGGCCAACGGTGCCGAAATGCAGTTCAAAGTGGGGACTGGGCTGCCGAGCGGAAACAGCGCACGGTCAATGGACGTCTGGTTCAAGACGACGGGGTCGGGCGTCCTGATCGGTTACGGGTCCAACCCTGGGTACACGACTCGGCAAACGTTCCAGCTGGCTGTCACTGGAAACTACCAGCTCCAGCTAGTAGTCGGAAGCGATGACAAGACATTCACTTCCAATTACCCGATCGAGAACGGCGCCTGGCATTACGCCGCGGTGACTTATGACGGCACGACGTTGACCGTCTACCTCGATGGGCAGTCCCTTGGCACCGCGACGTTTTCGGCGGCATTGAACACGGTGCAGGACGGCAACGGCCTCGTGGTTGGCCAGTCATTCTGGTGCTGTGGCGGCGGTCAGTTTATCGGCACACTTGACGAAGCGGCGGTCTACTCCACAGCTCTGAGTTCGACCGCCGTGATGAATCACTTCAGTGCGAGTGGAAACGGCCGGTCCGGCCCGCCGATCAATGTCAAGGCTACCGCGGGACCCGGAGCCGTACTCCTCCGATGGACCGCACCCTCGAACCTCGGCACTCCTCAGCTGACCGGCTACCAGGTCGTGCCCTACATCGGATCCACCGCAGGCACGCCTTTCACCGTTGCTCCCAATCTGACAAGCGCATTGATGAGCTGGCTGACGGCGAACACCACCTATACCTTCCAAGTGCAGTCCGTCAACAACTTCGGACTGACATCGGCGACGTCGAATGCCATTACAACGACGACGGCGCTGGCGTCCGGCTACGTCTTCAACAGCCTGGAAGTGGCGGTGGGGTATGCCGATTGCCGTGGCGCCGGCACCTTACCGCATCCTTGGGCGGGCGACATCAACGTCTCCTTCATCGGAGGCTGCTTTGACGGCGGAACCATTCGAATTTACAACCTATCGACCAGTCCAATCACGCTGGCTGACGTGTCGGTAGATCAGGCCGGCACCCATTTCGACCTCTGGGGCACGAATCTCACGGTCGCGCCGGCAACCAGCCTGATCCTGTCGCAGACGGCCAACTACAACTTCGACACCTCCGATATCGGTCAGGCATGTACCCAATCGTTCATCACCCCTGTGGTCCACATCACTATTGGAACGACAACACAGGACTACCTCGACAGCGGCCAGGTCCTTAACACCGGCGGCATCGATGGCGACACCTGCACGGGGAAGAACGAGAGCGCCCAATGGCAGGACATCGGCGGTGGGCCACAAACGTCCGAAATCTATGGACCAAACGGCAGCGAGCACATCTGCTGGGCCTGCTTGCTGGACCCGATCAACACGGCCACCGGCGGGTTTTCGGAGACCTATACCGATTTCTCCATCCCCGGACGGGGCATCCCACTCACCTTCCAGCGCACCTACAACTCGTTGGAGGCCGGCTACGACGGGCCGCTCGGCTACGGCTGGAACGGCGGCTATCAGATATACCTCATCGTCGATGGCGTGACCGGCAACGTGCTGATCCACCAGGAAGGAGGAAGCGTCGTGCCGTTCTCGCTCGTCAACGGAGTCTACAAAGCACCGCCACGAGTACTGGCCTCGTTCACCGCCAGGGGCGATGGCTCGTATCTCTTCAAACGGGCCGACCAAACCAGCTATGTCTTTAACGCTCGAGGGGAACTGACGCAGGAGATCGATCGAAATGGCTACTTCACCTATCTGTCGTACCTCAACGATGTTCTGAGCACGGTGACCGATCCCGCCGGTCGAACGCTGACCTTCTCCTATACGGGCGATCAGATCACCGGGATCAGCGACTCGTCAGGGCGAAACGTCGTCTTCCAATACGACGCGAACGGCAACCTCAGCTCGGCGCAAGACGTCGGCGGAGGCATCACCACCTTCGGCTACGACGGGAACCATCTGCTGCAGACGATTACCGACCCCAACCTGGGCGTCGTGACGAACGTGTACGACAGCGCCGGTCGCGTCACGTCCCAAACCGATGCGATGAACCGCAAGAGCACGATGAGCTACGTCGGCAACCAGGTGACCGCCACGGATGCCAGCGGTCACGCGACGGTACATGTCTACGAGAACAACGAGCTGGTTTCCGAAACCCGAGGTAGCGGTACGCCACAAGCCTCGACCTGGACCTATGCCTACGATTCGGCCACGCTGGGCGCAAAGACGGTAACCGATCCCAACAACCATCCGTCCGTCAGCACCTATGACGGCGCAGGGAATCTTCTGACCGAGACCGATGCCCTTCAGCGGCAGTCGATCTACACATATAACTCGATGAACGAAGTACTCACCGCGAAGGACCCACTCAACGTCACGACCACCAATACTTACGACACGAACGGTAACCTGATCCAGACCTCCAGGCCACTAGCCGGGACATCTCAGATGGCGACCACCATCTACCACTATGACCCGGCGCAGCCTGGCGACATGATCCAGATGACCGATCCTGATAACAAGGTGTGGACCTACAGCTATGACACCTACGGCAATCGGAATAGGACCGTCGATCCACTCGGGAACACCACGACCTTCGTCTATGACTCGGTCGGACGGATTACATCCAGGGTTGCGCCCAACGGCAATGTCGCGGGCGGTAACTCAACTGCGTTTACAACCGGCTACACCTACAACGCGTTCGGCGACATGCTGACGCAGACGGATCCTCTTTTGCACACCACTACCTACAAGTACGACGGCAACCGCAATCTCACGAAGGTTATTGATCCGAACAACCACACGACGATCTACGGATACGACCTCGACAACGAACAGACCATCATTAGTCGGGCTGACAACAGCGTGCTGACCACCGACTTCAATCCTGACGGCACCATGCTGGACCAAAAGGACGGCAAGAACTCTGCGATTCTGACATTCGGTTATAACTCACAGCTCCGCCTCACCTCGACGACCGACGCGCTTGGGAACATAACGTCCTACATCTACGACGGCGCCGGCAACAAGGTCGCCAAGCAGCAGCCAGGCGGCAACTGCGCCGCGACGCCGACGACGGGATGCACCACCTATGGCTATGACGCAGGCAATCAACTGATCGCGATCACGTATAGCGATGGGGTGACCCCGAGCGTGACGAATGTGATGTATGACGGCGACGGCCAACGGACGGCCATGACCGATGGGACCGGAACATCCCACTGGGTTTACGACAGCCTTCACCGGCTCACCAGCTACACCGCCGGTAGCGGCGCGCAAGTGGGCTACACCTATAACCTTCGAAACCTGACGACGACGATCACCTACCCCGGCAGCCTCAATGTCACGCGAAACTTCGACGACGCTGGCCGGCTGACCTCTGTGCAAGATTGGCTCGGAAACCTGACCGCGTTTGCTTACGACGCGAACTCAAACCTCACCACCCAGACCCTCCCAACTAGCTCCGGCGTTGTCGACACGTACTCCTTTAACAACGGAGACCACCTCGGCGTCATATCGGATGTCAAAGGCAGTACAAGCCTCTTCTCCGCCGGGTACAACCGCGACAATGCCAGCCAGCTGACAGCGGATAATTCTGCGACAAGCGGCCAGACGAGCTATGGCTACAACTCGTTGAGGCAGCTGTGCTACGCAGCATCCGGGACGGGTACAAGTTGCGCCAACCCGCCGCCCGGTGCCGTCCAGTACAGCTACGACGCTGGTGACAACCTCGTCCAATTCGGGCCAACGCAACAGGCCTTCAATGCCGCAGACCAACTGTGCTGGACAGCGGCCTCCGGCGGTACATGCGGCACTCCGCCGTCAGGCGCCACGGCGTTTACTTATGACCTTCGCGGTAATCGGATTCAGGTCACGCCGCCAAGCGGTCCGTCCATGATGCTCTCGTATGACCAGGCCAACCGGCTGGTTGGCTACAACTCCAGCACAACGTACTCGTACAATGCGGACGGTCTGCGCATGAGTAAGACGCTGTCAGGCGTCACGACGCAGTATCTCTGGGATGTATCCGGCAGCCTACCGCTGATGATCGAAGATCGCTCGACGGCCTACGTCTACGGCCCGTCGGGAATGCCACTGGAGCAGATTAATGGGTCGATCGCCCTGTGGTTCCACGAGGATCAGGCAGGAAGCGTACGTCTTGTAACTGATTCAAGCGGAACATCGCAGGCAACTTATACCTACGACGCCTACGGGAACCTATCAGCCAGTTCGGGGAGCGTTAGCAACCCGCTCCGGTTCCAGAGTCAGTACCAGGATGCCGAATCGGGTTTGTACTATCTTCGCGCCCGGTATTACGACTCCAGTACGGCCCAATTTCTCTCCGTGGATCCAGCAACGGCCACTACGCACGAGCCCTATGGCTATGCGCTTAACAGTCCCCTCAATGGCGGCGACCCGAGTGGTCTCTGTATCGCGTCGATTCAGTGTCAGATTGATCCGTCTGGTGACGGCGGTCGGCAGGACAACATTCGGGCAGCTCCCAGTAAGATCCCAGACCTTTCAATCGCTATCGGTTTTGGAAGTACGGCGGCTTCTCAAGGTTTGAAGACGATGGCTTCAAGGCTCGGCAGCGCTTTGTCTGTCGACCATCTATCGTGTGCTGGTGCCAACCTCCGCTCTGCGGGGCAAGCCGCGCGGTTCTTGCGAGGACCGATGCGAGCGCTGGGTGTGGCAGGCATCGTTGCTGGAGTCGCGATCGAGGTGGCGAATGGTGATTCGATAGGGAGAATTGCCGGATCGGTGGTCGGAGGATTCATAGGCGGCGCATTTGGTGGAAGTCTCGGGGACGCAGCTTGCACCGGCATCGGGCTGGTCACGGCCGGGGCTGGTTTGATCACCTGCCCATTTCTGATTGGCGGCGGGGCAACCCTCGGTGCTTATGTTGGGGCCGATTGGGGTGGCAACATTGGAGATTCTGTAGGAAACTGGGTAGGAGATCAGTTACATGGTTGGTTCGGTTGAAACACACCCTTGGCGGTCCGACCTACTACGGCGCTCTGGTCGGCTTAACGCTGCTAGGCCTCATTGCCTTTGCGGGCATTCTTCTTAAAGGTTGGCCGGCTGTTTTTCGGTCGGGCTTTCCAGCACAAAGGCCCGCCTGGTGGCCTTTCGACGAACCAAGCTGGAGGGGGTATCGTCGAGCGGCCCGGTTAATTCTCCTGGGCGGCGTTTTCCTGATTGCCGGAGGATGGCTAGCACCCTTAGCACAGAACGGTGAAATCCCATCGGCCGTTCCGATGCTGCTGGCTCTGGTCACGGTGCTCTTCGCTGTGCTTGCCAGCCTAGTCATATTCCTAAATGTGCCAAAGCGCCTTGTTGAACCGGGCCTAAGACACGAGCCAGGGGCATTCACGAGTTGGTGGCGCGGGAGACGGTCGGAGAACAAACGGACGGCTGCTTAAGTCCCATTGCCCTCGTCTAGATGAAGGTCGAGACGAAGCACGAATGACACCTCCGCGGACCCGTTAGGACGGCCGCCACCCGACTCGATTTTCTGTAGCCACCGTTGTAGCCACCAGAATGGAATTCCTTGGACTCAATGGACATCCGTGGAATACATGGAAAGCGAAAATCGCGTGCTGAATTCAATTGCCGTCTGTTTACAAATCAGGCGGCAGGCGCTACCGAGACATATAGATATAGGTGTGGCCTTCCAGCCCTGGGCGAGCGGGTCGGCTCAGCGCAGCTCGTTGATGCGGATCAGGTTGCCCGCGGGATCGCGGAAGGCGCAGTCGCGAACCCCGTACGGCTGCTCGGTCGGCTCCTGGACGACTTCGGCGCCGCTGGCCTGTAGTCGCGCGAAGGCGCCCTCGAGGTCGGCGGTGGCGAGGATGAGGGCGGCGTAGCTGCCCTTGGCCATCATCTCGACGATGGTGCGACGCTCGTCGTCGGTGACGGGGCCGGGGCCGAGGCCCGGCGGGTGCAGGACGATGGATGTGCCGGGCTGGTCGGCGGGGCCGACCGTGATCCAGCGCTTCCCGCCGTATCCGACGTCGTTGCGGACCTCGAAGCCGAGGGTGTCGCGATAGAAGGCCAGGGATGCGTCCGGGTCGTCGTGCGGGAGGAAGCTCGCGTGAATGGTGAGGTCTATGGCGGTCACGCTAGTTGCGGCTCGGTGACCGGCGCTTCTCGATTCCTGATCGGTCTGGTTACCTGTTTCGCCACGCACGCCGGCATCCCCGCCGTGGCGCTCGCCGCCTGGCGCCGGTAGGTGCTGGGCGGCACACCGACGAGTTCGGTGAAGCGAGTGCTGAAGGTGCCCAGGGACGAGCAGCCGACCGCGAAACAGACCTCGGTGACGCTGAGCTCTCCACGACGCAGCAGCGCCATCGCGCGCTCGATGCGCCGCGTCATCAGGTAGCTGTACGGCGACTCGCCATAGGCGAGGCGGAACTCGCGGCTGAGGTGCCCGGCCGACATGTACGCGCTGCGGGCGAGCGCCTCGACGTCCAGCGGCTGCGCGTACTCCCGGTCCATCCGGTCGCGAACGCGGCGCAACCGCGCGAGGTCGCGCAAGTGCTGAGCCGCGGCGGGTCTGGTGGCCACCTGCTCGATCATGCCACGTCACGCT
>Ga0137395_10000285_pt1 | contig 20088 bp, 19 predicted proteins | sample czobulk216metaG_FD_108283 | JGI IMG/M metagenome (GOLD analysis project Ga0137395, IMG submission 108283) | Vadose zone soil microbial communities from Angelo Coast Range Reserve, California, USA - czobulk2.16 metaG | ecosystem: Environmental > Terrestrial > Soil > Vadose zone | place: USA...
GCCGTTCTGACCCTCGCGCTCCAGGTCGAGCCGGTAACGCCGCTTCAGCTCCTCGCGGCGATAGCGCTCGTTCTTCTCGGCCCAGAAGGCGCCGGCCGTCGTCTTGCCGGTGCCGGTCGGACCGGTGAAGGTCGTCGCGGTGCCCTTCCGGTTCAGCACCGCGGCACCCGCGTGCGCCGAGATGATATCGATCTGGGAGAGAATCGCCATGAGCGGCGACAGGACGCCGCGGCTCTTCACCTCGCCGTGATAGTCCGTGTTGACCGTGAGGATCGTGACTTCCTCGCCCAGCTCCTTGAGCGGCGCGAAATAGACGAAGTTGGAAGTGACGACCGCCTTGGAATCCGGATCCCACAGGCGTGACGCCTTGAGCGTGGCCGGGAGGCCAAGCTTTTGCGCCGAGACCCGGGCCTTCTTGAGCCGGAGCAGGAACCCGCGATACTCCGCCTCGGTTTTCGGAACGCCCATCAACGAGAGAATCGTCACGTGCGGCGCGCGCTTGCCGCCGCGTTCCTTGAAGCGTTCATCGATCGCCTTTGCGATCACCCGCATCTCGGCGTCGTCGGGCGGGAAGAAGTTCACCTGCGACGTCTTCTTGAGATAGGGGACGTTGCCCTTCTGCGTGTACTGGACGCCCGCGCAGCAGAAGCGGGAAATCAGGGTCTTCGCCTTGTGAACCGCCTCGAACGCCTTGAGCCAGGCCAGCGCCTCCTTCACGTCGACGCGGTGCTCGTCGTAGATCGTGCGCGTCACGAGCCGCTTCGCGCGGCCGGTGATCACGGTATTGAACGAGTTGAGGACCGGGCCAATCGTCGGGTCCTTCTGCTTGGTGTCGCGCCGGAGCAGGATGTCGCTCCGGTCGTTGATCCCCAGCTCGGCGATGCCGGGCGCCAATTTTAGATAAAGGCCGTGGTCGTGGATGAGCTCGCCCAGCGGAAGGACGAGCCCGTCGAAGTCTTTGGGGTTCTCGCGGGAGCGGTGGATGACGTCGAACGGCGCGATCCAGCGCTCCTGCTCGGTGATCCCGTCCGGACCGAGAACGCGAAACCGGCGTCCCACGTTGTAGAGAGGAATACCGGCCTCGCGAATCCGATCCAGTGAGAGCGCGTCCTCGCGGACGAACGCGATTCCCCCGGACCGATCCCGGACCACGCGTTTCGAGCCCTTGCGATCGCGCGGCGTGAGGAACGGCTCCAGCTGGATGGTCGGATAGGGGTGCTTGGTCACTTCGGCTCCTCTTGATCCCTTCGTGGTGGGTTGGGGCGCAACAGTGGACGTCGTCGCAGCGGGAGCGACCATCGTGCCGGCGCCCGTCGCCTCGGCCAGCTTCTTCACTTCGTCCTCCCTCGGGTTTTTCGGAACTTGCTTCATGTCAATCGCGCCATGACTGATGGCGGTTCGTAATCGGCAGTCGGCGATCCTTGCCGAGGGCTCGGGGGGTGATCCGGATACCCGGGGGCGACTGACGACGCTTGTACTCCGCCCGGTCGACCATGCGGACGACCCTCTGAACGAGGGCGCGATCGTATCCCATGGCGACGATCCGCTCCACCTCCCAGTCCTCCTCAACATAAGCCTTGAGGATCGGGTCGAGCACGTCGTAAGGAGGGAGCGTGTCCGTATCCCTTTGACCCGGGCGGAGTTCTGCCGTCGGCTCCCGCTCGATGGTGCGCTTCGGGATCCAGTCGGCAGGGCCCGCCGCGGCGTTCCGATATCGGGCGATCTCGTACACCAAGGTCTTGGGCGCGTCCTTCAAGACCGCGAACCCGCCCGCCATGTCGCCGTAGAGGGTCGTGTAGCCGACCGAGTACTCGCTCTTGTTCCCCGTGGTGAGCACCAGCCAGCCGAACTTGTTCGAGAGCGCCATCAGGAAATTGCCGCGGATCCGCGACTGGATGTTCTCCTCGGTGGCGTCGCTCGGCATCCCCGAGAAGACCGGGGAGAGCGTCTTCTTGTACGCCTCCATCTCCTCCGCGATGGGAAGCGTGAGGAGCTGGATGCCGAGGTTCTTCGCGAGCGCCTCGGCATCCTCCGCGCTCGCCTGCTCCGTGAACGGCGACGGCATGAAGACCCCGGTGACGCACGAGGCGCCCAGGGCGTCGACCGCGATCGAGGCGGTCAGGGCCGAATCGATTCCTCCGCTCAACCCGAGGAGGACATGCGTGAAGTCGTTCTTCCGGACGTAATCGCGCGTGCCGAGGATCAAGGCTTCGCAGATCTCCCGCGGGCCCGACGGGGTTTCGATCGGGCGTGGCTTGATCGACGGCCGCGTGGGCAGCGGGACCGGACGCAGCGTTACGATCCGGAGCGGCGCGGCGGCGTCCTCGCGCTGTGACATCTCGCGGCTTCGCGGGTCTTTCAACCGTGCGCTGAACACCTCGTCGAGATCGATGTCGAGGACGACCAGGTCTTCCTCAAACGCCTTGGCGCGAGCGAGGCAGTCCCCGCGAGGACCAAATACCCGGCTGTTTCCGTCGAACACCAGCTCGTCCTGCCCGCCCACGGTGTTGACGAACGCGACGACGGAGACGCCGTCCATCGCGCGCGTCGCCAGCATGCGATCCCGGCTCACGCTCTTTCCCATGTGGAACGGGGAAGAGGAGAGGTTGATGACCAGCTCCGCCTCCCCCGAGACGGCGAGCAGGGTCGGGTTCGAGGGGAGCCAGATGTCCTCGCAGATGTTCACGCCGAAGGTCAGAGGTCCGCGCTTGCAGACGAACGGATCCCGGCCCGGCCGGAAGTAGCGCACCTCATCGAAGACGGAATAGTTCGGAAGGTGGATCTTGTGGCACACGCCCGCGATCTCGCCGTCGTGCGCGATGGCGGCCGCGTTGTACACGTCCTCCGCGCGCTGGGCGAAGCCGACGATCGCGGTGATTCCCTGGGTCGCGCGCGTCACCTCCTCGAGCGCCGCCTGGTTCTGGTCGATGAAGTCCGGGCGGAGAAGAAGGTCCTCTGGCGGGTAGCCGGTGAGCACCAGCTCGGGGAACGCGATGATGTCCGTGCCCATCTCTCTCGCGCGGTCGATGAACTCGATCACGCGCTTGGCATTTCCGGGCAGGTCGCCTACGGTCGGATTGATCTGGGCCAGCGCGATGCGGACGACCCGGGAGGAGCGCCCTTCCACGCGGGGCGCCTTCGTGGGACTCATACGGCGATGCTACCACGGCAGTTGACCGCACCGCCACCGAAGGGACCCCATGGCGGAGGCCGGCGAGGGCGGTATAATTGACGCGATGACACGAGATTCCGTGGTTGTCTTTGGCAGCAGCCAGGCCCCGCGCGATTCGCCCCACCGTAGGCTGGCCGGCGAGCTGGGCGCCGCCCTCGCGCGGCGCGGTGCCGAGGTGCGGTGCGGCGGCTACGGGGGCGTCATGGAAGCCGTGGCGTCGGGCGCGAAGAGCGCCGGCGGCCGCGTGGTCGGGTGCACGTTGAAGTGGTTTGCGGAGAACAGGGCGCCCAACAGCCATCTCGACGAGGTTCACGAGGCTCCGAATCTCCACGCACGGATCGAATGTCTGCTTCGCGACACGCGGGGCGCCGTGGTGCTCCCCGGCGGCGTCGGGACGCTGAACGAGCTATTCTGGGTGTGGACACTGCTCCTGTTCGATCGCGACGAGGGCCCTCAGTCGATCGTCCTGCTCGGCGAGCCGTGGGAAGAGTTGATGGCGGTCCTCGCGCGGCGATTTGAATTTCCGCAGCCGATTCGAGCCCTTGTGGGCCACGCCCGAACCGCGGACGAGGCCGCGGCGATGGCGATCGGTGCGGCGAAATAGGGACGTGGACGCGATGCATGAATCCAGGATGACGAAGACCCTCCTCATTTCGAATGCTCTCGCACATGACGCCGCCTTTGACCTTGCGGCACGCGCCCTGTACAGGAAACAATCGTCGGCCATTCCGCCATACTCCGGCTATCTGCGCCACCTGGGCGTCGATCCATCAGCGGCGGAGTGCTGGCGCGACATCCCGCCGGTGCCGACGTCCGCGTTCAAGTCGCACGACCTGAGCGCCGCCCCGGCCGGGAGCGAGGTCGTCACCTTCGAGACCAGCGGGACGACGATCTCTCGGCCAGGACGCGTCAGGCTCTCCTCGACGGCCCTCTATGAGGCCTCTCTGCTCAGGAGCTTCGCGAGGCACTTGCTCCCGGACGATGCCCAACTCCCGGCAATCGTATTCGGCCCCGCCCGCGCTGAGGCGCCCCGTTCCTCGCTCTGGTTCATGGCGGACCGGATCGTGGAAAAGCTGACGACGGGCGAGCAATGGGTCGTACGGCGAGGGGAGCCCGACTGGGACCTCGCCGACGCGACTTTGGAGCGAGCGGCGAAGGATGGCACTCCGATCCTTCTTCTCGGCATCACGCTTCTCTTCGCGGCTTACCTCGAAAGACTCGCGGCGAAGGGAAGACAGGTCGCGCTCCCGACAGGCTCGCGTGCGATGGACACCGGCGGCGCCAAGGGGCAGCGCGCGGAATTCACGCGAAACGAAGTCGCCGCGGCATTCCACAGGCAACTGGGAATCCCGTCGACCCACTTGGTGAACGAGTACGGCATGGCGGAAATGGGCAGCCAGTTCTATGACGACAATCTCCTCGCCGCCCACGAGAGACGCCCCTCAAAGCCCGGGAAGCAAATCCCACCCTGGGTGCGCACGCGCGTCCTTCATCCGGAGACGTTGGAAGAGCAGCCGGACGGCGAGCGCGGCGTCCTCGTTCACTACGATCTCGCGAATGTCGAGATACCGCTCGCGATCCAGACGGAAGACATCGGCTCGCGCGTCGGCGACCGCCTTTTCCTCGAAGGCCGGCTCCTCGGCGCGGAAGCGCGCGGATGCTCCCTGGCGTTCGAACGGTTCCTCGAGCTGGAGAGGGCCCGATGACCGCGGCGTTCTATCTCCCGCTCGGCCTCGAAGAGGGGCTCGAGACGGCCGTCCAGCGATTTGGTCCGGCGCACGACTCCTTGGAGCTTCACCTCCCCGTCGTGGGCCCCGACGATCTGCTGCGATGGATCCAGGTCCTCCGGGACGCCCGCGCGCAGAATCTGGCCCGGCGGCCGATCGCGGGGATCATCCGCTCGCTCGATCGGGTTTCGCGTCGCTTCTTGGATCCGGGTGATGCGGCGCGCCGCGAGGCCGTCGATTCGCTCGCCCGGGCCGGTCGCTTCACCTCGCCGATGCTCGAGCGCGCCCTCGACGACGCATTTCAGCCGGTCACGCGAGGCGGACTCTCGCGGTGGCTCAGCTCCGAGCTGGGATCGGTCGACGCCCTCGACCGGCCGGCGCCCGGGCCCGGCGGGACGCTCCGGCACGCCCACGGTCCGGAGTGGATGCTCCAGATCTACGCGGGCAACGTGCCGACGCTCCCGATCTGGCCGATCTATTCCGCGCTCCTCTTGAAGGCGTCTCTTCTCGCGAAGACCTCCGCACAGGAGCCGCTCCTCGGGCCGCTCCTGGCGCGAACGATCGCGGAGGTGGACGAAAATCTCGGCGCTTGCCTGGCGGTCGTGTGGTGGAAGGGGGGATCGGGCCATCTCGATCGGACCGCGCTCGCGCTTGCGCCCGCGGTACTTGCATTCGGCGGCGACGAAGCCATGGCGAGCATCTCGCGCCAATCGCAGCCGGACGCCGTGCGCGTTCTCCACGGTCCCAAGGTGAGCGTGAGCTATATCGAGCGCCGTGCCTTGACCTACGCGGCGCTCCGCGGGCTCGCGGCGCGCGCGGCGCTCGACATCTCGCTCTACGACCAGCAGGGGTGCCTCTCTCCCCACGCGTTCTACGTCGAGCGTCGAGGGGAAGTGACGCCGGGGAAATTCGCGGAGGTGCTCGCGACCGCGCTCGAAGCGCGGGCGCACGAGCTTCCCCGCGGGATCGTCGCGGCGGAAGAGGCCGCGAGCGTCCAGCTCTTCCGCTCGCAGGCGCGGTTCGAGGCCGCGGGGGCTGCCGGTGCGGCGGGGATGTCGTCGGGAGGCGGAATGTCGCCGGGGGCCGGCATGTTGGCGCGAGCCGCTTGGATGCCTGGGGGAGGCGCGCCGAGTCGAGGGGCCTCGCGAGTGCTTGAATCACCGGGCGCCACGACCTGGACGGTCGTCTTGGAGGATCGCGCTCGTTTCGAGCCGGGGCCGGCGCATCGCACCGTCCGGATTCATATAGTGGACGGGCCCGAGGAAGTCGCGCGCGCGCTCCAGCCATCGATCCGCTATGTCGAGGCGATCAGCCTCGAGGCTCGCGGGCCCGAGCGCGTCCGCCTCGCAGCCGCGTTCACGTCCCTCGGAGTTCCGCGCATCGCGCCCGTCGGCCAGCTCCAGCGTCCCACCCCACTTGGCACCCACGGTGGAGTGCGGCGCCTGCTGCCGTTCGTCACGTGGTCGAGCGTCGAGGGCGCCGCGATCAAGCAGGCTGCCCCGAGTGCGGCGGCCGCCCCCAGGAAATCGAAACCGACATCGACGCCTAAATCGTCGGCCTCCAGATCATCGGGCCGAGGATCGCGGCGAAAAGCGCCAAAACGGCGTCGCTAACCTACGGCGTGACGTGGAGGATGCCGGTCATGGATGGGTGAATGTTGCACTCGTAGTTGAGATCGCCCGCCGTGTTGATCGTGATCGGGGCGCTCGTGGCACCATTCGCGATATTCCCTGTGTTGAATCCTCCTACTACTCCAGTTTGGGTCGCCGTGTGCGTCATGCCGCCGCTGTTCTTCCACGCGACTGTCTGGCCGACCGTGACGTTCGCGGGGCTGGGCGAATAAGAGCTTGCCCCGTTTTGTCCCGTGATCGTGATCGTGACGTCGGCCCCGCCCCCCGGAGCCACCGGGTTCTTATTCTTATCCTTGCAGCCGTACATGGTGAGAGCACCAAGGGCGACGAGCAGTCCAACCATGATCCATCGATGAAGGCTCTTCATGATCTCCTCCGAAAGCACTTGGCGCCGGCCTGGACTTCGTTAGATACACGCCCCCCAAGGGTAGGAGCAAGACTATCTACGATATCGACGGAATCGGCGCACCAATCCAATGGATAACTTGTTACACAGCAATTATTTATAGAAATAATGATCCCGACTCCCCCTAGTGCCGATCAAAAGGGTAGACCCTTACGTAAGCGTAAGGGTATGATCCGGACAGAGAGAACAGGGGCAGCGCAACCCAGTGGCAAAGAGAGCAATGGAAGCGACGAATCCAAAACTTCTGAAGGTGGGCGACCTGGCGCGGCAGACCGGGAAATCAGTCCGCGCGCTGCACCTTTATGAGGAGCTGGGTCTGCTTCACCCGACCGCGCGCTCTCACGGCGGCTTTCGACTCTACGACGCCACCGCGATCACGCGCATTCGTTGGATCGAGTTGCTCCAGAGCAGTGGGTTTTCGCTCCATCAGATCCAGTCCCTGCTTCAGGCTTGGCGCGGCACCAAATACGGGCCCGATGCGATGGCCTCAGTTCGGGGCATTTTCCAGAAGAGGCTCGCCGAGGCGCACCAGGCGATCGCGCGCTACCAGGCCCTAGCGAAGGAGCTGGAGGGATCGCTGGAGTACCTGAACACGTGCCACCAGTGCCGGCCGCCGCGGACAACACAGGACGACTGCCCGCACTGCCCGGTTGATCACGGAATGAAGGAAGAGCCGGCGCTTGTTGCCGGCTTCCACACGGGACCGCCTCCCTTGGGGTCGATCCCGCTACACGGTGAACCGGAGAACGGATGAGCGAGATGGAATCGCAGCAGGCCGCACAGCCGCCGCAGGCGACCCCGAAAACGATCGCCCTCACCCCATCCGCAATCGACTGGGTGAAGCGGATTCGGAGCAAGGAAGAGAAGGACGGGCAGGCTCTTCGTCTCGGCGTGAAAGCGGGCGGCTGTTCCGGGTACAGCTATTTCATGGGATTCACGACGGCCCAGAAGCCGGGGGACCTTGTCCTCACCTATGACGGCTTGACCGTCTATGTCGACCCTCGCTCCTTGGAGGTTCTCGACGGCACGACGGTCGATTACGAGCGAGGATTATTGGGGAGCGGGATCCAGTTCAAGAATCCCCGCGTCAAGAAGTCGTGCGGCTGCGGGGAGAGCTTCAGTTTATAACGACGGGCCTTCGGGCCCGCTACTAGAAGCGGCGTATGCCGCTGCCTTGACCACGGGAAGGAGACAATGAGCGCCACATCGACGCTGGAAATCAAGAACCTGCACGTAGCCATCGAGGGGAAGCCCATCCTCAAGGGCCTCAACCTCACGGTGAAGAAGGGGGAGATCCATGCCCTCATGGGTCCGAACGGCTCGGGCAAGAGCACGCTCGCGAACGCGCTCATGGGTAACCCGAAGTACGACGTGACCGAGGGGACGATTCTCCTGAACGGTCAGGATCTTCTGGAGCTGGGCGCCGATGAGCGGGGCCGGAAGGGCCTCTTCCTCGCGTTCCAGTATCCGACCGCGATCCCGGGCGTGAGCGTCGCCAACTTCCTGCGCATGGCGTTGACCGCGCGTCGGAAGGAGATGGGCGAGGAGAAGCCGCTTCCGCCGAAGGAATTCCGGGCGCTCATGAAGGAGAAGATGGCGATCCTCAAGATGGACGACTCCTTCGCCGGGCGCTACATCAACGACGGATTCTCGGGCGGCGAGAAGAAGCGCGCCGAGATCTTGCAGATGGCGGTCCTGAAGCCCGAGATCGCGATCCTCGACGAGACCGACTCGGGGCTCGACATCGACGCGCTCCGGATCGTCTCGGAGGGCGTGAACGCGCTCTCCGGCCCCGACCTCGGGGTGCTCTTGATCACGCACTACCAGCGGATCTTGAACTACATCAAGCCGCATTTCGTCCACGTGTTGGTCGACGGCCGCATCGTCAAGTCGGGAGGCCCCGAGTTGGCGCACGAGCTCGAGGCTCAGGGTTACGATTGGGTCCGGGACATTCAGGCCGCGTGACAACGCGCGCGACGAAGGAGCAACAGTCATGACGCAACCGCAGACCCTCGATATTCGCGAAGGATATAAGGAGAAGTTCGGCTTCCACGACGACATCAAGCCGGTCTTCAAGTCCCGCAGGGGGCTCGACGCCGACGTCGTCGCCCAGATCTCGGACATGAAGCGCGAGCCTACCTGGATGCGCGACTTCCGCCTCAAGGCGTACAAGGAGTTCGAGCGGAAGAAGCTCCCCATGTGGGGCGGCAACGTGGCGGAGATCGACTTCCAGAACATCTTCTACTACCTGAAGCCCACCGAGGAGCAGGGGAAGACCTGGGAGGACGTGCCGAGCGACATCAAGCGGACGTTCGACAAGCTGGGAATTCCCGAGGCCGAGCAGAAGTTCCTCTCCGGCGTCGGAGCTCAGTACGACTCCGAGGTCGTCTACCACAAGATCAAGGAGAGCCTCACGAAGCAGGGCGTGCTCTTCCTCGACACCGACTCGGCGTTGCGCGAGCACCCGGAGCTCTTCAGGGAATACTTCGGGACGCTCATTCCGCCGACCGACAACAAGTTCGCTGCCTTGAACAGCGCGGTGTGGAGCGGAGGGTCGTTCATCTACGTGCCGAAGGGCGTGAAGGTCGAGATGCCGCTCCAGGCCTACTTCCGCATCAACGCCCAGAACATGGGCCAGTTCGAGCGGACCCTCATCATCGTCGATGAGGGAGCGTGGGTGCACTACGTCGAGGGTTGCACGGCGCCCATCTACGCGTCCGACTCGCTTCACTCGGCCGTGGTCGAGATCATCGTGAAGAAGGGGGCGCGCTGCCGGTACACGACCATCCAGAACTGGTCGAACAACGGCTACAACCTCGTGACGAAGCGGGCGGCCGCCTACCAGGACGCCACCATGGAGTGGGTCGACGCGAACCTCGGCTCCAAGCTCACGATGAAGTACCCGAGCGTCTATCTCATGGAGCCGGGCGCCCACGCCGAGATCCTCTCGATCGCGTTCGCGGGCAAGGGCCAGCACCAGGATGCCGGCGGCAAGGCGGTCCATGGTGCGCCGAACACGACCTCGAGCATCGTCTCGAAGTCGATCAGCAAGGACGGCGGGCGCGCCGGGTATCGAGGCCTCATCAAGATCGCGAAGGGCGCGAAGGGGTCCAAGTCGACGGTCCGATGCGACGCGCTGCTCCTGGACGAGCATTCGCGGTCGGACACCTACCCCTACATGGAGATCGAGGAAGACCAGGTCACGATCGGCCATGAGGCGACGGTCTCCAAGATCGGCGACGAGCAGCTCTTCTATCTCATGAGCCGCGGCATTCCGGAGGCGGAGGCGGCCGCGATGATCGTCAGCGGATTCATCGAGCCGATCACAAAGGAGCTTCCGATGGAGTACGCGGTGGAGATGAACCGCCTCATCCAATTGCAGATGGAGGGCTCGGTCGGCTAAGGCCGCCCCACGCCCCGTTCCCATAACCGAACGGAGATCGAACGTGAATCCAACGGAAACAGCGGCGCCCGAGGTCCAGGACCCGACGCGGATCGGGGCGCTGACGAAGGACGCCATCGTGGCCCTCTCGAAGCGAGGATCGGAGCCCGATTTTCTGGCCAGGCGCCGCGCCGAGGCGTGGGCGTTCTGCGAGAAGACGCCGTTCCCGGGCCGCGTCGAGGAGCTCTGGCGGCGGACCGACATCAGCGCGCTCAAGTGGGACGCGGTGGTCGCCGCGCGCGAGCCGCACACGCCGGCGCGCTCCTTGCAAGACCTCCCGGCCACACTCCGCGAGGAGATCGGCCCGGCCTCCGAGCGCTCCGCGCTCATCGTCCAGGTCGACTCGAGCGTGGTGTGGTCCGAGGCGGACGCCGAGCTCGGGAAGCTGGGCGTGACGGTGCTTCCGATCGCCGAGGCGGCCAAGAAAGACCCCGCGCTGGTGGAGCGTTTGCTCGGCGGGACGGTCCGGTTCGATGAGAGCCGGTTCACCGGCCTGAATACCGCGCTCCTCGCGGGCGGTGCCCTCGTGCACGTCCCCGCGGACGTCACGGTGCCCCGGCCGATTCGCATTCTGATCTCGCGCCAGAGCCCCGACGTCGGCACGTTCCCGCGCGTCGTCGTGGACCTCGAGAAGGGCAGCTCGGCGAGCGTGATCGAGGAGTACTACTCGCCCGGCGAGCCCGGAGTCGGGGTGAACGTCGGCGTGAGCGAGATCACGGTCGGCCAAGAGGCGACCCTCCACCTCGCCACGCTCCAACGCTGGGGCTCGAACGTCTATCACTTCGGCGTGGAGCGCGTCCGCGTGGCGCGCGACGCGCGTTTCCACTGGACCTTCGCCGGGTTGGGCGGAAGGCTCACGAAGCTCGACATGGAGATGCACCTGGACGGCGAAGGAAGCGAGGCCAAGTTCTCGGGCTGCTATTTCGGGAACGAGACCCAGCACTTCGATTTCCACACGTTCCAGAATCACCTCGCCGGCCACTCGTTGAGCGACCTCCTCTTCAAGGGAGCGCTCCGCGGCCGGGCGCGCATGATCTATCAAGGGCTGATCAAGGTTCACAAGGACGCGCAGCGCTCGGACGCCTACCAGGCGAACCGGAACTTGATCCTCTCCGACAAGGCACGCGCCGACTCGATCCCCAGCCTCGAGATCGAGGCGAACGACGTGCGCTGCACGCACGGCGCGACGGTGGGGCAGGTGGACGAGGACCAGATCTTCTATCTCATGGCCCGCGGGCTGAGCCGGCGCGACGCCGAGCGCCTGATCATCGCGGGCTTCTTCGAGCCGGTGCTCGAGCGGATCCCCGCCGAGTCGCTCCGGACCCTCGTGACCGAGGCCGTGGAGCGGAAAGCGGCCGTGTGACCACGAAGACCCTCGCTGCCGAGCGGCACGTCGACTTCGCCGAGCTCCGGAAGGAATTTCCGATCTTCGAGCGGAAGGTCCACGGGAAGCCGTTGATCTACCTCGATTCGACGGCAACGACGCAGAAGCCGCTGGCGGTGCTTGAGGTGCTGGACCGCTACTACCGTACCTACAACGCCAACATCCACCGCGGCGTCTACCTGATCGCCGAGGAGGCGACGCAGGCGTACGAGGACGCGCGGGAGAAGGTGGCGCGCTTCCTGAACGCGCGCTCGTCCAAGGAAATCGTCTTCACGCGCGGCACCACCGAGTCGGTCAACCTCGTCGCGCACGCCTGGGGCCGGAAGAACGTCGGCCGGGGCGACGTGATCGTGCTCACCGAGATGGAGCACCATTCGAACCTCGTCCCGTGGCAGCTCCTCGCCACGGAGCGCGGCGCGACGATCCGCTACATCCCGGTGGACGGGAACGGGCGGCTCGATCTGAGCGGTTTCGACCGGCTCCTCGAGGGTCCGATCAAGATCGTCTCCCTCGCGCACGTCTCGAACGTGCTGGGGACCATCAACCCCGTCGCGGAGATCGCGCGCCGCGCGCATAAGGCCGGCGCGGTAGTCATGGTCGACGGCGCCCAGAGCGTGCCGCACATGCCGGTCGACGTGCGGGCGCTCGACTGCGACTTCCTCGCGCTCTCGGGGCACAAGATGCTCGCTCCGACCGGGATCGGCGCGCTCTACGGGAAGCGAGAGGTTCTCGAAGCGATGCCTCCGTTCTTCGGCGGCGGCGAGATGATCCGCGAGGTGCGTCTCGAGGGCTCGACCTGGAACGACGTGCCGTTCAAGTTCGAGGCCGGCACCATGAACATCGCGGACACGATCGCCTTCGGCGCCGCGATCGACTACCTGAGCGAGATCGGCATGGAGGCGGTGCACGCGCACGGACGGGAGCTGGTCGAGGAGACGATGCGGATTCTGGGTTCGATCCCCGGCGTCACCATCTACGGCCCCCCGGCCGCGGAGCGCGGCGGAATCGTCCCCTTCACGGTCGACGACATCCACGCCCATGACGTCGCGGCAGTCCTGGACCACGAAGGGGTCGCGGTGCGAGCGGGGCACCACTGCGCCATGCCGCTCCATACCAAGCTCGGCCTGGCCGCGACGACCCGTGCGAGCTTCTACGTCTACAACCTGATCTCGGACGTGGAGCGTCTCGGAGAAGGTGTGCGAAAGGCCAAGCAAGTCTTCCACCGATGAGCTTCGACGACCTCTATCGCCAAAACATCCTCGACCACTACCAGAGTCCCCGGAATTTCGGCACCCTCGAGCACCCGGACATCAGCGCGGAGGATTCGAACCCGCTCTGCGGCGACGTGATCCGGATGGATCTGAAGATCGAGGACGGGAAGGTCGCGGACGTCCGGTTCACAGGGAAGGGCTGCTCGATCAGCCGCGCCGCCGCCTCGATGCTCACCGAGGAGATCCGCGGTAAATCGCTCGAGGAAGTGAAGCGGATCGGGAAGGACGAGGTGCTCGAGATGCTGGGCATCGAGCTGGGGCCGGTCCGGCTCAAGTGCGCGCTGCTTGCGCTCAAGACGCTGAAAGTGGGAGTCTATGGCATCCGGGGCTGGCCCGGCGAGGATGGGGAGGCGGATTGAGCGAGCAAACGGCGCGATTCGTCCGCGTGGGCAAGGTCAGCGACGTGCCTCCGGGCCGGGCCGAGGTCTTCGACGTTGAGGAGCGGCGGATCGCGATCTATCGTCTGGACGACGGGTTCTACGCGATCGATGACATCTGCACCCACGACGGCGGGCCCCTCGCCGAGGGAGAGGTGGAGGGGGATCAGGTGATCTGCCCGAGACACGGCGCGCGTTTCAGCATCAAGAGCGGAGCCGCGCTCACGTTCCCGGCGATCACGCCCGTCCAGGCCTATGCCGTGCGCGTCGATGGGGAAGATCTTCTCGTCGGCATCGCGGATTGAGGCCGGGACCGCGCGCCCGGGCAACCACGAGGAACCATCATGGCGACTGAAGCCGAAATCCGAACCGCGCTGGAAGAGGTGGTCGATCCCGAAATCCACCTCAGCATCATAGAGTTGGGACTGGTCCGCGAAATCGACCAGAGCGTCGAGCCCTTCATGGTGCGGATGCTCCTCACGACCCCTTTCTGTCCCTACGCGCCGCAGATCATGGCGCAGGTGAAGGAAGTCGTGACCCGCGTCACGGGGAAGCCGACCGATGTGGAGATTTTGCCCGAGCAGTGGACCCCGGAGATGATGCCGGATCCGGGCCTGCTCGGCCGCTGGTAGGAGGAAATCATGGCCAAGCTGACCGAAGCCGAAATCAAGGCGGCGCTCCAAGAGTTGCCCGGTTGGGTGAACCAGGACGGCAAATTGACCAAGACTTTCAGCCACGCCTCCTTCCCCGAGGCGATCGTGTTCGTCAACGCGGTCGCGCACCTGGCGGAGCTGGCGAACCACCATCCCGACGTCGACGTCCGCTATTCCAACATCACGCTTTCGCTCGTGACGCATGACAAGGGAGGGATCACCCAGAAGGATGTCGCGCTCGCGAAGCAGGTCGAAGCGATCCGCAAGAAAGCCGGCGTCCTGGCGTAGCTGAATCGTGCCCGACTCGCTCGATCCGCTCCTTCGGCCGCGCTCGGTAGCGGTGATCGGCGCATCGCGGAGCCGCGAATCGCTCGGCGGCGCGATCCTCCACAACCTGCTCGAAGCGGGCTTCCAGGGACCGGTCTACCCGGTCAATCCGAACACCAGCCACGTCCAGTCCGTCCCCGCCTACCCCGACGTCGAATCGATCCCCGGCGACGTCGATCTCGCGGTCATCGTGATCCCCGCGGCGCACGTGCTCGAGGCCGTCGAGGCGTGCGGCCGGAAGGGCGTCCGGGCCCTCACCGTCATCTCGGCGGGCTTCAAGGAGATCGGCCCCGAGGGGGCCGAGAAGGAGCGGGAGCTCTTAGAGGCGGTCCGCCGCCACGGCATGCGGCTCGTCGGGCCGAACTGTCTTGGGCTCCTCAACACCGATCCCAACGTCTCGCTGAACGCGACCTTCGCGCCGGTGGACGCGCTTCCCGGCCGGGTCGCGTTTTCCTCGCAGAGCGGAGCGCTGGGCCTCGCGATTCTCGATTACGCGCGAAGGCTCGCCCTCGGCATCTCCCAATTCGTGAGCGTGGGGAACAAGGCAGACGTGTCGGGAAACGACCTGATCGAGTTCTGGGAGCGCGACAAGGGGACCGATCTTATTCTTCTCTACCTCGAATCGTTCGGCAATCCGGGGAAGTTCACGCAGATCGCCCGCCGCGTCGCGCGGAAAAAGCCGATTGTGGCGGTGAAGGGCGGCCGGTCGAAGAGCGGGGCACGGGCCGCGTCGTCGCACACCGGCGCGCTGGCCGGCTCGGACGTAGCCGTGGACGCCCTCTTCCATCAGAGCGGCGTCATTCGGACCGACACGATCGAGGAGCTCTTCGACACCGCGCTCCTCCTCGCGTATCAGCCGGTCCCCTCGGGAGACCGGGTCGCGATTCTCACGAACGCGGGCGGACCGGGGATCATGGCGGCCGATGCCTGCGAATCGGCGGGTTTGACGCTCCCGTCGCTACAGCCCAAGACGATGAAGGCGCTGCGGGGATTTCTGGCGCCCGAGGCGAGCGTCAAGAATCCGGTCGACATGATCGCCTCGGCCACCGCGCCGTCGTACGAGCAGGCTCTCCGTCTCTTGATCGCCGACCAGAACGTCGACGCCGTGATCGTCATCTTCGTTCCGCCGCTCGCGACCGGCGCACCCGAGGTGGCGCGCGCGATCCTTGCGGGAGCCGCGGGATCGAAGAAGCCGATCCTCTCCTGCTTCATGGGCTCGCACGGTCTTCCCGAGAGCCTCCAATCGCTCAACGAGGGGCACATCCCTTCCTACGCCTTTCCGGAGGCGGCGGCGCGCTCGCTCGCCCGCGTCGTGAAGTACGGAGCGTGGCGGAGCGCCCCGGTGGGGAAGGTGCCCGAGCTCGCCGGGATCGATCCCGACCGCGCTCGTGCGGCCATCGAGGTAGCGCTCGCCGGGGCGGATTCCAAGACGCCCACGACGTGGCTTGATTCCGACTCCATCGCGAAGATTCTCGCAGCGTACGGAATCCGCACGCCCGCGGCGCGCACCGCCACCAATCGGGGCGAGGCCGCGGTCGTCGCGAAGAGCCTTGGGTTCCCTGTCGTGATGAAGATTCGGTCCGCCGACGTCATCCACAAGACGGACGTCGGCGGCGTCAAGCTGGGGCTTCGGAGCGAGGAGGAAACGGCGCGCGCCTTCGACGAGATCCGAACGTCGCTCGCCAGGACGAAGCCTAGCGCCCGCTTCGAAGGCGTGACGCTCGAGCGGATGGTGACCGGTGGACTCGAGACGATCGTCGGTATGACGCGCGATCCCCTCTTCGGACCGGTGCTCCTCTTCGGGCTCGGCGGCGTCGCGGTCGAGCTGCTCCGCGACGTATCGGTTCGGGTGGCGCCCCTCACCGACCGCGATGCGGACGAGATGATTCACAGCATCCGTAGCTACCCGCTCCTCGAAGGCTACCGCGGATCTCCGCCCTCGAACACGGCGTCGCTCATCGATCTCCTCCATCGCGTCTCGCACATGGCGACCAACCATCCTCAGATTCTCGAGATGGATCTGAATCCGGTTCTCGTGTTCCCCGGAACGGCCTCCTGCACCGCCCTCGACGTCCGGATCAAGGTGGGGCGGGTGGACTCGGCCCCGGAGCCCGAAGCCGAGCTCGCCGGCGCGGCCGCCGGCTCGGCCGAAGCTGAGTCGCCGGCCCCGTCCTCGCCCCGCCGGCGTTGAGCCTCCGCTCGTTTTTCTTCCGACTCCGGGTGGAGGAGGCGATCACTCTCGTCTTCTTCGCGCCGATGGCCTACACGCTCGCGCGCATGAGCGCCGTCCAGTCAATGGCGGATGGTCCCGCGGCGGGTTACCCCGGATCGCTGGCGCGCCTTGTCGCCCTGGTCGCGGCGACGGCCTTCTTCCTCTGGCTCGTGCGGTTTCGCCCCCAGTGGGGGCTGCTTCGCGACGCGATGCCGTTCGTCTTCTGCGCGAACGTCTACATGAACCTAGACGATCTGATCCGCTTCTACGGGGCGAAGGACATCACCGCCGACCTGTACCGCTGGGACCTGAAGCTCTTCGGCATCGAGCCGGCAATCTGGGCGGAGCGGTTCATTCACCCGTTCCTGACAGACTACTTCACGTTCTGCTACTGGAGCTTCTACGTCTGTGGCCCGCTTCTGGGCCTCCTTCTCTATATACGGAAGGATTGGAAGGCGTTTCGCTACACGATGGTGAGCCTCGTCCTCTGTCTCTACATGGGCTACATCGGTTACGTCGCGTGGCCCGCGTCGGCTCCGCGGCTCGCGATCCCGGAGGCGTTCACCGTCGCGCTCCGCGGCGGATCGGTCTTTCTCGACTCCACCCGCGAGGCGACCGCCGCGATCCCGCTCACCGCGCGCGGCGCGTTTCCATCGCTCCACTGCGCGGTCGCGCTCCTGGCCCTTCTCCTCGCGTGGAAACATCTCCGTTGGAATTTCTGGCTTCAACTCCCGTTCGGGGTCGGGCTGATCGTCGGGACCGTCTACTTGCGGCACCACTGGGTGGTCGACATCCTGGCTGGCTTCGTTCTCACTTTCGTCGCGTTCTGGGTGGGACCGTTGATCGAGGAGGCGTGGGCTCGATTGTCCGAGCGCTCGACGCGTGTTCTCAGGCCGTCTACTTCGCCTTCGGCGGCTTCTTCCTATAGTCGCCCTGAACCAGCGCGGGAGGCTGCGGACCCGGCCAGTGGCGCCGGTAGTTGAGCGGCACGGTTCTTACCGAGCGGGGAACGGAAGACGATTGCAGGTGCAAGAACGGCCCTTGCCAGAACCGCGCGCGGAACCAGAGGCTGTCCTCCAGGAAGTACCAGTAGAGCCCGTAGCGGTAGAGATCGCACTCCCGATCGCGGACGTAGTAGACCTTCGTGTCGGGGACCAGCGACACGGCGGGCTCCTCTTGAAAGTCGAGAGCGGCGCCGGGATAAGGATCCCCGACGCGGATCGTCACTCCTGCCCGCTTCGAGGCTTCTGATTGCGGCGCAGCCGCGCACACGGCGGCCGCTGCGAGCACCGCGATCGCCAGAGCTACCCTTTTCATCCCGGCTCCCTCCCGAACGAAAGGCCCCGAATGGGATGGGGCCGTGTCTTCGTCCTCTCAGGATCTGCAACGGGAGTGCCAGCGGGGGAGCGGATGGGGCGCGGCTAATCTATTGCATTTAAATCAGTTCGCTAGCCAGGCATGGTCGGCCGATTCGTGCGGAGTGGCGCATTGCAACGCCGTTGCGTCATCCGCGGGCCGCGACCTCCTGCGCGTAGACCCCCGCGCTCGGGCGCTTCACGCGGGACCCTTCCGGGTGCTCGAAGTCCGTCTCGTAGAGGCCGAAGCGGCCAAGATGGCCGTCGGCCCACTCGAAGTTGTCCATGAGCGACCAGTGGAAATATCCGCGGACATCGCACCCGGCGGCCCGGGCGCGGTCGAGGGCCTGCAGCGTCGCGCGGATGAAGTCCGGCCGCCATCGGTCGGCGGCGTCCGCGATGCCGTTCTCGGTCACGAGCATCGGGAGCCCGAACGAGGCGCACTCGCGGATCGCGCGCTCCAGCCCCTCGGGATAGATCTCCCAGCCGAGATCATTCGTGGGCGCGCCGCGGCGCGCCGAGCGGGGCTCCTTCCCGAGAGGCGATACCTTCCAACGCGTGTAGTAATTCACCCCCAGAAAGTCGGATGCGCCCCGCAGCGCCCCGACCTCGCGGTGCACCCTCCGCGCGCCGGGGATGAAGAAATCGATCGGGCCTCCCGCGAGCGCGCGGACGACCGCGACGTTGAAAACCCGATTCTGCGCGAAGGCCATGAACCGGTCGAGCGGCGACCAGCGAGAGCGCGGCTCCATCAGCGCCCAGTGCTTCGCGACGCCGGTCAGGGCGGCCACCCCATCGCCATCGGCATCGACGCGGTCGGTTTCCTTGAGGGCTTGGGCAGCGAGACCGTGCGCTTCGAGCAAGTTCGCGATGACGGCGAGCGCGCGCGAGCGGTCCTTCACGCCGGGCGGAAAGATCCCGGCGTCGTATGCGTAGAACCCGAGCACCTCGGGTTCGTTCACCGTGATCCAGCGGTCCACGAGATCGCCGTACCACTCGCCCATGAGCCGCGCGTAGCGCACGAAGTGGGGAAGGTTCTTCGCGTCTTCCCATCCGCCGAGCGCGGCGAACCAGAGCGGATTGGTGAAGTGGTGAAGCGTGACGAGCGGCGTAATTCCACGTGAGCGGCATCCTTCGAGCACGGCGCGGTAGTGTCCGAGCGCGGCGTCGTCGTACAGCCCCGCCTCGGGCTCGATGCGGCTCCATTCGATCGAGAAGCGGTAGGCGTTCAGACCGAGCGCGCGGACGAGGTCGAGATCCTCCTGCCACCGCTGCCAGCTCAGACAGGCCACGCCCGAGCGGGTGCCGTCCGCGATCGTTTCGGGAGTCGCTTCCCAGGCCCACCAATCGTTCCGATCGTTCCCGCCTTCGACCTGGTGCGCCGACGTGGCGGCGCCCCAAAGAAACCGATTCGGACGCGATGCCGCGGGTCCCGCCTCTTGTCCGCTCGAGGTCGCGGGGGTAACGTCTCCGGCCATGTTCTCCTTTGAAGAGACCGCCAGGACCGCCTGGGATCCCATCCATCCCCGGCTTCACATCGGCACGTCGAGCTTCAGCGACGAAAGCTGGGTCGGAACGTTTTACCCCGCCGGCGCCAAGTCCGCGAATTTCCTGAGCCTCTACGCGCGCCGTTTCGACACGGTCGAGATCGACGCCACCTTTTACCGCATTCCCACCGCCGCGCAAGCTCGAAGTTGGGCGGCGAAGGTGCCAGCCGGATTCAAGGTCGCGGCGAAGGTGCCCCAGGTGATCACCCACGAGAAGGTCCTGGTCGACTCCGGGAACGACCTGAAGGAGTTCCTGGACACGATGGAGGAGCTGGGGGACAAGCTGGGACCGCTCCTCATCCAGTTCCCCTACTTCCGGCCCGACGTGTTCGCTTCGGTCGACGCGTTCCTGTCCAGGCTGGAACCGTTCTTGGAGACGCTTCCCTCGGGACGCTCCTTTGCGCTGGAGGTGAGAAACAAGGCGTGGGTCGGCGATGCCCTCCTGTCCGCCCTTCGCCGGCACCGCATTGCCTTCGCGCTGATCGATCTTCCCTGGATGCCGATGGTGGACGCGCTGATTCGAAAACACGACGTCGTGACGTCCGATTTCGTCTACGCGCGCTGGCTGGGGGATCGGAAGGGGA